>Ga0307424_1000074_pt1 | contig 42344 bp, 19 predicted proteins | sample SalMarWE160320MG_FD_202157 | JGI IMG/M metagenome (GOLD analysis project Ga0307424, IMG submission 202157) | Salt marsh sediment microbial communities from the Plum Island Ecosystem LTER, Massachusetts, United States - WE1603-20 | ecosystem: Environmental > Aquatic > Marine > Intertidal zone >... | reverse complement strand
CACCTGGAACGCACTGTTCGGCGACAGCGACGTCGTCGTCGTCGGCACCGAGAGCAGGTCCATCCCCACCCCCCGCACCGTCACCGTCGCGCTCCCATCGGTGAACCCCGGCGCCGTCACCGTCACCGTCCCCGTCCCCGTCTGGCCCTCCATCCCCTGCACGAAGTAGTTGATCGAGGTCGTGGGCTCCGTCAGCGACAGGTCGATGAACGCGCTCCCCGGCGTCGTGCTGTTCGGCGCCACCAGGAACAGCCCCGGATCCGAGCTCGTCACCCGCACCGTCACCACCCCATAGTTCGATGCCCCCAACGACCCATTTCCGTTGGTCTGCAGCCCCGCCCCCACCGTCGACGGATTCACCGCAATCCCCGGCGCGGAGGCAACGCTCACGTTCACGCTGTCCGCGGTCATGTTCGGCGCCGTTGCCCGCACGTAGGACGCACACGGGGTGGTGGCCGAGCTGGCGTATGCTACGGAGGCCGTGGTAGACGTGAATCCTGTCGGGATGGTCACGCCCGCCGGCACGGCGACGCAGGCAGCGTTCAGCGCGGTCAGTGCTACCGTCACACCGGGGCTCGGTGCGGCGATGGGCGAGCCGCCGCTCCTGAGCTCGACGGTCATGCTGCCCCCGAAGCCCGCGTTGATCGCGATGGACGACTGGACAACGTTCAAGTCGGCGGTCGTGGTCGCGGCCGTCACATCGGTCACCCATCCCGGCGCGGTGGCCGTGATGGTGGCGGGTCCGGGTGCCACGCCGGACAGCGTGCCGCTCGACAGGGTGGCGCCCTGGGACAACGTGACCGTGGAGGTCACAACTCCGACATGTGACGCATCATCCGTGGTGAGCGTGACCGTGACCCCACCCGCCGGAGCCGCAGTCGCCAACTGGATTGGGATCGTCGCGGTGAGGCCGTACGGCACGTTGAGCGTGGTCGGCAGGCTGATGATCTGGTTCGTGGCGGTGACGGCGAGCGTCCCCTCCGCATAGCCGGGTGTATTGGCACGGATCACCGTCGAGCCCACCGAAACACCGTTGAGCACGATCTGCCCCGTCGTGGCGCCTGCGGGAACGAACACCGAGCCCGGTGCGGCGACCGAGACCATGGACGGGTTGTCGCTGGTGACGGCGACCGTGAGCCCGCCGGCCCCGGCCGCAACGCCGAGTGTGATGTCGAGCGTGGTCGAGAGGCCGACGCCCACGAGGTCCTCGCCGGGGATGTCGAGCGAGACCGTCGTCGGCGACGCCGCGACATCAAAGGCGGTGCTCGTTGCCCCTGTCAGGCCCGGTGCGGACGCGACCAGCGTGTACCCCGTCCCTGCCGCATCCAGGGTCAGATCCGCAAACGTCGCCACCCCGCTCCCCACATCCTGATCCGTCGTCCCGCCCAACGTCGCCCCACCCGGGTTGTTCCCGATTGCCACGGTCACCGGATCCACCAGCGTCGGCACGACGTTCCCCGCCGCATCCCGCACCGTCACCTCAACCGCCGGCGTGATCGCCTGCCCCGCCGTCGTCGTGCTCGGCTGGACCGTGAACGCCAACTGGCTCGCCGCGCCCACCGTCACCGTCACGCTGGCCATCCCGTCGATCCCCTCCGAGGTCGCCGTGATCGTGGCCGTGCCAACCAGCGCCGCCTGCACCAGGCCGTTCCCATCCACGGCGGCCACGGTCGGGTCACTCGACGCCCACGTCACGGTCCGGCCGGTGAGCGGATTACCGTTGGCATCCCGCGGGGTTGCCGTCAACTGCACCGTCGTCCCCGACACGATCGTATCCGCCGTCGGCGTCACGTCCACCGACGCGACGGGGGCCGGCACGACGCGCAGGGTCACCGCCGTCGCGCTGTAGTCCACGCTCCAGGCCAACCCGCCGCTCAGCAAGGGGAGGCCCACGTTCTGGAACATGCCGCTCACGCTGCCCGCGGTGATCACGTCGAACGTCGCACCGAGCGCGGGCTCGAAGCCGTTCACCAGCGAGACGAAGAGATCGCCGGAGAGCGTGACCGCGCCGGTCACCGCCACGTGATCGTATTCCGTCCCCGGCGTCGTGCCGCCCAGCTCCACCTCCACGTCCGACATGGACTGCACGTCACCGACCACCGCCAGCGTGGCGATGCCGAATGGAGCCCCCGGCGCCCCTCCCGGCGCGACCAGGCCCGGAGCGCTGAACGCGCTGGTGCTCACGTCCACGGTGCCGGCCCCGCGCAGTCGTCCGGTGTTGACGAACGTGCCGCCGTCCACGGTGAGCGTCCGGCCCGCCGAGACCGTCAGGTCCACCCTGTTGGTGAAGCTGGGGTTCGTGCCGGACTGGACGAACGTGAGGTCGCCGCCGGCAATCTCCAACGCGTCCTCGTTCTGATGCGCGGCGGACGGCCGATCCACCACCAGCGCGTGATCGATGCGGGCGAGGTAGCGGTTGTCCAGCTCCGCCCGGAGCACGCGGGCGCCACCCATGGTGCCGGGTTCGGAATGCAATTCGCCTTCGCCGTCGATCAGCAGCGTGCCGTTCACCGCGAGGATGGCCGCCCGCGCCGCCGCCGGATCGCGGTTGGTGAGGAGCAGCTGCCCTTCGTTCGTGAATCCCGCGGCCACGGTCAGCACGGCCGAATCGGCGCCTTCGGACGCGATCTCGATGACCGTGCTGCTGTTCGTCGCGACCGCTCCGGTGATGGCGGCGCGTCCGCGGACCCACAGGTTTCGCAGCACGTTCATGGGCGCGGCGATCGTGGCCGCGCTCCCACCGGCTTCGCGCAGCACGACGGTGCCGTTGTCCGACACGCCCCACGCACTCGCAACGGAGCCACCGGTGAGGTCGAGCACGCCGCCATCCATGACGAGCACACCGCTATCGGCCGCCAGCACGACGTTGGAGAACGCCAGGGTCGTCTGCTGCCCGCTGACCCCGCCATCCCCCAGGACGAGCTTCCCAACGGTCACGGCGGCAGTTGCCGCACTGACGGTGTACGTCCCTGACAACGTGATCAGCGCCGTGTCATTTGGCCCTGGCACGCTTCCGGTACTCCAATTCGTCCCGTCACTCCAGCTCCCGCCGGCCGCATTGATCCACGAGACATTTCCGCCGGTCCCCGCTGCAACGACGCGCGCTACGACGCTCGTCGCGTTGTAGTCGATCTGCCAGACACCGGTTGTCAGCGTGGGCAGATACAGCGTCGGGAACGCGCCGCTTACGCTTCCCGCCGTTAGAACGGTGAACGCGTCACCGACCGCCGGCACGAATCCGTTCATCAACTCCAGTTGCAGGTACCCGTTCAGCGTCGCGGAGCCACTCACGAGGATCTGGTCGTACTCGCCGTCAGGGGTCGTACCACTGATGTCGATCAGGGTGGCGGCCGACGGTCCCAGCGGGAGGTTGCCAACGACCCTGAAGGTCCCCGGCAGGCCGAAGGTGTTCGGGGACAGGTCGCCGTCGGCCCGAACGAAGCTGGTCCCCGAGACATCGAGCGTTCCCGTGCCACGCAGCCCGCCCGTCGACGTGAAGGTCCCGCCGGTCACCACCAGGGTACGCCCAGCATCGATGGTGAACCCGGCCCCGCTGAGCGTCGGGTTGGTCCCGGTCTGCACGAACGTCAGGTCACCGCCGGTGAGCATGCCGCTGCCGACGTGCACCGCGGAGGGCCGATCCACCACGAGCGACTGGTCGACGTGGACGCGCGCGGAGTTGTCCATCAGGACCTGGGCACGCAGGGTCCGACTGCCACCCATGGTCCCGGGCTCGACGAAGAAGTCGCCCGTTTCGCCGTCGATCTGTAGGGTACCGCCTGATACCTCGAGCGTCGCTGCGCGCGGCGCGGCCGGATCGAGGTTGGACAGGTAGAGATCGCCAGTGACCACGAGGCCGGTGGCCAGTGTCAGCACCGCCGAGTCCGCCGCTTCCGACGCGATTTCAATCAGGGACCGATTGTCGGTGAGCGTTCCCGTGATCGCGCCGAGGCCCCGAACCAGGAGGTTTCCACTGTTGGCGAACGACGTTGCGATCGTCGCGGGACTGGCGTTGAAATCCCGCAGGACGACCGTGCCGTCGTTGAGCACGCCGGCCGCACCCGCCACGGACCCACCCGTCAGGTCGAGCACTCCACCCACCGTGACCCGTATTCCACCCTCGGCCGTGAGCGTCACCGCCGACAGCGCCAGCGTCATCTGCCCCCCGCTCGCGCCGTCGTCACCCACCACCAGGCGACCCACGTTCACCACGGCGTCCGCGTCGGTCACGGTGTACGTCCCCGAGAGCGTGATCAACGCGGTATCGCTTGGGCCAGGAACGGTTCCGGTGCTCCAGTTGCTGCCGTCGTTCCAGTTCCCGCCAGCCGCGTTGACCCACGAGACATTCGCACCGGTCAGGGGCGGAACGACGTCGAACGGGAGGCTGGTCGCCCCAGTGACCCCCAGGGTCGAGGCCGTGAGCGTGTAGCCCGTTCCCGGGGCGTCGAGGATCAAATCCCCGAATGTCGCCACGCCGTTCGCGACGTCCTGATCGGTCGTCCCAGCGAGCGTGGCCCCACTGGGATTTGTCCCGATGGCCACCGTGACCGGATTCGGAAGCGCCGGCACGACGTTCCCCGCCGCGTCGCGCACCGTCACCTCGACCGCCGGGCTCAGTGCCTGCCCCACCGTCGTCGCGCTTGGTTGCACGGTGAACTCGAGCCGATCCGCCGCCCCCGGAGTCACCGTCACGCTCGCCGTGCCGTCCACCCCTTCCACGGTGGCGGTGATGGTGGCGGTCCCGACCAGCGCCGCCTGCACCAGGCCGTTCCCATCCACACCAGCCACGGGCGAATCGCTCGAGGCCCACGTCACCGTGCGGCTGGTGAGCGGGTTGCCGCCGGCGTCCCGCGGCGTGGCCGTCAGCTGCACCGTGGCGCCGGACGCCAGTGTCGTGGCCGGCGGCGTGACGTCCACGCTCGCCACGGACACGGCCGTCACGGTCACACTCGCCGTGCCATCCACTCCTTCCACCGTCGCCGTCACCGTCACGGGGCCCGGCGCCACCGCCGTCAGGAGTCCCGTGGTATCGATCGTCGCGATCGCACCGTCGCTCGTGCTCCACGCGACGGTGCGGTTCGTGAGTGCGTTGCCACCGGCGTCCCGTGGCGTCGCGGTGAACTGCTGGGTACCGCCCGCCGTGAGGGTCACGGTTGCCGGCGTCACGTCCACACTCGCCACCGGCACCGCCGCCACCGTCACGCTCGCCGTGCCGTCAACACCCTCGACTGTCGCCGTCACCGTCACCGGGCCCGGGGCCACCGCCGTCAACAGACCCGTGCTGTCGATCGTCGCGATGGTCCCGTCGCTCGTCGCCCACGTCACCGCGCGGCCCGTGAGCGCGTTCCCACCGGCATCCCGCGGCGTCGCCGTGAACTGCTGTGTCCCGCCCGCCGTCACCGTCGCGGTCGGCGGCGTGACGTCCACGCTCGCCACGCTCGATACGGCCGTGGCGGAGAACGCCGCGATGAGGAGGCCGCCGATGTCGGCGCGTACCGTCTGTGGCTGGCCCGCGGCGCCCAGCGTCCATTGCACCGTCGCCTGGCCCTGGCCATCGGTCACCACCGAGGTATCCGAGAGCGTGCCGCCACCGGCCGTGACCTGCCAGGTGACGGTGACGGCGGGTACGCCGTTGTCGAAGCGGTCGGCGGCCCGCGCCACGAGCGGAACCGGGAGCGCCGCCCCGGGTTGTCCGGCCTGTCCATCCCCACTCAGTGCCACGAGCGTGGTGGCGGCCCCTGGCCGCGCGGTCGCGGAGAACGTGGCCACCGCCTGCGGCAGGCGGGTGGCGCGGGCCTCGATGGTGTTGGGACCCGCGACGGTCCCCAACGTGTACCGCACCGCTGCGACCCCGCTCGAGTCGGTCATCGCCGAGTCACTGGACAGCGACCCGCCACCCGTCACGACCGCAAAGGCCACGGAGATGCCTGGCACGCCGTTTCCGCGCCGGTCCGTCACTTGCGCGCGGAGGCTGTCCAAGAGGACCTCGCCGACGATTCCGAGTTGGCTGTCGCCTGCCGCAACCGCGAGCGCGGTCGGCACGGGCTGCACCACGATGCTCGCCCCCACGCTCGCCGTGGTCACCCCGCCACCCGTCGCGGTGACGGCGATCTGCGCTACGCCCGGTGCGTTGGCCACCACGGCGCCCGTGGCCCCCACGGATGCGATGCTATCGTCGGAACTCGTCCAGTTCAGCGTCACACCCGGCGGCAGCGTGTCGAACGGGCGGCCCTCCTGATCCAGCACTGTGGCGGAGAGTTGCGACGTCTGGCCCTCGTTGAGGACCATCTGGAGCGCGCTGAGCTGCACCGCCCGCGGCGCGCGCGTGGGTGTCTCCGGTGCCAGCACGTACTCCGCGCAGGCGGCGGCCACGGCGGTCATGAAGGCGACCAGCAGCAGCCGTCTCGCTGCCGAGCGCGGCGCGCCTGTGTCGGGGACCTGGCGGTGGGCGCGGCGCACGCTCAGAAGCTCCGCGCCAGCGAGAGCGTCAGGAACGACTCCTGGAACGCCGGCCGATTGCCGATGGCGGCATAGCGGCTATGCCGAGCCTGCAGTGACACGCGGCCTTCCCACGGCAGCGCGTAGCTCAGCTGGCCCGTGGCCGCGGTGACCGCGCGTCCGTTGTTGTACGTCTGCGAGAAGCTGACCGACGGCCGCAGGTTGCCGAAGCGTCCCTGACCGCGGAACCCGGCGTGCACGTTGCTCTGGCGCTCGCCGCCCTCGGTGTTCGTCACCGCATAGGACACGGATGGCGTAACGCTGATCGTTTTCGACAGCGCCAGCTGAATGGACGTTGAGACGTTGTGGACGGTGATCTGCGGGATGCGCGTGATGACGTTGGCGTCGGCGGTCCGCTGGAATGCGTAGGCCATGCTCACCGTCGTCCGCATGCCGCCCAGCGAGGCCTGCAACGCCGTATTCGCCGTGAGGGCGAGCGACCGACTATCCACGACGAACGTGTCCACCGCGGCGTCGTTGGCAATGACGCTGTTCATCCCCGTCAAGGTCGCCGTGATGCGTCGGGACAGGAGTGCCGAGACGCTCGCCATCACGGCGTTCCGATTGGTCGTCGTGGCCTTCTGGCCGAGGAGGTTGTCGTTCTGGTGCTGGTACTGGCCCTGGACGCTCACGCGGTTCCGGAGCAGCCGCACGTTGCCGCCGGCGTTGTACGCCCGCCGATCGTTGATCACATAGGCGAGCCCGAGCGACGTAAAGCCGGCGCCGACGTACTCGTATCCGCCCTTGAGCCCGGCCGGGCCGAGGCTGACGGTTCCGTCGAGCTTGAAGGCGTAGTCACCCGACGACGAGAGCGTGAGCGGGATGAGACCGCCGACGAGATCGCCACCCGTCACGCTCGCGGGATCGACAGCCGGGCTCTGCACGTCCCGCGTGATCACCGCCACGGCCCCCTCGCCAGCAAGCACGAACCGGCGTCCGAACAGGCTCACCTGGCCGCGTGAGCCCAGCACGAGGTTCTCCTGCGGGCGGGTGTCGTAGCGCGGCCGCAGGGCGACGGGGATCGTATCGAGCAGCAGCGTGTCTCGCAGCGCGGAATCGAGCGACGACGGGTCGTCTTTCGCGGTGAGGACGAGCAAGTCGAGGAACGAGGACTGCTCTCGACCAACGCCAATCGACCCCGCGTACAGGTTGCGCCGGAACGTCTGGTTGCCGGCCCCGCCCGCGACGACGCGCTGGGAGCGCCCGCCCTGGAGCGAGAGGCGGAAGATGCCGGGCCGGAGATCCACTCCACCACCGCGCAGGCGTGTGCCCTGCACCGTGTAGGCCGAGTAGTTCTGGCTGAAGTCGCCGGCGTGGAACGTTGCCCACTTCCAGCGCGGGCTGATGCCGAACTGGCTGATGTTCTGGCGGAACTGGCTGCCCTCCGACGACACCAGGATGTTGAGGCCGACGCTGAAGGTCCCGAACAGGGTGAGCTGGGGAGACAACGACATCCGCCCCAATTCTCCGGGGCGCCGGGCGTCGATGCCGGACGCCCGGTAGCCCTCGCCGGTCATCACGATCTGGCCCGACATCCGCACCGGGATGGGAAGCGCGAGCCCGCGCGGCGGCTCCTGGGAAGCGAGCGTGGCGAACGGAACGGCGAGGAGCCAGAGACAGCGCGCGGCGCCGGTCATAGCCGATCTCCGCGGGTAGCGGCGGCGATGCGCGCCGCCTCGTCGTACCGGCCGAGCCGGTGCAGGATCTCGATCTCCTGCTCGCGCACGACTCGACTCTCGGGGTGGAGGATGCGGATGCGGGCGACGCTCTCGCGGAGCCGCGCGAGGCTGCCCGCACGTTCGTGGGCATGGACCAGCGCGCGCCATCCGCCGTCATCCTCGGGGGCCAACTCCCAATACGCCTGGCGCGCCCGCAATGCCTCGGCGGTCTGGCCGAGGGCGTCGTAGGCCTCGGCGCGCCAGCGCAGGAGCTGGGTGTCCCGCGGCATGGAGACACGCAACCGGTCGGCGAGCCGCAGGACCGCGGCGGGGTCGTCCGCAGCGATGGCGGCTCGGATTTCGGCCCGCCGCACGAGCTCCGCCCCGGGCAGCTCGGCCGCGAGACGCTGGATCGCGGCACGACCGCCGGGCCCGGCGGTGATCAACCGATCCAGATCGCGCGCGATCTCCGCACGCGCTCGGTCCCGTCGCTCGAGGATGGCATCGTCCGGGCGGCGGAGCCCGCTGGCGCCGCTGGCCGGCATCAGCTCGCGCTCCGCGCGCTGGAGGTCCGCCACGTGTTGACGCACCGCGCGCGCGGCGGCCGCGACATCCGTCTGCCCCTGCGCACGCGCCGCCGCGGCGCCGCCGCACAGCATGACGAGGCACACGGCGCGGTGGATCATGGCGCTTCCACCAGGACCGCCACAGGACTCTCGGCGGACTCGTTGCCTGACGTGTCAACGGCGCGTACGACGTAGCGGGCCCCCCGCGGCCCTGCGCGATCCACGTACCGCGGGGTCGCGGCCGACACTTCCGCCAGGCGCGTGCGGGGGCCGTCACTCCGCTCGGCTCGGTAGATCACGTAGCCCCGCAGGTCGGCGCTCACCACGCGCTCCCAGCGGAGCAGGGCTCCGGAATCGTCGCGAATCGCGGTCAGACGGCGCGGCGACGGGGGACGGGTGAGGTCGCGGAAGGTAAGCGTATCGGCCCGCGGCGCCGAGCGGTTTCCAGCCGAGTCCACGGCGATCACGCGCCAGGTCGCGGTCGGGCCGCGTGGTGCGGTGGTGTCGCGCGCTTCGAGTCGGTCCGATCCGACCACGCTCGCGACCACGACCGGCGTGCCGTTCGTTGCGACGCGCTCCACCACATAGCGCGCCACGTCGAGCGACGGACTTCCGGTCCACACGATCTCCACGTCCCGGCCGAGATGGTTGCGGAGCGCAATGGTCCGCGCGGCCTCGGGAGGTTCGTCGTCCACGATGCGCAGCCGTGCGTCGGCGGGCGCGGACACGTTGCCCGAGCTGTCTTCCGCGACGACGCGCCAGGCATAGCTCCGCCCCGGCTCCAGTGGGGTCGCACTGTAGCCCGAATCCACGAAGACCGCGGCGCGGAGGGGTTGGCTGGTGAGCGTGGCGAACAGCGTGTCGTCACGCTCGGCGCGCTGCACCTGGTAGCCCCGCAGGTCGGGATCTGGTACCGCCGTCCAGGTGAGCCGAACGCGATGACCGGGGAGCGGGGTCGCGGTGAGCCCCGTCGGCATGGCAGGCGGCCGCTGATCCAGCGCGCGCGTGGTCGTGGGATTCGAGGGCGGGCCGGCACGGCCCGCGCCATCCAGCGCGCGCACTCGATAGGTGTAGATCTCCCGGCCACTCACGAGCGTGTCCACCCACTCGGGCGCATCGGCCGGCACCATCGCCCGTGTGACCCGCGTGAAGACGGAATCACCACCCGCCGCACGCTCGACGTGGAACCCCCGCACCTCGGGCTCGGGTGACACCGTCCACACCACGCGGATGCGGCCGTCGCTCACCTGCGTTGCCACCTGTTCGGGCGGCAAGGGTCCACGCACGTTCGGGGCGCGCACCGCCGTCACCGGCCCCGGTTCCGACAGCCGGCCCAACAAGTCGGCGGCCCGCAGCCGATAGCGATAGAGGTGGTGCGGCTCGACCGCTTCGTCACGGAATCCGCTGGCTCGGTCGGCGAGTCGCATCACCGGGAGTGCGGAGATCCGTGCGAAGCCCCCCGTGCTGTCGGCGCGCTCGACGACATACGCGACGACGATGTCATTCGGCGCGCCGGTGAAAGCCGGCGGGGTCCACTCCAGCGCGATCGCTTCGTCCCGCACCCGGCCATTGGGGGCTGGAGCCGGTGGCACGGGCATGTCGACAACACGCACGGTGGCCTGCGCTGTACGCAGCGCCGAGTCCGGGCGCGAGAGCCGGACGAGTTGGGCCGTGTATGCGTGCGTCTCGCCTGCGGTGACCGTCGAGTCCACGTAGAGCGCGCCCAAGGCGAGTGCGGCGCGTGGCGAGAGAATCTGCGCAACGCCTGCGGCGGTGCCTCCGGCTCGCAGGCGCCGGTACACCTCCACGACGGATTCTCTCGCAGTGATGCGTTGTAGCAGCGCCAGGTCGTTGGCGACCATCGCTCCGAAGGCGGCCGGGTCGAGCACGCCGGTCATCGGCTCCGCGGTGAGTCGCACGCCGTCGCGCGAGATGATCCATCCCTCTCCATCGGCTGGCACCCGGGTCGGGTATACGAACACGCGTCCTTCGCTGACGACCACGGCGAGGCGGCCCTGCACGGGCGCGTCACTCTGCCCCAGTGCGACACCTGTCCAGACCATGAGCGCGATGCCGATCGCGCCCGCGCGGGGAAGTGGCGATGACGTGCGCATCACCTGATCCTCGCGCTGGATGCCTTGCTCGCGATGCCGGCGCCGTTCTTGACGCGCACGAACACATAGAGCTGACTGGCCTGCAGTATTTGAGCAGGCAGCTGGATGGTGCGGGTGGAGGTACCAGCGGCGACCGGATAGGCCACGTAGGGGATGGAATACGTGCTCGTACCCGACGAGAGGATCGGCTCGGTGGAGGACGTTCCGAAGGAGATATCCACGCCTCCAAGCCCGCTCTCCGGATCGGTTTGCACGGTGAGCGTCAATACCGCCGCGCCGTTCACGATGCGTCCGGAGACGCCGGCGGGCTGCGGAGGCGTGACGTCCGCCAGCACTTCGCCGCTCGAGGCCACATCGCCCGCGACGCCGAGGCCGCTCACGGCACGGAGGTCCACGAGGAAGCGCCAGCCACCCGCGGGCGTGAACGGAATTCGCACGCCAGTGTTCGCGAGCGCCTGCGAGGCGGGCCAGTCCACCGTGGATCCGGACGGGAACCCGCGTACCGTTACTCCGGTGACGGCATCGCGCACGCGGATCTGATAGCCCAGGACGCCGGTCTCGTCATCGGTGGCGAGTGTCGTGAGGTAGGCGATGATCCCGGCGCTGTACCCGGCGCAGAACGCTGGACGGCTCGGAACGGTGGCGTCCGGGACTGTTACCGGACCGTAGGTGAGCGGTGCCGACTTCACGCCCAGCGCGTTGATCGCGACGAGCGTCACGAAGCGCGGCTTGCCATACCGGAAGTCCGGACCCGTCGCTACGAACGATGGGGTTGCTTCCGGGATGTCCGCCCATCCGTCGTTCGGCAGCACCGGACCGGGGGCCACCGAGTCCACGCGGTAGAGGTAGCCGTAGATCCCGGTCTCGGGATCCGTCGCGTCCGGGCGACCGAGGGTCAGCCGGACACGCGCGTCACCGCCCACGATACCGCCGGTCGGGACAACCGTGACGAGCCGGCCATCCCACACCGGCCGCTCCTCGCCAGATCTGAGGCTCGTCGTCGTGCCGCAGGCCGGGCTCGGTGCGGGCTGCGAGATGAGCAGGACGGGTGCACGGGGAGTCGCGAACATGCCGGCGGGCGGCACGAGCTGGCTTCCCACCGGGAAGACCGGCGGCGTAGGATCAAGCCGCAGCACCGGTGACTGGCCGATGTCGCCCACGAGTCCGGCGCCGTTGGTCGCGCGAACTTCCACGTGGATCTTCTGGCTCGCCGCCAGATGCAGGCCCTGGATGGCCGCGCTAGTGCGCCCGCCGACGCTCGTCCAATCCACGAGCACCGTCGGCCGAACGAGTGTGGCCCGACCGAGGAGCGACGAGGTTTGCGTGGTCGTCTGTTCCACCGGGAGTGCGAGGACGCGGTACGCGTATTCCGCGATACCACTCTCCGGATCCGAGGCGCTCCAGCGCGCGGTGACGCGTGTCGAGTCCGCCGTCCACACCTCGCCCACACCGTCGACGTTCACTAGCGTGGGCAACCCCACGAATTCCACGACCGGACGCCCCGGTGGGGTGAGATCGACCGGTGGCACCGCGACCGTGCTGTGCGGCGTCGCAACCGGCGTACTGGAGAACGTCAGCGTGTACGGCGTGAGCGCTTCGCCGGTGAGCCCTGCTCCGCCACGCACCAGTACGTGCTGGTTGCGCGCGACCGTGCCGCCGGCGGGCTCGGTCGAGTACGCCCAGCGTACGGCCTCGCCCGTGCCACCCACGGAGTGCAGGGAGTCGCTCCCCTCCTGCAGGAGGTACTCGTACACGCCGCGCGGATGCGTGCCCGACCACGTGGTCGTAATCGACGAGAGGAATCCGTAGTCGGTGACTACCACGCGCGGGCTCGTGACGCGCGGCGCCTGCAGCATTTCGTTGAGCTCGGCGAGCCGCGCCGAGAACTGCTGGCCCTCCGTTCCCGTCGTCCCGTACGTCCGCAGGTAGTCATCGTACAGGTCGTGAAGCACGCCGTAGAGCTCCGCCTGCTGCTCGTTCAGTGCGGCGAGCGACGACGTGAGCGACGCCAGTTGATCGCGAGCGGAACGGATGACGAGCTCCGCCGTGTCGGCCGCGCCGTCGACGACGGCCCGGGCTCCATCGCGCGCCTGGGTGAGCCCGGCGTCGGCGACCTCCCACCACGTCCGGAGCCCGTAGCTCACCGCTTGCGTGCGAAACCACGTGAGCGCCTGGTCCATGCGCGCGGAGGCCGCCCCGTCGAGCGAATCAGATTTGAGCGCCTTCGCCGCAGCCACCCGCTGCGCGCGCCAGCTCGCCGCATCGGAGGCATAGGTCTGCTCCAACGACGGGTCCCCCGCCCATTCGCTCAGGTAGTGCACTCGGCTTGCCGCGAGTGCATCGAGCTCGACCGCCGTGCCGGAGCGCTGCAGATAGTCCGGGTTGCCCAACGTCTGCTGATAGGAGCTGATGTCGCCGAGCTTCGCGTTGAGTCGCTGCTCGACTCCGGGCCGCTCCTGCGCCAGCGTATCCAGCTTGGCCAGCGTCCAGCTCAACCGCCGCATCCGAAACTCGACGTTCACCGCATGCTCGCGCTCGATCGTCTCGACGGCGTCGCTGTGGAGCCGTGCGTACGAAGCGAACGAGGCGGCATCGGTGCCGCTTGTCGCTGCGAGGACCGTCGCGAGTCCGGACTCGACCGCCGCGATCTGGTCGCGCATTTGCGCCTGCCTGGCGACCGTCGCGGCCTGCGCCGCGCTCATCGTACCTCGTGCGGTTGCCGATGCCTCATCGTCGAGCGCGAACTCGGGGACGCCGGTGAGTACCATAGTCGGCGCGCCATCAGGGCCAGCAGGCCCTTCCACGAGCGCGGGACTTCCCGACGACCATGTCGTGACCGGGTCGGCGGGCGGCACGAAGGCGGCGGTCTCCTCCAGATCGGCGAGCTGGAGCCGCACGGCCCGGATGCGCGCCTCGACCTCTGCGCGCTGGTCCACGATCACGGCCAGCTTGTGTTCCGCCTCGGCGCGGAGCTGTACCACTTCGGCTGTGTCCGCGGCCGCTTCGGAGTTGCTCAACACGCGCTCGTAAAACGCGACGTATGGGTCGGTGGCGGTGGTGGGGAGCAGTCCGCCGCGCGTGGTGCCCTCCATGGCGCGGAAGCCGTTCCACCCCACGAGCATCTGCACCCAGTTCCAGCGCTGGAAGTTGGCGTACGCAGCGGCGAGACTCTCGCGCGAGACGGGAATCGGCGTTCGCGCCAGCTCCTGGGCCGCCGCATCGATGCCGGCGAGAATGTCGTTCGCTTCGGATTCCAACTCGCTCGCCACTTGCTGAGCGTGGGCGAGCACGGCCGCCAGTTCCTCGCTGCGTCCGAGCCCCATCGCGAACCCGCCCGGCGTGTACTGCGCCCAGACCTCGAACGTGAGCAGGTCTACGCCCACCACGCGCGCCGTCCCCTGGGCGTAGATCGCCAACTGGGGCTCGATCACGAGCGCGCCGATCATGCCGAGCTCGCCGGTGACCCCCATCGCGGTCACCTGACCCGTGAACGTCAGGAAGGCTCCGAGATCGCTGGTAGACGGTCGATACCAGAGCCGCAGGTTCGCGCCCACCGTCGCCGACAAGGCATTGGTGCTCTTCGACACCGAATAGCCCATGCTCACGGTGAATCCACTCGGGACGACGATCACCTCGGCGTTGGCCTGGATCACGTCGAGGATGGTGAAGTCGGCATTTCCTTTCACCGCGAACGTGTTGCTGCCCGCGAAGAACTGGATGCCGGCGCTGCCGCTAACGGTCTTCTCGATGTTCACCACCAGCGTCACGTCACCCCGGACGTAGGCAGCCGGTGACCACCCCACCTGCAGCGCGAGGTCGCCGGAGATCTGGTTGTGCATGTTGAAGAACGTCGCCATCGCGTTGAGCTGCGCGGCCTGGTCGGTGATTGTCAGCATCGCTCGCCCCGAGGCGGCCGAAGCACCACCCGCGCCGACGACGTCCACGGACGCGTAGAGCATGACCGCGAACTGCCCCGCGGGTGGCATCCCCACCCGATCCGCCGACGGGCCGTTCAAGCCGGCAACGTTCTTGACCAACTGCAGGTCCGTCGTGCTCGGGTTGATGAAGAACCCGCCTCCGACGCCGGTGAGCGTCACGACTCCCGGAACGAGCGGCACCTCGACGCTCGTACGCAGGAAGATCCCGGCGCTGAACTGGTCGGCGCGCCGCCGCATCACGCCGACCATGGCGACCTCGTAGTGCCCGAGCAGTGTTCCCTCGGTGGCAAGCGAGAGGTCGAATCCGTTCGGCAGCTCGTCGTAGCTCAGCGACGCCTGGAAGGCGACGACGTCGGGGATCTCCACGGCGAGGTTGTGGATCAGGAGATGTGTGGTCGAGTCGCTGGCGCGGACGTAGACGAGCACGCGATCCACGCCGCCCTTGAACACCCCAGCCACGTCCACCGAAGCGCCGAAGTCCAGATAGTTCCGGACCGTGACGGAGACGCTGTCTGGACGGACGCTCCCATCTGACGCCGGCGGCTGCGCGACCGGGACGAAGATGGACGATTCCTCCCTGTTCCACGCAACGCGCCCGACCACGAGCTTCACCTTCTCCTGGATCGTGAACGTGCCGCCGTCGAAGCTCGCCTCGCCGAGGTTCACCTCGCCTGCGGACGTGAAGCCAACGTTGTGGAACGTGAGCGTGCCACTGCCGCCCGCGACATCGAGCGCCAGGCTGCCACCGAGCGCCACCGCGAAACCCGTCTCGGTCGGTTGCGCCGTCGCCTGCCGGACCGTGAGCGTGGCCGGTGCCATGCGCACGGTGATCGGACTCGGCATGGCGAGGCCACCCCACGTGACCGCGCCATTCGCCGCGATCCGGATGCCCGGCGTGACGGTGCCGCCCGATACCGACCCGAACCGGAGCAGGTTGCTCGGGTCGTCCTGCACGTAGACGTCCGCCACCATCGACGCGGCGGTGTTCGCCTGGTTCTCGAAGTCGAGCGCGAGGTCGAGACGCCGGAGATGGAACGTGGCAACGCCGGCACTCACCTTGGTCTGCGCGGACGCGAGCCCCTCGGGCTCGTCGATCAACACCACGTGACCACCGCCGGTGACGCGGCCGTCCGGGAGCACGTGCACCGTCACCTCCTGCGGAGCTCGTGAGGTGAACGGCGGCGGGAGCGTCACGGCACCCGCGAGCTCCAGCGCCCGGGTGGCGATGCGCGCGGTGGTGAGTTGCGCGTACCCGGGAATGATGTCGATGGGACGACTGAGGAAGTTCGCGCCCTGCAAGGCGAACGAGCCGTCGGTGCCGACTTGGAGCCCGATGAAGCGCATGGTGTTCTGGAGCAGTGTGACGTAGCCCGACATCGTGAAGCGAACGACGCCGGCCGCGATCGCCACGTCCACCGCCGGTGCTACCTGCGTGGAACCGACGACCGAATCCTGCAATGCGAATTGCGCGCCGAATAGCTCGAACTCGGCCGTACTCGTCGGTGCGGTGATGGAGATGTTCGGCAAGGTGATCCCCGTCGAGCCCACCCGGAGATCGTGGACGCTCAGCGCAAAGCCCGGAGCGAGGTCCGGCAGTCGCAGCGTGCCGCCCAGTCGCAGCGCGAAGTCCTGCGCCGTGGCATCCACGACGATCCCCGGCTGCCCAAAGCCATTCTCGATGGTCAGCGCCGCTTGTCCGATCGCGATGGGGGTCTCGGGATCGCTCACGTCAGCGGTCCCGTGGAAGCCCTGCGCGTCCACGCGCGCCGCCAGATGAATGGGCAACGGCGTTCCCTCGGCGGATGCGAGGAACACCGAATGGATGGCACCCGAGACCTCGACGACGTTCGCGTTCGGCGCCAGCGTCAGCCGGGCGCCCGTCAGCCGGACCGCCAGCGTGTCCCCGCGGAACTGGGCCTCGGCGATCGCCGGCGCCGACGGCACGTACGTCTCGCTGTACTGGCCAAGCTCGACCTGACCGCGCAGCCCCTCCGCGGAGAGCTCCATATCGCGGAAGACGAGGTCCACGTCATCGAGTGGTCCAGGGAGCGTCGCGCGCAGGTCCGCCTGTAGGTGATAGCCGCCCGCGCCGCCACGGTACGCGAGCTGCGTGATCGCCACCGGGTAACCCGGCAGCGTGATGAGCGGTGCTCCCGCCTGGGTGCTCACGACGATCTCGCCGCTCAGCGGCCGGAGGTTGCGCGCGTTCAGGACGAGGTCGAAGCTCGTCCGCACGTCCGGTGGCGCCCCGCCGTCCGCGAGCGCTGGCAGCACGAGGTCCACTTGCTCGTTCGGCCGGGTCCGGATCCGCAGGGTTTCGGCGGAGAAGATCGTCTCCACCAGGAGGACCGAGGTGTCCGCCGGGTTCCGCAACTGGAGGTAGGCCACGTCTTCGCTCGGGATCCCGAGGCGCGCCGGGATCGGCAAAACCGCAAAGACGTTGCCCGGCCAGAAGCCGAGCCGGTTCACGTACGCGATCAAGTCGCCTTCTGGACTCCGCAGGTCGAGCCGCCCCTGCGTGATCGCCACCCGTGGCGAAAACCCGATCGTGAACGCGCTGTCGAACGTCGCCGTCAGGGCCGCGTACGTCTCGCCGCCGTAGCCAAGCGATGCCGTGGCGGTTCCCGTCAGCTCCACTCCGGCCGTGTCGATCACCGCGCCGGCCGACAGCACGATGCGCGCGGACGCGCCGGTTCCGCGGGGCTCGGTGGCCGGGAAGACGCCATACACGAGATCACCGGACTCCCCGATCTCGATCCCCACCGCCAGGTCGGCGGTGACGTGGATGCGTCCCTTCGCGAGCGTGCCGGTGTTGAGATCGAAGGCGACGTCTTCGAACCCGACGTCAACGCCGGCACCCTCGGCGGTCCGCAGCTCGCCCGTGGCGCCGAACTGCAGCCAGTGCTGCGTGAGGGACGCCTGGTTGACGACGAGACGCAGGAAGGGGTTCGCCGGGTCCGGCGCCCAATAGAACGGCTGGTCGATGCTGGCCTCCGCGTCGACGACTTCGCCGCGGATCAGATCGATGGACAGGGTCCCGGTGGCGGAGACCGTGTCGCCCGCTTGATCGCTGAGGAGCCGCACGACAACCGACGCGTCGAGGCCGGCCTCGACCGTCCCCGAGTCCGCGTCGTAGCCGAATCGGACGGTGCTGTTGCCGATCTGCGCCTCAAGCGGGCCGAGTGCGACGACGCAGGTGGGAAGCACGTTCCGGACCGATCCGTACAGCGTCCCGTTACCCGCAATGAAGAGCGTGTCCGTAGGGGACTCGAGCGATACGGTGCCAGAAACCGCGGACGGACACGCGAGCAGGTTTGGCAGCGTGAGGTCGGCAAGCAGCCCGATTCGCACGTCGCCCGGCCCATTCTCGGACAGGTCGAACGAGCCGAAGGCGCCGCGGATGTCGGCGACCGGCGTCCGGAGCGGACGTGGGAAGTCCACGCGCTCGAACGTTCCCGTGAGCCGCCCATTCGCGAACCCCACATCGAGCGCGCGGATCGTGAAGCGGGCCGTCTGGTCGTCAAGACCGGAGGGGATGTCCTCGATCGCGAACTCAAGGTCCACGCCGAAATCCAGCTCGGGCGGCGGCGCGTTGCTGGACCAATCCCAGCGGAATTCGCCCACGCGGTACGCGAGCGCGCGCACGGCGAACCCCCCGACGCGCAGCGGGCGCAGGGAGTCGCTGCCGGACTCGAAGGGGCCGTTCGGATCGGAGATCGTCGGAACCGCGGGAAGCTCGAACCCCGGCACCACCATGCCCTGCGGCGTGATGTGGACGTCCCGGATCTCCGGAAGGCGCAGACTGTCAAGCGCGGGGATTTCGATGGCCGCGTCGAACAGGAACTCGAAGTCGAACTGTGACTGCGCGATGTCCCAGCGGAACTGCGGCGCGCGGAACCGTCCCAGCAGCAGGTCGACGCCTGGCAGCGGGACGCGGAAGAGCGAATCGGGCGACTCGAAGTTCACGAGCGCCGCTTCGGTTGGGGACAGGCGGAACGTGGCCGTGGCGATCTGGGTCGTCCGGTCCGCATCCGGGTCCACGTAGGCGATGTGGCCCGGCAGCTCCAGCCGCCACGCGAACGTCGCGTCGAGCGGTCCCTGGGCCTGGAACCGGAGCGTGTCGATGCCGAACCGCAGACGGGATACGCCGGGCACTAGCGCGACACTGTCGCTGAACGGCTGCTCGATGTCCGCCGACAGGATGCCGCCTCCCTCGAGCCCCAGCGTGATGCGCAGCGGCTCCTGGCCGTTCAGCAGTGCCAGCCGCCCGTGCGCGAGGAACGACGGCTCGCTTCCGCGCTCCGCCCGAAGTGCGATCGAGTCGAGGACGAACGGGAAGTCGGCGGTCGGCTGGCCGCCCGCGGCCCCTGAGCTGGTCTTCGCGCTCAGCTGACCGGAGATCGGAAGGAGCGTTCCGCGGTCGAGCGTGAGGTCGAACGCAACGTCGAGCGCGGGCGGATCCGGTCGCGTGCCCTTGAGCGCGGGAACGACGAGCCGGAGTGTCTCGCCCGTCCGCGTGCGGAAGCGCAGTCCGTCGTCCGTCGAGTCCACCTGCACCAGGAGGTTGCCGGTCGTGTCCTTGAGCGGGACGAAGGCGGTCGCGCGGTCGCGCAAGAACAGCGTGTCCGGGATGACCGCTGTGAGCAGCTCGGCGAGCGCGAGATGCCACCCGGAGGCGTCCAGGTACGCGATCGGATACTCCTTCAGGTGCACCGTCGCGCGGCCGCCTGTGACGCGCCCGCTCGCGGGCTGAACCGCGAAGCCCTCCTCGAACGTGACCGACGCGTCGTCGAACCGCGATCCCCGGACGGCCACCTGCGCCGGTGCCCGGCCCTGGAGACGGAGGCCGTCCGCATTGACGGCCGGTGCGGCGGGCAGCACCAACCGGATGTTCCCGCCACCCCAGTCACTGTCCTTCGGGTCGAACGAGCCGCTCGCGAGACTTGGCGTGAAGTTCTTGGCTCCGCTCCACACGAAGCCGATCGGCGACGACTCCAGTGCCAGTCCCTCCATCATCCCGATGGCACCGGAGGTGATGTCGCCGGAGGCGGGATTGAGATACACTCCCGCGAACGTGACGCTCACGGTGTCCGTCCGGTGCGTGTACACGCTGTCGATACGTTCCGCGTTGTAGTCCTTGACGCCCGACATCACGGAATCGACGAGCATCCGCTGTCGTCCGTCCACGAGCAGACCCCGCGGGCTCAGCGTGGCCCGGGCGACGATGAACGTCAGCATGCCCCACTCGAGCTTAAACGGACCTTCCAGCGCGATGTCGCCGGACAGCAGCCGGCCGGTGATGTAGTCAATGCGCGCCGTGGCCGTGGGCGCGTCCTGCGTGCCGCTCAGGACCCCGCTCGCCAACCCGCCCGCCGGACCGGCGGCCTGCGCAGCCGCGTCCGCCCCGGCTTTGGCCTTGTCCTGTACGGCAGCACTCTCGTCCGACGCGCTGGTCTTCGCCGGTTCTTCCTTCTTCGCCTCCTCGATCCGCCCGAAGTCCACCTTGATCGACCCATCGTAGATGGCCGTCTGCGTGCCGGAATCGCTGACCGCGAGCACCAACTGCCCACCGGCCGGGGAGAGCTTCGCGAATCGCAGGTCGAACTGGACCCAGGATGGTTGGAAGCCCTCCAGGGTACCGCGCAGCCGACCCGTGGGCGTCAGCCGCAGCTCACCGTTCAGCTCGTGAGAGGTCGTCTGGCCTAAGCACCCGACCACCGGCAGCCCGCAGTCGGGATCCGGTCGCACCAGGGCGCCCGCGATCAGGGGAAACTCGGTCACCCGGGGCGTATCGCCGAGGGCAAAGACCACCTTCCCATCCACGGTCTCGACGCTGACGTGCAGGTTGTCGGCCTCGCGCAGCACGCAGCCATTCTCGAAGCGATGCTCCTGGAGGGTCGCATCGATGCGGCCATCCTTGACCACCAGAGTGTCCACCTCGAACGGCTGCTCGTTGAGACATGCCGACTGCTCCAGGGGCACGTGCGGGAAGGAGACCCAGCTCGTCCCCGACCCCCACTCGAAGCCGGGGTCTTGGCCGCTCAGCCAACGGTCGTAGGGCACTTGCTGGCCAACGAATCCCATGGTGCGTGGCAAGAGCTGCACGCTATCGATCTCGATGACACCGGACGTTTGCGTTCCTGGCGCGTCCGAACTGCTGCCGGGCAACGTCACGCCGGTCTCGTCGAGGACAACGCCCTCAATGGGTGGGAGCTGGAGGTTCTCCGCCCCCCGCGCCTGGGGTGCAAGGTCCACCAACGCCCGCCAGACGAGTCGCCCGCCTGGATCGAGGTCGAATCTGTCCAGCCGCAGGTTCGACAGTCCCATCCGGACCCAGCCGAAGTCCGCGTACGCATGGCCTGCGTCGCAGTCGCTGCGCTCGTCCTCGCGCGTCAGTGACTCCCGCCCGAGCACGAGGGTGAAATCCACCGTACACCCTTCGCTGGCGTCGCCGAACACCTGCAGCGTCGCCGGCGCTCGGAGGTCACTCTCCAGTCGGTCGCCGAGGAAATCCGCGGTGAGTGAGCCCGCGATCGTGCCGAACGTCACCAGCGGACGCGTTTCAGCTCCGCCCGGCGCGAAGCCGCCCGTCGGTCGACAGACAACCGGGATCGTGACCACGCCATCAGCCAGCGTTCCCGTGGCCGAGCAACCGACATCGGCGCCGAGCACGCGCACCTGCCCCGTCATCTCGAGGCGTCCCGTGGGCAGGAGGAGCCGCGCCTGGTCCACCGCGTACTGCACCGGTGAGCCTCCGATGCTCGCCAGGGGAGCATCCGCCGGAGCGGTTCTCTCCAGTTGACCGAACAATCCAGCCGCGGTGACTTGTGCCCGCCCCGTCAGGTCCATCGGTGCGAACCCCGGGAGTGCCACCTGCGCCGCCAGCGTGAGTCCTGAACCGGTCTCGTAGCCAAGTTGGGTGAACCGCACCAACGGTCCTGCCGCCGCCGCGAGATCGCTGCCGGACTTCACCGCGCCGCTGAGCTCTCCGGACCGCACGACTGCGAGGCTCTGGATGCTGGTCCGATCGATCTCGAGGTCGCGTGCCTCGACGCGCACGATTGTCCGGAGCGGCGCCTCCAACTCGAGGTTCAACCACCCGTTGACGACGTACGCGAAATCGGTGAGACCGACCTCGGCGCTCCGAAGGCCCGTGAGTTGCGCCACGCCCGGGATGAGCGTCAGCGTGTCGGGTAGTTCCTTCGTCACTCCCGTCTCACGGCCCGGTCCACCGACTGAAAACGTCCAGATCTCGCTCGACCGTCCACCGCGCGTCACGGGCCGGCCCTCGCCGTCGAGCGCTTCGACCGACCACACGTACTGCTTCATGGGATCGAGGGGCAGCGCGTCCAGCGGGTAGACGACCATCGGAGCGCCGGTCTCCTCCTCCTCGAACCACACCGGATTGGCGAAGACGGCGGTTTCCGGTGTCTGTCCTTTGAGCAACTCGAAGACCCGCACCCGATACGACGCGCCGATCTCTGGCGGCAGGAAGATCGGGGTCCATTGAAAGACGGGCAGGAGTCCGGCCACGACCCCCTGGTTGGCCGGGAAGATCAGCTGCGGCGGCTCCGGCAGCGCGATTGTGAAATCGGCGCACGTAGACACCAGCTCGACGTTTTGCGCGTCGAGCACGCGCGCGCACATCTGGTGTCGGCCCTCCGGGATCATCCCGGTGCGCAGCACCTGGTCCACGTACTTCTGATCCTGGCGGACGGTCTCCCAATCGAGGATATCGGCGCCAGTGAAGATCTGCGTGACGGGCCCGAACCCGAACGAGACGGACGGACTCACGACGCGGGCCAACTCCCCGCGCTCGGCGCTCTGGACCCACCCCTCGACGCGGAAGTCCTGCGGTGCCGTTCCACTGTAGATGAGCGTCAGGACCGCCATCTGGGGATTGCGCTCCCAGTCGGCGATGAACGGAGACGGAAACGGCTGGACCAGCAGACTGGCGGTCCACCCGGGGGCCTGCGCGGCCAGCTCGGCGGGCTGGGTGCCGCCGACCAGGACGGCGAGCAGCACCCCCAGACGCACCCAAGCGCCCCCGTTGGTTCGAGGGCGCCTCCCAGGCCGGTCGTCCGCGGTCGCCATTGCGCCGAACACAGCCGTCAACTCATTTTGGTAGCGTCACTTGCCCACGCGCTGAGCAAGCGGAGGAGTTCTTCGGAATCCTCGAAGTTGCGCCGGTCGGCAGTGCCGAGGCGCTCGATCATCCCGGCGCACGTCGGTGGGTCGCCTGCGGTGGCCAGCCGCAGCTTGAGGACGAAATACCCGTAACCCGTTGTCACAAAAGTGTCTCCCTCACCCCGGCGGTCCATGGCGTCGGTTCCTGGTGACGTGACGCAGATTGAAGCTCACCCCGACCCGTCAGCGGGCCGTGAACCGGGTGTCAACCGCGTGTCAGGCCCCCCGTGCTGACGCTGCGCACCCTCGGGCCACCGCGGCTCGACGGGCCGGACGGTGAGTTGCTCCGGGGCCGTCGCAAGGAGCTGGCGCTCCTCGCCTACCTCGCCGCGCGCCGCCCCCGCGCCGTGCCGCGGGAGGCGCTGGCGGATCTCCTGTGGGGTGCCCGGCCGGACACCAACGCCCGGCAGTCGCTGCGGCAGGCGCTCCTCAGCCTCAAGCGAGCCGTTCCCGACGGGTTCGACGCGGAGGCGGACGCGGTGGGCCTCGGGACGGACGCGCTGCAACTGGACATCTCACTCTTCGAGGCGGACCTCGCCGCCGGGCGCCGCGCGGAAGCGATTGCCCGTTGGCAGGGCGACTTTCTCTCGGGCTTTGAGGACATCGGCGGCGAGGCGTTCCGGAGCTGGCTGGAAGGCGAACGCGAGGGCCTGCGGCGGCGCTTGCAGGTCGCCCTGGCAGAGCTCGTGGATGACGCGGAGCGGCGCGGAGACAGAGCCGAGGCGGTCGTATGGGCGGAGCGGTGGACCGATCTGCTCCCGCTCGACGAACGCGGCGTCATCCGGCTCGTGCGAGCCTTGCACGCGGCAGGACGCGCGGGCGAAGCTCTGGCGCGCCGGTCCGCGTACGTGGCGCGCCTGCGTCAGGATCTCGGCGTGGAGCCCTCCGCCGAACTCGAGCAGCTCGGGAAAGAGATCGCCCCTGGCAGCCCGGCGGCGTCTCCCGCACCCGTCTCCGGCGTGCTGTTCACGCCGGACCTGGTCGGGCGTGGGGCGGCGCTCGAGGCACTGGACCGCGCCTGGAGCCTCACGACGTCAGGGACGGCGGCGCTCGTGCTGGTCGAGGGCGACGAGGGGATGGGGAAGACCCGCCTGTGCGAAGAGTTCGAGCGCCGGCTCCCGCCAGGCACGGTGGTGCTTCGGGCGCGGGGAATCGACGCCGCACGCAGCGTGCCGTACTCCACCGTTCATGATCTGCTCGGGGGGCTGCACGAGGCACCCGGCCTCGCCGGCGCACGAGGCACGGCGTTGGCCACCATCGGCGCGATCGCGCCGGGCGTGCGCGAGCGGTTCCCGGACGCCGTCGCCGCCGGACGGGGCTCCGAGCTGGCCGAGGCGCTCGCCGACGTGCTGGCCGCGGTGGCCGCTGAGCGTCCGGTCCTGCTGTTCGTGGACGACTATTCCGTCGCGGACCGCGAGAGCCAGGCGCTGCTCCTCACCGTCGCCCGCCGCCTGCGACACGCCGCCGTCTGCATGCTGTTCACCGCCCGCACCATCGACACGCCGGCGGACCTGCTGGCTGAGCTGCGCGGCCGGGTCGGCGAGACGCGCATCCGGCTGGTCCCGCTCTCGAGTCAGGACGTCGAGGCGCTGCTCGCGTCGATGCTGGAAGTGGCGCCGGATGATCGGCCCGCGCTGGCCCGGCGGCTGTACGCGGAGAGCGGCGGCAACCCGTTCTACCTGACCGAGACGACCGCGATGCTGCTCGATGAGGGTCGGCTGACCGCCGATGCTCGGGGCGTGTGGCGACCGACGGCGGGCGTGCTCGACGGCACGCTCCCGGTCCCGCCGTCCATCCGCGAAGCAGCACGCCGCCGGTTCGAGGCACTGTCACCACACGCGCGGACGGTCGCCGAGGCAGCGGCGGTGCTCGGCCCCCTCGCCACCCTGAGCCGCCTGGCCCTCGTGACCCACCTACCCGACGATACGGTCGAGCGAGCGGTCGAAGAGCTGGTCCTCCGCCGCGTGCTGCGCCCGTCGCCTGCCGGTGCGGGGACGTACGAATTCGCGCACGACGTCACGCGCCGTGCCGCGCTTGACCGCCTGCCAGGAACCCGCCGCCGTCGGCTCCACACCGCCACGTTGCGGGTGCTCCGGGCCGCGCCGCCCTCGCCGGAGGTGACGGCCGCCACCCTCGCGCACCATCGGCGTCGCGCCGGACCGCTGGGGGGGCGCCTCCCGCCGTGGCTTGGCACGCGCGCGCTCGTCGCGGCCGGCCTCCTCGTGGTGGTCGGGTTCGCCGCATGGCTCCGGTTCGGCGCCTCACCCACCGGATTCGCCGAGCGTGACTGGATCGTGCTCGCGGATCTCGACAATGCCACCGGCGACTCCGTGTTCGATGAATCGCTCACGGCCGCGCTCTTTGTTTCGATCTCGCAGTCGCAGCACGTGAACGTGTTTCCACCCGCGCGAATCCGCGAGACGCTCCAGCGCATGCAGCGGAGTGACGTCAAACACCTGACGGAGTTGCTCGCGCGGGAGGTCGCGCAGCGTGAAGGGGTCCGGGCCGTCGTCACGCTCACGCTCACGCGGACCGGCGATCGGTACGCGCTGGTAGCACGAATCGTGGACCCCCCAACGGGACGAACCCTGGCCACGCTCACCGCCGACGCCCAAGGGAGAGCGCGCGTCCTGAGCGCGCTCGACGATCTCGCGGCGGGGCTCAGGCGGAAGCTCGGGGAAAGTACCGGCGATATCCGCGAGCGGAACGTGCCGCTGCCCGAGGCAACGACCGCATCACTCGAGGCGCTCAAGCTGTTCGCCGATGGGAGCACTGCGCTGGACGAGGACCGCACAAGCGAGGGCATCACCGCCCTCCGATCCGCGGTGGCCCTGGACGCGAACTTCGCGTGGGCGCACGCGCTGCTGGGCCGCTACCTGGCGTGGATGAACGACCCCCTCAATGCGGCACCCCACCTCGAGAAGGCGCTGGCCCTGAGCGATCGGCTGCCAGAACGGGAACGGCTATGGATCAAGCTGCTGGTAGCCGAAGGTCGTGAGGATCGTCCCGAGGCAGTTCGACGCGCGCGCGAGTACCTCGCGCAGTATCCCGACGACCGCGACGGCTGGTTCGCCCTTGGGCGCACGCTCCAGGAGGCGCAGGACCGTGAAGGCGCGCTCGAGGCATATCGCCGCGTCCTCGAGATCGACCCGCACGCCACGTCCGCGCTCGTCAATTCGGCCTTGTTGTATGACCTGCTCGGGCGCCCACGGGAAGCAGTAGCCGCGTTCGAGCGCGCGGCGGCGATGGACTCATCGGTCGTCACCCAGGTGGCGGGCGACCTCAACCGCCTCTACGGATTTGCCCTCCTCCGGACGGGTGACAGCGCTCGCGCGCGCGCCGTGTTCGAACGCCTCCTCTCGGGCCGCCGTAGCCAGCAGCTCAACGGCCTCCGATCCCTTGCGCTCCTCGAGGCATACTACGGTCGCTATGACCAGGCAGTGGCAACGCTCACACAGGCGATTCAACTCAGCGTCGCTGCGGACGCGCGGGTCAGCGAGTTTCGGAACCGGCTGTATCTGGCCGGGATCCACCGGACGGCGGGGCACCTGGACGCGGCACGCCAGCAGCTGCGCCGCGCACGCGAGATCCAGGTGGCCATGGCGGGTCTCCCTGGAGCCTGGCTGGGGCTGCTGGGCCAGCACGAGGCTCGCACCGGCCTGACGGACGACGCCCAGCAGGTGTTGGAAGCGATGCTCGCGAAGGACACCACGTCCTGGACCAACATGGATCGGGCCGCGATCCCGCTCGTGCGGGGGGAGTTGGCCCTTGCTCAGGGCGACGCCGCGACGGCGGCTGACGCTCTCGCACGTGCCGTGGAACTGAATGGCGCCACGTATGAGCGGGAGGCGCTCGCCCGCGCGCTGGTGTCAGCCGGGCGTACGCAGGAAGCGGTCGACGCCTATCAGAAGACGCTGAGCGACAGCGCCATCGGGTGGGAGGTCCAGGAACCGTGGGTGCTGGCGCACTACGAATTGGCCCAACTGTATGACGCTCTGGGCGATTCGGCCGCGGCGCTGCCGCTCTATCGCCGACTCGCCGAGCAGTGGCGCGCCGGCGACCCTGACCTTCCCCTCCTTCAGAGCATTCGGCGCCGCCTGGGGCAGGGTGGCTAAGCCCGACCTTGCTTCGGTCAACGTCCTGGACGTCACCCCCGTCCGGCTCGCGGCCTGGGAGGAACGCGGCGACCGTGTCGTCCTCATCCGCCCGCGTCCGCGCGCGGCTTGGTATCTCCTTCCATATGAATGGCTGCGCTACCTGCTTGCGGTCCACCGCATTCAATTGGATGCGGTTGGCAGCGCCGCGTGGTTGGCGTGCGACGGTGCCCGGACGACCGGCGACATCGCGTCCCTGCTCCGCGACGCGTTCGGCGAGACCGTCGAACCCGTGGAGCAGCGACTCGGCCAGCTCGTGAGGCGCCTGCGGCACGAGGGATTGCTCGCCTACCGGGAGCTCGATGCCCCGATCACCCACCCCGACACGCAGTTGAACGCCCGTTGAGTTGGAGGCATACTCTTTGACCATGCAATCGACCTCCCTTGCCTTCCTGCATCGCCTCCTCGACGCGCCGGGACCGTCCGGGTTCGAGACCGGCCCCGCCCGCCTGTGGCGAGACGAAGCCGCGACCCTCGCCGACACCGTCTCCGGCGACGTCGCGGGCAACTCCATCGCCGTGCTCAACCCCAAGGGCGCGCCGCGGGTCATGTTCGCGGGGCACATCGACGAGATCGGCCTCATGGTGAGTCACGTCGACGACGACGGATTCCTTTCCTTCCAAACCATCGGCGGCTGGGACAGTCAGGTCCTGGTCGGCCAACGGGTGGTGATCGCCGCGCGCGGCGGGCCCGTGGCCGGCGTGATCGGCCGGAAGGCCGTGCACCTCCTCAAGTCGGAAGAGAAGGACAAGGCGACGAAGATCACGGAGCTGTGGATCGACATCGGAGCCAAGACCCGGAAGGACGCCCTTCGGCGTGTCCGGATTGGCGACTCGGCGGTCCTCGCGCAGACGTCGTTGACTCTTCCGAATGGGCGGCTCGTTTCCCGGAGCATCGACAACCGCATCGGCGCGTTCATCGTGCTCGAGGCGCTGCGTCGCCTGCGACGCTCCAAGCCGAAGGCGCTCGTGCACGCCGTCGCGACCACACAGGAGGAGATCGGGTGGCTCGGCGGCGGCGCGCGCACGAGCGCGACGGGCCTCGAGCCGACCGTGGCCCTCGTGGTGGACGTGACGCACGCTACCGACCACCCGGGGCTGGAGAAGAAGGACGTGGGTGACGTTCGCCTTGGGGGCGGCCCCGTGCTCTCGCGCGGATCCGTGATCAATCCCGTGGTGTTCGACCTGCTTACCGAGACCGCCGAGCGGGAGAAGATCCCGTATCAGCTCCAGGCCGCGCCCCGGGATACCGGCACCGACGCGGACGCCATCGCGGGCAGCCATCGCGGCGTCGCGACGGGACTGGTGTCCGTCCCGAACCGCTACATGCACAGCCCGAACGAGATGGTGGATGTCGGCGACCTCGAGAAGGCTGCCCGGTTGCTGGCCGCGTTTGCCCGGCGCGTGACGCCGAAGCTCGATTTCACACCTGGGTAGTCGCCGCGCTTTGCAAGGCCGCCGCCGCCGCCGACCGAATATCCCCTGAGCGGCTCCGGACCAGGTTCTTCAACGCGGCGATCGCCCCCGTGCCACCCGCGGTGCCTAGCGCCTCGATGGCGGCGAGGCGAGGTGCCATTGCCTTTCGACCAATGAGCTTCCCACCCTCGCTCGCGGCCTTGACGAGTGCCTGCACGGCGTCCGGCGTCCCGATACGCCCCAGCGCGCGGTAGAACTCCGCGAGCACATCGGGGTCCTGCTCCTCACCAGCCGCCGTTACCAATGACATCGCCAACCCCGAGAGATTCCGGCCTCCGACTTCCTTCACCACCGCCACCCGCACCTGAACATCGGGATCCGTGAGCAGCTTGCGGAGTGGGAGAGCCGTTTCCGGCGTGCCAATGCGCGCAAGGGCCATCCCGACGGACCGGCGCACGCGCGGGTCATCGTGTTGCACGGCCCGGGCGAGGGACGGCACGGCTTCGACGATGCGGAGCTCTCCCACGAGGTCGGCGGCGTTGCGCACCACGAACCACTCATGATGGTTGAGCAGGCTGGCGACGACGTCCGCCCCTTCTTCCATCCGCCGCAGCGCCCGCAGATAGGCTCGGCGCTCGGCCTGGCTCTGCGCGTCGACCAGGAGATCGAGCAACACCTTCGTTCCGGCCTTGCCCGCGCGCTGCATCAGCAGCACGATGTCCTCGTGGTACACATCATCGAACACCAACGGCGCGAACTTCCTGAGGTGCTCGGTCGTGAGCAGCCGCCGCATGGCGATGCCGTACTGGCGCTGGATGTCCGCGTCCGCCGTTTCCGCTTCGATGCGTAGCATGCGGAGGAGCGCCTCGAGGGCTTGATTCAGATCGTTCGCCCCGATGGCCCTGGAAATCCCGTTCTGCACGGCGTCGAGGCGCGAGAGCAGCGGGGTTGGATCCTCGGGGTCCTGGAGACGCTCAACCGCCGCGGCGAGCGTGCCGGTCGCGGTGCGTTGCTGGCGCTCCATCTCGCTATAGGCCGCGCCTTTCGCGGACGGAACGACGCCGATCTGCCTCCCCGTCGGCCGCCCCTCGGTGTCGGCCGTCGCGCGGAGCGCCTCGGATGGTCGCATGGAGCGGCGCGAGGCCGCCCCCACCTCGCGCTCCCGGGACACGATCGTTACCGTCACCACCTGCGCCGTCTCGAGCCGCTCTTCGAGTTCCTGTGCCGGCCGGGCGGGCGGCGGCGGCGCGGCGAGCGCCCGCAGCACCTCGACCAGGTCGACGGCGGTTGCCCCGTGCGCGATCATGAGTCGCGCGACGTGATGCGCGGCCAGGCGCTCCCGCAGGTTGGCGGCGAAGGGCGTCGCGTCCGGCACCTCTTCGCCTTCGGCGGTCAGGCGGGCGCCGTCGAACACCACGACCGCGCTCCGCCGGGCGACGAGTTCCGCGAGCGCCTGCAGCGCCGTGCGGTGGTCGTCCGTGGTTTCCTGCGTCCGGGCCATCAGCTCCAGCAGACGGCCCAGAAGAACGGCGATCTTGATCTCGTCTCGCATGGGGGGTCGAAGTTACGGGCTGCCGCCGGGCGCGGCAATCGTGAGGTCTTCCAAGGCCTCGCGCGCCGACCGTCGGACTTCCCGGTCGCGATCTCCGGTCAGCTCGCGCAGCGCACTGACCGCGCCCTGCCCCGCCGCCAACCGGAGCCCATCGATGGCTGCCACGCGCAACCCGGTCTGCCGCCGCCAGAATTGCCACCGGGGCGGCATCGCCCACCGCACCAGCGTCGCCACCGCGTCGGGAGTCCCGATCCTCCCCAAAGCCCGCGCGAATTCCGCGCGGAGATCCGGGTTCCGTTCCCGCAGCCCGAGCCGTGCGAGCGGCTCGGTCAGGGAGCCAAGCGACGCGTCCCCAATGGCCCGCGCGACACACAGGCGGAGCGAGGAATCGTCGCCGTCCAGGATCTGGCGCAACTGCTCCAGCGCGGGGACGCCAATCCTCGCGAGCGCCGTTGCGATCGCAACCCGCACAGCCGGCGTGGGATGGCTGAGCACCCGGGAAAGCGCGGGGACTGCCTCGCGGACCCCGAGGTTCCCCAGAATCTCCGCCACCCGGCGCACGAGTTGAGCATCCGGATCCTGCAACAACAGGACGAGTGATCGCAGCCCCTCGGTTTGCCCACGCAACAGCGTCAGGTATCGACGCCGGACGTCCAGGTCGTCCGCGCGCAACAGGCGGTCACGCAGCACGTACGCGCCGGCCACGCCACTTCGCTGTAACACGCGGACCGCCGCCGACCGGTGCCCCTCGTCCAGGGCGGAGTCGGCCGCATCCGCCAACAGGACCGGCGTCAGCAGCGGCGTGAGGGCATCTCGGAAGATGGCCCGCACGCCTACGGTCGGGGCCGTCTCCTCCAACTGGACAAGCTGGGCGACCGCCCGGACGGCGCCGGAGACGCGGCCGTGCGCCAACTCCTCGTTGACGTGCGCAGCCACGGCCTCGAGGCGCGCGGCCAGGTCGTGGACGTTGGGATCCAGCGCGATGGCGGCCACCGCGCGCTCGGGCCGGGAGAGCGACGGCGCGCGAAGCACCGCCTCGGACAACGCGTTGCGCACGCGCGGATCGCCCGACGGACGAACGGCATCCAGTCGGATCTCCTCCGGGAGCAGGTCGCCGCCGACGACCACCGAGATACCAACCGCCTGGGACGCGCGGAACCGGGTCACGGGATCCTGGCCATCGACGAGCCCGCCAAGTGGCATGGCCAGCGTTCGCAGGAGCTGGAGCATGGCCGCGGGCGCGGAGTCCTTCTCGATCTGGATCTCGCGGAGGTCGTGCGCCTCCATTTGGGCGATCAGGGTGGGGACCCCGGGCAGGGCCTTCCCGATTTCCGTGTCCTCAACCCACAACTTCCCATCCCTGACGCGCAGCGTTGCCCCCCCAAGGCCGGTGAGGGCGACGAGCACGCGCAGCGCGCCCTTGAGCTCGGGTACGGCATCGGGCCGGCGGCGGAAGAGATCCACCGCCCGGCCAAGCGTAATCGCGAAATTGTCGTAGTTCAGCATCGCGTAATCAGCGAAGATAGACCGTGGACGGCAGGGGCGGCAACGCGGCCGCCGAGGGGGGGATCCCCGGGCCCCCACGCCCCGAGGCGACCGCGAGGCGTCCCATAGAGACGGACTGGACCCCTCATTACCTTTCGACCCGTTCCCCCGTCGAGTCGATCGATGGTTACGCCGCCCGCACCACGGGGTTGACCAGCGACCCCTTTGCGAGAAAACCGCCATGAGCCGTCGTAGTAAGCTCCTGCTTTTCGCCCTCGTTCTGAGCCCCGCGACCCTGCCGGCCCAGTCCACGTCCAGTCGGCGGATCGGCGCCGACATTGCGTTTCTGGCCGACGATGCCCGCGATGGACGCGGGATCGGCACTGCCGGCCTCGACGCGTCCGCCGAGTACATCGCACGGACGTTCGCGCGGATCGGTCTCAGTCAGCCGTTCCCCGACGGATTCTTCCAGACGTTCACCATCGACCCAACGGCCCCGGCGGCGGCGCATACCGGCATCGGGGGCGCAGTGGTGAAGAACGTCGTTGGTGTGCTGCCGGGCCGCGGCCCGCTCGCGGGGCAGGTGATCGTCATCGGGGCGCACTACGATCACCTCGGGTTGGGCGGGCCGAACGCCCTCGACCCCGACAGCACCGGGATCGTGCACAACGGCGCGGACGACAACGCGTCGGGCACGGCGGCCGTGATGGAGGTCGCCCGTTTGCTGCGCGGCCGGCTGCGGGGCGATCGCCGGACGATCGTCTTCGTGACGTTCACCGGGGAGGAGGAGGGGCTCATCGGCTCCACCTACTATGTGCAGCATCCGGTGGCCCCGCTGGACTCCACCGTCACCATGCTCAACTTCGACATGGTCGGCCGGCTGCGGGACGACAAGCTGCTCGCGATGGGAGCCGAGACGGCCCTTGAGTTCACGCCGCTGCTCGACTCGCTCAACGCGGACTACAAGTTCGACCTCAAGGCCAGCGGGGACGGCTGGGGGCCGAGCGATCAGGCGTCGTTCTACGCCGCGAAGATCCCCGTCATCATGTTGTTCACGGACCTGCACTCCGACTATCACCGGGTGAGCGACGATTTCGCGACGATCAACACCAACGGCGAGGGTCGCATCGCCGGTTTCGCGGCGGATCTCGCGGTGGCGCTCGCCACCAGACCGGAGCGGCCGACCTACAACAGCATCCCGCGCCCGGAGCCGCCAAAAGGCGGCACGCGCGCGTGGCTCGGCACCATCCCCGACATGACGGGGTCCCCGGGCGGCGTGCGGCTCACCGGCGTCACCGCGGGAAGTCCCGCCGCCGACGCGGGTCTCCAGGCAGGGGACGTCCTCATCAAGCTCGGAGACTACGACATCGCGAATCTCAACGACATGCAGAACGCGCTGGTGTCGTACAAGGCGGGGGACGTCGTCCAGATCGTGGTGCGGCGGAGCGAGGAAACGAAGACGCTCACGGTGACGCTGCGGTCGCGTGGATAGGAGCGTCCTCGACGCGGACGCGGTGGTGCGAGCCCTCCACGCTGCGTTTACGCACGACGTCGACCGCGCGGGACTGCTCCAGCTCGCGGCCGGCCGGATCCGGGCCGCGGGCGCACCCTACAGCGGGGTGTACCTGTACATGCTCCACGGCGACGAACTCGTGCTCGAGGCGTTCGACGGACGGCCGACGGACCACACGCGGATTCCGGTGGGGGCCGGCATCTGCGGGCGGGCGGTGGCCGAGGGGCGCGATCTCAACGTGCCGGACGTCCACCAGGCCGACGGGTATCTGGCCTGCAGCATCGACACGAAGTCGGAACTGGTCGCGCTGATCCGACGTCACGATGAGATCCTGGGGCAGATCGACATCGACAGCGATGTCCCCGACGGGTTCGACGCGAGCGAAGAGGCGGCGGTCCGGGCGGTAGCGGATGCGCTGGCCGCGTTGCTCTAGCTGACAGAGCAGCGGGACAGAGGGGCGGAGAGAAGAAAGAAGATGAGCAATGCGCCCCTGACGGGCACGACGGAGTCCCTGCTGTCTGTCAACGGGATCCACCTATTCACCCGCCGCATCGGCAGCGGACCGATGGTGGTCGTGCTCCACGGCGGTCCCGGCGCCCACCACGACTACCTGCTCCCACAATACGACCGGCTCGCCCGGGGCCGGACGCTCCAATACTACGACCAGCGCGGCGGCGGGCGGTCGCCCGTGGATCGCGAGGTGCCGGTGGGATGGCAGGCGCACGTCGCCGACCTGGACGCGCTCCTCGAGGCCTGGGACGCCGTGCCCGGGACACTCTTGGGATACTCGTGGGGCGGCCTGCTCGCCCTGGTGTACGCCATCGCGCACCCGGCGCGGGTGGCCCGCCTGGCGCTCGTCTGTCCCGCCCCCGTGACCGGGAAGGACCGGCGGCGGTTCGAGACCGCGTTCGCCGAGCGTTCGCGGGCGCCCGCGATCGTCCGGGCGCGCGAGGAGCTGCAGGCATCGGACCTGCGCGACCGTGATGCCGACGCCTACCGTCGCCGGCTGTTCGAGCTTTCGGTGGCCGGGTATTTCCACGATCCCGCCAAGGCGGAAGACCTCACGCCGTTTCGCGTCACGGGCCGTACGCAAGAAGAGGTTTGGGCCAGCCTCGGTCACTACGACCTGCGCACTGACCTGCGGGGCCTCGCGATTCCGGCGCGCGTGTTCGCCGGGCGGCACGACCCCATTCCGCTCGACGCGGCCGAGACGACCGCGGCGTGTTTGGGCGCCGAGCTGGTGGTCTTCGAAGCATCGGGTCACTGCCCGCACGTCGAGGAGCCCGACGCGTTCGTCGCGGTGCTGGACCCCTGGCTCCGCGGGGACATGTGAGTCGGCCGACCCCCTTCGAGCTGATCTTCGCGGACGTCGCCGATGAGCTATCGGCGATCGGGATGGCGAGTCTCGAGGGCGGTGGCGATCTGGGTGACGCCTTTGCGAGTATGGCCGAGGTGCAGCGCTTGCTGCAGCGGATCGAGGTTCCGGAGCTCGTGGACGGCGCCCCGGAGGCCGCGGCAGAGTACCTGGCACTCGTGTACGCCGCCGCTCGTTTCGGCGCCGCGGGGAAGTCGGTGCTCGCCCCGTCGCGGCAAGCACTGGAACCGATGCTCGATCGCGTGCCAGCCCCGGGTGTGCCTCCCGTCCCACAGAACGCCTGTTACCTCCAGCTCCCGACCCACTGGATTTGGGCCCAGGCAGCCGAGCATGGGCCTCACGAGCCCCTGGACGGCATGTTTGCGGTCGCGTCGTTGCGCGGCGACGTGACGACGGTCGTGGCGGTGCTCGGCATGCGGGCAGAGCGCGGCGGGTTCACGCAGGTGACGGTGCAGGCCGGCGCCGCGGAATTCGAGGCCGCGCGGACGTTGCGACGGACCCCACCTTTCGGTCCGTTGATGGACGCCGGCGCGTCGCGGGGCTTCCGATCCGTCGCCAACCCGGCCGAGCTTCTCACGCTCACGCACCTCGCGCTGCTCGCCGCCGGCGCGTAGGTTCGCCGTTCAAGATGGACCGGAACGACGTCGCCGCCACACTCAAAGAGATTGCCGCTCTGCTCCAGCTCAAGGGGGAGAGCCGCTTCCGGGTGCGCGTGTATCAAACCGCCGCCCGCGTGATCGCGGCGCACCCCGGCGATCTGCGGATCGCGCGCGCACGCGGCACGTTGGCCGAGCTATCCGGTCTCGGTCCCACGACCCTCGAGATCATCGACGAGTTGCTGGATACGGGACGGTGCACCGTGGCGGAGGATCTGCGTGACCAGGTGCCGCCCGGCCTCGCGGAGATGCTGCAGATCCCCGGTTTGGGGGTCACCAGGGTGCGACAGATTCACGAGAGCCTCCACGTGGACGAGCTCGCCGATCTGGGCGAGGCGGCGCGGGACGGCCGTCTCGCGCGGCTGCCGCGGTTCGGGCCCAGGACCGCCGAGCGCATTCTCCGTGGGATCGCGTTCCTGCAGCAGCAGGCCGGGGCGTTGCTCGTCCACCACGCGCGCCGGGAAGCGGAGACGCTCGCTGCCGCGCTCCGGACCCTGCCCGACATCGAGCGGGTGGAGATCGCAGGCAGCCTGCGTCGCCGGTGCGAGTTGGTGCGCGATCTCGATCTCGTCATCGTCACCGCGCGGCCCGCGAGCGGGCTCCTCGGAGACGTGCGCCGTCTCCCTGGTGTCACCGAGGCCACCGCTCACGGCCCGGACGCCATCCACGTGCGCATGGACGGGGGAACGTCGGCGGATCTGTATCCCACGCCGCAGACGCGGGCCGGTTTCACCCTGCTCCGCGCGACCGGCACCACGGCGCATCTCGCCCTGTTGGCGGCGCGCGCGGCAGAGCGCGGCGTATCCTGGAACGAGGACGGGCTGCGCGGACCGAGGGGGTTGCTCCCCGCGGAAAGCGAGGAGGCCGTGTTCGGCGCCCTGGCGATGGCCTGGATACCGCCCGAGCTCCGAGAGGGAGGAGAAGAAATCGAGGCCGCCATCGCCGACACCCTGCCCCACCTCGTGGAACGCGGCGATCTGCAGGGCTTTCTCCACTGTCATTCCCACTACTCCGATGGGACCAGTGGAATGGCGGAATGGATCGCGGCGGCCGGGGCCGCCGGGTATCGCTACGTGGGCATCACCGACCATTCCCCTGCCACGGCGTTCGGCGGCGGTCTTGCCGCGGGAGACATCGAGCGCCAGCATCGCGACATCGACGCGGCCAACGCCGCGACCGATCAGTGCCGACTCCTGAAGGGCGTCGAGGCGGACATTCTCGCGAGCGGCACGCTCGACTACTCCCCGACGCTGCGGCGGCGGTTCGACTTCATCATCGCGTCGGTGCACAGCCGGCACGGAATGGACGACGAGGCCATGACCGACCGCGTGCTCAGGGCCATGGACGACCCGACCATGACCATCCTCGGCCACCCCACCGGGAGGCTCCTGCTCTCGCGCGACCCGTTTCCGCTCGATCTCGATCGCGTGTTCGCGCGCGCGGCGGAGCGACGCATCGCGATCGAGATCAACGCGGATCCCCAACGGCTGGATCTCGACTGGCGGGTGCTGCGGCGGGCGGTGGCCGCGGGCGTCCCGATCTCGATCGGCGCCGACGCCCACGGCCCCGCGCAGATGAGCAACATGGACCACGGCATCGGCATCGCGCGCAAGGGATGGCTCCGCGCGGACGACATCCTCAACACCCGACCGCTCGAGGCGTTTCTCGCCTTCGCCCGCGCGAGGCGCGCATGAAGACGCCGAAGGAACGCATTGGGCCAATCATCCGGAAGTTGAAGCGACGCTTCCCGGAAGCACGCTGCTCGCTCGATTACGAGACGCCGTTGCATCTCCTCGTCGCCACGATTCTCTCCGCCCAGTGTACCGACGAGCGGGTCAACATGGTGACGCCGGCGCTGTTCACCCGGTACCGCACGGCGGTGGATTTCGCCGACGCGAACCCGGCCGAGTTGGAAGAGATGATCCGCTCCACGGGGTTCTATCGGAACAAGACGAAGTCGCTGATCGGCATGGGCCGCGCGTTGACGGAACGCTTCGGCGGGGAGGTGCCCCGCACCATGGAGGAGCTGACGAGCGTTCCCGGGGCCGGCCGGAAGACGGCCAACGTCGTGCTCGGGAACGCGTTCGGGATTGCCGACGGGGTGGTGGTCGACACGCACGTCGGCCGCATCAGCCAGCGGTTGGGTCTCACTCGGCACCAGGACGCGACGAAGATCGAGCGCGACTTGATGGCGATCGTCCCGCGTCGCGAGTGGACGCTCTTCCCGCACCTGATGATCCACCACGGCCGCGCCATCTGCCAGGCCCGGAAGCCGCAATGCGAAGTCTGTCCGATCAACGATCTCTGTCCGTTCCCGGGCCGGGACGCACCCCGCCCCAGATCGAAGCTCGGCGCCCGACCGCCGCGTCGTCCTTCGCGGTCGTCGTGAGCGCCGGCGGGCGGCACACCCCGGCGCGCGGTATCGCCGGAGCGTAGCCGGGTCTAAGATTCCCCCCATGTCGTCCCGCCTCGCCGACGCCCGTTCCGCTTATCTCCGTTCCGCCGTGCACCAGCCGGTCGACTGGTATCCGTGGACGGAGGAAGCCTTCGCCCGGGCCCAGCGTGAGCAGCGGCCGATCCTGCTCGATATCGGGGCGGTCTGGTGCCACTGGTGTCACGTGATGGACCGGGAGTCGTATGAGGACCCGGCCCTCGCCGCCCAGCTCAATGACGAGTGGATCTGCATCAAGGTCGACCGGGACGAGCGACCGGACGTGGACGCCCGGTACCAACGGGCCGTGCAGGCAATCACCGGCCAGGGTGGCTGGCCGCTCACCGCGTTTCTCACGCCGGACGGTGCGGTCTTCTACGGCGGCACGTACTTCCCGCCGGACGCGCGCCAGGGACGGCCGGGATTCGCGGCCGTGTTGCGCGAGCTGCGCCGCGCGTTCCGGGAGGACGGAGACAAGGTCAAGCAACAGGCCGCGATCATCCGACAGCACGTGGCGGCGCACGCGCTCGAATCGCAGCCCGGCACCGTCCCGGACGACCTCGTGCGTCGCAGCGTCGAGGGAATGGCGCGGGTGTTCGACTTCGAGCACGGCGGCTTTGGAGGACAACCCAAGTTCCCGCACCCGACGGCGTGCGAGGTGCTGTTGCACCATTGGCGTGACACCGGCGAGACCGGTTCCCGTGAAATGGTGGACCGCACGCTCACCGCGATGGCGCGGGGTGGGGTGTACGATCACGTTGGTGGCGGCTTCCATCGGTATGCCGTGGACGCCCGCTGGATCGTGCCACACTTCGAGAAGATGACGTACGACAACTCCGAGCTGCTGCGCGTGTACGTGCATGCCCTCGCTTCGCTTGGGCCGGCGGACCGGCGGACCGGCGGACCGGCGGACGGGGACGAGGGTGGGACCGGGACGCTGTACCAGCGGACCATCGAGGGCATTACTGACTGGGTGTTGACCACGATGGCGGATCCGCTGGGTGGGTACTACGCCTCGCAGGACGCGGATGTGGGGCTCGCGGACGACGGGGACTACTTCACCTGGACACTCGACGAGGTTCAAGCGGCGGTGGACGATCCCGAGCGGGCGGCGCTCGTCCGGCGCTTCGACGTCGAGCGGCAGGGTGAGATGCCGCACGACCCCACGCGGAACGTCCTCTGGGTGCGCGATTCCCACCGCGACATCGCGACGGCGCTCGCCATTCAGCCGAGCGAGGCGGCCGCGCTGGTCCAGCGCGGGCTGGAGCGGCTGCTCGCCGCGCGCGGACGACGCCCCGTGCCACTGGTCGACACGACGCTGTATGCCGGTTGGAACGCCATGATGGCATCGGCCATGCTGGAAGCGGCCGCCTTACTCGATCGCCGCGATCTCGACGCTCACGCGCTGCGCACCCTCGAGCGGCTCCTGACGGAGGGGGCGGACGGCTCCGGCGGCGTGCGGCACGCCATCGGGAGCGGCGTCGAGGGACTGCTCGACGATCATGTCCATCTCGCGAACGCCTGCGTGACCGCTTTCGAGAGCACGGGTCGTCACACGTGGCTCACGCGGGGGGCTCAGCTGATGAATCACGTCTGGGAACACTATCACGCGGACGACGGCGGTCTCTACGATCGGCGCGCGTCCGACGGCAACGGGCTCCTGCCCGAGCGACTCCGCCCCATCCTCGACGCGCCGACACCGTCACCGAACGGGGTCGCGGCCGTGGTGCTCGCGCGGCTCGCCGCGCATGACTCCGCCAATACCATGTGGGGCGCCCGCCAGGAAGAACTGCTCACCGCGTTCGGCGGGGGACTCGAAGATCTCGGACTGCACGGCGCGGCGCTGCTGCTCGGTGCCGATTGGGCCCACGGACCAACCGCGCACGTGGTCGTCGTGGCCCGCGATGACGAGCCGGGACGGGCGTTGCGCAGGGCGGCGCGCGTGGGGTTCCGGCCGCGCAAGGTCGTCACGTTGCTCGATCCCGACGCGACGACCTCGGCGACCGTCCCCGAGGCCGTCCGCGCCATGCTCGACGGCGCGAACCCGCGCGCCTACGTGTGCGTCGGGCCGGAATGCCGAGCGCCGGTGACGTCGTCGGAGGAACTCCTGGAGGCTTTGAACACACCATGACGGTGGATTTCGCGGTCGCGTGCGACTATGCGCTCATCGACCAGCACGGGAAGCTCTCGGTGCTGGGGATCTTCCAGCACATCTGGGCCGTACGGTTCCCCACCGTGCACCCCCGGCTCCACCTCGTCGTGCGGCTCAAGGGACGCCGGACCGAGGTCGGGGAGCATCGGCTCCGCATCCGCCTATTGGACGAGGCGGACGGGGAGATCCTGAACGGCGACGGCACGGTCACGTTCAACGAGCCACCCGCCGGCGTCACCGAGCTGGAAGCCGGAGCGGTGTTGGCGTTCGACGTGCCGTTCCAGCGACCGGGTCGCTATCGGTTCACCATCGCCGTGGACGGCGAGGTGCAGTCGGTCGTGGCGATCACGGTCTCCCAATCGCCAGCCCAGACCGCCGGACCCAAGCTCCACTAGTCGGCAATCCCGATCGTGCGGGTTCGCTCTCCGGTGGTGTTGGCCGCGGTGCTCGCGCTCGGCGCACTCGCCTGGCGACTCGGCGGCTACCCGCTGCTCGAGCCCGACGAGGGCCGCAACGCGGAGGTGATGCGCGAGCTGGCCCACGGCGGCCCGTGGTGGTTGCCCCGCCTGAACGCCCTCCCGTACGTCGACAAGCCGATCGTGTCCTATGCCGCGGGTGCCGTCGCGCTCGGTGCGCTCGGCGAGAACGAAACCGCGGCCCGGCTCCCATCGCTGCTGTTCACGCTCGCGACGCTGGCGCTCGTGGGCTGGTTCGCCCGCACGACGATCGGCCGCGGCGCCGGCTGGATGGCCGTGGCGATCACGGCCGCGGCGCCGTTCACCCTCGCCTATGCACGGACCGTGATCTGCGACAGCGTCGTCACCTTCTGGATGGTCGGCGCCATCATCGCGTTCCATCGCGCGGTCGAGATCGGCCGAGACCGCGGTCGCGCGGACTGGTGGCCGGTGGCCGGCTGGGTGGCCATCGGGCTGGGCGTTCTGACCAAGGGACCGGTCGCGCTCGCGGTACCGCTCCTGGTCATGATCCCGTACGCGGCGTGGCGCGGCCGGCTGAGCGCGGTGCTCGATCCCAGCGGCATGCTGGCCGCGTTGGCGATCGTCCTGCCGTGGTTGTTCGCCGTCTCGCGCGACGTCCCCGATTTCCTGCGATACGTTCTCGTGGTCGAGACGGGCGATCGCGTCACGAGCGACGTGCTGGGCCGATCGGAGCCATGGTGGTACTTCCTTCCGATCCTGCTCGGCGCGGCGTTCCCCTGGAGCATCGCCGCCCTCGCGACGTTGCCCGCCGGCGTCCGCGCGCTTCGAGACCGCCGTCTGGATCCGCGCTTCGTGCTGTTCGCGCTGTGGATCGTCGTCCCGCTCCTCCTGTTCTCGCTCTCGCGCTCGAAGCGTCCCCAGTACGTGCTGCCCCTCGTCCCCGCCATCGCGTTACTGGTGACCGCGTGGTGGGAGCGCCAGACGCCGCGACTCTTCGGCGTTCGACTCGTCGGTGGGACCCTGGCCGCGTTCGGTATCGCGCTGCTGGCCCTGGGCTCCAGCATCCCGCACTGGCTCTCGGGCACCGCCACCGTGACCGCGGCCATACCCGGAGTCGCCCGCTGGCTCGGCGTGGTGGCGCTGGTGGGTGGCGCCGTCGCCTGGCTCCTGGCCCGGCACGACGACTGGGCGCTGCCCGCGCTCGTGCTGCCCGTCGCGGCGATCCCGATGATGGCGCTCCCGTTGATGAACGCGATCGGCGCCGACCGATCGAGCCGTGCCATCGCCGACGCCGTCCAACCGCTGCTCACCCCAGGGACCGAGGTCGTCGCGGTCGAGACCTACCCGCTGTCACTTCCCTTCTATCTGGGGCGCACGCTGACCCTCGCGACCGCCGACGGACACGAGCTCACGAGCAACTACGTCGTCCGCCGGCATGCACGCCTCCGACTCCGTCCGGGTTCGACGCTCCGTCCCGTGGACTGGTGGGTCGAAGCGCTCGTGCTGTGCGAGCGGCCGACGCTTTTCGTCGTTCCCGTGGACCGGCGCGACCTGCGGGCGAGGCTCGAAACCAGCCTCCCGCTCCGCGCCCAGAATCGCAAGGTGGCGATCTACGGCCCCTGCGGACCGGGATCGCTGGCGTGGGCGCGCTGACGTGTGCGGGATCTATGGCATGATCGCCCGCGGCGGGCGGGCGCTGTGCCGCCCGGCCGCCGGGGACGCGATGGCGAACGCGCTGCGACATCGCGGCCCGGACGGCCACGGGCGCGTTGTCTTTCCAGACGCCCTCCTTGGGGTCACCCGACTGCGGATCGTGGACCTCGATCCCCGCGCCGACCAACCCTTCACGGATGCTTCCGGAACTATCACCCTCTGCTGCAACGGCGAGGTCTACAACGCGCCGGAGCTGCGACGACGGTTCCGGGCCTACCCCTTCCGGTCGGAGTCCGACGTCGAGGTCATCCTGCCCCTGTATCTGGAGCGGGGGCCCGCCGGGCTCGCGGAGCTGGACGGGATGTTCGCCGTGGCCATTCTCGACCGCCGTCATGGCACCCTCGTCCTCGCGCGCGACCGCGCCGGCGAGAAACCGTTGTTCACGTGCCGCCCCGACGGGGAGCTGTGGTTCGCGTCGGAGATCGGCGCGCTGCTCGCGGCCGACGCGGTGCCCCGGACGCTCGACGCTCCCGCCCTCAAGGAGCTACTGCAGGTGGGGT
>Ga0307424_1000073_pt1 | contig 42628 bp, 34 predicted proteins | sample SalMarWE160320MG_FD_202157 | JGI IMG/M metagenome (GOLD analysis project Ga0307424, IMG submission 202157) | Salt marsh sediment microbial communities from the Plum Island Ecosystem LTER, Massachusetts, United States - WE1603-20 | ecosystem: Environmental > Aquatic > Marine > Intertidal zone >... | reverse complement strand
GTCACCTCGTCCCGGAAGGTCTCGGTATAGCTCCCGCGCAGGCGCAGGGGATCGATGGTGTAGCGGGTCAGGGGGTTGCTCCGTCCCCGGAGTTCCCGGTTCAGGCTCAGGGTCGCCCCCCGCTCCACCGACTCGGAGATGTCGCGGCCGGAATCCCGGCCGTCGAAGAGAATGTCGCTGTTGGGCCGGAACTTGGGCGTGCGCCGGCTGGTGGCGAGGCGCAGGGTGAGGGGCGCGCTGAGGTGCGCCCCCTCCACGAACTTGTGGAGCCCGATCTGGCCCCGCAGGTCGTAGCGGAGATCCTCGGTCCCCGAGCCCCGGGTCTGGCCCAGGCGCAGGAAGTCCGCGCTGGTCAGGTCCACGCTGGCCTGGAGGTTGGCCAGGTCGGCCAGCTGCACGTTGGCCGCCCAGCGTCCGGCCCACCCCGCATCCCGGCGCACCTCCCCCATCCGCAGTTCGTCGAACCAGACCGAGCCCTTGGACAGATCGAACCCGGACTTGTTGCGGAGACCGATCGAGACGCGCCGGACGCGGCTGAAGGACGGGTCCCCGCGCACGGTGACCTTGAGCCCTCCCGGGATGCCGGCCCGGGGCACCGCGGTCGCCCCCCCCACCGCGTCTCCGGGACCGACCAGGAAGGAGTCGGGCTGGACCCCGGGCGGGGCCCCGATCTTGAGCCGGCTCAGGTCGGTGACCTGCATGCGCAGGTCGATCCAGCCGTCGGCGCGCCGGCGGAGGTCGTTCTGGCTGATGTCGGTGGCCACCTCGTAGTAGGAGAGGGTGTCCTGGGAGGCGTCGCTCCCGAAGCGGATGTAGAACTCGACCGAGTCGTTGGAAATGTCCATGAACTGCGGGTTCAGGTAGAAGGCCAGGGTCTGGTAGAGGGTGTAGTCCTGGACCGAGGGCAGGCGCTTGAACGCGCTCAGTTCCTTCCCGCTCCGGAAGTTCTCGAAGTCCAGGGAGATGCTCTGCTCCTTCTCCTTGACGCTGTTCACCCGCTCCACCCCGAAGGGCTCGGTGTAGCCGGCGGTCTCCTTGTTGTTGACCACGGCCACGTTGAAGATCTCGTCGGGAGCCAGGTTCAGGTCCTGGGTGGCCTCCCAGCGGTTCCCCACGATCTCCACGCTGGCCACCTGGACGTCCAGGGTGTCCCCGGAGGGGATCCCGGTGAACCACATGCGCAGGTTGCGAACCTGGGAAAGGTTGGGGATCCCCTCCGAGAGGTGGAACTCGTCCAGGGGGATGCGGTAGAGCCGCCAGCCGTTCCCGGAGTCGGTCACCCCGTAGTCCCGCCCCACGTCGATCAGGGCCGGCTTGGAGAGATCGATCCGGTACTCCACGTAGTTGTTCTCGTGATCCAGGAAATAGTCGCCGTTCAGATCTTCGCTGTCGGAGAGCTTGTTGTTCTCGGTACCGTTGATCCCCCGGTACTTGGCCACGCGCTCGGCCGGGTTTCGCTCCGGCAATTGGGTCTGGATCTCGGGCACCCGGTCGTCCCCGGCCGGGTCCTCCTGGGCCGAGTACGGGCTCAGGCGCTTGCTGGCCGGATCGGGAGGGGGCTCCTTGTCGTTCCTCTCGCCGTCCAGCCCCAGGTCCTCGTCGTATTCGATCTGCCCCCCGGACCGGTTCGTGTCCTCCAGGTCCAGGATCTGGTTGGGTGGGGCCGGCGGGGAGAGCGGGTCCCAGACCGCGTCCTCGTCCACCGTGCCCACGTCGATCAGGACGTCGCCGCGGCGCTGCCCGGCCTCGCTGTAATTCACGTAGTCGTTGATCCAGACCTCGACGTACTGGTAGTCCGAGACGTCGGCTCCGGTGAAGGAGATGGGGGAGACCAGCCCGCCCCAGGACTCGTACGCCCCCTTCCCGTCCTGGGGGATGTAGATGGTCTCCAGCACCCGCACCTGGTCGTCCCGGGTGGTCTGGGAGTCCTCGCGCGGGGTGATGTCCGCCACCTTGACCGTGTTGGGAGAGAACCAGAGCAGCTGCCCGCGGGCGGTGGGGTCCAGGTGCCGCACGATGTACGGGACCCCGGGGGTGTCCAGGTACTCGACGGACCGGAGGGGGGCGCTGGTGTAGAACCAACTGGAGCGGTCCACCGTGGGCCCCTCCGCCAGCTCCACCCCCTCCATGTCGTCCACGTAGACCACGTTCCGGGTGTTGGGATTGGGGAGGGAGATCCCCACCGCCCCGTTCACCTCCAGGCGGGAGGGGGCGTCGGTGCTCACCAGCGGGATCTTGTCCGTCAGGTCGGTGAGAGCCCAGGGCTGCAGACGGAGCCGGGCGGCCAGGTCCCCCACCGTGGTCACCGTGGGCTCCTGGCCCAGCCGGGGCCTCCGGTCCGGAGTGCCCCGGCTCTCGTGGAGCCAGGAGGTGGAGAGACTGAGCTTGGCGTTGGGATCGGCGTGGGTGGAAACGCTCCCCCCGACCAGGCTCTGGGACCCGCGGGTGAAGGGCGAGTCGTAGGAGTAGGTGATCACCAGGTCCGCACCCGGGGCGGTGGCCTCGGGGTTCTTGAGCGTGATGGTCCCGGTGTCGTAGAAGATGCTGTAGTCGGCGCCCCGCTCCAGGACCCGGCCGTTCAGCCGCACCGTCTCCGAGCCGGTCAGGACCTGGCCCACGGTGTTGAGCTGGATCTCGCTGGCCGTGCTCTGGACCGTGGCCTCGATGGTGTAGATGTGGAAGTCGCCGGCTTCCCGGTCCAGGGTGTTGGGGAGGAGGTCGTAGATCTCGGGAACCGTCTCCTGGCTCCGCCAGGGGTCCCCGGATTCCCTGGGCTCCCCGTTCACCAGCTTCCAGCCCAGGGTGTCGGGCCGCGTCGCCCCGGCCGGCACCGGCCAGGACCGCTGGCGGAACCCGTTCCCCTGGATGTCGGTCAGGCTGGGGTCGAAGGGGCGCAGGTCCGGGAAGAAGAGGAGCCCGTTGTCGAGGTCGATGTACTCCTGATCCACCAGGCCGTCCGGGGTCCGGTTGGACGGGTTGGCGTTGTTCTTCTGGTCCAGGCCCAGGACCTGCAGCAGCGGGGTCGACTTCCTGAACTCGTTCGTGATCGTCTCGGGGTTGCTCCCCCCCTCCCCGGCCACGTCCTGCACGATCCGGAGTTCGAAGGAGTCCTTCTCGATGTTCCGGGAGCGGAGATCGTAGACGTTCTTGAGTTCCAGCCGCCGCACCGGGGCCCAGGTGCTGAAGGCGATGTTGTTCCGGGTGTCCGTACCCCACGAATCCTCCCCGGGCCGGATCATCTTGAGCTGCAGGGTCTCCCCGGGTTGGAAATCGGTGAAGGTGCCCACGTCCACGGTGTCCGCCCCCACCAGTTGCCGGTAGGCCACGGCCAGGACGTGGTTGGGCGAGAGCGGGTTGGTGAGGACCAGGATCGGCATGGACCGGAGGCGGGTGTCGCCTCCGGCACCGGTCCCGCTCCCGGTGTTCAGGACCTGGTAGTCCTCCTCCTCCTGGAGGAGGTGGAACGAGCCGTCGTAGGGAGCGCCGGCCGGGGTCTGCCGGGCGGGATCGATCCACGCCTCGGCGTCCTGGGCTCCCAGCTGGGTGTCGTTGATCCCCACCCGGTCGTCCACGTAGACCCGGAGACCGACGATCTGGGGCACGGTGGAGTCGGGATCCGAAAGGAAGAAGTACTTGCCGCGGACGTACTGGAGGTCGTTGATCCGGATCACCCGCTCCGAGGCCCCGCCGCGGAAGGTGGCCTGCCCGTTCTGCCCCTCCTGGCGGCTGGCGATCATGGTGAAGTCCAGGTTCCCCACCGAGGCCTCGGTCTTCACCCCGAACAGCCCCTCCTGGCGGGCGGAGTAGGAGACGAACTGGGTGGGAGGCAGGCTCAAGTTGGTGTTCCCGAGTTCCACGCTCTGGACCACGTCGTCCTCGTCGCCCCGGTAGCGGATCTTGATCGAGTTCTCCAGCGGGGTCAGGGCGTCGCTGTTCTGGGCCACGTCGATGAAGAGCTTGGACCCGATCGTCCCCTGGAGGTTCACGTTCAGGCGCTGGCGCATGTCCAGCTTGGGGAAGAGGGACCCGCCGCCCCGCTCGCCGGTCACCTGGCCCACTACCCAGGAGGAGGCGCCGGAGATGGTGACCTGCTCGCTCCCGGTGACCCGGAGGTTGGGGGCGCCCTCGCCGAAGATCTGCTCGGTGAAGGGGATCTGGAAGGGGAGACTCAGGTTCACCAGCCCCCCCCGCTCGGGCCGGGTCAGGGACTCCTGGATCACCCCGTGGTTCCCCTGGATCCAGGCCTCCCGCAACTCGCGCTGGAAGGCCTGCCCCGCGTACTGGCTGGGGGTAAGCGCCTGGGGGGGAAGAATATCCTCCTGCCCGGGGCGGTAGGAATAGAGCACGCGGCCCCGGTCGATGTCGTAGCTGGTGGAGGCCAGCTGCTGGTTCCGGACCAGGATCAGCCGGGTCCTCGGGGGACCAAGGATCCCGAGGGTCCAGGCCACCCCCTGGAGGGGGTCGGCGGGGTCGTCCAGAGCCACCGGGCCCCGGTAGAGGACCCGGTCGGACACGTGGGGGTTTCCGGGGGCTTGGGCCCCGGCCGGAGGGACGACCGGGACCAGGGAGGCGGCGGCCGCCAGGAGCAACCAGATGCCCCGATGCCACCGGATCCGGCCTTTCGACGGCGGGCTAACCACGGATCATCGACCTCCGAAACAACGTAAAGCCAAAAAGGACAACAGCTTGGAAGATACAATGCAGCAAGCGGCATCCGGCCCCGGCCTCCCTTGTGGGGGAAAGGCCCATGGCCTAGACTGCCGCATCCTATGGCCCCGGCGGACGGTATCTCCAGCGTCAACCCTTCTACCCCAAGTAAGACCTTGAGTTTCAGAATCTTGCCCCCCGTCCTGGAGCGCTACGTCCTCAAGGAATCGATCCTCCCCTTCTTCCTGGGCTTCGGGCTGGTCACCTTCCTGTTCACCCTGAACCTCCTCTTCGAACTCCTGGATCTGCTCCTGGCCAAGAACGTCCCCTTCCCGGTGGTGGTGGAACTCTTCACCTACGCCCTGGGCTGGGTCACCGCCCTCTCCTTCCCCTGCGGGGTCCTGGTCGCGGCGCTCATGACCTTCGGGCGGATGGGCCAGGACAACGAGATCACGGCCATGCGGTCCTTGGGGGTGAACGTGGCCCGCATCCTCCGCGCCCCCCTGGCCGCCTCGGTGGTCCTGGCCGGGCTCCTGGTGCTGTTCAACAACTACGTTCTTCCCGAGACCAACCACCGCTTCGCCAACCTCCGCCTGGCTATCCATCGCAAGGCACCGGCGGCCAAGATCGAGCCGGGGATCTTCATCGACGCCTTCGACAACTACAGCCTCCTGGTGCGGGGAGTGAACGGGAAGACGGGGGACCTGAGGGACGTCCTGATCTACGATTACACCGAGGGTTCGGTGCCCACCACCATCGTGGCCAAGCGGGGGCACATGCAGTACATGAACGGAGGCACCACGCTCAAGCTGGAACTCATGGACGGGGAGATCCACGAGGTCCCGGGCCAAGCGGCCGAGGGCAAGTACCGGCGCGGGAAGTTCGACGTGCACACGCTCTACCTCCGGAACAGCGGAGCCGATCTGAAGCGGACGAACCGAACCGACCGCGGCGAACGGGAAATGAACATCCAGATGATGCGGCAGGAGATCGCGAAACGCGAGACGGAAAAGGCCAAGCGGATGGCCACCCTGGACGCCAAGGCTCGCGGGTTCGGCTATCCCTCCTTCCAGGCCTACATGAACGCCACCGGCTCCCCCGGCCTGGGCCGGTCCCTGCTCGGGCTCCTGGGGCTGGGGCGGAGTTCGGTGCCCGATTCGGTCCTGGCCGACCCCCGGGGCACCGCGGCCATGCGGGTGGACCGCCTGGAAATGGAGAGCCTGGAGAAGAAGATCGATTCCTTCAAGGTGGAGATCCAGAAGAAGTTCTCCATCCCCTTCGCCTGCGTGGTCTTCGTACTCATGGGAGGCCCGCTGGGGATCCGGACCCGTAAGGGGGGGTTCGCCAACATGGCCATCGCGGTGGGCTTCTTCATCATCTACTACGGGTTCCTGATCGCCGGGGAACAACTGGCCGACCGCCGCTTGACCTCGCCCTTCATGGCCATGTGGCTTCCCAACATGGTCTTCGGGGTCATCGGCATCTATCTCACCGCCTCGGTGGTGGGCCTGGGACCGTCCCGGGGCATGCGGTGACGGCCCGGATCCGGACCCTCCCTCCCCTGGCCGTCCTGGACCGCTACGTCCTCGCGGAGTTCCTGCGCTACTACTTCCTGGCCCTGGGCGGGTTCACGGCGGTGGTGCTCCTCCTGGACGCCATCGGGCGCATCGACACCTTCCTGGACTACAACGCGGCTCCGCTCCAGATCCTGGCCTACTACTGGAACGTCCTCCCCTACCAGGCGCTCCTGGTGGCTCCGGTGGCCCCGCTCCTGGCCACCTTCCTCACCCTGGGCACCATGACCCGCTTCCGGGAACTGGTGGCGGTCAAGTCCGCGGGGATCTCCCTCTACCGTCTCTTCGCCCCGCTCTACGTGGTGGGCCTGCTCCTGGCCGGGGCCAGCTTCGTGGTCGGGGAGTGGGTCATGCCCCAGGCAAACCTCCGGGCCCGGCGGATCCTGGAGGCGGACATCAAGGGGCGCACCATGCGGAACCTGGGGAGCCGGGTCAATGTCACCTACCTGGGCCAGGGGAACCGGTTCTTCGTCATCCGCCGCTACGACGTTCCCCGGCAGACCATGGTGGAGCCGATGATCCAGGAGTTCGACGGGGAGCGCCTGACCCGCCGGCTGGACGCGGCCAGCGCCACCTACGAGAAGGGGGCCTGGGTGCTGGTGAACGGTCTGGAACGGACCTTCGACACCAAGGGCTTGGAGACCGCGGTCCCCTTCGACACCCTGCGGGCGGTCTTTCCGGAGACCCCGGTGGACTTCGCCAAGACCGAGACCGAACCCTCGGAGATGTCCTATCCCCAGCTCCTGAACTACACCCGGCGGGTGCGGGCCAGCGGGAGCAACGTGGCCTCCTACGAGACCGAACTCCAGTTGCGGGTGGCCTTCCCCTTCGCCAACCTGGTGGTGATCCTCATCGCCTCCAGCCTGGCCGCGCAGATGCGCCGCGGCGGGATCGCCCTCGGCTTCGGGTTCTCCCTGGCCATCGCCTTCGCCTACTGGAGCCTGATCCGGGCCGGCCAGGTCCTGGGGAACAACGGGAACCTCCCTCCCCTGCCCGCGGCCTGGCTGGGCAACATCGTCTTCCTGGCCCTGGGCATCGTGCTCCTGGTGCGTACCCCCAAGTGACCGGCCGGCCATGACCCCGGAACCGGAACCGCGCCCCGACCCGCTGGTGCTGATGCTGCTGGCCGACGTGGCGCCGGGGGGAGGGCTGCCCCTGGAGGCGGTGGAGGCGGCCCTGCGCGGGGGGGTCACCTCGGTCCAGCTCCGGGCCAAGACGGCGCCGGCCGGGGCCATGCTGGCCATGGCCCGGGATCTCCTTCCCCGCTGCCGCCGGGCCGGGGTGCCGCTCCTGATCGACGACCGCCCCGACGTGGCCCTGGCCGCCGGCGCAGACGGCGTCCATGTGGGTCCCCGGGACCTGCCCCCGGAAGCGGCGCGCCGCGTCCTCGGATCCGGCCTGCTCGGGGTCTCCGCCCGCGATCCCGAACGCGCGGCCGCGGCGGAGCGGGCGGCCGCGGACTATCTGGGCGTGGGCGCGCTCCGCTCCACCCGGACCAAACCGGAGGCGCCGCCCTTGGGCCTGACCGGCATCGCCTCCCTGGCCGCCCGCACCCGGATCCCGGTGGTGGCGGTAGGCGGCGTCCGCCCCGCCGACCTTCCCGCCTTGCGGCGGGCGGGGGCGGCCGGGGTCGCCGTCCTGAGCGGGATCCTGGGCGCTGCCGATCCGGAGGCGGCAGCCCGGGCCTATCGCGAGGCCTGGGAGCGCGGCTAGCGGATTCCGGAACGGCCGGGAAGGACGGTCGCCGTCCCCGGACGGAGTTCGGGCACCGCGGCCAGGCGGTCCACGGCCGCGCAGAAGGCCAGGTCCCCCTCCAGTCCCAGGCGCACAAGGTCCCCTCCGGCCGGCGTGCCGGCCAGGAACGGGGCCACCCGCCCCCCCGACGCGTCCCAGAGGGCCAGCGCGGCGGCCGCGCCCGGGCCCTCCGGCCGCGCTCCCGGATCGCCCTCCCGGAGCCGGGCCAGGAGGCACCCGGCCAGGAGCGTGTCCTCCGGACAGGGACGGCCGGAGTCCCCCGAGCAGGCCAGCAGCACGTCCCGGTCCGCGGCCAGGAGCCGGGCCGCCGCCGCGCCGGCGTTCACGAAGGCGGCGGCCACGGCCAGCGGCGCCCGCGCTACCCCGAGCAGGGTCCGGGATCCGTTGGTGGTGGCCAGGATCAAGCGCTTCCCGGCCACCCGCTCCGGCGTGAACTCCAGGGGCGAGTTCCCCAGATCGAAGCCGGGAATGCGGACCCGGTTGCGCTCGCCGCAGAGGAGGGCGTCCCCGGAGGTTCCCCGCAACCGCCGCGCCGCCTCCGGGGTGGCCGCCGGGACCGCCTCGGCCGCACCGGAGGCGAAGGCCTGGACCAGGGTGGAGGTGGCCCGGAGGACGTCGATCACCGCCACCGCCGCCGTTTCCACCCGGGCCCCGGCCAGATCCTCCGCGGTCAGGGCGACGGACAGGCGCCGCCGCAGGCTCACGTGACTTCGGCCAGCGGCTCCGGCGCCTTCTCCTCCTCGGTCATGCGCTCCAGGAAGCGGGTGTTGACCTCGCCCCGCTGGAAGGCGGGGTGACCCAGGACCCTCAGGTGGAAGGGGATGGTGGTGTGAATGCCGGAGATCACCGTCTCGGCCAGGGCGCCCCGCATGCGGGCCACCGCCCGCGGCCGGTCCTCCGCCCACACGATGAGCTTCCCCACCATGGAGTCGTAGAGGGTGGGGATCCGGTAGCCCTGGTAGAGGTGGCTGTCCACCCGGACGCCGCAGCCCCCGGGGAAGTGGAGGAAGGAGATCTCGCCCGGCGAGGGCCGGAACCCGTGGTCGGGATCCTCGGCGTTCAGGCGGCACTCGATGGCGTGGCCGCGGAAGCGCACTTGGTCCTGGTTCACGCTCAGGGGCTCCCCGGCCGCGGCCCGGATCTGCTCCGCCACCAGGTCCAGGCCGGTCACCAACTCGGTGACCGGGTGCTCCACCTGCAGCCGCGTGTTCATCTCCATGAAGAAGAACTCGCCGGTCTCGTCCAGGAGGAACTCGATGGTGCCCGCCCCCACGTAGCCGATGGCCCGGGCCCCGGCCAGGGCGGCCGCACCGAGCTTCCCGCGCAGTTCGGCGTCCACCGCCGGCGAGGGGGACTCCTCGATCAGTTTCTGGTGGCGGCGCTGGACCGAACAGTCGCGCTCGCCCAGGTGGATGACGTTCCCCTGCCGGTCGCCCAGGATCTGGACCTCGATGTGCCGGGGCCGGGCCAGGTAGCGCTCCAGGTAGACGGCGCCGTTCCCGAAGGCGGCCTCGGCCTCGGTCCGGGCCATGCGAAAGAAGTCGGCGAAGGAGGCCGGGTCCTCGGCCACCCGCATCCCCTTCCCCCCGCCCCCGGCCGCCGCCTTGATGATGACCGGGTAGCCGATGGTCTCGGCCAGCCGCTGCCCCTCCTCCAGGTCCTCCACCAGGCCGTCGGAGCCGGGCACGATCGGCACCCCGGCCGCCTGCATGGACTCCCGGGCGTTGGCCTTGTCCCCCATGCCCCGGATCTGCTCCGGGCTGGGGCCGATGAAGGTGATGTGGCAGGACTCGCAGACATCGCTGAAGTCGGCGTTCTCGGAGAGGAACCCGTAGCCGGGATGGATGGCGTCGGCGCCGGTGACTTCGGCCGCGCTGATGATCCGGGGGACGTTCAGGTAGCTCTCGGGGGCGGGGCCGGGGCCGATGCAGACCGCCTCGTCGGCCAGGCGGACGTGCAGGGAGTCCCGATCGGCCTCGCTGTACACCGCCACCGAGTCGATGCCGATCTCCCGGCAGGCCCGTATCACGCGGACCGCGATCTCGCCGCGATTCGCGACCAGAATCTTGTCGAACATGTGCTCCCGCCTTCCGGCGCCCCCCCGGAGACCGTGGCTAGCCGGCCCGCTCCTGTTCGAAGGCCTCCCAGGAACTATCCGACGCGGAGTGGATCCCCCGGGCCCGGAGATCGAACTCCGCCGGGTTGGTGCAGTTCTTGACCGCTTCCTCGTAGGTGATCTGGTCTTCCCGGTACAGCCGCATCAGAGCCTGGTCGAAGGTCTGCATGCCGTACTGGTTCACGCCCTCCTGGATCGCCTTGTAGATCATGCCCGTCTTGTCCGCGTCCAGGATGTACTCGGAGATGGTGGAGGTGTTCATCATCACCTCCACCGCCGGCACCCGCCCCTCGCCGCTCTTGTGCGGCACCAGGCGGAGCGAAGTCACCGCGGTGAGGTTCGAGGCCAGGAGATAGCGCACCTCGTCGTGCTCGTGCAGCGGGAAGAAGGAGATGATCCGGTTGATGGTCTGGGCCGCGTCCGGGGTGTGCAGGGTGGACAGGACCAGGTGACCGGTGTCCGCGGCCATGATGGCCACCTTCATGGTGTCCTGGTCCCGGATCTCTCCGATGAGGATGATGTCCGGGTCCTGGCGCAGGATGTGCTTCAGCCCGTCGTGGAAGGAGCCGGTGTCCAGCCCCACCTCGCGCTGGCTGATCATGCTCAGCTCGTCCCGGTGGAGGAACTCGACCGGGTCCTCGATGGTAATGATGTTCCGGGAGACGGTCCGGTTCACGTGATCGACCATGGAGGCCAGGGTGGTCGATTTCCCCTGCCCCACCGTCCCCGTGACCAGGATCAGCCCCCGGGGCTGCTTGATCAGCTCCGAGAGCACCGGGGGCAGGTGCAGCTCCTCCAGGGGAGGCACCCCGAAGGGGATCTGCCGGAAGGCCATGGCCACCGTGCCCCGCTGCCGGTAGAAGTTGGCCCGGAACCGGGAAACCCCGGGAATGGAGAAGGCGAAGTCGATCTCGTTCAGATCCTCGAACTGCTTCCGCTGCTTCGGGGTAAGGATCTGTTCGACGACGTTGTCCAGGTCCTGGCTGGTCGGTTCGGGCTCGTCCAGGGCCAGGAGTTCCCCGTCGACCCGGATGGTGGGGGCCGTTCCGGCCTTGATGTGCAGGTCGGAGGCGGCGCTCTGGAGCGTCCTCTCCAGGATGTGCCGGATGTTCATCGACGAACCTCCATCCCCCCGACTCAGTTCTCCTTGATCAGGAACAGATCCTGCCCGAATTCCACCGGCTGCGCGTTCTCAACCAGGATGCGGACGATCCGTCCCGACGTCTCGGCCTGGATCTCGTTCATGAGCTTCATGGCCTCAATGATGCAGATGGTCTGGCCCTGCTCCACCGTGTCGCCCGCCTGGACGTAGGGCTCGGCGTCCGGCGCCGGAGCCCGGTAGAACGTGCCCACCATCGGCGACTTCACCGCGGTGGCCCCCGCCTCCTCGGCCGGAGCCGGAGCGGGCGCCGCCGGCGCTTCCGCCGCCGGCGGCGGCGGAGCCGCGGGAGCCGCGGGCGGGGGTCCGGTCACCGCGTAGTCCGCTCTCCCGTTCTGGGGAACGTGCTTGCGGATGCGGATCCGGCCCCACCACTTCCAGACCTCGAGCTCACCGATCTCGCTTTCCTCGACCAACCGGATGAGCCGACGCACCTCGTATTCGCGCATGGATACTCCTAGGCCTGCCGCATTCCCCGGTACCGAAAGACGCCGTTCACGAGGTTACGACCCTCACGGCGTCTCTCAAAACCCGGTCGGAAATATGCGGCCAGACACTAGCACCGCCGATTTGGAGCGTCAACACGAACCGGTTTCGCTTCGCGCGCACCTTCTTGTCCAACTTCAGGTTGCGCACGATCACGTTCTTATCGGCATCCGGTGCCGTGAGCTTGAGGCCGAGCCGGGTGAGCAGCCGGTTCTGCCTCCGGCCCACCTCCTCCGAGGCCACCCCCAGCCGCTCCCCGACCCAGGCCGCGGCGTTCATCCCCACCGCCACCGCCTCGCCGTGGCGGAGGCGGCCCAGGCGGGAGGCCTCCAGGGCGTGGCCCACGGTATGGCCGTAGTTGAGGATCCCCCGCACGTCCTCGTCCTTCTCGTCCCGGGCGGCCAGCTCGCCCTTGGCGGCCACGCAGGCCGCCACCACCCCGGCCAGGAGGCCCGGCTCCCGGGCCAGGAGGCTGGGAAGGTTCGCCTCCATCCGCTCCAGGAGATCCGGCCGCAGGGTGATCGCCACCTTGACCGCCTCCACCAGGCCGGCCCGGTAGTCGCGCGCGGAGAGGGTGGCCAGGAACTCCGGATCGCTCACCACCAGGCGCGGCTGGTGGAAGCTCCCGATCAGGTTCTTCACCCGGTCCAGGTTGACGCCGGTCTTTCCCCCCACCGAACTGTCGACCTGGGCCAGCACCGTGGTCGGAACCTGGACCACGGGGACCCCCCGCATGAAGGTCGAGGCGGCGTAGCCGACCACGTCCCCGGTCACCCCGCCCCCCACGACCACCACCGGGGTCCACCGGTCGACCCCCGCCTCCAGGAACGCGCGGTACAGGGCGCGAGCCCGGGCCAGGCTCTTGGCCCCTTCCCCCCGGGGCACCTCGACCCAGCCGAGGACCCGGACCCCGGAACCCCGGAAGCCGCGGCGGATCCGCCGGCCGTGCAGGGAAGCCACCGCCCGGTCCATCGCCACCAGTGCGCGGTCGGCGCCCAGCTGGTCGCGGAGGAGTTCGCCCAGGCGTCCGGCCAGGCCGTCACCGACCAGCACGGGACAGGTCCGGCCCCCGATGGCCAGATCCAGGCGCGCGGTGGCCATCTAGCTCACCAGGCGGAAGGTGTTGAGGATGGCCTCCACCTGGCGCAGGACCGGGACCTTGCTCTCTCCCGGGGCGAAGACCTGCCCGATGAGCAGGAAGGAACGCCCGTCCCGGTGGAAGGCGAGGGCGCGGAAGGGCCCGCCGATCACGTACTTCTCGTTCTGCCAGATCCCTTCCCAGCGCAGCGCCGGCCGGTCCTGGAAGGTGACGGTGTCGTTCCGGGTCCGGTCGGGCATGAAGAAGTCGCCGTCGTTGTACACCCGGAGCACGTTGCTCAGGATCGGATCCCAGCTCCCGGCGTCCAGCGGCAATTCCCCATCCTCCCAGTGCACCAGGATGAGCCGCACCGGGTTCTCGGAATTGAACTTGACCACGCGTCCCTTGGGGTCGTCGGCGGCGAAGAAGCCGCTGGGAAGCTGCAGGGTCCAGCCGTACTCCCGGGCCACCTGGGCCGGGATCGAGCGCTCCTCCCCCAGGGCGTACATCGTCTTCCCCAGCCCGGCCACCACCCCGTCCTCCAGGGATCGGCGCAGCGCGGTGGAGTCGCAGTCGGCCAGGAGCCGGGCGAGGTCGTCGCGGCTCCAGGCCACCGCGAAGAGGGTGGTCTGGCCGGTGGCCCAGACGTCCCGCACCACGGCCAGGAACGGTTCCTTGCCCCGGTAGCGGTCGGGCACCGCGGACTCCAGCACCCGGGGAAGGTCCTTGGCCAGGTCGTCGTCCCCGGACAGGTCGACCGCGAAAGCCTGGTTCTTCACGAACCGGTGCACGTCGAACCGGGAGTACGGGACCGGATCGAGCCGGAAGGCGTCTTCCTTCCCCACCACTTCCACCGGGTAGGCCAAGAGCCGCACCAGCTCCCGCATCACCGGCCCGTCGGGGGGGGTGTTGGTGAAGATGCTGATGTCGTCGTTGGGACCGACCGCCATCACCGGCTTGTGCTTGCTGCAGCCGGCCAGGAGGCCTCCCAGCGCGAGCATGAGAAGTCCGCGAAGCAGAAGATGTCGCATGAAGACGGATTATAGGGTCAGTGAGCGAGGGGTGCGAGAGGGGCTTCGGCCCGGTCTCCGGAAATCAGGGTATCCATCTCCGGAGCCCAGGGGAGTTCCGGCGCCTGGGCGATGTCCACCATGACCAGGCCCCGGGTGCCGCGGCGGAGATACAGGACCGGGATCCGCGCCCCGGGACGGGTGGCGGCCACCAGGAAGGACAGGTCCTCCGGGCTGGTCACCGAGGCCTGGGAGTACTTCAGGATGACGTCGCCGGGGATGAGCCCGGCCTGGTCGGCGGGGGCATCGGGGACCAGGCGATGAATCATGACCCCGGGGAACGGTTTTGATTTCTGGGCTCCGATCTGGACCAGCTCGACCTGGACCCCGAGATAGCCGCGCTCCACCCGGCCGTTGACCAGGAGTTCCCGGGCGATGTCCAGGGTGGCCACGATAGGCAGGGCCAGAGTGGCCGAGCGCACGTCGGTGGTCACCATGCGCCCCTGGCGCAGGAAGCCGGACACCATGCTCGTCCCCTCGGGGAGGATGGCCTGCGAGGGGTCGATGTCCATCCAGCCCGACACCATTCCCACCATCTCGCCGGCCGGGTTCAGGAGGATGCCCCCGGACATGCCGGGAAAGGCGGGCGCAGTCACCTGGACCATCTCCACGTCGCTCATCCCCAGGTTGGGGCCGTCCACGAGCACGGTGGTACCGAAGCTCGCCTCCGGACCCTCGGGCGACCCCAGGGCCACCGCCACCACCATGTCCCCGGGGAAGAGCAGGGCGTCCTCGGCCACCGGGAGCGGATCGATGCTGAGATGGCTGACCTCGATCACGGCCACGTTGGTGCGCCGGTCGACCCCCACCACCCGGGAGGCCACCGGGGCGGCGTTCCCCACCCGGACCAGGACCTGGGCCGCGGATCCCACCACCCCGGCCGAGGTGAGCACGTGTTCCTTCTCGAAGGCGATGCCGGTGCCGATCATCCGGGTCTTGCCCTGGGCTCCCGGCACCTCGCGGATCACCTGCACCAGGTGGGGCCGGGCCAGGCGGACCAGACCTTCGAGCTTGCCCGAGAAATCGGCGAAGGGCTCGCCGGCGGCCGCGGGCGCGGCGACGCCGAGGACGGCGGCCAGGGCCAGGGCGAACCGCCCGCCCCGTCGGCCCGGACGCCCGGACATCTAGAAGGCCACCATCACCCGGGAGTTCTCGTCCGCCCGCACCGGGGTGACGACCGGACCGCCGCCTCCCGCCGGTTCCCGGAGTTCGTAGGCCTCCAGGACGTAGGCGTCGCGGACCATGCCGACCGGGACCTGCTCCTGGCTGGGACCGAGGGTCATCACCTCGGGAGGCGGAACCTGCGTGCCGTTCGCCCCGCCGGTCGCGGGCTGGTTGGAGGCGATGCCGTTCAGGGGAGCCTGGGCGGAGGGGGCCTGCGTCATCGGGGCCGGAGCGTGTCCGGGGCGGAGTTGGGGAAGGCCCAAGAGGGCGATGGCCAGGGCGGCGGCGGCGGCCAGGGGCACGGTCCAGGCCGGCACCGAGGGACGGGACGGGAGGCGCAGCACCGCGGGCGGAGCCTCCAGGCCGGCGGGGTCGGTACCGCGGATGCGGACCAGCACGCGATCGGTGAACCCCTCGGAGACCGGGCGCGCGGGGAGGTGGTGGAGGCGGTCCAGGAGCGACCGGGTGGCCGCGACCTGCTCGCGGCACCGGGTGCAGCGGATGAGATGGTCTTCCACGAATCGGACTTCGGCGGGGCTGGCTTCGTTTTCCAGAAAGGCGGAGAGGAGGGAATCGAGCCGTTCACAAGGGTTCATGCTGGTACCTCGAGTGCATCGTCAGTTAGCCAAGGTCATAGTTCGTTCTGGGCGAATCCCTTCAGTTTGTCCTTCAACATCAGCCGGGCCCGGTTGATGCGGGACCGCACCGTGCCTCCCGGAACCTCCAGGATCTCGGCGATCTCCTCGTAGGCCAAGCCTTCGATGTCCCGCAGGACCAGGGCCTCGCGGTACACCGCGGGGAGCCGGGTGATGGCCGCAGCCACCACGCTGCTGGTCTGGTCCCGCTCCACCTCCCGGTCGGTCGGGGTGTGCTGCTCTTCCTTGAGCATCGGCTCCGAGCTGCCCAGGAGTTCCATCAGGTGGTCCAGGCTGAGCACGTTCCGGAGCCGCGACTTCCTCCGGATCTCGTTCTTGGCCAGGTTCACCGCGATGGTGAAAATCCACGTCGAGAACTTGCCGGTCTTCCGGTAGCGCTCCCGGTGCAGGTAGACCCGCACGAACGCTTCCTGGGCCAGGTCCTCGGCCCGCTGGTAGTCCCGGACGTACCGGTAGATGACGTTCTGGAGGCGATTCTTGTACCGATCGACGATGCAGGCGAACGCCGCCTCGCTCCCGGCCACGACGTGATCCATGAGATCCTCGTCCGGGAGGTCGCGGTTGAAGGCTTGTTCTTCCAGACCTGCCTCCGTCCAATCGATGGGCCTCCGGTGGGTAGAACCCGAAGGGCCTCGAGAGGTTCCCGGCCGGAGCAAAATGAAGCGATTCTCAGGGACCCGAGCCGACGCGGGTAGGGTATCATAGGTGGGTCCACCCGGAAGTCGGCCAGGAGGTCTAAGTTGAAACCTAGCAGCCAATTGGCATTCAGGGTACCCGCCCTGGTCGGAGTGACCGCCCTCCTCGCCGGTTGTTACACGATGTTCTCGCACCCGGAAACCGATATGGCTGACAGTTTCCGGGATTCCCGACATTCGGACTGCGCCACTTGCCACCGGGTCGGTTTCGAGACACCCCTGGCCCCGGACCCCTACGGCTACGTGGCCTTCCCCTTCCAGAACTTCTACACCCCCTGCCCCTGGTGGGTGGACTGCGGAAGCGGAGGGTTCATCGGCGGCGCAGCCGCCGGGGGGGGTAGCGGGGACACCGAGGCGGCCAAGCGCCGCAGCTCGGTGGAGCGCTACCTGGGGATCCGCGGAGGCACCCGCCCCGATTCCCAGCCTTCGTCTCCCCCGGCCGCCGCTCCGGCCGGGACGTCGACCGGGGACAGTTCCTCCAACCCGGGCGCCGCCTCGGGGACCAAGGAGGACCAGGGCGGCCAGCAATCGGGCCGGACCATGAAGAAGGACTCCTCCAAACCGGACGCCCGGGACGACCGCAAGCCCGACCCGAACCGGAGGCAGCGGTGAGCCGCGGGGCCCGGCGCAACCGGGCGACCGCCGGACTCCTCGCTCTCGGTGTCGGATTCGGGCTCGCGGCGGTGACCGCCGCCGGGGCGGCGGCCCAGAGCCTGGCCCCGGTCGAACTGTCGGAGACCGACCTCTACGGGATGGGGGCGCGGGCCATGGGGATGGGGACGGCCTACGACGCCATCTCCGAGGACGCCACCGCCATCTTCTTCAACCCGGCGGGACTGGCCCAGATCCGCCAGCCGGAACTCTCCGGCGGCCTGGGCTACGACCGGTTCGGCCACGAGACGGACCACACCCGGCTCACCACCTGGCACGACGACCTGACCCGGGTGGATCACGTGGCCCTGGCCTATCCGGTCCCCACCTACCGGGGAAGCCTGGTCCTGGCCATCGGCTTCCACCGGCTGGCCGACCTGAACCAGGCGTTCCGGAAGTCGGGCTTCCTGATCGACGCCACCGCCTCGTCCCCCGGCCTCTACGAGATCGAGAACTACGGCCGGACCGGGATGGTGAACGCCTGGACCGGGGCCGTGGGCTACGACCTCTCTCCGCACATCTCGGTGGGGGCCAGCGTGAGCTACCTGACCGGCAGCAGCAGCCAGTCCTCGCTGGTCGGGAACTACCGGGCCACCGTCTCCGGGAGCGACTACACCCTGGATCTGGGCTCCCCCAGCAATCCCGACGACCGCCTCTTCGAGCAACGGAACGAACTCGAGGCCGATCTGGACGGGGTGACCGGGTCCTTCGCCATCCTGGGCTACCTGGATTCCGGATTCCGCCTGAGCGGGGTGGTGGACCTGCCGTCCAAGCTCACCTACCAGGGATCCTCCCGGTTCCGCCTGGAGGACTGGGAGAAGATCGACAGCAACCTGGATTCGGGGCAGCCCGACTTCTTCACGGACAAGATCACCATGCCCTTCACCCTGCGGGGCGGGGTGTCCTGGGGACGGAACGGCCTGCTCCTGGCCGGCGGCCTGCGCTGGACCGACTACAGCCAGATCGACTTCGAGGGGCCGATCAACATCCCCGGCACGGCGGAGAGCGCCTACCGGTCGGTGGTGGCGGTGAACCTGGGGGCGGAGTACCAGCTCCCGTCCCTGCCCCTGCGCTTCCGGGGAGGTTTCTTCACCGAGCCGATCCCCTACAAGCTGATCGCCGCCGACACGGACTTCCAGTTCGTGCCCGACGACAACGATCCCAACACCAGCAACGACATCTCGAAGGTCTATCGCGACTACCCCCGGGCCGACATCACCTCGGATCAGAAGTTCCTGACCCTGGGTACGGGGGTCCTGATCGAGAACCAGCTCAGCCTGGACCTGGCCTACCTGCACGGCTGGTGGGAGCGCCGGACGCCCTCCGGCTACGAGAACGGGACCACCTACTACCCGACCTACACCACGGTGGAGAAGGTGACCCGGGACCGATTCTTCCTGTCCACCACCCTGCACTTCGAGTAGCTTCGGCCCGCGCGGGTAGGCGTTTACCCGCGCGGCCGTCTCCCACCCTAGAGGAGGCCGACGCGCTCCAGGGCGTGCTTGGCGGCGGCCTGCTCCGCGCGTTTCTTGTTCGTCCCCTTGCCCAGGCCCAGCTGTTCCCCCTTCACCGTCACCTCCACGGTGAAGACCTTGCGGTGGTCGGGGCCGGTCTCGCTGACGATGCGGTAGCGCGGGTAGGTCTTCATGCGCTCCTGGATGTTCTCCTGGAGCAGGCTCTTGTAGTTGACGTGGCTCCCGCTGCCCAGGATGAAGCCGGCGTCGACCAGCAGACACTCCTGGACGAACCAGCCGGCGGCCCGGAGGCCGCCGTCCAGGTACAGGGCCCCGATCACCGCCTCGAAGCCGTCGGCCAGGATGGAGGCGCGGAAGGAGCCCCCGGAGTCCCGCTCGGCGTCGCTCATGAACAGGAACTTCCCCAGGTTCAGACGCTTGGCCTGCTCGGCCAGAACCCCCCGGCTCACCAGGAGGGACTTCATCTTGGTGAGTTCCCCTTCCTGGAAGTCCGGGTGCTGGCGGTACAGGAAATCGTTGACCACCAGTTCCAGCACCGAGTCGCCCAGGAACTCCAGGCGTTCGTTGGAGCAGGGGTTCTCGGCCTCCTCGCCGCCGTGGCCCTGACCGTTGCCGTTGCCGTTGCAGTTGAGGTAGGAGCGGTGGGTGAGGGCCTGGTTCAGGAGGCAGGGGTCGGAGAAGCAATAACCGATGTGGTCTTCGAACTCGACCAATGTACGCCGGGCCGTACGGTCGGACGGCATACCCCGCCCGCCGCGGCTCAGCCGTCGCAATCTTATGCGAAGGCTCATGTCGGGGTCCCCAACGGGCGCCCGCCGCCAAGGATCGGGCGCTATTCGAATCGACGCACGGCCAGACTCACGTTGTGACCACCGAACCCGAGCGAATTCGAGAGAGCAACTTGGACTGGGCCCTTACGCGCTTCGTTGGGGACACAGTCCAGGTCACACTCCGGATCCGGATTCTCGTAGTTGATGGTCGGAGGCAGGATGCCGTGCCGGACCGTCAAGGCGGAAGCCACGAACTCGACCCCCCCCGCGGCCCCCAACAGGTGACCGGTCATCGACTTGGTCGAGCCCAGGGCCAGCGTCCGGGCGTGCGGCCCGAACACCGTCTTCACCGCCGCTGTCTCCATCTTATCGTTCAAAGGCGTGGATGTCCCGTGCGCGTTGATGTAGCCCACCTCTTCCGGGGAGATCCCGCCGTTCTCCAGGGCCGCGGCAATGGCCCGGGCCGCTCCCTCGCCTTCCGGGGCGGGGGCGGTCACGTGGTGGGCGTCCGCGGTCATGCCGTATCCCGACATCCGGGCGTAAATGGTGGCCCCGCGCTGTCGCGCCCGCTCCTCCTCCTCCAGGACCACCACCCCGGCCCCCTCCCCCATCACGAATCCGTCGCGGTCGGTGTCGAAGGGCCGGGAGGCCCGGGAGGGCTCGTCGTTCCGGGTGGACATCGCCTTCATGGAGCAGAACCCGGCGAAGCAGAGCTCGGTGAAGGTGGCTTCGGCCCCCCCGCAGAGCATGACCTCGGCCCGGCCGTCCCGGATGGCGTCGAAGGCGGCCCCGATGGCGTGGGCCCCGGAGGCGCAGGCGGAGACGGTGGCCACGTTGGGACCCTTGAGCCCCCAGCGGATGGAGGCCTGCCCCGAGGCCATGTTGGCGATCATCATGGGAATGAAGAAGGGACTGACCCGCATCGGCCCCTTCTCCATCATGCTGCGATGCTGGGTTTCCAGGGTGGTGATGCCGCCGATGCCGGTGCCGATGATGACCCCGGCCCGGTCCGGGTCGGGGAGCCCCTGGTCCAGTCCCGCGTCCTTGAGCGCCTCCGACGAGGCGGCCATGGCGTACTGGACGAAGAGGTCGGTACGGCGGGCCTCCTTCCCGTCCATGTACAGGGACGGATCGAAGTCCTTCACCTCGCCCCCGATGCGGGTGGGAAGGCGGGAGGGATCGAAACGGGTCACGGTGGTGATTCCGCTCTTTCCCGCGACCAGGGCATCCCAGAACTCGGGAACGGTCTTCCCGATGGGGCTGATCACGCCCAGACCCGTGATGACGACGTTACGCGACATGTATGGCGCTGTCCGGTGAGGATGACGCGGGCGTTCCCCGGAGGGACCCCGTCACTCCTTCACGTGCTCCTTCAGGTAGTTCATGGCGTCGCCCACCGTCACCATCTTCTCCGCATCCTCATCCGGGATCTCGACGTTGAACTCCTCCTCGAGAGCCATGATGAGCTCCACCGTATCGAGCGAGTCCGCCCCGAGATCGTCGATGAAGCGACCCTCCGGCTTGACCTGCTCCGGAGAGACGCCGAGCTGCTCGACTATGATTTCCTTGACCCGCTCCTCGTTGTACGGCATTCGTCAGTTCCTCCATCGAAAAGACGCACAGAGCCCGTTCCAACCCCTCGGACGAGGGATAGAAAAGACTAGGCCATGACCATGCCTCCGTCAACATGGATCACCTGGCCGGTGACGTATCCCGCTTCCTCCCCGCACAGGAAGGCGACCACTCCCGCCACGTCGTCCACCCCCCCCAGTCGCCCCAGGGGGATGGCGCCCAGGAGCGAGGCCTTGACCTCCTCCGGCAGCGACCCCGTCATCGCGGTCTCGATATAGCCCGGAGCCACCGCGTTGGCGGTCACATTCCGGGAGGCCAGCTCCCTGGCCACGGACCGGGTGAACCCGACGATCCCCGCCTTGGAGGCGGCGTAGTTGGCCTGGCCGGCGTTGCCCAGGGTTCCCACCACCGAGGTGATGTTGACGATCCGGCCCCACCGGGCCCGCATCATGTCCTTCATGAAGATCTTGGTGCAGTAGAAGGTCCCGTCCAGGTTGACCCGCAGCACCTCGCTCCAATCCTCGGGCTTCATGCGCAACAGCAGCTGGTCCCGGGTGATCCCCGCGTTGTTGACCAGGATCGAGACCTTGCCCAGTCCTTCCTCCACCGCGGCCGCCGCCGCCTGCACCGACTCCAGGTCGCCCACGTCCATGGTCACCAGCATGGCCCGCCGGCCCAGGGACTCCGCCTCGGCCAGGACCGCTGTGGCCGGCTCCGGATTCCGGGCCGCGAAGGCCACGTCCGCCCCCCGGCGCAGGAGTTGGAGACCGATGGCGTGGCCGATCCCTCGCGAGGCGCCGGTGACCAGGGCGACGCGGCCGGTCACGCGGTCACCGCCTCGATCTCCGCGGGCTCGCCGGCGGACCCGCACGCGGCCTGACGGTCGATGGCCCGCAGGATCCCCCGCAGGACCTTGCCCGGCCCCACTTCCAGGAACGGCGGGCCGGGGTCCGCCAGCAGGAGGCGCATGCCGGCCTCCCAGCGCACCGGGCTCAGGAGTTGGCGGGCCAGGGACTTGCGGATGGCGTCGGGCTCGGTCACCACCAGGGCGGAGGCGTTGGCCACCACCGGAATGGACGCGGGCCGGATCTCCACCTCCCGCAGGGCCTCGGTCAGGCCCCGGGCGGCGGACTCCATGAGCGGGGAATGGAAGGCTCCGCTCACGTTGAGCGGGATCACCCGCTTGGCTCCGGCCTCCTTGGCCCGCTCCATGGCCGCTTCCACCCCGGGCCGGTCCCCGGAGATCACCACCTGCCCGGGGGAGTTCAGGTTGGCCGCCACCACCGTCCCCTCGGCGACCTCGGCGCAGAGGGCCTCGACCGCCGGGCCCTCCAGGCCCAGGATCGCGGCCATGGTTCCCGGGCGATCCACCCCGGCCTGGAACATGAGTTCCCCGCGGCGGCGCACCAGGCGCACCGCGTCCTCCAGGCGGAGGGACCCCGCGGCCACGTAGGCCGAGTACTCGCCCAGGGAATGCCCGGCTGCGGCCCGCGGGCGCACCCCGCGCTCGGCCAGTTCCCGCATCGCGGCCACCGAGTGGACGAGGATGGCGGGCTGGGTGTTCCGGGTCTGCGTGAGTTCGTCTTCGGGTCCCCGGAAGCTGAGCCCGGCCAGGTCGAACCCGAGGGCCCGGTTGGCCTCCTCGTAGACCGCGCGTGCGGCCTCGGAGGCGCCGTGCAGGGACTCCCCCATGCCCACGAACTGCGAACCCTGCCCCGGGAAGAGAAAGACCGCGTCCATCAGGCGCCTCCCCAGCGGACCACCGCCGCCCCCCAGGTGAGACCGCCCCCGAAGGCGACCATGGCCAGGAGGTTACCCGGCTGGATCCTCCCCTCGCGGACCGCCTCGGCCATGGAGAGCGGGATGGAGGAGGCCGAGGTGTTCCCGAACCGCTCGATGGTGATGATCACCTTCTCCGGCGGCATCTCCAGGCGCTTGGCGGTGGCGTCGATGATGCGGATGTTGGCCTGGTGCGGGATCAGGAGGTCGATGTCCTTCAGGGTGCAACCGGCCTCCTCGATCGCCTTGCGGGCGATGGCGTCCATCCCCCGCACCGCGATCTTGAACACCTCGTTCCCGGCCATGTGCAGGGTGTGGAGTTTCCCGTCCACCGTCTCGTGGCTGGCCGGATGCTTGGAGCCGCCCCCGGGCATGTAGAGAAGTTCTCCCTTGTCCCCGTCGGACCCGATGGCCACGGAGAGGATCCCCTCCCCCTCGTTCTGGGATCCCTCGATCACCACCGCCCCCGCGGCGTCCCCGAAGAGAATGCAGGTGGCGCGGTCCTCGTAGTTGGTGATGCGGCTCAGGGTCTCCACCCCCACCAGCAGGATGCGCTTGGCTTGCATGGAGAGGATGAGCGCCTTGGCCAGCTTCATCCCGTAGATGAACCCGGTGCAGGCCGCGCTCATGTCGAACGCGGCGGCGCGGGTCGCTCCCAGTTTCCCCTGCAGCGTGCAGGCGCAGGAGGGGAAGATGTAGTCCGGGGTGACGGTGGCCACCATGATGATGTCCAGGTCGGTGGGGGACCATCCGGCAGTGTCCAGGGCCTGCTTCGCCGCCCGCAGGGCCAGGTCGCTGGAAGCTTCGTCCGGATCGGCGATCCGCCGTTCCCGGATCCCGGTCCGGGTCCGGATCCACTCGTCCGAGGTGTCGACCATCTTCTCCAGGTCGCTGTTGGTGAGGACCCGGGACGGGCAGTAGGCTCCGATTCCGCGGATCACGGCACTTCTAGGAGCTGGCAACCTTGCCTCCGTTCACTCGCTCGAGTTCGGTGCGAATCTCCCCCAGGATCCCGCGTTCCACGAGATCCGCTGCGACCCGGAGCGCGTTGCGGATCGCCTTGGGGCTGGACCGGCCATGACCGATGATGGCAATTCCGTTCACTCCCAGCAAGGGGGCGCCGCCCTGGTGTGAATAGTCCACGCTATCCTTGAACCGCCGCAACGAGGGCTTGAGCAGATAGGCCCCCATCTTGGCCAGGAGGTGCTCCCCGATCTCGCGCCGGACGGCCGAGACCCCCCAGGCCCAGACGCTCTCCGCGAACTTGAGGAGCACGTTCCCGGTGAACCCGTCGGTCACCACCACGTCGGCCCTCCCGTGGAGAATGTCCTTCCCCTCCACGTTGCCCACGAAGTGCAGGCCGCTGGCCACGAGGAGGGCGTGGGCCTCCTGGGCCAAGTCGCTCCCCTTGGTCGGTTCCTCGCCGATGTTCAGGAGCCCCACCCGGGGGCGGGCGATGCCCAGGAGCACCCGGGCGTAGACCTCCCCCAGGATACCGAACTGGAAGAGGTGGATGGGCTTGCAGTCCGCGGCCGCCCCCACGTCCAGCATGACCGCCCAGCGGTTGGCCTGGGTGGGGATCAGGGTGGCGATGGCCGGACGCTGCACTCCGGGGATGCGCCCGAGGTTCAGGAGGCTGGCCGCGACCATGGCCCCGGTATTGCCGGCGCTCACGATCCCCACCGCCCCGCCGTCGCGGACGAGACGGGTGGCCACGTTCAGGGAAGAGTCCTTCTTCCTGCGGTAGGAGTCGGCGCCGCCCTCGTCCATCTCCACCCGCTGCTCGGCGTGGACGATCTCCAGCCCCAGGCCGGCGCCCCCGGTCCGGTCCAGTTCGGCGCGGATGGCCCGCTCGTCGCCGACCAGCACCGGCTCCACCCGGGACCGGAAGGCCCGGGCCGCCTCCACCACCCCGGCCACGATGCTGGCCGGGGCATGATCCCCCCCCATGGCGTCCACCGCGATTCGGGCCCCGGGAGACGCGTGATCCGTGGGCGGATTCATGGTTCGGTGGTTGCCTCGGGCGAGGGGCTAGGCCAGTTCGGGAATGGTCACTTCACGATCGGCATAGTAGCCGCAGTTGGGGCAGATGCGATGAGGACGCTTGGGCTGGCCGCAATGGGAACAGGACGTCGTCGCCGCCTTGGTCAGCTTCCAGTGGGTCCGTCGTTTGGCTTGACGCGCCCGGGAATGCCGGCGCTTGGGGAGAGCCACGCTCTATACCTCCTTCTCGTCGTCGGGTTTACGGCGGCTCCGCCTGGCCCGGGATGCGGGCGCGGCCTCCTCCGTCTTCAGGGTCTTGAGGGCATGCCAGCGGGGATCCTCCCCCTCCGTCTTGCAGGAGCAGGGCCCCCGGTTGCGATCCGCACCGCAACGGGGACAGAGACCCCGGCAGTCCGGCCGGCACAACACCGCCTGGGGCACCTCCAGGATGACCGCTTCCCGGATCACCGGCCCCAGGTCCAAGTCCAGCCCGTCATGATAAAGCACGGCCCCTTCCTGTTCCAGGGCCTCTTCGTCGCGCCGGTCGTCGGCTCCCCGCCGCTCGGCCAGCACGGTCAGCTCGGCGTCGACGGCGAAGGGGAGGGACTTCAGGCACCGGGCGCAGTCCATGGCGGCCTCGGCGTGGGCCCCGCCCCGGAAGGCGATCTGCTGCCCGTGGCGGTCCACCTGGAGGGACACCTGCACCGGTCCCCGGGGGTCGAACCACTCCCGGAGGTCGAGGTCCTCCGCCGGAACCTCCCGTTCCAGCGTGCTGTGGCCCTGGGGGATGTCGTGGAACAGGATCTTCACGGAATGCCTCGGGCTGCGGGAAACGGCCGGGGGCCGCCCTCTAGACCGCCTCACCCGGGAAGAAGAACGCGATCTCCCTCCGGGCCGACTCGGGCGAGTCCGAGCCGTGGACGGAATTGGTCTGGATGTCCACCCCGAACTCGGCCCGGATGGTTCCCGCCGCCGCCTGGGCCGGGTTGGTGGCCCCCATGAGTTCCCGGAGCCGGGTGACCGCCCCGTCCCCTTCCAGCATGACCGGGATGCAGGGGCCGGAGGTCATGTAGCCGACCAGGTCCCCCAGGAAGGGCTTCCCCTCGTGCTCCTTGTAGAATTCACGGGCCCGCTCCGGGGTGAGCCGGGTCATCTCCATGCGCCGGATCCTGAGACCCGTCCCCTCCACCATGGCCAGGATCTTCCCCACCAGACCCCGCTCCACCGAGTCGGGCTTCAGAATGAACAGCGTCTTGATCAAATCGACCTCCTGCAAGGAAACGGCAAAGGATCAGCCCCGCAGCGCGCGGGCCACCAGATCCGGGATCTCCGACGGGATCTTGGCTACCGGGACCCCCACCTCGTTCAGGGCCTCGGTCTTCTCCCCGGCCGTTCCTCCTCCTCCGGAGATGATGGCGCCGGCGTGACCCATCCGCTTGCCCGGAGGGGCGGTCCGGCCGGCGATGAAGCCGACCACCGGGGTCTTCATGGAACTCTTGATGAACCGGGCCGCCTCCTGCTCGTCGGTGCCGCCGATCTCCCCGATCAGCACCACCGCCTTGGTCTCCGGGTCGGCCTCGAAGGCCTCCAGGCAGTCCAGGAAATTGGTGCCGATGATGGGATCGCCCCCGATGCCCACGCAGGTGGACTGGCCGATGTCGGCCCGGGTGAGGTAGTCCACCACCTGGTAGGTGAGGGTCCCGCTCCGGGACACCACCCCCACCGGGCCCTCCTTGTGGATGGGTCCGGGGAGGATCCCCACCTTGGCCTTGCCGGGCGAGATGAGGCCGGGACAGTTGGGCCCCAGAAGGCGCGAGCTGGACCGCTCCACCGCCGCGTAGACCTCGATCATGTCGTTGACCGGGACCCCCTCGGTGATGCAGACCACGAATTTGATCCCCGCGTCCACCGCCTCGTAGACCGCGTCGGCGGCGAAGGGGGCGGGGACGTAGATCACGGAGGTGCCGGCTCCGGTGGCGGCCCGGGCCTCGGCCACCGAATCGAACACCGGAACCCCGTTGGCCGTGGCCCCTCCCCGTCCCGGGGTCACCCCGGCCACCACCTGGGTTCCGTACTCCAGCATGCTCTGGGTGTGGAAGGAGCCGTCGCGTCCGGTGATGCCCTGGACGATGACCTTGGTGTCTTGATCGATCAGGATGCTCATCGCTCCCCCTATCCCCGCCGGCCGGCGGCGTGCGCCAGCGCCGCCTTGACCGCGGCGTCCATGGTTTCCGCGGACTCCACTCCCTTGGCCTGGGAGAGGAGCCGCTGGGCGATGTCCTCGTTGGTCCCGGTGAGACGGACCACTACCGGGACGTTCACGTTCAGTTCCTCCAGCGCGGTGAGAATCCCCTTGGCCACGTCGTCGCACCGGGTGATCCCGCCGAAGATGTTGAAGAGGACCGCCTTCACGTCCGGGTCGGCCATGACGATGCGCATGGCGGTGGTGACCTTCTCCGGGTTGGAGCTGCCCCCGATGTCCAGGAAGTTGGCCGGCTCGCCGCCGTAGTGCTTGATCAGGTCCATGGTGGCCATGGCCAGCCCGGCCCCGTTCACCACGCAGCCCACGTTCCCCTTGAGCGGCACGAAGGAGAGCCCCATCGTCCGGGCCGCGGCCGCCAGCTCCGACTCGTCCTCCCGGAAGGCAGCCAGCCGCGGCTGCCGGAAGAGGGCGTTGTCGTCCACCACCATCTTGGCGTCCAGGGCCACCACCTCGCCCCCCGGGGTCAGGACCAGCGGGTTGATCTCCACCAGGGAGGCGTCGGAGGCCCAGTAGACTTCGACCAGTTTCTGAAGCACCCGGGCCATCTTGAGCGCCACCTCGGGCTTGGGCTCGATCTTGAGCGCCACGGCCCGGGCCTGGTAGGCCCGGAATCCCGTGGGTCCGGGCAGGTGGAAGCGGTGGATCTTCTCCGGGGTCTGGGCCGCCACCTCCTCGATGTCCACCCCCCCGGCGGCGCTGGCGATGATCACCGCCCGCTTGGCCCCCCGGTCCAGGGTCACCCCCAGGTAGTACTCCTTGGCGATCTCCGCCGCCGGCACCACCAGGACCTTCCGCACCGGGATCCCCTTGATGGTCAGGGCCAGGATGGCCTCGGCGTGCTGCCGCGCCTCGTCCGGGTCGGCGGCCAACTTCACCCCGCCCGCCTTGCCCCGGCCCCCGGCGTGCACCTGGGCCTTGACCACCACCGTCCCTCCCAGCTCCCGGGCCAGGGTCGCGGCCTCCTCGGCGGTGGTGGCCACCTTGCCGGCGACGATGGGGATGCCGAATCCGGCGAAAACTTCCTTGGCTTGATACTCGTGCAGGTTCACCGCACACCTCCCCTCGAACCGGACAGGCCCACCGACGCCAGGAACCCGTCCAGGATCTCGGCCAGGGTGGGGGAGCCGGTCTCCTCCAGTTCGTAACGGACGCGGACCGCGGGCTTGTTCAGTTCCAGCAGGGCCCCGAGGTTGATGGGGGTGGCCACCACCACCGCGTCCACGTCCGCGGCATTGATGGTGGTCTCCAGGTCCTTCATCTGCTTCTCACCGTACCCCATGGCCGGGAGCAGGGTGCCGATCTTCGGGTACTTGGCGAAGGTGTCCTTGATCTCCCCCACCACCCAGGGCCGGGGGTCCACGACGGCGGACGCGCCGAACTGCTTGGCGGCCAGGATGCCCGCCCCGAAGGTCATGCCCCCGTGGGTGAGGGTGGGCCCGTCCTCCACCACCAGCACCCGCTTGCCCCGGATGATCTCCGGCCGGTCCACGCTCAGCGGCGAGGCCGCGCGCAGGACCTTGGCCCGCGGGTTGACCCGCTTCACGTTCGCCTCCACGGCGGCGATCGAGGCCTCCTCGGCGCTGTCCACCTTGTTCACGATCACCACGTCGGCCAGCCGGAGGTTGGTCTCCCCCGGGTAATAGAGCGTCTCGTGCCCGGCCCGGTGCGGGTCCACCACCACCAGGGTGAGGTCCGGACGGTAGAAGGACACGTCGTTGTTTCCGCCGTCCCAGAGCACAACCTCGGCTTCCTTCTGGGCCTCCTCCAGGATCCGTCCGTAGTCGGCGCCGGCGTAGACCACGGTCCCGTTCTTCAGGTGCGGCTCGTATTCCTCGCGCTCCTCGATGGTGCAGCCGTGCTTGTCCAGGTCGGCCAGGGTGGCGAACCGCTGCACCGCCTGTTTTTCCAGGTCCCCGTAGGGCATGGGATGCCGGATGGCCACGGTGCGGATTCCCCGCTCGGTGAGCAGGGTGGCCACCTTGCGCGTGGTCTGGCTCTTGCCGCAGCCGGTGCGCACCGCGGTCACTGCGATCACCGGCACCTTGGCCGGGAGCATGGTGGCGTCGGTGCCCAGGAGCAGGAAGTCGGAGCCCAGGGCATTCACCCGGGCCACCATGTGCCCCACGTACTCGTGGCTCACGTCGCTGTAGGAGAAGACCGCGGTCACCGGGCCGTGCTCCTCCACCAGCCGCTCCAGCTGATCCTCGGGCACGATGGGGATACCCTGCGGGTACCGCGGTCCGGCCAGAGAGGCCGGATAGCGGCGGTCCTCGATATGGGGGATCTGGGTGGCGGTAAAGGCCACCACCTGGACGTCCGCACGGTCGCGGTAGGCCACGTTGAAGTTGTGGAAGTCACGGCCACCCGCACCGAGGATGACCACTTTCTGGACGGTTTCCGGATTCATGTTTCAGGCTCCACGGATTGGTTCTGGAGGATCGACGGCCGGGGACCGGCGCGGCACCGAACCGAGAGGAAAAACCACAAAAAAACGGACAGGCCGCTCCAGCCCGGAACGGGCTACCGGCACGTCCGAACGGTTAAACGTAGCAACCACGCTCACCTCCGTCAACCGGACCCGGGGCGGTGCATCCCGACTCGATCAGTCGGTATCGCGCCTCTGGACCCGGTCCAGGATCCCGCTGGTGGAACGCCCCGGGGTGAGCGGCACCCGTTCCACCCGCCCCCCGGCCGCGGCCACCACCTCGGCTCCCACCACCTCCTCCGGACGATAGTCGGCGCCCTTGACCAGGATGTCGGGAACGAGGCTCCGGATGAGTTCGAGCGGGGTGTCCTCCTCGAAGGCGACCACCAGGTCCACCGAGGCCAGCGCGGCCAGGACCGCCGCCCGGTCCTCCAGGCCGTTCACCGGCCGCCCCGGACCCTTGAGCCGGGTCACCGAGGCGTCCGAGTTGACCCCCACCACCAGGAGGTCCCCCAGGTCCCGGGCCGCGCGCAGGAGATCCACGTGCCCGCGGTGCAGAAGGTCGAACACCCCGTTGGTGAAAACCACGGTCTCCCCCCGCGCCCGGGCCGCCTCGCGCAGGGACGTGGCCTCTTCCCGGCCCACCACGCGGCCCACTAGCCGCGCTCCCCGTCGAAGGTGCGGCGCAGCTCGGCCGGATCCGGCACCGCGGTCCCGACCTCGGACACCACCAAGCCCGCGGCGTGGGTGGCCACCAGCGCGGCCTCCCGGGGTTCCGCGCCGCCGGCCAGGGCCACCGCGTAGCCGCTGACCACGGTGTCCCCGGCCCCGGTCACGTCGTAGACCCGCCGCGGCAGGACCGGGAAATCGGTGCGCCGTCCCCGTTGCTCGAACAGGCTCATGCCCCGCGCCCCGCGGGTGATGAGCACGCAGTCGGACTCCAGGCGCCCCAGCAGTTCCTCGCCCGCCTTACCCACCAGCTCCTCGGTGCGCAGCTTGTAGCCCAGCACCTCCTCCGCCTCGTGCTGGTTGGGGGTGATCACCGCCACCCCGAGGTACGCGTAGAAGTGGGCCTCCTTGGGGTCCACGCACACCGGGACCCCCAGCCGCCGCGCCTCCGGCAACAGCCGGTCGAGGAACGGCCGGGTGATCACGCCCTTGCCGTAGTCGGAGATCACCACCGCCCGCGACCGGGGCAGCTCGGCCACGGCCCGGTCCAGCACCGCCTCGGCCACCGCCCCGGAAATCTCCCCGCGGTCCTCCTGGTCGGCGCGAACCACGTGCTGCCCCCGGGCCACGATGCGCGTCTTGCGGGTGGTCCGCCGTCCGGCGTCCACCACCAGTCCCCCGGTGTCCAGGTCCACGGCCTCCATCTCCGCCCGGAGACGCCCGCCGCCGGCATCCTCCCCCACCACCGCCACCAGGGTGGGCACGGCGCGGAGGCTCCGGAGGTTCTGGGCCACGTTGGCCCCGCCGCCGAGCCGCGTGGTCTCCTCCTCCACCTCCACCACCGGAACCGGCGCCTCGGGGGACATGCGGCGCACCTCCCCCCACAGGTAGCGGTCCAGCATGACGTCGCCGATCACCAGGACCGGCGCGCCCAGGGCGGCGTCCAGGATGGCGTCCAAGCGGTCGAGAGCCAGGGTCGTCCAGGCATCGGTCATGGCGGCGCTCCGGATCGAGGATGCGGTCGTCGGAAAAACGCGCCGAGTGTATCAGGTCGCCGGCCCGGCCGGGGGGCCGATTACAGGTGTCCGGCCTCCTTGAGGCTGGTGAACCCGTTCCGCCCCACGATCACGTGGTCCAGGAGATGGACGCCCAGGATGCGCCCGGCCTCCTCCAGGCGGCGGGTGATGGCCAGGTCGTCCTCGGACGGGTCGGTCTCCCCCGAGGGATGATTGTGCACCACCACCACGCTGGCCGCCCGGTGGCCGAGCGCCGGCGCGAACACCTCGCGGGGATGGACGATGGAGGCGTTCAGGCTCCCCACCGAGATCGTCTCCCGGGCCAGGAGCCGCTGCCGTGTGTTCAGGTACAGACCCTGGAACCGCTCCCGGCGGCAGTGGCGGAGGTCGGCGGTGATCTCGAACACGTCCTGGGGCGTGCGCAGGGCCGGGTCGGGCGGGGGGCCGTCCTCGCCGATCCGCCGGGCCAGTTCCAGGGCCGCGGCCAGGCGGATCCCCTGGGCCGGCCGCACCGAGGCCCACCACGGCGCCTGCTGGTCGCGCGGGGGCACCGGCGGCCAGCCGCATTCCAGGACGCGCAGGGCGGCCCGCCGCGCCGCCGGACCCGCGCCCGGGCCGAGCACCACGGCCAAGAGATCGACATCGGAGAGCGAGGAGCCCGCGCCTCCGTTCAGGAGACGGGCCACCAGCCGCGGGGCCCGCTCGGGCACCCCGCCGAAGAGAGCGGTCATTTCAATCTGGGACAAGAAACAGTCCTCCCGTTGGGGACGGGGGGACGGGGAGACGCGCCCTCGGAGCCCGAGGGCCGGGCGGAAGCGGGCGGGACGCTACTTCTTCTTCGACTTCTTCTGGGCTTTCTGCTCGCGGATGCGGGCCTTCACCCGTTCCTTCTGGCGCTTGCGGCGCCGGCGGATCTCGCGTTTGCGTTCGGAACTCAAGGGACCTCCAGGGGTGGCGGGGACGGCGTCGTTGCCGAGGAGGAGTCTACGGGGTTCCCGGCCCCCGCGGCAAGCGGCACCCGTGCCCGTGGCCCCGGCCCGGAATCCCCAGGCGGGACAACCGGTTATCCCCGGTCGCGATTGACGGCGCAGGGGCGGTATGAGACAATTGTTGCCGTTGGTGTCCTTGCTCCGCCTCCGAACAACTCCTCCTACGGGAGTCCATCCCGACCGGGTCCTCCCCGCCGCCGGCCGCCGCCCGTTGCGGCGCTGGACCGGTTTGCAGGTACGACGCTCTTGATGGCCAGACACGCAGGCATCCTGCTCGTTCTCATCGCCGGACTCCTGGGCTGGGAGGCGGCCGGGGCACAGACCCTGGCCCGCACGATCTCCCTGTCCCCCTCGGACGTGACCCTGCGGGAGGAGGACGGCCTCACCCGGGTCCGGCTCCGCGGGGCCCATTCCGGGCTGCCGCCCGGCGAGCCGGACTTACCTCTCTATCCGGTGGCCTTCCTGCTCCCCGAGGGCACCGCCCCCGCCTCCATCCGGGTGGTCCCCCTGGAGACGGTGGAACTGCCGGGCCGGCACCACCCGGCCGCGGTCCCCGAGCCCGCGACCACGGCCGCCGCCACCGCCGTCCCCGCCGCCGCCACCACCCCCGGAGCCTGGTGGCCGGCCGACCCCCTCCGCGGAAGCCACACCGGACGCATGCGCGGACAGGGGCTGGTCCAGGTGCTGGCGTCGCCGCTGGCCTGGCGGGCGGCCGACGGGACGGTCCGTCTCACCACCCGGTTCCGGGTGGAGTTGACCCTCGCCCCCCGGGTTCCCGATCCCGGCGACCTGGACATCCTGCGCGAGAGCGACGCCGGGCGCCGATCCTTCGGCCCGCCCCTGGCTCACCTGGCCGGAGGCTCACCGCCCGTCCCGGCAACGCCGCGCCGGGCCGCGCTCCTCTCCCCCCAGGGGGCCTCGTTCTCCCCCACCGTGCGTCCCAGCCTGGACGGCAGCCCGGTGGAGATGGTCATCATCACCACCGCGGACCAGGTCGCCGAATACCAGCGCCTGGCCGACTTCAAGACCCGGACCGGCCTGTGTACGGTGGTGCGGACGGTGGAGTGGATCAAGGCCAACTACCCTCACGGGGTGGATCCCCAGGAGACCATCCGGAACTTCATCCGGGACGCCGTCTCCCGCTGGGGCACGGCCTGGATCCTCCTGGGCGGCGACACCGACCAGGTCCCGGTGCGGTTCGCGTTCTCCAAGATCTTCCCGCGGCTCATCCCCACCGATCTCTACTACGCGGCGCTGGACGGGAACTGGAACGCGAACGGGGACGACCGCTTCGGCGAGGGGGGCACGCTCACCGACCCCGGCGACGAGGCCGACCTCTACCCCGACGTCTGGGTGGGACGGCTGCCGTCGAAGACCGCGGCCGAGGCCCAGGTCCTGGTGGACAAGACCCTCACCTACCAGCGGAACCCACCCCTGGGCTACCAGAACGACATGCTCTTTCTGGGCGAGGTCCTCTTCCCCGACGACTGGGTGCCCGGTGACCCGGTGAGCCTGGACGGCGCCGGCTTCTGCCAGGTCCTGGTGGACACCCTGCCTCCCCAGCACCGCGCGGTCCGGCTCTACGAGAACCACACCGCCTGGCCGGGCTCCATCCCCGAGGAGAAGAGCACGGTCCTGGACTCCCTGAACGCGGGGTTCAATCTGGTGGTCCAGGTGGGTCACGGGTACGTGACCACCATGTCGGTGGGCCTCGGGCACAAGGCCCTGGTCAACGCCGACGTCGAGGCCCTCACCAACGGGAACGAGGCGTGCCTCCTCTACGCGCTGGACTGCACCTCCTGCGCCATCCAGTACAGCTGCATCGGGGAGCGGTTCCTGATCAACCCCGACGGCGGGGCGATGTCGGTGATCGGATCCACCGAGGTCGAGTTCCCGATCACCGTCATCGGATACCAGGTCGAGTTCATGAACGCGCTCTTCCACGAGAACGTGCACGAGATCGGCCGCGCCCTGGCCCTCTCCAAGCTTCCCTTCACGGCTTCGTCGGGCGGGGACAGTCCCCACCGGTGGACCCAGTTCGGCCTGCTCGACCTGGGGGATCCGAGCCTCCCCTTCTGGACCGACGTCCCCGGGACCCTCACCGTCTCCCACCCGGGCACCTTCACCCTGGGCCAGACCACCTTCGCCGCCACCGTGGGCTACCAGGGGAGCCCGGCCGAGTCGGCCCGGGTGGCCCTGTTCAAGGACGGCGAGATCTACAGCGTGGGCCTGGCCAGCGGACTGGGCCAGGCCGTCCTCCCCGCCAACCCGGTCACCGCGGGGACGCTGTCGGTGGGCATCTCCTATCCGGGCGCCCTCCCCTACCTGGCCGAGGTGCCGGTGGTGGCGACCACCGCCCCCTACCTGCGGGCCACCGCCCTGGACATCGTGGACGACGGGAGCGGGAGCACGGTGGGGAGCGGGGACACCCGGCTGGACGCCGGGGAGACCGCCGAACTCCGCTACACCGTGGCCAACAACGGGTGCGTGACCGAGACCGGGGTGACGGCCACCCTCTCGGTCTCCGATCCCCGCGTCACCGTGCTCGACGGGAACGCCGCCTATCCGGACCTGGCGGTGGGGGAATCGGCCCCTCCCGGCGATCCGTTCCTCATCCAGGTGGCCCCGGACACCCCCGATCTCCTGGAGGTGCCGGCCGCGCTCACCCTGCACGGGACCTCCGGGACCTACGGGCAGACGGTCCGGCTCTACCTCCACGCCCCGGTGTACGAGCTGCGGCGGCAGACGGTACGGGACACGGTCGGCACCGGAAACGGCGACGGCACGGTGCAGGCGAACGAGGACTTCGTCCTCCTTCCCGAGATCCGGAACATCGGCCACGGGGCCGCACGCTCGGTGGAGGTCCGGCTCCGGAGCAGCGACCCGGCGGTCACCGTTACCGACTCCGCCGCCGTCCTGGGAAACCTGGCCCCGGAGGCGATGGGATCCAACCCGGCCGACGGCCTCGCGGCCCGGCTGGACGACGTCTCCCCCGGACACGAACTCCTCCTGGTGGTGGTGGACGCCCGCGGGGAGACGGTGCTCCGCCGCCTCGACCTCCTTCCCCCGACCGCTCCCGGCGCCCCCCGGACGGCCGGGGCGGCCGGCTCGGTCTCCCTGAGCTGGGATCCGAGCCCGGACGCCGACCTCTGGGGCTACGTGATCTACCGGAGTTCCTCCGCCGCCGGCCCCTTCACCCGGGTCAACGACTGGGTGGCCGAACGCACCGCGTACTTCGAGGACGACGGGCTTCCCGCCCTGACCCAGTTCCACTACCGGGTGGCCGCCATCGACAGCTCGGGCAACGAGAGCCCCCCGTCGCTCTCCTCCCTGGCCACCACCACCCTGCCCATCCACCTCGGCTGGCCGGTCCAGACCACCACTTCCACCCCGGCCGGGGTCACGGTGGCCGACCTGGACGGGATTCCCGGGCTCGAAGTGGTGGGGGCGGCCCACGAGATCTACGTGATGACCCCGAACGGCCAGGACTTCATCGACGGCGACCTCGACGCGAGGACCCTGGGGCCGATCACCGACACTGGGGGCGCGTCCTTCTGGTGCACCCCGGCGGTGGGCGACGTGGACGGGGACGGGCACGCGGAGATCGCGGCCGTGGGCTGGAACGACGGCCAGGTGTACCTGGTGGACGACGCCGGCCAGGCGCTGCCGGGGTGGCCCAGGAACGGGAACCCCCTGGCCGTCCCCTCGCCCAACCCGGTGGGATCGGTCTGCCTGGCCGACCTGGACGGGGACGGGACCCTGGAGATCCTGTGCACGGTGGGCAAGGTGATCCTGGCCTGGCACGCCAGCGGGACCGAACTCATCGACGGCGACAACGACCCGAATACCGACGGCGTGGTGGCCGTCACCGGGGCCAACTTCTCCTATGGAACCCCGGCCGCGGCCAACATCGACCTGGAGCCGCGCCGGGAGATCATCGCCGGCATGCGGGACGGCAAGCTCTACGTGTTCCACTCCGACGGCACCCCCTATCCCGGGTTCCCGTTCACGGCCGGGGGTGACATCGACTGCAACCCGGCGGTGGGGGACCTGGACGGCGACGGCCTTCCCGAGATCGTGTTCGGTTCCGGGGACTCGCTGCTCCACGCCATCCGGTTCGACCTCTCCTCCGCCCCCGGCTTCCCCCGCCGGATCGCCCTGGACGAGGACTGGGATTCCTCTCCCGCCCTCGGGGACCTGAACGGGGACGGACGGCCGGACGTGGTGATCGGCAGTTCCGACGGCAAGGTCTACGCGGTGAGCGGGGCGGACGGATCCGACCTGCCCGGCTTCCCGGTCCTCCTCACCGACAGCTACGACAATCCGGTCTCCATCCGGTCCAGCGCGGCGCTGGGCGACGTGGACGGAGACGGCTGGACGGACATCCTGATCGGCGACCAGAACGGACGCCTGCACGGTTTCGACCACACCGGGGGGACCCTGGCCGGGTTCTTCATCCAGACCGGTGGCCGGATCCAGAACACCCCCGTCCTCTGGGACGTGGACGGGGACGGGCTCACCGAGGTGCTGCTGGAGTCCGGCGACCAGAGGATCTACTGCTGGGACAGCCCGGGCGCCTTCGATCCGGCGCACGTCCCCTGGCCCATGCAGCAGGGGAATCCCCGGCACACCGGGCTCCTGGGCGACCCCGGAGCCCGGCCGGACGTGGTGGCCGCGCCTCCGGAGGCGCCGGCGGCGGTCCTCCTGGCCAACTACCCGAATCCCTTCTCCCGGGCCACCGCCATCCGTTTCACCGTTCCCGAGGGCGGGCCGGCCCGGGTGCGGCTCACCGTGTTCGATCTCTCCGGCCGGGTGGTGCGGACCCTCCTCGACGAGGAGCGGCCTCCGGGGGTCCAGGAGACCGATTGGGACGGGAAGGACGCCTCCGGCCGCCGGGTGGGCTCCGGCATCTATCTCTACCGGCTCCGGATGGCGGGCACCGAGCGCACCCGGAAGATGATCCTGATCCGGCGCTGACCCCGGGCCCCCGGATCCGGAGCCCGGTAGCGGTTCCCGGATGCCCCGGGTTACTCTCAACCTCCTCATGATGACCATTCTCCGCCTGCGCCGGTACTTCAAGCCCCTGTGGCGGCCGATCCTGGTCGGCCTGGCCGCCATGGCCTTCTTCGCCCTGTTCAGCGGCTTCTCCATCGCCATGATCCTGCCCATCATGGAGAAGGTCTTCATGCGCGCCCAAGACGCCACCGTGGAGACCCTGCACGTGGGACCGGCCCTTTCGGCTACCGCCTCGCAGGTGGCCTCCGCCCTGGGGGGCGAGGGGAGCTTCCAGCACCGCCTGGACGCGGCCAAGACGGTGGCGGCGACCGGGCTCACCCGCATCCAGAACCAGGCCCCACCCCTGGAGGTCCTGAGCTGGCTGTGCGCCATCACCCTGATCGCCGTGTTCCTCAAGAACCTGGCCGACTACACCCGCAAGATCTCCTTCGTGCGGGTGGAGCAGGCCACCACCGAATCCCTGCGCATCGACGTCTTCCGCCGGATCCTCTCCCTTCCCCTGGCCACTTTCCACCGGGTCACTAGCACCCAGCTCCTGAGCCGCACCGTGACCGACGTGGAACTCATCAAGCAGCTCACCATCAACACCGCGGCCACCTTCGTGCACAACCTGCTCCAGGTCCTGGTCTACCTGGCGATCTCGATCTGGGCCAGCAGCCGGCTCTCCCTGGTCAGCCTCCTCATCGTCCCCCCGGTGGCCCTGATCACCGGCCGCATCGCCTCCCGGCTCAAGCGGCACAGCACCCGGGCCCAGGTCCGGATCGCCGAACTCACCGGCTCCCTGAACGAGACCCTGGGCGGGATCCGCATCGTGAAGGGGTTCGGGACTGAACCGCGGGAGATCTCCCGCTTCGCCCAGGCCACCGGGCGGTACCGCCGGGCGGTGGTCCGCCTCATGAGCCTGGACAGCCTGGCCGCTCCTCTCTCGGAATTCTGGGGCGTGGCCATCGGGGTCGGCGTGCTCTATTACGGGGGCCAGCTCGTCCTCGGGCCCGACTCCGGCCTCAGCGTGGGCCGCTTTTTCCTGTTCCTGTTCGCCCTGGTGTCCATGCTGCACCCGCTCAAGGAACTCTCCAGCGTGGTCACTCGCTTCCAGCGGGGAGCGGCGGCGGCCACCCGGGTGTTCGAGATCCTGGATCTGGAACCCGAGCCCGAGGACTCCGACGCCCTCCCGGTCACCGGACTCCGCCAGGCCCTGGAGTTCGAGCGCGTGTCCTTCTTCTACCGGGCGGACACCCCGGTCCTGGAGGACATCAGTTTTCACGCCCCGGCCGGGACCACCACCGCCCTGGTGGGGCCGAGCGGGGCGGGAAAGTCCACCCTGGTCGATCTCATTCCCCGGTTCTACGAGCCCGACGCGGGGCGCATCCTGATCGACGGGGTGGACCTGTCCCGGGTGCGGCGTCGCGACCTGCGCGCCCTGATCGGGATCGTGAGCCAGGACCCGATCCTCTTCGACGACACCGTGGCCAACAACATCGCCTACGGCGCCGCCGGGGACGTCCCGCGCGAGGCGGTGGTGGCGGCGGCCCGGGCGGCCAACGCCCACGAGTTCATCCTGGCCATGCCCTCCGGCTACGACTCCCCGGTCGGGGAGCACGGGCTCCTCCTCTCCGGCGGCCAGCGCCAGCGCCTGGCCATCGCCCGGGCCGTACTGCGAAACCCCACCATCCTCATCCTGGACGAGGCCACCTCCTCCCTGGACGCCGAGTCCGAGACCCTGGTCCAGGACGCCCTGGAGCGGCTGCGTGCGGGACGGACCACCTTTGTCATCGCCCACCGGTTGAGCACGGTCCGGGATGCGGACCGCATCCTGGTCCTGGACGCGGGGCGGATCGTGGCCACCGGAAGCCACGACGAGCTGGTCGGCCGTCCCGGGCTCTACCGCCGGCTCCACGCCCTCCAGTTCCGGACGGAAGCGATTCCCAAGATCGATGCGATGGAATCCTGAAGCCCGGGAGGCCCCGGAGAAGGCGCTTCTCATCCAGTTCCGGCGGATCGGCGACGTGGTGCTGGTGACCCCGGCCCTGGACGCGTTCCGCCGGGCCTGGCCCCGGACCCGCCTCCACCTGTTGACCTCGAGCCCGTCCCCCGTTTTGTTCGCCGGGGACGACCGGGTGGACGTGCTGTGGATCCGTCCCCCGCGGCGGGACCTCCCCTCGCTGGCCCGGGACCTGCGGCGCGAGGGGTTCGGCGCGGTCTTCGACTTCCAGTCCCTCCCCCTCACCGCCGCCCTGGCCCGGGCCACCGGGGCCACCGCGGTCGGCTTCGCCAAGCGAGCCCGCCGGCACCTCTACCACCGCACGGTGCGGGTGGAGGATCATCACGGCTCCGGGTTCGCCGCGGATCACAAGCTGGACCTCCTGCGGGCGGTGGGCCTGGAACCGGAGCTGGGCCCGACCCGGCTCCCGGGACCGGCGCCGTCGCCGGAGGCGTGGGAACCGCTCCCCCCGGGGCCCCGGGTGATCCTGGTCCCGGTGAGCCGCCGGCCCCACAAGCGCTGGGAGCCCGCCGCCTTCGCCGAGACCGCCCGGGTCCTGCACCGCCGCACGGGGGCGGTGTTCCTTCTGGCCGGCGGCCCGGGCGAGGGGCCGGACCTGGAACGCACGGCGGCGGAGATGGACGGCGTCCCCCACCGCATCCGGGTCTTCGACCGCCTGGACGCCCTGGCCGGGGCGCTGGGCGCCGCGGCCCTCTTCCTGGGAAACGACAACGGACCCCGGCACATCGCCATGGCCCTGGGTGTCCCCACCCTGGCCTACTTCGGGACCCAGAATCCGACCCACTGGACGCCCCCGGCCGATCCGCGCCAGGTGGTGATCTGGGATCCGGCCCGCCGCCGGGGGCGGCCGGTGCGGGAGGACCTCCGGATCGTCCCTCCGGATCCCGAGGCGGCGGCCGGGGCCGGCGCCCACCTCCTGGACTCGTGGGCGGCGACATGACCGTCTCTTTCGTCAACGCCACCCACCGCTGGGGCGGGGTCAAGACCTGGACCCTGAGCGTGATCCGCGGCCTCGACGCGCGCGGCCACACCGTGCAGGTGATCGGGCGGCCGGGGGATCCGTTCCTGGACGCGGCGCGCCGGGCCGGCGCCCGGACCGAGGCGGTGTCCTTCGGCCCGGACTGGAACCCGTGGAGCATACGCCGCCTGCGCCGCCTGCTGGCCGCGGCCGGGTCCGAGGTGGTGGTGACCAACGTCTCCAAGGACAACCGCATCGCCGGCCCCGCCGCCCGATCCCTGGGCCTTCCGGTCCTGCAGCGGGTGGGCGGCCCCGGCGACATCACCGACCGCTGGCGGGTCCGGCTGGAGCAGCGGCGCTACGTGACCGGCATCGTGGTGCCGGCCCGGGCGGTGCTGGAGAGCCTCGACCGCTTCCCCTGGATGCGGGCGGCCGAGCGGGTCACGGTGATCCACAACGGCGTGGACCTGGATCGCTTCCGTCCCGGGTCCGGCGCCGGCCTCCTGCGAAGCCGCCTGGCCCTGGACGCGGGGACGCCGTTACTCGTGGCCACCGCCCAGCTCACCGCCATCAAGGGGCACGCCGTGCTCCTGGACGCCCTGGCCTCGTGTCGGACCCCGGTGCCCGCCCACCTGGTCCTGATCGGGCGTGGGCGCGAGAAGGCGGCGCTCCGGGACCGGGCCCGCGACCTGGGCCTGGCCGACCGGGTGCACTTCCTGGGGTTCGAGGAGGCGATCCACGATCTCCTCGACGACGCGGACATCGCGGTCCAGCCCTCCCTGCAGGAAGGGTTTCCCAACAGCGTGGTTGAGTTCATGGCCAAGGGGAAGGCGATCGTGGCCTCACGGCTGGCCGGGGTGGCGGAGGCGCTGACGGACGGCGTGCACGGCCTGCTCGTCCCCCCGGGCGAGGCCCAGCCCCTGGCCGCCGCCCTGCAGTCGCTCCTGGACGATCCGGACCGCCGCCGCCGCCTGGGCACGGCGGCCCGGGCCCGGGCCGAGGCCGACTTCGCCCTGGACCGGATGATCGAACGCGTGGACGCGCTGCTCGGCCGCCTACGCCCGGCGGCGGGAACGCGGCGGTGAGCCGGCTTCGGGTGTGGACCATCGGCGGTCCCGCCACCGCCAGCACCCGGCTCCGCATCCACCAGTACCTGCCCCGCCTGGAGGCCGACGGCGTCGCGGTGCGGGTCCAGGCCATTCCCCACGGTTACGTGCAGCGGCTGATCCTCCGGGCGTCCCTGGGCCGGGGGGACCGGCTCCTGGTCCAGAAGAAGCTCTTCGCCCCGCGCGAGGTGGAGCGGCTGCGAGCCCGGTGCTCCCGGCTCCTCTACGACGTGGACGACGCGGTCTACCTGGGCGGCCCCCGGGACGCCGAACGCTTCCGGGCGGTGACCGCCTCCGCCGACCGCGTGCTGGCCGGAAACGCCGTCCTGGCCGGAGCGGCGGCGCGGCCGGAGCGGGCCCGGGTGCTCCCCACCCCGGTGGACACCGAACGCATCCGGCCGTCGGGGCGCGCCGAGCCCGGCCTGGTGACCTGGGTGGGGACCCGCACCAACCTTCCCAACCTGGAACTGGTGATGGAGGCCTTCACCCGGGCGCGGGTCCACGCGCCCCGCGCGCGCCTGGTGGTGATGGCGGACCGTCCTCCCGGCCGGCTCCCGGATGGTGTAGAGTTCGCGCGGTGGTCCGTGGAGGCCGAGACGGCGATCCTGGCCCGGGCGGAGACGGGGATCATGCCGCTGGCCGATACCCCGTTCAACCGGGCCAAGTGCGGCTTCAAGATCCTCCTCTACCAGGCCGCGGGCCTGGCGGTCATCGCCTCCCCGGTGGGCCTGAACCGGGAACTCGTCTCCCCGGAGGAGGACGGGTTCCTGCCCGACACCGAGGCCGCCTGGGAAGACGCATTCACCCGCCTGGCCACCCGGCCCGGACTCGCCCGCGGGCTCGGGGCCGCGGGCCGCGAGCGGGTGGAGGCGACGCATTCGGTGGGGGTGCTCTATCCCCGATTCCGACAGGCGCTCCTGGAGGCTCCATGAACGGCCGAGCGACGGCATCCGCGGAGGCGATCGCGCGCATCCTGGCCTCGGAAACCCTCCTTCTCCTCAAACCGGGCCCGGAGATCCCCGACCTCCTGGCCGCGACCCCGGTCTTCCGCAACCTGCGCCGGGCCCTCCCCCGCACCCGCCTGCTCCTGGTGGTCGAGCACCGCTGCCTCCCCGCCGTCCTCGGGAATCCCGACCTGGACCTGGTGGCCGGGGCCGGCCGCGGGGGTCTCCTGGGGATCTGGGATCGCTGGCGGCTGGTGGGCCGGCTCAAGGCCGAGGGCCCCGGCGCCGCCCTCGTTCTCGGCGGCACCCGGGGCGCGGTGGAAGCGACGGCCCTGGCCCGGCGGGCCGCGGTTCCCCTGGTGGCCGGGATGGACGAGGACGAGGACGCCGCCGCCTTCGATCTGCGGCTGCCGCCCCCGGAAGAGGGCCGGGCCCACGTGGTGGACCGGCATCTCACCCTGGTCGAGGATCTGGGGCTTCCCATCCGCGAACGCGAGCACCGGCTCGGGGTCACCGCGGAGGAACGCACCCGCGGCACCGAACTCCTGGCCGCGGCCGGGGCCGATCCCCGCCGCCCGGTGCTCGGGGCCTTCGTGGGGGGCACGCCGCT
>Ga0307424_1000072_pt1 | contig 42721 bp, 34 predicted proteins | sample SalMarWE160320MG_FD_202157 | JGI IMG/M metagenome (GOLD analysis project Ga0307424, IMG submission 202157) | Salt marsh sediment microbial communities from the Plum Island Ecosystem LTER, Massachusetts, United States - WE1603-20 | ecosystem: Environmental > Aquatic > Marine > Intertidal zone >... | reverse complement strand
ATAGCCTCCACTGCGTAGGGAACCGCGGCAGGATCTCCCGGACCGTTGCTGAGAAAGAGACCGTCAGGATCGAGCGTGCTAATGGACTCGCTCTTCGTTCCAGCAGGCATAACAAGGACAGTGCAGCCTCTCTCCTCCAGGGACCTGAGAATATTGTATTTCACGCCGTAGTCGACGGCTACCACACGAAAACGCCCGGGCATTTCGGGCCATTGAAAGTGATCAAGCCCCCCTTCAATCCTGACGGGCCTGCCATTTTGCCACAAAACGGGCTCACCGCAGGTCACTTCCTTCACTAAATCCCTGCCCACCATATCAGGGGCATGCCTCGCCTTTTCCACTAAGGCGTCGGAGTCAAGATCCTCTGTTGACAGGGCGGCCTTCATTGCACCCTGGACCCTTATATGTCTCGTGAGTGCCCGTGTATCGATCCCTTCCACACCCGGAACACTATTGGCCTTCAAATAATCGGCCAGGTTTCTCTGTGACCTGTAATTGCTGGGATACTCCTGGTACTCCTTCACAAAGAGCGCCCTGACCTGAATCCTGTCCGATTCAACATCCTCTTCGTTAACCCCGTAGCTGCCGATCAGGGGATAGGTCATGGTAACCATCTGGCCGCAGTAGGAGGGATCGGTCAATATCTCCTGATAACCCGACATACTTGTATTGAAGACCATCTCACCCACTGTTTCATTATGGCCTGTAAAGGATCTGCCATGGAATATGGTCCCGTCTTCTAATGCTAAGAGTGCCTTCATGGTCTCATGGAGTTGCTTTAGTAATCATAATCGTAATCTAATAGGCTCTAATAATCGCTAATGCGGCATACCCGCAACCGGAAAGGATAGAACCCAGAAGTCAGGAGACAGAATTCAGAAGCCGGAAAAGTGCCTAAAGTCGATGTTTGTTTCTTCACGTCTTGGTCGCGCTGGTAAGCGGGATTCATCTTTTATCTTATCGCAACCACAAAGTATACATATTTTTCCCGCCGTTGGCGGGATCAGACGGGGAAACGCAGACCTGCCCACTGCCCACGCCATACTCTTTTTACCATGTCATGCGTACCTTAACCCCCCGGGCATGAAGGCTCTCCTTAATTTCCCTGATAGAATAGGTCTCATAATGAATAATGGAAGCAACAAGAGCAGCATCGGCCCTCCCTCTTGTGAGCACCTCGTGGATATGGTCAATACTCCCGGCGCCTCCTGAGGCAATGACGGGGATATTCACGTTTTCCGAAATAAGCGCGGTTAATGTCAATTCATAACCGTCCTGAGTCCCATCGGCATCAATAGAGTTAAGGCAGATCTCCCCGGCCCCTAATCCCTCAGCCTTCTTAGCCCACTTTAAGGCGTCAATTCCGGTATAGGTCCTCCCCCCGTTGATAACCATTTCATAACCGGTTGGAATCGTGGCCGAGGGGTTCACCCTTTTAACATCCATACCAAGGACAATGCACTGGCTTCCGAAGGCTTCTGCGCCACGGGAAATGATCTCTGGGTCCTTTATTGCAGCCGAGTTTACACTGACCTTTTCCGCTCCGGCCAAAAGGACGCTCCGCATGTCTTCCAAGGTCCTTATCCCCCCCCCCACGGAAAAGGGGATAAAGATCTCCCCGGCCACCCGGCTGACCACATCTATCATGATATCACGTCGTTCGTTTGAGGCGGTTATGTCGTAAAAAACTATTTCGTCCGCTCCCTCCTCATAATAGAGCCTGCCCATCTCGACCGGGTCGCCGATGTCCACATTTTGTTTAAACTTTATACCCTTGGTCGTCCTTCCTTCCCTCACGTCAAGGCAGGGTATGATCCGTTTACTCAGCATGTTTGACCGTCCCAATCGCAGAAGTTCTTCAAAATCCTCAGGCCGGGGACCCCGCTCTTTTCCAAATGAAACTGTGTGGCGATGAGATTTCTGTTGCCGATTACGGACGGGATCCCGATACCATACTCGGTTGTGCCGATGACGAATTGATCAGAGGCTGGCATCGGATAGTAGGAATGAACAAAATAGAACTCATCGGAAGGCATAACACCTTCCAGTACCGGATGCCGCCTGATTACATTTAGGCCATTCCATCCCATGTGTGGGATCTTAAGACGCTCACCTTCTGCTGACACAAGGGGAGAAGGAAATAATTTGACCTCCCCTCGTATCAATCCCAAACACGGTGTGTTGTTTTCTTCGCTTTTATCTAAAATAATCTGCGCGCCCAGGCAGATCCCTAAAACCGGTTTTCCGGCCTCAATGGCCTGCCTCAGGACCAGATCGAGTCCGAGATGTCTAAGGTCGTCAATGGCCTTTCCGGCAGCGCCCACGCCCGGAAAGACAATCCTCTCAGAACTCAGGATCTCTTTTTTGTCATGGGTAATACCGCATGGAAATCCCAGCCTGTTCAGGGCACGCTCTACGCTTTTCAGGTTTCCCGCTTTATAATCAATAATTGCAATCATTAATCGTGTCTTCCTTCATTATCTTATGGCTCACAATTCCACCGAAGGACACAGTCAAATTTGGTCTTCCCGAAATATTGAGCAGATACAAAATGAAGCAATTCCTATGCCGCAAAGATAATATAATCGTTTCTCTTCTATTTTAGGCAGTTATAGGATAATATAAAACAAAGTCAAGTGGTTTCCGAGAACAATTGTGTAAGTTTAATGAAAAACATGCCACAAAAATGTATAGAGATCAAAGGCCTATCTTCTTTTTGCTGAGTTTATGCTTTCACCAAGGTATTGGTGAATGCTTCGGTAGGCTTTTAAAAAATATATCTACCAGAAAATGCCCCTTGATAATATGAAACCTATGAAGTATATGATCAATTCCGTTGTAATTGTGTCAATGAGATCGTTTTTTTTGTAACAGTTTGGCTCTTTCAAAACCGGGCCGGGACATGGAGATCTCTTTTTTGTTTGAAATTATGGTAGATGATCAACATGCTGGGCCAGCATAAGAAGAACGCCTTGAAGCCAACTTTCAGCTTCGATTGATATCGGTATCCAAAAGGCACAAGAGAATCCAACAAAATGTACCCCGCGTATTGACGGTAAGGGGATACTATGTCCAAAGCTGCGTTACTTCAACATAAATAAAGGGAAGCAGCTTATTCTCAGCGTGATTTTGCGCTAGTTGAGGCTATCAAGATGAAAAATGCCCCGTGACCTGTTGCAGACCAACTTCTAATGCATTGGTGCTTCAGGACTGGTTTTGTACGCAGGGTGTTGAGCAGATTTAGGTAATGACATAGTACCTAAAAATTTTATGGTGAATATGATGGATTGGAGAAAAAGAGTTTACTGTGGTGACTTAACACCATCCTATGAAGGCAAAGAAGTGCTGCTCATGGGATGGGTGGATGCCATCCGGGATCATGGCAATATCCTATTTATTCACCTCCGGGATATTCGTGGGATAGCCCAGGTGGTCTTTGATCCGCGGATAAGTCAAAACAGCTATGATAAAGCCACATCGTTGAAGGAAGAATACGTCATTGAAGTTCGGGGAAAGGTGGCACAGAGGGCGGCGGGCACACAAAACCCGAATCTTGAGACAGGTGATATCGAGATTTTCGCCAATGACCTGACAATATTTTCCGGATCAAAAACCCTGCCCTTTCAGATTTCTGAAAAGGCCATGGTTTTTGGAGAAGAGCTCCAGGCGAACCCTGAAAACGTGGATGAGGACCTTAGACTCCGGTACAGGTATCTTGACCTCCGCCGTCCTTCCCTGCAGGATCATTTTGTTAAGCGATATGAAATTATAAAATCTATCAGGGCGTATCTGGATAAGTTAAATTTCATCGAGATAGAAACGCCTTTTCTTACAAAGAGCACCCCCGAAGGCGCCAGGGATTATTTAGTGCCAAGCCGCGTGCATCCGGGCAAATTCTATGCCCTGCCGCAGTCGCCACAGCTTTTCAAACAACTCCTTATGATCAGCGGGATGGACCGCTATTTCCAGATAGCGCGATGTTTCCGGGATGAAGATTTGAGGCCCAACCGCCAGCCGGAATTTACGCAACTGGACCTGGAGGCATCTTTTGTTGATGAAGAATTTATCTATGAAGTCATTGAGGACTTGACGTTCAGGATGTTTGAAGTTGGAGATATCAGCCTCCCCAGACCGTTTCCCAAGATGTCCTATAAGGAGGCTATGGAGCGTTACGGCACGGACCGGCCCGACCTTCGTTTTGATATGGATTTCAAAGAGGTCTCGGACATTCTCCAGGACACCGGCTATACCGTCTTCAGGCAGACAATAAAGCAGGGCGGCCAAATTAAGGGGTTCTGTGTCAGGGGACAGGCAGACGCACTGAGCAAGAATGTCCTCCAGAATGAATATGCAATGAAGATCGTCCCTGGTTTCGGGGCCAGGGGGATGACCTGGATGAAGATAATTGAGGGGAAACTTCAATCAAATATCGTGCAGTTTTTCAGTCAGGCAGAACAAGAGCGCATAATAGAACGTTTCCGTGCCAGGGAAGGCGATGTTCTGATGATGATTGCCGATATCTCCCGCGACTTGGTCAACCGGGTCCTTTGCGATCTTCGCCTGCATGTGGCCGAAAGACTCGGCCTGATTCCCAAAGGGCGTTTTTGCCCGGTGTGGGTCACAGACTTCCCGTTGTTTGAACTGAAGGACGATGAGTTGTCCTCTCAGCATCATCCCTTCACAATGCCAGACAGGATCGATTTCGATCCCACGGACAGGAAAGATCTGCTCGCCCTTAATTCCAGGGCCTATGATCTGGTCATGAATGGTGAGGAGTTGGGCGGCGGTAGTATCCGTATCCACAGAATGGATATCCAGAAAAGGATTTTTCAGGCCCTCGGATTGAGCAGGGATGCGGTAGAAACCAAATTTGGCTTTTTTCTCAAGGCCCTGGAATATGGCACGCCACCTCACGCCGGGCTCGCTTTGGGCCTGGACAGGGTCATGGCCATGATCTTAAAGGCATCGTCTATTCGAGACGTCATGGCCTTTCCCAAAAACCGGCGTGCCTTCTGCCCGTTAACACGATCACCATCCACAGTGGACCTGGGGCAGCTTGACGAACTGGGCCTGGTTGTCAATGTTTCAGAGGAAATGTCTGAAAATGGAATCATAAAATCGAGGCAAAAAGATTTCATCGGCTCTGATGATAAAGTAACTCAAAGGATCTCGGAAAAAGAGGTCAAGCATGTGGCAAAGCTTGCACGGTTGAGACTCGAAAATTCAGAGGCCCGTTCATATCAAAAAGATCTTAATGCGGTGCTGGAACACTTCGCGACATTGCAGGAGCTGAACACGGAAGAAGTCCATCCCATGAGCCATGTTCTGGAATTAAATAATGTGTGGCGAGAGGATAAACCCGGCAAATCGGAAGGAACCGGTCCTTTATTGTCTAACGCGCCCATGAGAGAGAAGGATTATTTTAGGGTCCCGAAAATATTAGAAGGTTAAAACATGGAATTGTGCGACAGAAGCGCTTCGGAACTGACCGTAATGCTGAGGAAACGAGAAGTCAGTTCCAGGGAAATTACAGAATCGGTGCTCAAAAGGATTGATGAGAAGGAAGAAACTATCAATGCCTATATTACTACAACGGGTGAAATAGCCTTAAGACAGGCTGATCTGGCAGACAGCAGATTTCGAGAAGGAAAAAGTGTGCCCCTGCTGAACGGCATTCCCATTGCCATCAAGGACCTCTTGTGCACCCATGGCATAAGGACTACATGCGGTTCCAAAATCCTTAATGATTTTGTTCCTACGTATAATGCCACCGCAGTGGAGAGAATATTAGGGGACGGCGCCGTCCTGATCGGAAAGACCAATATGGACGAATTCGCCATGGGTTCCTCTACGGAAAACAGCGCCTTTGGCCCGACACGTAATCCGGTCAATACCGAATGCGTGCCGGGCGGTTCCAGCGGCGGCTCGGCGGCTGCCGTGGCCGCAGGAGAGACTATCTTAGCCATAGGATCAGATACAGGCGGTTCCATTCGTCTTCCTTCAGCTTATTGCGGTGTGGCAGGGATAAAACCCACATACGGAAGGGTCTCCCGGTACGGATTAGTCTCTTATGCCTCGTCATTGGATCAGGTGGGAGCCCTCGGCCGGACGGCTGAAGACTGCGCGATGCTATTGAATGTCATATGCGGGCATGACAGACTGGACACGACATCTGCTGATATCGAAAAGCCTGACTTTCGAGGGTCTTTGAACAAAGGCATTAAAGGCCTTAAGATAGGCCTGCCAAGGGAATATTTTGTGGAAGGTATGGATGAACCTGTAAAAGCCGAGATCATGCATGCGATCAGCTTGTTGGAAAAAAACGGTGCGGATATTGTAGATATTTCCTTACCCCACGCGAAGTATGCCATCAGCACTTATTATCTTATAGCCACAGCCGAAGCGAGCAGCAACCTTGCCCGGTACGATGGGGTAAAATACGGTTTCAGATCTGAAGATGGGGTCTCCGATCTGCTGGATATGTATGAAGCAACGAGGAGTGAAGGATTCGGCAAGGAAGTCAAAAGAAGAATCATGTTAGGCACATATGTCCTTTCCGCAGGATATTACGACGCCTATTATCTAAAGGCGCAGGAGGCAAGGACCCTTATCAAGGAAGACTTTGAAAGGTCATTTGAACAAGTGGACTGCATGGTTACCCCCGTTTCACCCTGTCTTCCATTCAAATTGGGAGAAAAGATGGCCGATCCCCTGCAGATGTACCTGGTAGACATCTACACCGTCTCTATTAACCTGTCCGGTTTGCCAGGTATGAGTATAAACTGCGGCATGGTCGATGGGTTGCCTGTTGGTTTGCAGATCATAGGAAAACCGTTTGATGAAGAGATGGTGTTACGCGTAGGGCATGCTTATGAACAGATGACAGGAAGTGTATAAATGGATTACGACGTCATTATATGTTTTGAAACACATGTAGAGCTAAAAACAGAGACGAAACTCTTTTGTGATTGTTTGGTTAAGTATGACGCGTCACCAAACAGGAATATCTGTCCCGTGTGCACCGGACAACCCGGTGCACTCCCCGTTTTGAATAAAAAGGCCGTAGAATATTCCATCCGGGCAGGGCTGGCCCTGAATTGCACTATTAACAGACATTCTCGATTCGCCCGCAAAAATTATTTCTATCCCGACTTGCCCAAAGGGTATCAGATCTCTCAATATGAGATGCCCTTTTGTGAAAACGGATGCCTGGAGATCACGGGTGACGATGGCCAACCCTACAGTGTGGGAATCAAACGGATACATTTAGAGGAAGATGCCGGCAAGTTAGTGCATTCATCTGATTCTTTTGAGGAATCCGAGTACAGCCTTGTGGATTATAACCGGTCCAGCGTTCCGCTTCTTGAGATTGTTGCGGACCACGAGCGAAATCCGCTTCGTTCCATTCAGGAAGCGCGCAGCTACCTGGAAAAAATAAGGCAGATCTTGAAATATATCGAAATAAGTGACTGCATGCTGGAGAAAGGCCAGTTCCGTTGTGATGTGAATATATCCATTCGCCAGAAAGGTTCCCGGGAGTTCGGTAATCGGGCGGAAATAAAAAATATGGCCTCTTTCAGATTCATGATGGATGCGTTGGAATATGAGATCAAGAGACAGTCTGAAATCCTTGAATCGGGAGGGCAGATTGACCAAGAGACCAGGCTTTTTGATGAACAAAAGAAGATAACCCTGCCTATGCGCAGTAAGGAAGACGCGCCGGATTACAGGTATTTCCCCGATCCCGACCTGGTTGACGTAAAGATTGATCAGGATTTTGTCACGGATATTGAAAGAAGTATGCCTGAACTGCCTGACCAGAAGCAAAATCGGCTCATGGCGGATTATGATATAAGAGAAGAGGATGCCCTGATTCTGACAAGAGACAGGGAAGTCTCAGACTACTTCGCAGCCTGTGCCTCCCTCTGCAAGGACACTAAAAAACTGAGTCACTGGATCATCAAGGAACTCTTCAAGCTGCTCAATCAATCTTCCCTCCTTATAGAAAAATGCCCGGTGAGCCCACAGCATTTTTCCCGTCTCGTTAACCTCATTTCAAAGGAAGAGATCACCGAAACTATTGGTCGAACCGTATTGGAGGAGATGTTTAAGACAGGCGCTAATCCAGACGACATCATTGCTGAAAAGGGACTCAAGCCGATTCAAGATCCGGATATCCTGGAAAGGGTGCTTGATGAAGTCATGGCTGAAAATCCTGATGTTGTTGACCAAATAAAGGTTGGGGAGACCAAGCCCATCGATTTCTTGATAGGCCAAATCATGAGAAAAACAAGGGGAAAAGCCAATCCAAAAAAGGCGAGAGAACTAATCGAAAACAAGCTGGTTTAACGGCCTTGCTTGTCACGAAATGGTTTAACAAATTCTCAGATAAAATAGATAATGATTTGTGGGTTACATCCTTCTACCAGTCAATAACCAAGCGAATTAATTCATAGAGGGCGGTAGGAAGGTTCCGAAACAGGGTCTGGCAGGAATCCATATCAATCTGGAGCTATTCACAATAATGAGGGTCATACTCGGCAATTTATGCCAATGCGTAACCATCCTGATAAAAATCAAGTTCAACGCTGGGTCCGGTTGAAAAAAACCCCACCCGGCAAGGTAAATCGCCGGGTGAGGTGAGGATCTGCTTCAATTTTATAATTATTACAGTATCGGCAAATACTTTTCAAGCTCAAACTGGCTTACGTGTGTCCTGTACTTATCCCATTCGATCTTCTTGTTTTCTATGAATTTGTTAAAGATATGATCGCCCAAGACCTTTCTCACCAGCTCGCTTTTCTCAGTTTCCAGGATGGCCGCATAGAGGTTCCCCGGGAGGTCTGTAATGCCGTGGGCCTTTCTTTCTGCAGGATTCATCTCGAAGATATCCTCTTCAATGGGATCGGGTAGTTCATATTTCTTCTCAATCCCTTCCAGACCGGCCCCCAACATCACTGCGAAAGCCAGGTAAGGATTACAGGCCGGGTCCGGGGATCGGAATTCCATTCGGGTCGCCGCTTCTTTACCGGGCTTGTACATTGGCACACGGACCATGGCGGACCGGTTTCTCCTGGCCCAAGACACATAAACCGGCGCCTCATAACCGGGCACCAATCGTTTGTATGAATTGACCCACTGGTTGGTAACTGCCGTTATCTCCGGCGCATGGCGCATCAATCCGGCGATATAGTGTTTGCCCATTTCGGACAGGTTGTATTTGTCGTCCGGATCATAAAATGCGTTCTTGTCACCTTTGAAGAGCGACTGGTGAACATGCATGCCGCTTCCGTTTTCCCCGAAAACAGGCTTGGGCATAAACGTCGCATAGACATCATGCTGCGTGGCTATCTCCTTTACCACCAAACGGTAGGTCATTGTTTTATCGGCCATTTTCAGGCCTTCATCATAACGAAGATCGATTTCATGCTGGCTGGGTGCAACCTCATGGTGGCTGTATTCCACCTGAATACCCATCTCCTGCATAGCAAAGATGGTCTCCCTCCTCAGGGTGCCTGCCATATCTAAAGGTCTGGAGTCAAAATATCCCCCTGCATCCAAATATTCCGTGGCGGTATTATCTTTGAAATAAAAATATTCAAGTTCAGGCCCCACATAGAACGTATAGCCATCTTCCGCAACTTTTTTCAAGAGCCGTTTAAGCACATAACGCGGATCCCCCTCATAGGGCGTTCCGTCAGGATTCATAATATCGCAGAACATCCGGGCCACGGGTCGTTCTCCACTCCTCCAGGGAACCAACTGAAATGTAGTGGGATCTGGCTTGGCGATCATATCGCTCTCATGGATCCGGGCAAATCCCTCAATGGAAGATCCATCAAATCCCATACCTTCTGTCAGGCCCTCCTCCAATTCCGAAGGGGTGATGGCAAAGCTCTTCAATACGCCCAATACATCGGTAAACCAGTATTGGACAAAACTGATATCTTTATCCTTTACAATCTTTCGAACATCTTCTGTGGTCCGGCACTCCATTGCATATCCTCCTCTTTGGTCAAAAAATTTCATTCTCAGTTGATACTTTTCGAATCGATATCTTTGCAATCCTAATGCCAACCAGAAAGAAGTTATCAATAGTATCTTAATTTCAATAGGTTACCTTATTTCATCATGGAAGGAGTCAATTTCATAACATACATTTTCGTAGGTTGCCTGTCGGGAGTAGCACAGAAATGTATGTTTTTGCGGCATCCCTCACTCACCGACTTACACTTCTCCCTGCCTACTCCACTGTCACACTCTTGGCCAGGTTCCTTGGTTTATCTATATCCCGGTTTAGGAATTTGGCACAGTAGTAGGCCAGAAGTTGGCAGGCGACCACTGCTAAAATTGGATTCAGAAAATCGAGGACCGGAGGGATTTCTATCAGGTCATCAACTATTTCTCTTACCTTGTCGTCACCCTCGGTGGCTATGGCTATCACAGGCCCCTTGCGGCTCTTGATCTCGTGAATATTACTGACCATCTTTTCATGCATTTCATCCAGGGGTATTATAGCCACCGTAGGCATCTCGGGGTTTATCAGCGCAATAGGCCCATGCTTCATTTCTCCCGCGGCATACCCCTCCGCATGGATGTAGGAGACTTCCTTGAGCTTCAGTGCACCTTCCAGGGCGACGGGGTAGTTATATTTTCTCCCCAAAAAGAGCCAGTTATTGTATTTATGATACTTCTCTGAAATGGCCTCAATGTGGTTGGCCTGTGCCAAAACCTTCTCTATAAGACCGGGCAGAGCCTCAAGCGCCCGGATGGCCTGAACCCCTTCTGTAAGAGATAGATTCTGATGCCGACCCAACAGGAGCGCCAAGAGAGTAAGCGTCGTCAGTTGAGAGGTAAAATTCTTGGTTGAAGCCACTCCTATCTCAGGTCCTGCATGGTTGTAAATGCCTGCTTCCGTCTCCCTGGAGATGGAACTCCCCACCACGTTAATAATCCCTATGAGACTGGCGCCCTTTCTCTTGGCCTCCCTGATGGCTGCCAAGGTATCGGCGGTCTCCCCTGACTGGCTGATGGCAACGATAAAGGTATTGGGAGGAAAGTTGAGCTTCCGGTAACGAAACTCCGAGGCGAGTCCTACCTCTATGTCGATCTCTGTCAGTTTTTCAAAGATATATTTTCCAACACACGCTGCATAATAAGATGTTCCGCAGGCCACAAGGACCATGTGTCTGCATTCCTTGAGCTTGTCCCATACAGGCATGATGCCGCCGAGTTTCGGGACACCCTCTCCGGGCTCCAGTCTCCCCCTGATAGCGTTCCTGATGGTCACCGGCTGCTCATAGATCTCCTTGAGCATGAAATGAGGAAAACCGTTTAACTCCGCATCTTCGGCCCTCCATTCTACTGTCTCAGTGCTCCGTTCTATAGGTTTCGCCTGTGCCGTGGATATGGAAAAATCATCCGCAGTCACTGTCGCGACCTCATTTTCTTCGAGATGGACCACCTTATTGGTATACCTTACCATTGCCGCAACATCCGACGCAACAAAATGCCCGTCATCACTCACTCCGATAATCAGGGGGCTGCCTCTTCTGGCAACGACAATCTCACCGGGAGCATGTCTGTGAATGACACCAAGGCCGAAAGTACCTTCTACCTGGGACATGGTCTTTCTGACGGCATCGCTGAGACTGCCGTCGAAATTCAACGCTATCAGATGGGCCAAGACTTCTGTGTCTGTCTCGGACCTGAATTGGGTCCCCTCTCTTTCGAGCTTCCTCTTCAGGTAATGGTAGTTCTCGATAATACCATTATGGATGACGAATACGTTTTCATCCTGGTCTCTCTGGGGATGGGCATTCTCCTCTGAAGGTTCGCCATGGGTGGCCCACCGTGTGTGGGCAATGCCGGCAGTGCCTTTCATCTCCAGGCCGTTCACTTTGCTTTCTAATTCAACGATCTTCCCCACTGCCCGGCTCCACTTGATTTCTTTTCCATCCTGAATAGCCAAACCTGCCGAATCATAGCCCCGGTATTCAAGCTTCTTTAATCCTTCAAGAAGTATGGACTTTACATCCTTATTCCCCGCATAACACACAATACCACACATATCAGATTCTCCCTGATCTTTTGAGACCTTTGTAAGGAATTAAATTTTATAATAATCATTTAAAAGAATATACAACACGAATCAGTCTTTTCACCAATAAAATCGAGTCCTCCTGAACCCTGAAATAGGAGCCCTTCCTGACCGGTGCACTGTTGCCTGCCTATCCAATCGATTGTACAATCGATTGGAAACTCGTCATAAGCGCAGCTTATTAAATTTCCTTTCATCTCTCCTGCTATCAAGATCCAATGAAGTACCTGCTCCGCTTAAGCCAACATACTTTAACCTTAAACCTTCATAGTCGGAAACAATCTTTTCAAGCTCGGACATCTTTAGACCTTGCCTATATCGTCTGATCAATTTTTTCCCGAATATTGTCTTTAATTTGTCCCTTGAACTCTTCCTGTATAGTTTTCTAAGATTATATGCTTCATCGATCCTTTCTACCGGGATATTCTCTAAATTCGCAAAAGCCATGCTTGTTATCCTGAATCCAACTCTTCCGTCTTCTCGAACATCTTCTTCGTCGATATAATCATTAGGAAATATATTATCTGGCACCATTTTAAAAACCGGTCGTGGGAATAACCTGTAATATCTCTTTAACAAAGATTCCTTCACAAGTGGATATATCCATTCATACTCATTATATAACCCCCGACATATTCCTATGAATTCGGACACATCCTCTTCTCTTGTCGTAGGAGAATCCGAAGTAACAAATAGGGCATATTTTTCTCCGGCATGGTTATAACCAGTCTTTACATTGTGCCCAAAACTCTCTTTTTGCTGGATAAGTTCAATATTACTGTTCCCTGATAATAAGTCAGGATTAATTTTTTCCCTCATCTCCTTTTTAGGACCAACAACTATGATTCTGTCTATCTCTCTTGTGTTCCTTAGTGTGTTTAATATATATTCTACCATTGGCTTTGGCTTGCCACCTACACCTCTCATTATCTTTATATCTTTTAGTGATTTATATCCTCTCCTGAAATACCATTCTCTATAGGAAAATAGATCCTCCAACTGGCGCCAGAACTCTTTAAAAGAGAACTTTTTTATACCCCCTGCTAAAACTACTGCAACTACTTTTTCAAAAGTCATCATTTAAGAAAACCCACACCCTTATCTAATATCTTTATTTTCATACTCATAATCATAATCAAACATCTCTCAAACGGGCTGTAAAGGATTATGATTACGATTACGAGTATGATTATGAACGTTTAACGTACTGTTGAATAATTTACGTCAAGTCGCCGAAGTCAGAACCAACGCCTGGGTTTTTAATGGCCCTGGTTTGACATAAGAGTTCTTCCCGTGTGTAGCATTCGTGACTTTAATGCCTATGGAGGCACCGGTCAAGGGTCTTCTCGCATTTCCGAAATATAGCCTCACGTAAAATGACCAGTGCGTGCTTCCAGACCTGCGGGATAAACAAGGGACACAGTATAGATGAGCCCGTAAATACCATTTTTTTCAGGCGATTGCGATCCCAAAGGAATTTTCCATAGGGAAACCCCCAAGAAGGATTTGCCTCAGCTCGGAGTTATATGGTAGGTGAGGATAAGAGGAGGATCTGTCTTGACAATTGTGAACAGAGAGGGCCTTGCAGCAACTCTTAAATGGCCAAGGCTCATACAGGGCACCCTGATCAAACGATACAAACGCTTTATGGCCGACGTCAGGCTCAGAAATGGTCATGTGGTCACGGCCCACTGCCCCAACTCAGGGAGCATGAAGGCGTGCTCCGAGCCAAGTCGCCCCGTATACCTCTCTAAGCACAACAAACCCTCACGCCGCCTGAAATACACATGGGAACTTATAGATATGGGGAGATCACTTGTTGGGGTCAACACTATTGTCCCCAACCGGCTGACCGAGGCATCCATCGCGGCCGGGTATGTTAAAGCCTTGTCCGGCTATGACACCATCCGTTCAGAGGTCAAATACGGTGAAAATTCTCGCATTGATCTTCTTCTTGAAAATGGGCAGAATAGGTGCTTCGTAGAGGTGAAAAACTGCACCCTGGTGACTGACGGTCTGGCCTGTTTTCCGGACGCGGTGACCTCAAGAGGCCTCAAGCACCTAATAGAGCTCCAGAATCAGATCAGGCAAGGGGATCGGGCGGTGATGTTTTATCTAATTCAGAGAATGGATGCGGAGAGGTTCCGGCCAGCGGATCACATCGATCCGGCCTATGGCCAGGAATTGAGAAAAGCGGTCCAAAGAGGGGTAGAGATTCTTGTTTATGATGTGGCCATTGACTTGGAAGGGATCTCCTTAAACCGAAGGCTCCCTTATCAGCTCTAACTCGAAGATGGAAACGCTTTTATAATGATCCCAGGTAGAAAGAAAAAATCGACTGAAGAATTGTTGAAAAGGGAAAGCGGTTTTGTCCGCGTTTTGCCCCACTTTGAATCCCGTCTGGTCGCGACAATCGCCATTCTGTGGGCGCTCTTTCAACTCTCTCTCCCCTGCTTTCTCATCATCGACAGCACCAAGGAAAGGGCCATCCATCTCGCCTTTGCCATAACGCTCCTTTTTCTGGCCAATCCGTGTTTCAAAAAGACCATCAGATTCTGTTCTTTTCTTTCAGTTAGAGATCGGATTCCTCTGATCGATTATGCGCTTGCCGCTGTCGGCGCTTTGACCGCCCTCTACATCGTGTTGGACTATCAGGGCATTGCCATGAGAGCGGGCGCCCCCACAGTCCGCGATTTGTTTGTGGGCAGCATCCTTGTCATCCTGCTTTTGGAATCCACCCGCCGTGTCATCGGGCCTGCCCTCCCCGTCATCGCCCTGCTGTTCACCGGATATGCGTTTGCCGGACCCCATATGCCCGACATCCTGGCATTCAAAGGGGTTTCCCTAAGCCGGTATCTGAGCAATATTTCTCTTTCCACCGAAGGGATATACGGCATCCCTTTGGGCGTCTCTTCTTCCATTGTGTACCTGTTCGTGCTGCTGGGAGCACTTTTGGACAAAGCGGGCGCCGGAAGTTTTTTTACCCGTCTGGCCCTTGCCTTTCTGGGCCGGTATAAGGGGGGGGCGGCAAAGGCTGCGGTAATGGCCAGTGGGGCATCGGGCCTTGTTTCCGGTTCCAGTATCGCCAATATTGTGACCACCGGACCGTTTACCATCCCATTAATGAAAAAAATCGGTTACCCCGCAAAAAAAGCGGCGGCAATCGAAGTGGCGGCCAGCACCGACGGTCAATTGTTGCCGCCCATCATGGGAGCGGCGGCGTTTATTATTGCCGAATATGTCAACGTACCCTACTTGGCTGTGGTAAAAGCTGCGGCCATTCCGGCGCTTGCCTCCTATTTCGGTCTTTTCTGCATTACCCACCTGGAAGCTTCAAAGCTGGGCATCAAAGGCCTTTCCCCATTGGACGTCCCCAACTTTTTTCGCACCCTCAAAGGCGGCATCCACTATTTGATCCCCTTGGGAATACTTTTGTATGAACTGGTTTGGCTTCGTCATTCCCCCGAATTGGCCGCTTTCAGATCGATTCTGTCCTTGTTTCCGGTGATTTTCTACCAGGAGATCAAAAAATCTTTGCAAGAACGAATAGGGATTAAAAAGGCCGTTGTGGACAGTCTCAGGATCATTATAGGGGGCTTTGTCCAGGGTTCCAGGAATATGATGGCGGTGGCGCTCGCCTGTGCCTGTGCCGGAATAATTGTGGGTGTGGTAAATATGGGTATAGGCGGGATGATTGCATATGTGGTGGAATATCTCTCCGGGGGGAACATTTTTCTTCTGCTGCTAATTACGGCGGGGGCAAGCCTCATGATCGGCATGGGCCTGCCCACAACCGCCACCTATATTGTCATGGCATCTTTGACCGCTCCGATTATTGTTCAAGTGGGGGGTCTCTATGATGTTGTGATCCCCCTGATGGCGGCGCATCTCTTCTGTTTCTATTTCGGCATATTGGCGGATGATACGCCGCCAGTGGGTCTTGCAGCCTATGCTGCATCCGCCATTGCTGAGTCTGATCCCATTTCCACCGGCATACAGGGCTTTTTGTATGACATCCGCACCTCCTGTATTGCCTTCATGTTTATATTCAATCCGGATCTGATCCTGTATGGCATAAGCAGTTGGCCCCATGCCCTTTTGATATTCGCCATGGCCCTTGTGGGCATGTCGGCGTTTGAATGTTTTGCCCAAGGCTGGTGCTTGACCCGCAACCGCTGGTACGAACTCCCCTTTTTCCTGGCCGCGGCCCTTATACTGTTTCATCCGGGGGCCGTTGCCTCGCTCCTACAGGTTGATATGACGCTAAAGTACTGGTTCTTTTCTTTGGGTCTCTTCCTCTACGGTTTGGTGATCCTCTGCCAAAAAGTGCGGCTGGGAAAATCCGAAAAATAAGATTCCTATTTCAGAAGATTGGCCTCCTTGTAGTATCTCATGCTCATTATTCCAACACCTCCTTCGTTTTGTCTGATAATATCGCGGGAGAAAAGGTCCTAATGAATGGAAATTGCTGGCATACAGGTAACAAATGTGATAATTGATGTCTGAGGCTTTCTAATCTTGAGAATTGCATAGCATGACAGGTCTTTTTGAAGAGTACTCTGAAATAATCCCGGATTTTTTCCTCTTTCAGGAGAGCCTCCAAAGACCTATCCCCACCCACCTCAGGATAAACCGCATGCTGATTGAACCAGCGTCGCTAATTCACTTATTAGAAAAAAAGGGGATTCAACTGATACAGTCCTCCCGTAGATATGACACTTTATATCTCGCTCCGGAATTGACCTCCCCCGGAAACCTGTTAGAGTACTTTCTGGGCTACATCCATCCCCAGGCCTTAACCTCCTCCATCGCAGCCCTCGCCCTTGCCCCTAAAGACAGTTCATACCTCCTTGACATGTGCGCCGCCCCCGGTGGAAAAAGCAGCCATTGTGCACAGCTCATGAACAATACCGGACTGATCGTATCCAACGATCTTTACGCCAGCAGGCACATATCCTTGGGGCATACCCTTTCCAGATTAGGTGTGCTAAACGCGGTTGTGACCGGTTACCAGGCCCAGGAATTCCCGTTGAAACAACGCTTCGACTATGTCTTAGCCGATGTCCCCTGTTCGTGTGAGGGGAAATTCAGGAAAACAAGAGATACGAGCAGTTACAGGGAGAATAAGGGGAAGGAAAAACTCCCTGACCTGCAAAAGAAGATCATATTGCGGGGCTTTGATCTCCTCCAGGAAAACGGCCAGATGCTTTACTCCACATGCACCTACAATCCTGAAGAGAATGAATCTGTCGTGAATGTATTGTTGAAAGAAAGGGACGCGGAATTGCTTCCGATTGATGTGGGTTTTGATTTTGAACCCGGGATAACAGAATGGAAAGACAATAAATATGACAAACAACTCAAAAACGCTGTTAGATTCTATCCCCACCGCACCGATTCAGTGGGCTTCTTCATGGCCAGAATTGGCAGGAGAAGATGACCGGAGCCACCTTTTTTCATACATAGAAAATCGTTTCGGTATCCCTGAGACACTGTTTGACGATTACCTGTTGTTCAACACGAAAAGAAGCTGGGTTCTGCTGAAAAAAAGTCTGCATATAGAAACGGCTTCCCACTTGAAAGTGTCAAAGGTAGGACTGAGGGCCTTTCAAAGGGTAGGAAACTTCGTAAAACCCACCACCAGGTTTATACAGACCTTCGGCCGGTTTGCCAGCAAGGCAAAACTTCAAATAAACATGGTCCAATTACGGACTCTTTTAGAGGGTGGAGAGATTCCTGTTGATCTAAAGCTCGATAACGGCTATGTAGTCCTTGCTGCCTCAGCGAACAGGGTTCTCGGACTCGGGTTTCTAATTAACGGCAAGATCCGCTCTCAACTTCCCAAAAAAGAGATCCGGAGCGCTATGCTGAATATGGCGTCGAACAAAACCATCGTAAGTCAGAATCAACATAAGGAGGATTCATCATGCTGACAAAAAATCAGTTGGATAAATACGCCGATGTCCTGTTGTGGGGCTTGAAAGCGGCAAGGAGTGGAAAATTTAAAAAGGGTGATGTCGTGCTGGTTCAATTTGATCTTCCGGCCGTACGATTAGCGGAATTCCTTCAGGCAAAGCTGTTAGACATGGGGATGAACCCGGTCATGCGCTCGGGCCTTACGCCTGTCATGGAGCACAATTTTTACGAGAAGGCGAACAACAAACAGCTTGTCTTCAGGGGGTCCTGGCAGGACGATCTCTACCAGAATATCAATGGCAGGATATATCTCCATGCACCGGCCTCCTTGACCCACTTAGCTGACATCGACCCCAAGAGGATCGGCAAGGTGGCCGTAGCAATGAAGCCGCTCCGTGACATCATGCGAAACAAAGAGGAACAAGGCGCCTTAGGCTGGACCCTCTGCATGATGCCTACAGAGGAATTGGCAAAAAAGGCCGGGCTTTCTCTCAGGCAGTATACCAACCAGATCGTAAAGGCGTGCTACTTAGATAAACCCGACCCGGTTGGGGAATGGAAACGCCTGTTCAAGGATGCCGTTGCCATAAAGAAATGGATGAACAGCATGGACGTGAAACAGTATCACGTTGAATCAGACGGGATCGATCTCAAGATAAGGCCCGGCGAAAAACGCAGGTGGATCGGGGTATCCGGTCACAATATCCCCAGCTTTGAGCTCTTTATCTCCCCTGACTGGAGAGGAACCGAAGGCACGTACGTTGCCAACCAACCTTCCTTCAGGAGCGGAAATCTTGTGGAGGGAGTCAGGCTGACGTTCAAAAGAGGCTCCGTATCCGAGGCAAAGGCCAGAAAGGGAGAGACCTTTACCAAGAAACAGTTACTCATGGACAAGGGAGCTCGCAGGGTGGGAGAATTTTCCCTTACAGATAAGCGCTTTTCCAAGATAAACAGGTTCATGGCCAGCACGCTCTATGATGAGAATTACGGGGGCCGCTATGGAAACTGTCATTTGGCCGTGGGCGCATCTTATACCGATACCTATGACGGAGATCCCGCCAAACTCACCAAGGAGATGAAGGACAAATTAGGGTTCAATGATTCCGCGCTACACTGGGACCTCGTGAATACCGAAAAAAAGACCGTTACCGCCCACCTTGCCTCCGGGAAAAAGGTTGTGGTGTACGAAAACGGGATGTTTAGCTACTGAGGATTGAGGGATTTAGGAATTGAGGAATTTAACTAACATCCACCTTGGAGGTACTGCACGCAGTCCTGATGACGTAATCCTACTCAATGATTTAGGGCTTCAGTTCGCTGAGATCCCCATCACAAACCCGGAGAAGTTCCTGAGCTACATAGAAAACTACCAGGATCTCAGGGATAACCTGGGCATCTACTACCTGTGCCATGGCCCAAAAGAGGGAGACCCTAACAACGCAGACACCCTCGAAAACACCTACCTTCCCAAGCTGATGCACATCCTCTCTATAATGCCGCAATTGGAAATGAGTCTCTTGACAATTCATCTCTGGCTCGATTCGCGGTTCGTCGTGCCTGAAGTAATTGCCTACAAGGTCGGATTCCTCAAGAGAGTGCTACAGAGGACAGGGGATTCAGACATCACGGTATGTATTGAAAACCTGAGCGAAAACGTTGAGCAGATGGCCCCGATCTTTGATGCCCTCCCCTCTTTAAACCTCACCCTCGACTTAGGTCATGCCCAGCTATTATCGGATAGAAACACAAGCTTCGGTTTCATAGAGAAGTTCCCGGACAGGATAGGACATATCCACGCCCATGATAATCTCGGGGGGGATTCATCGGCCGATGATCTCCACCTGCCCGTGGGAAAAGGGCTAATTGAATTTGTGGATATCTTTCGGAGACTAAATCAGATCGGATATGATGGAACCATGACCTTAGAGCTTAAGCCGGCGGAAATAAAAGAAAGTCTTGGTACCGTGAAACAACTACTCGCAGGCTCAGGATTCAAGGTCTAAACCCGCAACCCCTTGCCATCGACCATTGAATATTGAAAGTTGCGGTTTTTGAGTTTATCCGATACCGAGTATCGAGTATTCAGCATCCAGTATCGAGAATCCAGTACCCAGTACCTACCAATGCTCGAACAGACCTTTATCCATATCCCAGGTATCGGCCCCAAAACAGAGCAGACGCTCTGGGATCGAGGCATCCATACGTGGAGAGATTTTCTCGATCACGGGGGAACCATCATCTCACCGGCACGGGATGAGCTTATCAGTGTCGAACTTGAGGCCTCTCTGACAAATAAGGAAAACGCCTCTTTTTTCAGTAAACGGCTCCCTCCAGGTGAAATGTGGCGCACCTATGATACATTCAAAAACAACGCCGTTTATCTCGATATAGAAACGACCGGGTATTACCAGGATGCGGATGAAATCACCGTCATAGGGATTTATGACGGGACGGATATCCAGACCTTTGTAAATGGAATCAACTTAGATGATTTTGAGATAGCGATCGCCCGCTACGATCTTGTCATAACATTCAACGGCGCCACCTTTGATCTCCCCTTTATTCGATCCTGGTTCCCGGGGGTCTCATTGCCCGCGGCCCATATTGATCTGAGGTTTCTGCTGAAGAAGTTGGGGCTGGCCGGCGGTCTGAAAAGGATCGAGAAAGAACTTGGCATAAACCGTGGCACGGATATTGACGGAATTGACGGCTTTGAAGCGGTCAGGCTCTGGAGCGAGTACCAGTGGGGAGACAAAAAAGCGTTAAAGACACTCATTGAATACAACAATGCGGATATCATGAACCTTAAGCCGTTGATGGAGATGGGGTATAGAGAGATGCGGCAACAAACCCTCTGCAATAGGATTTAAATATGAAACAAACTGAAAATGGGGAACAGGGACCAGAAAAAAGATCTGAGCCCCGAAAGATACTTGATCAATATTTCAGCGTAGAATTTTCAGTTAACAGTATGCTTCCTGTCCATCAGTTCAGAGTCCGGGATGTATCCCCATCGGGAATCGGTATCCTGGTAAATGAAAGCTCTGCTGTATTCGATCACTTAAAGGTCGGTAATGTATTGGAGATGAAATATAATCCAAGGAACTCATCTGATTTACCGGAATTTTTACAAACAGAAATAAGCCACATTACGAAAATGGAGCAGGGCCAATACAAGGGACATTATCTGGTGGGCATGTTGATCTTAAAAAGAGGCAAAATCTGAGGATCTCCTTTGGGCTGTCCCCTCTCCCCGGTTTGTGACAGGATAAAATACACCCTGGATAAGGAACCTTCGAACCCGTGTACGATTACTATCATTCCACCCAGTTTAAGGTCCTTTCCACGGCTTTTTTCCATCCCTTATACCCCTCTTCTCTCTCAATCGCCTTCATGGAAGGCTCCCATATTCTATCAACATTCCAGTTTTTGCTCAATTCCTCAAAACCTGGCCAGAACCCTGCTGCCAGGCCAGCGGCATAGGCCGCGCCAAGGCATGTGGTTTCTGCAATCTTTGGCCGGATGACCGGAACGGCAAGGATATCCGCCTGAAACTGCATCAAGAGATCGTTGTAGACCATGCCGCCATCCACCTTAAGGTGGGCCAGGTCAACCCCTGAATCTTTATTCATAGCCTCAACAATATCACGGGTCTGATAAGCACAGGCCTCTAAAACGGCCCGGGCTATGTGGCCTTTATTGGCGTATCGCGTCAGGCCGACCATTGCGCCACGCGCATCAGAGCGCCAGTACGGGGCAAAGAGCCCGGAAAACGCGGGTACGATATAGACCCCCCCGCTGTCTTCCACGGTGCGGGCCAAGTCCTCGACCTCAGGGGCCTTGGAAATCATCCCCAAGTTGTCCCTCAACCATTGAACCAGGGCACCTGCAATAGCGATAGATCCTTCAAGGGCATATACCGGGTCCTGGCCCCTTATCTGATAGGCCAGGGTGGTAATCAACCCATGTTTTGATGTAACAGGTTTAGATCCGGTATTCAACAGGAGAAAACATCCGGTTCCATAAGTGTTTTTGGCCTGTCCGGGCTCGAAACAGTGCTGGCCCACAAGCGCCGCCTGCTGGTCCCCTAAAGCGCCGCACACCGGAATCCGGGCGCCGACCGGGCCATCGTTTGCAGTGAACCCCCAATAATCAGTATCGCTGGAGGGAACAATTTCAGGAAGGATCTGTCTCGGGATATCGAGAAGCCCCAAGATATCGTCATCCCACTTCAGGGAGTGCAGATCCATGAGCATGGTTCGGCTCGCATTGGTCACATCTGTTACATGTGCCCCTCCTTCAGACCCGCCCGTCAGCCACCAGATAACCCACGTCTCCATTGTTCCGAAGTATACTTCCCCTTTCCGGGCCGCATCCCGGGCATCGGTGTTGTTGTCCAAAATCCACTTGATTTTGGGGCCGGAGAAATATGTTGCAACCGGCAAACCTGTTTTGTCCCGGAACCTGTCCTGCCCCCCATCTTTAATAAGGTCCCTGCAGATCTCATCCGTGCGTGTACACTGCCATACAATGGCATTATTATAGGGCTTCCCGGTGTTCTTGTTCCAGAGTACGGTGGTCTCCCGCTGGTTAGTTATGCCGATAGCTGCCAGATCTGCCCCCTCGATTTCCGTCTTGGCTAAAGCGCCGCGGATGACTTCCCGGGTGTTTTTCCAGATTTCCAGGGGGTTATGTTCAACCCATCCCGGTTTGGGGAAAATCTGTTCGTGCTCTTTCTGGTCCAAACCGATTAGCCGGCCAGTATGGTCAAAGATAATAAACCGGGTACTGGTCGTTCCTTGATCCACGGCACCCACGTATTTAGCCATTCTCTTCCTCCCTCATTATATTGCTCGTCTCCAAAAAAATGGGCCGGCCTAAATGGCCGGCCCGGATTAGCTGTTCTATGAACAGAGTTTTACATTCATACCTATTTCACACGTCCCTCGCGCCAGGCCTGGATGAGCTGGTCGTAGTCAACGGTCTGGCCTTTCGGCTTCTCATTAACCTTCGCCTTTGGCGAGCCGGGCTTGTTCAGCCAGACATTCGGGTCGATACATGGATTGAGCTTCGGACCGCATTCTTTCTGAACGCCTGCACGTTGTATGCGCTCCATCACTTTGTCCATCTCCTGAGCGAGGTTGTCCATGGCCCTGTCCACGGTCACCTCACCGGAGACCGCTTCGCCGACATTTTGCCACCACAACTGTGCCAGCTTGGGATAATCAGGCACGTTGGTGCCGGTCGGGGTCCACGCCACGCGGGCCGGGCTGCGGTAAAACTCCACCAAGCCGCCTAACTTGGGCGCACGCTTGGTAAAGGCCTCGCTTCTGATATCGCTGTCGCGGATCGGCGTCAACCCCACCATGGTCTTCTTGAGCGAGGTCGTCTTGCACACACAGAACTGACCGAAGAGCCATGCGGCCTTGCGACGCTTGAGCGGCGTGCTCTTCATAAAGGTCCAGGACCCACAGTCCTGATAACCCAACTTCATCCCCTCTTCCCAGTAGGGACCGTGCGGCGAGGGGGCCATACGCCATTTCGGGGTCCCGTCAGCGTTGACCGTCGGGCCCGGCTTGACCATATCAGGCAGGAAAGCCGTATACCAGAAGATCTGCTGGGCCACATTCCCTTTGGCTAAGATCGGCAGGTAGGTGTAGAAATCCAATCCCAGGCAACCTGGAGGAGCGTATTTACGCAGCCATTCCATATACTTTCGGAGGGAATATTTGGCTGCCGGGCTGTTGGCGGCGCCCCCGCGACAGACGCTCGACCCCACAGGGGCGCACCCCTCAACGCGGATACCCCATTCGTCCACCGGTTTCCCGTTTGGCAGACCCTTGTCGCCGCAACCGGCCATGGAAAGCCAGGCATCAGTAAAACGCCAGCCCAAGTCCGGGGCCTTCTTGCCGTAGTCGTTATGACCGTAAACGGCCTTGCCATCGATTTCCTTGACAACTTCAGTGAAAAACTGGGCAATATCCTCGTAAGCCGACCAGTTGACCGGCACGCCTAACTCGTAGCCGTAAATCTCCTTGAATTTCTTTCTGAAATCAGGGCGCTTGAACCAGTCGTAACGGAACCAGTAGAGGTTGGCGAACTGCTGGTCCGGAAGCTGATAGATCTTCCCATCCGGACCGGTTGTAAAGGATATACCCATAAAATCGTCAATGTCCAGGGTTGGCAGGGTCACGTCCTTCCCTTCACCCTTCATAAAATCGCTCAGGGGAACCACGAACCCATAGCGCATGTGGGTGCCGATGAGATCGGAATCGTTGATCCACCCGTCATAGATGTTCTTCCCGGATGCCCACTGGGTCTGTAGCTTTTCTATGACGTCCCCTTCCTGAATCAGGTCATGGGAGACCTTGATTCCGGTAATCTCTTCAAAGGCCTTGGCAAGAACCTTTGATTCATATTCGTGGGTCGGAATGGTCTCGGAGACGACCTTGATATGCATACCCTTAAAGGGCTTGGACGCCTTGATAAACCACTCCATTTCCTTCATCTGCTGGTCCTTGGTCAGAGTGGACGGTTGAAACTCCTTGTCCACCCATTTCTTGGCTGCGTCCATCTGCGGTGAAGACCAGCAGGGGACGCTTAAAAAAACAAGCGCCAAGGCGGCAATCACACAAAAAAGAGTTTTCTTCTTATTCATTGCTGTTGTCTCCTTTCAAAACGATTCGGTTAATCGCATACTCCTTGCCGGTTTAAGCTATTCATTGGATCTCATCCCGTCTATAAAACCGACAAGGCAAACCAGAGGCTCCACTCGGTCAGCCTCACCCACTCGTGGTCACCACCACCTCCTTTCAAGACCATTCGGGTCTTCACGCATACTATCCCGATTTTAGCTATCCCCAAACCATCACAACAATAATCCAGCACACGACAATAATAAGCAGCATCCAGAGGGCAAAATGGGTCAACCCAATCCATGCAAAAAAGATATAAGCGCTGCTTAAAATGCCAATAAAGAGCCGATCACCCGGTGTGGTGGGAATCGGCAGGAAACCGCGACGTTCCAGGGAGGGAGATACGGTCTGCCATACGGTCATGGCAATCACCGTCAGAATAATGGTGCCGCAGAAGATAGCCGTCGGGACGGTCCATACCATCCATACAAGAGTCAGCTTCATGATTCTTCCCCCTTACACACGGCCCAAGGCAAAGCCCTTGGCCATATGATTGCGTACGAACCAGATCACCATGGCGCCCGGCACAATGGTCAGTATACCGGCCGCCGCTAACAGGCCAAAATCAAGACCGGTGGCGCTGATGGTTCTCGTCATGATTGCCGAGATCGGTTTCGCTTCGGTTACCGTCAGTGTCCGGGCTAACAGCAGCTCGACCCAACTGAACATAAAGCAGAAAAAGGCCGTCACACCCACCCCGGCCCTGATCAGCGGGATAAAGATGGTGATAAAGAAGCGTGGGAAGCTGTACCCGTCGATAAAGGCGGTCTCATCAATTTCACGGGGGACCCCTGACATGAAGCCCTCCAATATCCACACCGCCAACGGCACATTGAAGAGGCAATGGGCAAGCGCCACTGCAATATGCGTATCCAGGAGACCGATAGTGGAATAGAGCTGGAAAAAGGGGAGTGCAAAAACGGCCGCCGGCGCCATACGGTTGGTAAGCAACCAGAAAAACATCTGCTTGTCACCCACGAATTGATAGCGTGAAAATGCGTAGGCGGCAGGGAGCGCCACCGTCAACGAGATAACGGTGTTCATGACCACATAAATCACGGCATTAACATACCCCATGTACCAGGATGAATCGGTAAATATATTCATGTAGTTCATGAATGTGATATCTTTCGGGTAGAGGGCGAAGGATGCGAGGATGTCGGCGTTGGACCTGAGCGACATGTTGAGCATCCAGTAGACCGGCATCATCAGAAGTATAAAGTATATGACAAGACCGATGGTTTTTTTCTTTCCTTTCATACCTTCTCTCCTTTTCCGACTCTCTGAAGGGCCTGGTAAAATATGAAACTGAATAGGAGTACGATGACAAAGTAGATGAGCGAAAAGGCCCCGCCCGGTCCCAGGTCGAATTGCAGGAGGGCGATCTTGACTAAGTAGATGGAGAGGAATGTGGTCGAATTACCGGGACCGCCCCCTGTCAGCACAAAGGGCTCGGCATAGATCAGAAAACTGTCCATAAAACGAAGCAGAAAGGCGATGGTGAGTACACCGCGCATCTTGGGCAACTGTATGTAAAGGAAGGTGGCCCAGGCCGATGCTCCGTCAATCCGGGCTGCCTGGTAATAGGCCTCGGGGATGGCCCGCAGCCCTGCATAGGCCAGCAAGACAACTAACGGAGTCCAATGCCAGACCTCCATCAACATTACTGTGATCCAGGCATCGAGCCAATTATCCGTATGATCAAAGGGTATGCCAAGCAGGTTGTTCATCCCGGCGCCAAAGAGACCGATATCCGGCCGCGTAAAGATCATCCAGATGGTCCCGATGGTATTCCAAGGGATCAGCAGGGGCAACGCTATGGTAACCAGACAGACAGGGACTCCCCACCCCTTTTTTGGCATGGCTAAGGCAATGAGTATACCGAGGGGCATCTCAATCAACAGCACGAGCCCGGAAAAGAGGAATTGACGCCATAGCGCTTCGTACAGGCGATCGTTGGCTAACATCTCCCGGAACCACTCTGTGCCGACAAAAACGCTCTGGCCCGGCCCAAAGATGTCCTGGACCGAATAATTGATCACGGTCATCAGGGGAATGATGGCACTGAAGGCCACGATGACAAAAACCGGCAGCACTAATAACCAGGCCCTGTTATTTGGCCATTTTTCCATGGAAACACCCTTTGTAATTGAAAATTGACTATTGAAAGACCTCTGAACCCAGAACCCTTGAACCTTTAAACCTTACTATTTTACCAACCGTCCATCGGCAAACAGCCGGGTCCATTGCGGTGGGAAGCCAAGCCAAACCTCGCCCTCGGGAACCGGTTTGTCTTCAGGCAGCCTGGCCTTCAAGGTTTGACCCGCTAAGGTAAGGGCCACAATCCTGTAACTGCCCAGGTCTTCAACCCCCTTGACCCTGGCCCGCACCATGCCGTCACCAAACCCTGCATGGACCTCTAAATACATGGGTCTTATCCCAAGTTCCAGCTTCCCCCGGGCTTTGCGTGCTTTTGCCGCTGCTTCCTCGTCTAAAACAATACCGGCGCCATCGACCCTTGCTTCATTTCCCTCTATAGTACACTCAAGGAAATTCATTCCCGGGCTCCCTATGAAATAACCGACAAACCTGTGTTCGGGGTTTTCAAAAAGGTCCTGGGGAGAGCCGATCTGTACGATTTCGCCCTCGAACATCACCGCCACCTGATCAGCAAAGGTCAGGGCTTCCACCTGATCATGGGTCACATAAATAAAGGACAACTTCAATTCCTCATGGATCTCTTTCAGTTTGCTACGCAGGGTCCACTTCATTTGCGGATCGATGACCGTCAACGGCTCATCAAAAAGTATGGCCGCCACATCACTTCGAACCAGTCCACGGCCCAATGATATCTTCTGCTTGGCATCGGCCGCCAATCCAGAGGCTCTCTTGTTGAGAAAAGGGACCAGGTCAAGGATTTCGGCCACTTCCAGGACACGTTCTCTTATTTCGATTTCGCTGAGGCCTCGATTACGCAAAGGAAATGCCAGATTGCTGAAAACCGTCATGGTGTCGTACAAAACCGGAAATTGAAAGACCTGGGCAATGTTCCGTTTTTCCGGCGGCAACCCTGTTACGTCCTTGCCATCATACAGGACCCGCCCCCTGCTTGGAGTAAGTAAACCGGAAATGATATTCAGTAAAGTGGTTTTGCCACATCCCGAGGGCCCTAACAAGGCACATGCGCCCCCGTCATCCCACACGTTATGGATCCGCTTCAGGGCATAATCGGACTCGCTTTTGGGCTTGGGCAGATAGCTATGGGCAATTTCGTTTAGCTCAATACGAGCCATGACACTCTCCTATCTCAATCTGTCTTCAATGGCACCCGCGAGGGTGACGCGACCAGTACCCCTGCCTCATCGTACACAAAAAAAGAAGACGGGTTGACATATATGGTTATTTCGGCCCCGATCCGGAAAGGACGGATCCCGCTCTCCTGAACCACTAACCGGAACCCATCATAGTCGGCATGAATGAATGTTTCGGATCCGTTAATCTCTGCCAATTCGACTTTAGCCGGAATTTCCGTATCTTCCTTGTCGTTTCTGGATGAAAAAAGATGATTGGACCGTACCCCGAAGGCGTACTCCCCTTCAGATAACGGCTTCATATAGTCTTCCAATGGGATTTCAATATTCCGCCCCATTCTAACAGAACCCCCTTGAATCGTGCCGTTCAGGAAGTTTATGGGTGGATCACTAAAGACCTCAGCCACTTTGGTCGTCGCCGGATTATGATAGACCTCTGGAGTGGAACCGGTTTGGAGAATGCGGCCCTCATCCATAACCAGGATATTCCCCCCTAACATCAGGGCCTCGGTCGGTTCCGTGGTGGTGTAGACAACGATCGCCTTGCGCTCCTCGAAAATATCGTGAAGCTCAACCCGTAGCTCTTCACGCAGTTTATAGTCTAAGTTCACTAAGGGCTCGTCTAACAAAAGCAACTCAGCGTCTCCGATTAATGCTCTGGCAATGGCAACGCGCTGCTGCTGTCCACCGGAAAGCTCGGTGGGTAGACGATCCAGCATCCCCTCGATGTGCAGCATCTCAGCGGTTTTGCGTACGCGCCGATCAATTTCTCCCTTTTTTACACCGGCAATTTTCAAGGGCGAGGCGATATTCTTGTAGACAGTGAGAGAAGGGTAATTGATGAACTGCTGATAGACCATGGCAATACTTCGTTTTCGGACTGATTTGCCGGTAACATCTTCTCCGTTTACCAGTAACCTCCCCGTAGTCGGTTTATCTAATCCTGCCAGCAACCTAAGAAGGGATGTCTTCCCCGCTAAGGTACGGCCTAAGATCACATTGCGGGACCCCGTCTCAAACTCCAGGCTGATGTCGTAGAGATGGGTCTCGCGTCCAACTTTTTTGGTGACATTTTCCAGAGCAAGGGACATTAGTCAAATATCCTCTCATTGTATACGGTGTGAGGTTTTATGAGTAACATTGCATCGTGCTTCTTTCAAGCGTTATAAGAGGAAAAAGCGTCCACTGCGGCAGAGGCGGTGCTTATGGCCAGACCTGAACCGCATTTCATCCGCATCCAGTCCTGGTGGGCGAGGATCGATCCGCATGCAAACAGATTATCAAAAGCAGGTCTGCCGTCCTTGTCGATAGGCCTGAACAGATCATCCACATCGAGACCTGCCTGGTTTGCGGGATGACCCCTGAGATCAAAGAAATTGCTTCTGTGCCACTCTTTCCTCTCCCCCGGCTGTGAAACAGGAATATCAAAGAGCGTCTCCCTGATCTTGTCCCTGTCGGCCCTGAGCCCCTTGGCCCAGAATCTCCCTGCGGCAAGGATCACTCCCTCGGCCCGGATCCATTTGTCCGCTGTCTTCCCGCCGATACCAAGCAGAAAGTTCCCTTTCTCATCCTGTTCCCATTTGATAACCCTGTTGGGGAAAAAGAGCTTAACGCCCTTGGCCGATAACCCCCGCATGAACGCCTCATTTAACCTGAGTCCGGGGACGGAGAGGGGCATTGTTGGAATTTCAAATACCCGCGCCCCCAATTCACGGGACAATTTCTCGACAATTTCGTGGGATCGTTCCATACCAAGAACAGCGGGCATACCCACTGCCTCAGCACCCTTTAAGTGGGGTCTAACTTCGCTTACAAGCCTCTCTAAATTTTCCCGGACCTCCATGTCACGGGCCATAATATCTCCTGTAACAAGTCCGGAAGCACTCCCCCTGTCACTGAACTGAAGATTTTGCCAACGTAACCCGGGCCATTGATCACACAGGGTCCCCGCAATCTGGGAAGCACTGAAGTCATTCAGGCCGTTAAAACCCAGGATAAGACAGGGGGGCTTTTCCTTGAGGGTCTTCACCCCGTTCCACATGGTTTGAGGTACATAGTATGAGTATTTAGAAGTCCCTAAAGGAGTGATCATCTCTGAATTATTTTCGCCATCCTTCAAGTATCGGAGGCCTTCATCATCTAAAAAGGCGACCACACGTTCCATTGACTCCTTTAGGGCAACTTTCTCCAATCGGGCATATGGATGGTCGGGCATATTCCCTGCAAGGGCCTCGATTGCCGCCCATGGATCTCTCCATTTAGCCCCTGTTTCCAAAGGATGAATACCCATCAGGTCCAAAAGGCCGCTGGCAAAGATCATACCCCCGGAGACACCTGTCTGAACAGTGGTGATTCCCTGCTCAGCGGCAAACAGGGCCGCTGCCATGCCTGAGAGACCGCAACCGATTATTGCCAGCCGACATTCAACGGTTTCGTTTTCGGGGATCATGATTACTGGCTATCCCCATGGATCTCCAGGTCAAAGGACCCGCAGTAAAGGGCCTCTTTCAGCTCCGCCTGCATTATCTGGCTATGCCATAGAACAGGCCGCTCTCCCCTCCAGCGTTCCTGCAGAAAGGCCATGAGATCATCCAGACTCTCGGCCCCCTTCATCTCCCCTGTTTCCTGGAGAAAGGCAGATATCCTTTTCCCGCAAAACGTCCCCTGGCAGGCCCCCTTCCCCACCCTGCTCCGGAGTCCCATGGCCTTCAGGCTGAGATCCCCGTTATGTTCATGGATAGAGTTGACAATACTCTCAATGGAGCTTTTGGGGAGGAGTTCACATTCGCAGAGGAGAGGATCTTCATGGTTTTCGCCGAGCCATCTTTTTGGACCCAGGGCCGGTTCCGTCCACATGCCGGAAGGTGTGGAGGGGAGGGATTCAGTGCGAGTAAGACACGGCGCATCCACGCCCAGTCTCTCACATACCAGATCTGCAGTCTTTTCCGCCATAAAGCGGTAGGTGGTCAGTTTTCCTGAGGGAACGGTTGCAAAATTCTCCAGCCCGTCATCTGTATGATCTAAGAGCGTGAATCCCCGGCTCACAGAACGGTCATCAAGCCTTGAACCCATTTTCAACAGGGGCCTGACCCCTGCATATGACCTGATATAGCGAATACCTTTCAATGCAGGGATCATTCTTGAACCCTCGTCCACCACCAGGTCAACCTCCTCGATAGTCGGCTTGATCCGGTCTAAAGAATCGATCCTGACCGAGGTGGTACCTAAAAGAGAAACCGTACCGCCGGGGACAAGGATATCTCCATCGCCAGGGCTGCGCAGGCGGTTAACAACACGCCCGGTAACCCTGTGGCTGGTCACAAGGAGTGTCCCCTTGGAATAGAGCATCTTGATCTCTATTTCTGCCAGGGCAGCCACCTCCGTCACCCAGGCCCCGGCCGCGTTTATCACCTGTTCAGGTTCAACAAAAGTCTCCTTTCCGGTATTGGTATTGATAAGGCGAACGGTCTTGATGCGGTCATTCTCCCTTTTAAAACCGGTCACCTCAGTGTGACAAAGAAGGTCAGCGCCCAAAGCCTGGGCCTGGGTGATATTTTCAAGGGAAATCTTGAAAGGGTCTATGGATGCGTCATCCACAAGGTAGGCGGCGATCACTTTGGTAGAAAGGGACGGCTCCATCTCTCTGGCATCTCTGGGATCGAGCCATTGGCAAGGTATGCCGCACTTGGAGCAGAGCTGGGAGAAATCCGCGGCATATTTTTCATCGTCTCCCTCAACAGCAACAAAAAGGCCCCCCGTATCTTCAATGCAGTGGGGAGCCATTGTTTTGAGTATTACATTCTCCTCGTGACACTCTCTTGCCGCGCCAGGATCAGTGGCAACATAACGCCCCCCGCTGTGAAGAAGACCGTGATTGCTGCCGGATGCCCCCGCGTTAATGTCGCCTTTCTCTACCAGCAGGGATTGCACACCCCTTAAGGCAAGATCCCTCGCAAGTCCTGTGCCTGTAACCCCTCCCCCGATAATGAGCGCCTGTGTACGCAATGACTACCTCCATCTGAGAACAGTCGTCAAAAAAAACATTTCTGCCATCTAAATGGAAATCGAACGATGATTTTTATTCATATTTTGCCACGCAAATGTTGTCAAGAAAAAAATAGCGCTTTTTTACATTTAAATACATTTTTTTTTCAATAGCGAAATTATACGGCGAAACCGACACTCATTTCGGCATATCACCGGCCTATTTTTCGATTTCCTGCTAATTATGTTCATTTTTGAACTTTTTTGACCAAAGGGGTTGATCATAGTGTATTTTGTTCATAATATCAGGTCAATCCGGGTTGAAAGTGGCCCGTGCGGCCACCCCCTTCCTCCTCCAGGCATTTCACTATTCCATCCATCACCCGTTTAGCGGCCCTCTCTGATTTCAGGCAAATCAGAAAATCATCCGCCCACCGGCAGTACCGGTGGCCTCTTCTCTACTATTATGGTATTTGCATGCCCATACCGCATTAACTCAGTTTTGCTTTTTTCGTAAGACCTCGCGTATATGCTGCCACGTTGTTTTTATTAAGGAAGCCTGTTCATTGTCAAAAACGTCCCGACTATAGCGAGCGCGAACAAAAGTCGCGGTCAACAACTCGATTTCCGCATCCATATCGGGTATGTTTTGATGGAGTCGAGGGGCATACTCATTGGGTGTCTGGTTTATCTGTCTATTCAGGCCGCATTTTTCCGCCCGTCTGAGAGTACTCAGGTAGTAGTAAAGGATTCTCTCTCGAGCAGACAGCTTACTCAAACGCGGCCATCGCCGCTTTGGCCGGATTGATGTCTCCCCCTTTTGAGAGTCTGAGATTACCAATCCGGGAAGCGCATCAATGGCGGATTGAACACTACCCTTGAGCCATTGCCACAACTTACTCAACCACGCCAGCCATGAATAACGGAATCGGATAGCTTTGATCCATTTGAGTAGCCCGGGGTGGTCTTTGAAATATGTCCTAAGCAAATACAGGAAAATAGCCAATACAATGATCCAGAAAATATATGAATACAAAATCTCCGAAGGTGATGCCTCGATATTGCCTTGTTCGGGAAGCTTGGGTCTGCTCTTGAATTCCTCCTGAAACACCTCCCCTTCTAAAGAAAAAAGAGATAGGAGCCACTTCAAACAAAGAAACAGGATAGCCCAGATAAATGTCATGAAATAAATAATCCCCTTTAATCCATACTGAAGCAATAACTTGATGCTCGTCAAAAATCCCAGTGTGGACCTTGCTGGTAAGAAGAAAGCTGTCAGGGTAATAACGGCTAAGGCTGTGAAACCATATTGAGCCCAGCGTCTTATGAGTTGCTGTGATACGTGGATCTTCTGTTTACGCCATTCTATTAGGTGAAGATTCAGATGGGTCCGGCTGAGTAGAATCAATCCGAGAAGAAAATAGAGCAGAACATTGAAGAAGATGCCTTTTATACCGGGATGACTCAAATCAATCAGGACCTCCGATCGGGGCCGAGAAAACCATTGTGCAAGCCCGGATAGCAAAATTAATAGGATGCCGCCCTGGTAAAAGCGATGGATTAACGGTTGTGGGGCATCCATCGATGTTGAGGCACGCATAAACGGTTCATACAACGTATCAAAGGCTTTCATGGTGCTGGTGGTTATATGCCAGATCAGAAATGCCAGAGAAGAGTAAACTGCAAATTCCATGGTAATGAAACGGTGTGGATCCACAACCCAGCCTTGTATATCAACAAGCGTCATGCTCCAGGATTGATTCAAATAGGTTACCGCTTTCATGCTTAGAAGAATGATGACCCATTCGGCTGCCCGAAAACGAAGCCTTTTATCTCTTATGTGACGATGCCGCCTGATGGTTCGATACGAGTAAATGGCTTCGATGGTCACCCAAACCATCCCGGCCAGAAAACAAGTCCCGCTCATGGAAGGATTATAGGTTTTGATCAGGTTCTTCAGGGAAATGCTCAGGCAGGTGATCATGGCTGTCAGCAAGGCCGGTTCAAGGAGACCGTCCATCCAGGGATTATAAGGTGCTTCGGTTACCCTATTTTGTTCTATTGTTTCAGCCCCCATGTCTCAATATCCTTTTCTTGTCGTATTTCAAATGAGGGAACCAACCGGTTGGGGGTCTGTTCAGACCTGAGATGCTGATCCATTAACACCAGGACCGGATGAAAGCCCCTGGACTTCAACCAGAGGAGGGTTTCTGATAAGACATCTGACTCTTTACCGGTGATAATCACAATCGTCGTCCCCCACGACTGTTGGACGGCTTGATGCCTCAGGTTACATAAAAAAGCACCCTTATCAACCGGTTGAATCCGGGCCAGAACTTCCAGGATGTGCAGCAACTGACCTTGTTCTTTGCCCGGAGGAAGACGAAAATGTTGAACTTCCCGGGTAAGTGGGTCCTTGGCCGAGGTATCAAACCCGACCGGGAGTTTTTCGTGAGTCAGAATGTGGTAGGCCAGCGAGGCGGCTACGCTGATAGCCAATTCAAAGGCCGATTCCTGATGCTGACGAAAATAATCAGGTCGGGAGAGGTTGAGAAAGATAGTGGTTTCACGGGCAATGGCCGGGCGAAACTGTTTGACCATAATCTGCCCGGTACGGGCAGTGGCGGGCCAGTGAATGTGGCGGGGATTGTCACCCCAATGGTACTCTCGAATGCCTGTCATACGGGCCGGATCTTCAAAAATAGGCAAAGGGATAGGCAGAACGGCCTGGGGGCTATACACGGGCAATCCCAATTCCACCAAGGGTAAAATCTTGGGGTAGACAATTATATGATCCTTTTCCAGACGGTCCATCATATATCTCATCCCCAGTAAATCACCGGTGTGTACATCCGCCGGCCCAACTTCATAATAGCCACGTTTTTTGGCTTGAAGCGTATACGTAAAGGTACGGGTCTCTTTGCCTTTCAACGGGATCACCCGTCGTAAAGATGACATGGTGGCCAGATGCCAATGAATCCATTCATTCACCATCAGCCACGGTATGGGCAGACGGCTGCCATTATTGATGATCAGGCTTACCTCGATGGTATCGCCAATAAAGGCACGGTCAAAGAAAACCCTTTTTATAACGAGTTTCTTTATAATCTGATCAGACCATGCACGCAAGAGAATATAGATGCCCGTCACCAAGTAAAGAATAGTGAAGAAGAAATCGATTCGTAAAAATGCGGCCAGCAGAAAAAGGACGATAATGAAAATGAAGAACGGATTCATGCCATTTCACCCAACTCGAGCTCAGTTTGAGATAATATGGAAGTTAGAATGGATTGTGTCGTATGCCCGCGCAATTGGCTTTCCGGCTTGAGCAACACCCGATGGGCCAATACCAAGGGGGCCAACTTTTTCATATCATCGGGGATGACATAGTCCCTGTCTTTGAGGGCGGCCCAGGCCTGGCTCGTCTTATAGAGGGCGATGCTGCCGCGCGGGCTCGCACCCAGTAATAAATCGGGGTGTTTACGGGTTGCGTGAACCAGTTTCAGCGCGTAATCTTCCAAAGATGGATCCACATGGACATCGGCCACTTGTCGGCTTAACGCGGGCAATGACCGGCCGTCGACGACCGGTTGGAGGTCTTCAATGGGGTGTGTTTGACGTTGGTTCCGGACAACCTTTCGTTCGTCGTCAAACCCGGGATAACCCATGGATATGCGAATGATAAATCGATCCAGTTGCGCTTCGGGCAGGGGGAATGTGCCTTCATATTCAATGGGGTTTTGGGTAGCCAGGACCAAAAAGGGGCGAGAAAGCTTATGGGTGGTGTTCCCAATGGTCACCCGCCTTTCCTGCATGGCTTCCAACAGGGCGGACTGGGTCCGCGGCGTGGCCCGATTGATCTCATCGGCCAGCAGGATATTGGTAAATACGGGTCCCGGTTGAAACTCGAATCGTCCTTCGTGGGGTAGAAAGACCGGTACACCCGTGATATCCGTGGGGAGCAGATCAGGCGTACACTGCAAGCGTTTGAATTCAATGCCCATGCTGACGGCCATACTGTGGGCCAGCATGGTCTTGCCCGTGCCCGGGACGTCTTCCAACAGGATATGTCCTTGGCTCAACATGCCCGCGAGCATCAATTCTATTTGTTCCCGTTTGCCGACAATGATCTTTTCGACATTTGCGATAATTTCCGAGATGAAGGCCTTGAGGTCATCTGACATGTGCATCTCCTTATTTTACTGAACGCCGAAAGCGAATGCCTGCTCGCGGCCATTGGGAATTATCCATTTCCGGGTGGCGTTATTTAACAGGGCTTCAAGTGTCCACCAAACCATTCTATGGCTTGATTGATCGTATCCAGTCGTCCTCTACCGTAGATCTCAAAGTGTGTGCCTGAAAAGACTTCATACTTGGCGGGAACATTGTCTTTGACAATATGATACACCTTCTCGCCATGGTCACTATTATTCATCAATTCCTCCTTCGCGGCCACAATGATGAGGACGGGTATCTTCAGCCGACCGGCAAATGCAACAGGATGGTAATTTGCGATTCTGGATAGGTAAGGGGTGCCGTTCAGATTGCCTATTTTGAAAACACCCTGAGGTACCGGATCTATCACACCGCGCGCCCGTTGAATCTCCTTTTCGGAAGGACGTCCATAAAGCACAGCCCAGGAGCCATCCATCGAAGGAACTTGACTGACGATACATCTGACACGGTCGTCGTGCGCTGCCACATAAACAACATGGCCCCCTCCAAAGCTGGTTCCCCATAGGCCGATCCGATTGGGATCAACACCCGGTTCTCCAGAAATGAAATCGATACAGTGGACAATATCTTCGGTCTGATCAAAGGGATCCACCAGTTCGCGTATGGCTTGAGCGCGAACACTGACCATCCCGTCGGCATCCGGTTTGGACATCTTTCCCTTGATGACAAGGCGGCTATCACTATCACCCCAACCGCGGTAATCAAAGGTCAAAACCACGTAACCCGCCTGAGCGAAGAGCGGGGCATAATTGGCGTTCAGATGGGACCGGAGGCCACCCCAACCATGACAAAGAATAATGGCAGGCAATCGGCTATCAGATTTTATGTTCTTTGGATACCAGAGATCACCTGAAAGACGTGTGCCGTCACTCCATATATCTACATGACGAGATTCAATCTCATTAGGCGTAGCTCCGGGGATTTCTTCCGATGATGCTGCGGGTTGTGCATATGCTACAACACTTGCAACGAATACCAGTAAGATTAGACCCGAGCCAATACATTTTCTTTTCATCTCCAAACTCCTTTTCAGCGATATTCAAGTTCCGGGGAGCCAGCTTCTTGGCTGGCTGCGCGGATTTTCACCTGCCTATGCCTTTCCTAATCTGCCATTTGTTTCGAGTTCATCCGCGACGTATCCCATACCAAGAGATCCCAGGGTAGCCCGGGTGGGATATCCGGTGGCCGTGTCCCATCCCTGAATTTTGTAAAACCGGGTCTTAAAGCCCTCAAATTTGTCCTTTTCGATCCGTCGCGCCGGCATCGTAAGATATTCCCATTTCCCATTTCTCCGGCCCGGCAGAAGGACCATCGGCTCCAACCCTCGGTCAGCTCTGTTGTAGATATAGTCGGCAAAGTGGACCATATCTCTGTGTCTGCCCTGTAAAGTCCAGATGGCATGATCAAGATTCCAGATCTTTCTGCCCAGTTCCATTCCGTCTTTGAAAGAAAAAGTTCTTCCCGTGACGGCTTTTAAGAATTTGGGTTCTGCAATACCGGTTGATCCGATTTTGTCGGGGGCATAAAGATTCAGGAAATCCGGCCAGCGCCAATCGCAGAATAGCGCGGACTGCTTCCAAAACCGGGTATAATACCGATGCCACGTGACCAGCTTTACCATATGCTCGGAATACATATTTCCATCACTGTAATCGAGCATCAGCATATCGCCTTGAAAAGGCACCATTTTGTCCGTATAAATCCTGACCGCTTCTTCGGCCGTTGCCTGCGGTTTGCCCCCGAACCGCTTGGATATGACTGGATCATGCTTTAACCAATCAAATCCATGCTCATTGATATCCCTGTCGCCCAGAATACTCCCATATCCCCATTCGAGCTGAAGCGTTGGCGGTTTATGCACCGGTAGGCCCCAAAACGGAAACTGCAAGCACCCTGTTTCTAAATCTCCTGTTGTCCCGTCCAACCGCCCCCAGGCCTTGGCCGCTCTAACAAACCCCTCGGCAAGGGTATCGCCAAACTGACTCTTCTTGCCTTTTCCGTCATTGCGATAGGAGATCATCTTGATGTATTTCCTAAGGAAGTCTTGGGTCCCGTAATTGTGGAATTCCAAGGGGCAGTCTATCTCTTTTCCGGGTCCAATTGCATTAAAACGCTTGTGGAGTTCCTGAAGATAAAGAGAGCCGACAAACATTTCATGGGCATTGAGACCATATTTGTTCAGCAAGTCGCTCGCCATCCGTTGAATCTCTGTGGTTCGCGCTCTCATGTAAAATAGCGTCGTGTAACAGGTCGCCTCATTGCCTAAGCGGTCCTTAAATCTCGCCCGACACCCCGAGTGACAACCGATACATGCCTGGGGTCTTTGCCCGGATGTCGGCCTTCCTGATCCGGGGGGCCATCCCCAGAGAACACCCGGAACCGGAGGGCTCTGAAACTCCGTACTTACATAGTTCTTTTTAAGGCTTTCCAGATTAAAGGCATAGGTTCTTTTCTGCCACAACCGTGCTTCCATCAAGGCTTTTGGATCATTGATATGGATATCTTTGTCCCCTATTACACTGACCGCTTTAAGATTTTTTGAACCCCAGACCGCCCCGAATCCGCCGGATCCGGACCCATTGCCTGCATCATGGATCAGGCAGGCCATCCTGCTTAAGTTTTCTCCGGCAGGCCCTACGGCCAAGACAGCCGGCCTCTGGGTTGTTTGCCCACCCCTTGTATTGATCTGCATCCAGTCGCCGTATTCTCCTCCACCATTTACGAACCTCCAAATCGTTTGTTGGCATTGCCAGGTATCCATTCCCCACAGGGAGAGTTGCTTACAGTTTCTTATCTGCACATCCTCGTTTCGGACATCGATCCACACGGGTTGATCCGCCTTTCCTTCAAGAACCATCCCGTCCCAGCCCGCATACTTGAGCATGGCCGCAAACCTTCCCCCAAAATTGCTTCTGGTATACCACCCCACAGGATAGGACTGGACGCCTATCCCCTGCACTTCGGTCCTTCCTGACGCAGCCGGAGTGAGCGTGCCGGACAAGGGGGAGGTCATGATGGTGACCACATTAGCGGGATCAAAGCCATCGATTGTTTTGTTCTTTACCCGGTCAAAGAAGATGGCGGAACCCATTGCGTGGCCCCCAATCCATTGTCCGTAATCACTCGTGGGGAAGGCCCCGGTTTTCCTGTTTGTAAGATCGATCCTGAGTATTTTTCCCGCATATCCATCCATTTTGTATCTCCTTGTATTGGCTTGGGTTGGAAGGGATTGAAGGGCCTCCAATCTAGTGGCCAAAGACCTTATCCCTTTGGGTATCCAAGCCGTCGCCAACTTGAGCCCCTCAAATCCACCTTATAGCCCCCATCTCCTTGCTGAAGGGGAATTTTATCTGTAACCTCAATAGCGCCCACCGGACAGACTTCTACACAGGCCTGTTTTCCCTTGGGGCCTCCACCGCCTTCATCCCAATGATAGGGTGCGTCAGCGCATAAATCGCATTTCTGCGCATATTTTCCTCTGGAATGCCACACGGCGCGACTGGGTGTGTAAGGACAGGCTTCTATACAGGATCGACACCCAATGCATTTTTTCTTATCTATCCTTCTGACATTACCATGCTTTTTATCAACATAAAGGGCGCCTTCCGGACAGGCTTCCACACAGGCGGGATCGACACATTGCCTGCATTGTTCCAAGGTTAAGTCATCAGGAAAGCCCTCAAAAGAATTCTGGATAACTTGAATTCTGGAAAGGGTAAGGTTTTCCACCCCCTCGTGAACAAGAGAACACGCAAGCATACAGGACATGCATCCTTGACATTTTTTCGTATCAACCAGGAGATATCCTTCCGAGGCCGGAATTGCAGCAATTGCATTATTTAGCCATATTAGCTTGGGTAGAATGCCGCCTACCCCCGCCGCAATACCCGTCTTACCCGCAAGTTGCAGGAAGTCTCTCCGCGTGATTCGGGCCGTCCACTCCTCTTGATGGTCCATCCTTCGGTTCCTCCTTTTGTGATAAAAGATTTGCTCCCCTATGCGGCTACCTCCATTTATCGATTACATTCAAACATATTCAAAGGTCTATAAGCTGTTTGAGAATCTACCCGCCCTACACAGAGATTGAGCCCGTAGGGAGGTTTTGAAGTGCTTCTAATCACATAAAGTGCTTTCAGGATATCTCGACAATTCATCCAAACGATTATCCGGTATACTCTTTAGAAAACTGGTTCCTTTAAATGAATGCCTAATTAAATCCAGATTCATTTGTTGTGTGTAATCACGGAAGCTTTCGGTCATATCCCCCGAGGCATCAAGGTCTATATCCAACACCTTTACAGGCGCTTGGCAGGAAAAATTAAACGATTGCAGATCCACATATCGTATCTGTGTGTCTGTAAATGTCCGGAAATAAACCCTGAGGTTTTGAATGTCATAAACAATGCTCCATTTTGTACCCCACGAGGCTGATGGGTTAGCAACGTTTGCCAAAATATCAAAGGCATAATTAACTGGTGACATTTGAGTTTTCGGATCATACTTTTTCAGCATGTTAGCCGTCCGTACGAATCGATCTAAGGATTGCGAACCATACAAAATATTTTGATTTCCGCCAAATCCTTTATATCTTTTCAAGTATGCCAGCGAATCCGAATAGGTGCTGTTTGTTAGGGCTTTTATTGGCAGGGTTTCTTGGGCGTAATACGCCAGGTTGCCATTCAGGAATTCAATAACGGCGCAATTTCCATCTCTATCCATGACTAAGAAATGAATACCACTCCCCTCATGCGGATGTATTCTGACTCGTGAATCACTCGCAATGACCTCTTCAACCTTGCCAAAATGATCCAGTTGATATTGAATCCATTGCAGACAACCAAGGGCGGGCCGCGCATCGGGTGCAGGGTATTTTGTAGCCCTGAGGCTCATTGACTCCACAACCAAACCGGCTTCATTGATTCCCCCCATTGGCAACTCCCGCCCATATTGATTGAATGTCAGACTCCCATATTTTGAAGTCCAATGGGCAAAGGGGCCGGGATCTTTTTTTCTATCCTCCAGTGCGGTCTTTGAGACCCCTCGTTTGTTGATAATGATCAAACCACGCTCCAGATGCCAGTCATAGTTTTTGCCAAAAATCGGATGACCGTTATGATCGAGTGAGAAAGTCGTGCATCCTTGGCTTGTCTGCGATATGAGGCAGGCAAATAATATGCAAACCGTTAATAATATTATACGTCTTTGCATCTCCTTCTCCTTGTCATTTGAATATGCAGAAACATTGATGGGAGGTTCCTCAATAATCTGCGTTAGGCAGTTTCAAAGAATACGCATTTTGGCCCATGAATATGATGCTTGTCTTGTCAGGCAGGTCTTCAGGACTGATAGATATGGATTTCTTATATGAATTATACCCTGTCCATTTATCCACTGCCATTTTGGTACAGGCTGGCGCGAAAATATGGGTGGGGATAATCAACCTGGGCTTCACCTGATCCATAAGATTGAATCCCTTTTTGTTTGCCGCGCTCATACCGGAGAATTGATTGCTCAGTTGCGTAATGGCGATGTCCACCTTACCCAAAGCAGTGAGCTGTTTAGGGGTCAATACATCCTGCCCGATATCCCCAAAGTGGGCGATTCTTAGTCTGCCCATGTCGACGATAAATAGGTAATTGCTCCCGCCTTCGGATCGAAATTCAGCGCCCTCATAATGGGCGGAGGCAATTCCTCGAATCATTACATCCTCCATCATGATTTTACCGATTTTGACATCAAGCTGTTGGCCCGGGAAGGAATTGACAAAATCCAAACGCCGGTGATCCCCGTGATTGTGCGTTGTCAGTAAAACATCCTTCTCGGTAGGGGGGCTGGATAATTTGCCGGGATCACACACGTCAATCAACACCCTTGACCCCTTTGGGCTGATTAACTCAATCTGGGCAGGGTCTCGATAGTATAGTTGAATGGGATCTCCGGCTTTTGCGGTCTTGGAGATTGTTGGATTGCAGCAGATGATGCTTATCAGAAAAAGGGGTAAAAACGCATTGAAAAAGGTATGTTTCATCTTTCTCTCCTTCTCTTTCTCCTCACAATAGTTTTTGGTTTTTTCGGGCCATACGGAAAGGCTCTGTTTGCAGAGAGATGGTCAGATTGTCAAGAACAGGAGTGATTGATCAAATCGGCAATAAATGTTCTTTTTCCCAATCCAAGAAATCGATTTTTATCTCATCCAGGTCGCTTGTCCCCAATTGATAGACCCTATCTGCAGTTGCCAGGCAAATCGGAGGAGGCGAGATGGGCCAGGGCCTGCCTCTTAGCGCAGCTCTTTTTTCTTCGAGGATATGCAGACAGACGGTCTCAACGGCTACCGGGTCGGTTCCCGCGATCAAGCCATTATAGGCCCATTGATAGCGGGGATTTACCCGGGGACCTCTATCACAAAGAGGGAATAAAGCGTCCACTAGAACCAGTCGGTCTTGCGGTCTCAGTAAGGTTGAAGGTTATGGCATTCAGAA
>Ga0307424_1000071_pt1 | contig 42855 bp, 25 predicted proteins | sample SalMarWE160320MG_FD_202157 | JGI IMG/M metagenome (GOLD analysis project Ga0307424, IMG submission 202157) | Salt marsh sediment microbial communities from the Plum Island Ecosystem LTER, Massachusetts, United States - WE1603-20 | ecosystem: Environmental > Aquatic > Marine > Intertidal zone >... | reverse complement strand
AGGGTGGCGAACACCGGCACCGTGGCCTCGTCCAGGGCACCGATGGCCACCCGGGGCTGGGGCAGAATGAACTCCGGCGGGGTCTGGTCCGTGGTCGAGGGGGCCACGTCCAGGAAGTAGACCCGGCCGGCGGCCTCCTTGTTCTCCAGGCTCAGGGTGTAGAGGTTCCGGATGCGCCCCGCCACCAGCTCGTAGGGCATGCCCCGGGTGCGGAGCACCTTGACCTCGAAGGGCTGCCGTCCCGAGGCGGCCACCCCGAAGACGGTCAATCCCACCAGGCCGAGCCCGGCGTAGACCAGGGCCCGGGGGCGGAGGAGGCTGCGGCGCTTCCCCGCCTCGAACCCCCGCTGGGAGTCGTAGCGGATGAGGCCGGGCGGCTTCTGCAGGCGCCGCATGATGTCGTTGCAGGCGTCGATGCAGTTGGCGCAGCCGATGCATTCCATTTGCAGCCCGTTCCGGATGTCGATCCCGGTGGGGCAGACGACCACGCACCGGTGGCAGTCCACGCAGTCGCCCCCGGCGTCGCTCACCTTGGACCGGGGCTCCCCGCGTTCCCGGTCGTAGCCCACGATCACCGTGTCGCTGTCGATGAGGGCGCTCTGCAGCCGCCCGTAAGGGCAGATGACCAGGCAGGTCTGCTCCCGGAACCAGCTGTAGTCGAAGTAGAGGATGCCGGTCCAGGCCATGGTCCACGCGAAGGCGGCCCAGTGATCCGCGGGGTTGGACGTCATGACGTGGCGGAGTTCGTGCACCGGGATGAAGTAGGAGAGGAAGATGTGGGCGATCACCCCGGAGAAGCCGAGGAACAGCACGTGCTTCAGCACCTTCCGCCAGGCCTTGTCGAAGGTGACCGGGCCGGCGTTCCGGCGGATACGCACCGTCCGCGGCCCCTCGATCCAGCGCTCGACCCGGCGGAAGACGCCTTCCAGGAACACGGTCTGGGGACAGGCGAACCCGCACCAGATGCGGCCCCAGAGCGAGGTGACCACGAACAGTCCGAACCCCACGCCGGTGACCAGGAAGAACACCAGGTAGAAGTCCTGGTTGGTGAAAGTGTGGCCGAAGAGGAAGGCCTGGCGCCGGGGAAGATCGAGCAGCACCGCGGGGTGCCCCCCGATCGGGATCCAGGGAAGGGCGGCGTAGACGGCGATCAAGAGGACGTGGATGATCTGCTTCCGGCGCTGCCAGATCCCCTTGACGTCGGCGGGGTGCAGGAAGTTCCGCGAGCCGTCGGCGTTGATGGTGTAGACGGTGTCGAGGTCCGGCCAGCGGACGTCCGCCCGTTTGACCGGGGTGGTCTCGCTCATGCCGGTATCCCCGGCCGCCCTGTGGACTGGATCAAGATCATGGATGGTTCACTCGCCCCCCGGGACGCCGTCATCCTCCAGTTCCCCCTGCGGCGCCTTGCCGGGCAGGTTCAGGTTCCGGAGGGTGAGCACGTAGGACACCACCGACTGCACGCGCCGGGGTCCGAGCTGGTTCCCCCAGGCGGCCATGCCCTTGTCCGGCACCCCGTGGGTGACCGTTTTCAGGATATCAAGGGGTTCACCCCCGTGGAGCCAGTAGGCGTCGGTCAGGTTGGGGCCGACGTTGCCCCGGCCCTGCTCGGCGTGGCACACCACGCAGAACTGCTGGAAGATCGCCTGGCCCTCGGCGGTGCGCTCGGGGTCCTTGGACATGGCCCACATGGCGTCGTTGGTCAGGTCCTGCCCGTCGGCCTTGAAGAACTCGGCCTGGGCCGCCTCGGCCATGGTCACCTGGTACCGCTCCTCCGGGGTCTTCCCCACCCCCAGGGTCTGGTAGTACACCCAGTAGCAGAAGGCGAAGATCACCGTGCCGTAGAGGATCATGAGCCACCAGTTGGGCAGGCGGTTGTCGTACTCGCGGATGCCGTCGTAGTCGTGGTCCAGGACCTGGTCCTTGGTCTCTTCACTCACCGGTGGGTCCTCCAGGCTCCGGCCGCTCGTCGTCGGCCAGGGGAAGGGATGCCACGTGCTCGATTCTCCGGTCCCGGGGGCGGATCCGGATCACGTAGACCAGCACGATCAGGAAAACCAGGAAGAAGAAGGCGAACGCGGCCACGGGCAGGGCCAGGTGGCCGCTCCGGGACAGGAACTCCTGGAACATCTCAGTGCTCCTTCCCGGCCGGGTTCCGGCCGGCGGCGCCCGGGGCCGTCGCGTCCGGCGCCGCCGCGCCCGCTCCCGCCCGGGGATCGGCCCCGGTCAGGGTCGGCTGGGCGGCCACCGGCTGCGGCCCCCGCCCCAGCCGCTGCAGATAGGAGATGAGCGCCACCAGCTCGCTGGTCGGTTCCACCCTCACCTCCTGCTGGGCCAGGTCGGCGCTGATGAGCGCCCCCTGGCTGCGCGCGGTCTCCCCCGCGTTCCGGATGTCGTCCGCGGTGTAGGGAACGCCGAGCTTCTGCATGACCCGGAGCTTGTCCGGCGTGTGGTCCAGGTTCACCTGCCGCCCCTTGAGCCAGGCGAAGACCGGCATGTTGGAGCCGGGCGAGGTGGCCCGGGGATCCATGAGGTGCTGGTAGTGCCAGAGGTTCGGGTACTTGCCCCCCTCCCGCTGCAGGTCCGGACCGGTGCGCTTGGAGCCGAACTGGAAGGGGCGGTCGTAGATGAACTCGTGAAGCCGCGAGTAGTCCCCGTAGCGCAGGGTCTCGTGGCGGAAGGGACGGATCATCTGGCTGTGGCAGTTGTAGCACCCCTCCCGGATGTAGATGTCCCGGCCCTCGAGTTCCAGGGGGCTGTAGGGCTGCTGGGGAGGCGGCCCCTCGGCCGAGGCCATCTCCGGATCGGGCTGACCGGTGAGGAGCGAGGGGATCAACTCGGCGATGCCGCCGGCCAGGATGGCCACCAGCACCAGCACGGTGAAGGCCAGGGGACGCCCCTCCAGGAGGTAGTGCCAGCGCGGAGCGGTTGCCGCGCCCTCGGCCCGTCGCCCGCTGGTCACGTAGGCCACCGCCGCCGCCACCAGGACCACGATGAGAGCCAGCACTCCCTTGACCAGGGAGGAGACCGCGAACACGGCGCTCCCCACGATGATGATCGCGGACAGGATCACCGGCCGTCCGCGCAGGATCCGCCAGCTTCCCGCGGCCGCGGCCGCGGCCCGGACCGGCACCGTGACCGTGACCTCGCCGTTCACCCGGTGTCCGGAGCGGATGGTGAGCAGCAGGTTCACGGTCATGACCACGAACCCGGCCAGGTACATGGAGCCCCCGATGAGGCGCATCATGTACAGCATGTGCGAGGAGAGGAGCCCCTCCACGAAGTCCGGGTACTTCAGGAAGCCGTCCGGGCCCAGGGCCTGCCAGTAGAGCCCCTGGTTCACCCCGCTCACCCACATGGCCCCCACGTAGAGCAGGATCCCGAAGGTGCCCATCCAGAAGTGCGCCTCGGCCATGCGCTTGGAGAAGAGCTTGGTGGCCCACAGCCGGGGAACCAGCCAGTAGAACATCCCCGCGGCCATGAACCCGTTCCAGCCCAGGGTGCCGCCGTGGACGTGGGCGATGATCCAGTCCGAATAGTGGGCCAGGGCGTTCACGTTCTTGATGGCCAGGAGCGGGCCCTCGAAGGTGGACATGCCGTAGAAGGTGACGGCCACGATGTAGAACCGGATCACCGGATCGGTGCGGAGCTTGTCCCAGGCCCCCCGCAGGGTGAGGAGCCCGTTCAGCATCCCGCCCCAGGAGGGAGCCCACAGCATGAGGCTGAAGATCATGCCCAGGCTCTGCACCCAGGTCGGGAGCGCGGTGTTGAGCAGGTGGTGGGGGCCGGCCCAGATGTACAGGAAGATGAGCGACCAGAAGTGGACGATGGAGAGCCGGTAGGAGTATACGGGCCGCTCGGCCGCCTTGGGCAGGAAGTAGTACATGATGCCCAGGATGGGGGTGGTCAGGAAGAACCCCACCGCGTTGTGCCCGTACCACCACTGGACCAAGGCGTCCTGGACCCCGGCGTAGATCGGGTAGCTGTGCAGGAAGTCGACGGGCAGGGCCAGGTTGTTGACGATGTGGAGGACGGCGATGGTGACGATGGTGGCGATGTAGAACCAGAGCGCCACGTACAGGTTCTTCTCGTTCCGGATGGCCAAGGTCCAGAAGAAGTTGGCCGCGAAGGCCACCCAGACCACGGCGATGGCGATGTCGATGGGCCAGATGAGTTCCGCGTACTCCTTGGCCTGGGTGAGCCCCAGGGGAAGGGTGACGGCGGCGGCCACGATGATGAGCTGCCAGCCCCAGAAGTTGAACCAGCTCAGCACGTCCGAGGCCATCCGGGTCTTGAGCAGGCGCTGGCTGGAGTAGTAGATCCCGGCGAACATCATGTTGCCCACGAAGGCGAAGATGGCCGCGTTGGTGTGCAGGGGTCGCAGCCGTCCGAAGGAGAGCCAGGACGTCCCCGCGTTGGCCTGCCAGAAGATGAGCTGGGTGGCCACGAGCACCCCCAGAGACAGGGCCACCAGGCCCCATCCTACCGAGGCCAGCACGAAGGCCCGGGTGATTCCGTCGTCGTAGACGATGCGCCGCGTCTCTGTGGCCGCTCCTTGCATGGTCACCGCTCCTGTGGGGATGGGGGGCCCGGGGGAGCCTCCCCGGCCGGGGGCTGGTCCCCGTCCGGAGGCGTCCCGGGCTTCCCGGTGGCGCCCGCCCCCGGACTGTCGTCTTCCAGGGGCAGGAGGGAAAGCCGGTCGCCGTGTTCGAAGTCGCCGTCCTTGGCCCGGTGCAACAGGAAGAGCACCGCCGCCGCCACCAGCACCAGGCTGACCAGGACGGTCACGGCCAGGACGTTCATGGACGCCTCGACGGGGACAGGGCGGTCGAGGTGAAGACGACCAGCGTGATCGAACTCAGGGGCATGAGGACGGCCGCGGTGAGCGGCGTCACCCAGCCCAGGTAACAGAAGGTCACCGCGGCCAGGTTGTAGGCCAGAGCGGCGGTGAGGTTGATGCGGACCACCCGGTCCAGCCGCCGGGCGGCGGTGAGGCACCAGCGGACCGCGGCCAGGCTCTCCCCCAGGAAGAAGAAGTCGGTGCGCGCGGGGATGGCCGGGTGCTCCAGGGCCGGGGTGCCGGAGCAGGTGGCCGCGGCCAGGACCGGGGCGTCGTTCAGCCCGTCGCCCACCATGAGGGTGTCGCCGTGGTCGAGGTCCCGGAGCCAGGCCAGCTTGGCTTCCGGGGTCATGCCGCCCCGGGCGTGGGCGGCGGGAACCCCGAGGCGGGCCGCCATCGCCTGCACCCGCTCCTCGCGGTCGCCGCTCAGGATGTAGACCGCGCGCCCCCGCTCCCCGAGGGCGCGGATCTCACCGGCCGCGTCGGCCTTGGCCGTTTCGGCCCAGGCGAAGGTGCCGAGTTCCCGGCCGTCCGCGGAGAACACCGCCTCGGCCCCGTCGACCTCCGCTCCCGCCTCCGGCCCCATGGCAAAGGCGCGCCGTCCCAGCCGGTACCGCTTGCCGTTTTGGAGTTCCAGCCCCTGACCCGGGGTCTCCACCACCGCCGCCTCCGGGGTCACCGCGACCCGCGGGCGATCGAGGCGGACGCCGTCGTCCTGGTCTGCGGTCAGCTCGGCGGCCAGCACCCGGGAGAGGGGGTGGTTGCTCCGCGCTGTCAGGTCGGCCAGGGCCGCCCGGTCCTCCGGGGCCAGTCGGGCGAGCCCGTTCCGGGAATCCTCGGTGAGCGCGGGGCGGCCCAGGGTGAGCGTTCCCGTCTTGTCGAAGACCACCTTGCGCACGGCGCGGGCGCGCTCCAGGAAACCGCCGCTCCGCACGAACACCCCGCGCCGGCGGAGGCCCAGGTGGGCGAGTTCGTAGGCCAGGGGCGTGGCCAGGCCGAGGGCGCAGGGGCAGGTGACGACCAGCACCGCCACCGCGGTCCGGAGCGCGGCATCGGGCCCCGCGCCGAGCCGGGCCAGGAACCCGGCCGCGGCCAGCACGAACACCCCGGCCACGTAGGCGGTGCTGAAGCGGCCCCACAGGGCCCGCCCCGGCCCGTCGTCCCGGGGGGGGCCGGCCAGGAGCGCCTGCAGGCGCGAGGTCTCGAAGCGTTCGGCGGCCCGGAGCCGGAGCGGGGCGCTCCCCGCGTTCACCGCGCCCGCCGGCACCTCCTCGCCGGCGGCGCGGGCCACCGGCCGGGACTCGCCGTCGATCCAGGCCAGGGAGAGGGCCGCCGCCTCCGAGACCAGGGTGCCCCGGACCGGGGCCACGTCGCCGGCCACCACCGAGAGCAGGTCGCCGGGGCGGATCGCTTCCACCCCGATGGTCTCCAGGTGCCGGCCGGTGTGGCGGCGGGCAGTGAGTCCCTCGATCCCGCCTTCGGCCAGCACCGCGCTCCGGTTCCGGTCCAGCACCCGCTCCTGGAGCCAGCGCCCCAGGAGCATGAGGGTCACGAACACCGACACGCTGTCGAAGTAGGACGCCTCGGGGCCGCGGTGCAGGAAGGCCAGGACCGAGCCCCAGTAGGCCAGGAGGATCCCGGCCGCGATGGGAAGGTCCAGGTGGATGAGCCCGCGGCGGAGCCCCCGGAGCGCGCGCTCCACGAAGAGCGACCCCCCGACCGCGACCGCCACCGTGGCCAGGGCCAGGGAGAGCCAGCCGAAGAGGGGATACAGGAAGCCGTCGGCCGGGCGCAGGCCCAGGTAGTAGCACAGGGAGAGGATCATCACATTCATGGCCGCGGCCGCGGATACTCCGAGCCGCACCAGGAGCCCGCGCGAGGCATCGTGCCCGGGTTTCAGGCTGGGGCCCACCCGGTAGCCGAAGGCGCCGGCCTCCTTGATCCAGTCGCGGAGATCGCCGGCCCCGGCGTCCCACACCAGGTCGATCTTCCCGGTGGCCGGGTTCACGGTGATGGAGCGGCCGGCCGGGTAGCGGCGGAAGAGGCTCTGCAGCAGCCAGACGCAGGCCGCGCAATGCACCCCCTGGACGTCGAGGGCCAGGCGGAGCACCCCGCCCCCGGCGGCGTCCAGCAGCGGGTCCAGCCAGACCATGGAGGCCTCGCCGGTCACGGCGGGGGGAACCCCCGCTCCCCGGCGAATGGCGTAGAAGGCGTCCAGGCCGCCGTCCCGGATCAAGGTGTGCACGGTCTCGCAGCCGGAGCAGCAGTAGGCGTCGCCGCGTCGGCGCAGGGCGGGAGAAAGGGGAAGGCCGCAGTGGAGGCAGTCCCGGGGTGCGCTATGAACGGCGGTCGAACTCATGGTGGGATCGGGTCCGGCATGTGCCTTCGGTTCCGCGGGGCCCCCCCGGATGCCGGTGCTCCCGGCCGGAACGTCCGCGCGAAAGGCTAAAGGAGGACGGTCGGGAAGAGAAGCGGAAAGGTCCGCTTTATGGATTCATTTGGTGGAATCGGGGATTATTACCGACTGATTTTGTTTGGAATGTCTTCCGCGCCTCACTTCGGTTCGCGCAGCATGGTGAGCACCATCTGGAACCGCCGGATCGCTTTGACCGCGTGGGGAACGCCGCCGGGAAGGAGAAGCGACTCCCCGGCTCGCAGCCGGTGGGGGCGGCCGCCGACGGTGATCTCGGCCTCGCCGTCCAGCACCTGGACCAGCGCGTCGTGGGGCACGGTGTGTTCGCTCAACTCCTGGTCCCGGTCGAAGGCGAAGACGGTGACCGAGCCGGAGGCCTTCTTGAGCAGGATGCGGCTCACCACCGCGCCGGGCTGGTAGTCGATGAGTTCGGGCAACCGGAAGGGGCCGTTCGGAATATCCATGCCGCGATCATAGCGCCTCGGGGCGGTTTGTGAGGAATGGTAAGCTGGCGCGATGGCATCGCTCCATTCCGGCCCCCGGGCTCCGACCGGGGCGAGCTGGGCGGCGTGGTTCGACGGTTTTCATCGGGCCCGGGTCCAGGCGCCGTCCCGCGCGTCCGTGCTCCGGGCCAAGCACCTCATCGACCGCCGGTTCCAGGAACCGGTGCCGCTCGACGTCCTGGCCGCCGAGGCCCGGCTCTCCAAGTACCATTTCATCCGCGCCTTCCGGGATGCCCTGCGGGAGACCCCTCACCGCTACCTGGTGGCCCGCCGGGTGGCCCGGGCCCGAGAGCTCCTGGAGGGCACCGACCTCCCGGTGACCGACATTTGCTTCGAGGTCGGCTTCGAGAGCCTGGGCTCCTTCATCGTGCGGTTCCGCCGCCTGGTGGGGGACTCCCCCGGCCGCTACCGTCGGCGCTTCGCCCGCGGGGGGCCGGTGGACGGACGCGCGATGCCCGCCTGCCTGGCCGGACCGCGGTCCGGGCCGGACGCCCCTTGCCCCCCGCCCTCTGTCCCGTGACCGCAATTTCGGAGAAGCGGGGATCCGCGGCCGGGCCGTAGTCTTGGCGGCACCCTCTTACCAGGAAGGAGCGACCATGATCAGCCGACTCTCGCACGTGACGATCTACGTCAAGGACCAGGAAGCGGCCAAGCGGTTCTACACCGAGAAGCTGGGCTTCGAGGTGAGGACGGACCAGAAGATGGGCGGGTTCCGGTGGCTCAGCGTGGGGCCCAGGAGCCAGCCGGACCTGGAGATCGCCCTCCTGCAGCCGGGAGCCCCCATCCACGACGCCGACACCCGCCGCCTCCTGTTCGAACTCATCGAGCGGGGCGCGATGGGAGCAGGCGTGTTCGAGACCGCCGACTGCAAGAAGACCTACGAGGAACTCAAGGCCCGCGGGGTGGAATTCCTCTCGCCCCCCAAGGAGCGGCCCTATGGCGTGGAGGCCACCTTCCGGGACGACTCGGGGAACTGGTTCAGTCTGACCCAGCGTTGAACCCGGAGCGGGCCGCTGGCGCTCCCGTCTTTGGCGGGACTCCCGGAGGGACCGGATCACGTCGAGCCGCTCCACCTCCGCGGTGGATGTTGCCGCCTGCTCATGCCGTCGCAGGTCGTCGCGTCCTCTCACCGGTTTCCGGGGACACGCCTTGCTCGGCGAGACCGCCTGGGGCATTCTACCAGGGCCGGCGCAGACATCCACATCCCCGGAGGAAACGGCCATGCTCCGAAATCGGTCCCGTCTCGCCGCCACCGGAGCGATCCTCCTGGCCGCGGGGGGGCTGCTGCGGCCCGCCCTGGCCGGCCCGGCCCGGACCCCGGAGATCAAGGCGCTGGAGGAGGCGATCCGGCAGTCGGACGCTCCGGACTCCCTGAAGCTGGCCCTGGCCGTGGCCCACCGCAAGGCGGGGACCATCGAGGACCGCTACCGGGCCCTCGAACTCCTGGAGCAGGTCCGCCGCACCTACGACACCGATCCCGAATACCACTGGGAGTACGCGCGCACCTACAAGGCCGCCGCCCGCTACATGGACGCCCGCCGCGCGCTGGACCGCGTGCTGGAACTGCGCCCCGGGGACGTCGAGGCCCGGGTGGAGAAGAGCCGGCTCCTGCTCCGGGAGCTCCTCTACAGCTATGATCTGTCCTACGCCAAGGACATCCTGGCCGAGTTGGACCAGGCTCTGGCCCTGGATCCGGATCACCGGGACGCCCTCTTCCTGAAGTCGCTCACCCTGCACCTGGCCCGGGGGATGCCCTCGGCCGATCCGCTCCCCATGACCTACGAGGGGAAGGCCTGTGCGCAGCGCATCCTGGACCACGACCCCGAGGACCTCGATGCCCGGTTCCTGCTGGCCATCCACTGTCTGGACCTGAACGAGATCGACCGGGCCGACGAGGAGTTCAAGGAGTGCATCAACGAGGCGCCGGCCCCGGTGCAGGAGGCCTTCATTACCTCCGCCTCCACCGGGCATTCCGGGATCGTGAAGTACGCCCGGGATCTGCCTCCGGAGGAGCGGCGGAGTTTTCACCTGTCCTACTGGCGGCACTACGATCCCACCCCGCTCACCGTGGCCAACGAGAACCAGCTCGAGTTCTGGAAGCGCATGGCCCTGGCCGAGTTCTTCTTCGGGGACCCGGAGACGGGAGTCCGGGGCTGGGATACCGATCCCGGAAGGACGCTGGTCCGCTACGGCATGCCCCGGACGCGCGCCTTCGACCCGGGGGACGTGACCAGCAGCGGCGACCACAAGTTCGACCTCAAGTTCGTCCCGCCGAGCTGGAGCTGGTCCTACCGGTTCCGGGACCGGGCCTTCACCCTGCGCTTCGAGGACCGGGGCCTGCAGGGGAAGTTCACCGCGGACGACCGGACGGCCAAGACCCTGATCGCCCTCAGGAACCCGGCCCCGGTGGTGTTCCACGAGGCCGCCCCGGGGGCCATCCAGGACCTGTACATGACCTCGGCCGGCGTGGCCGGCCGGGACGGCACCGTCCAGCAGAGCGTCTACGTGGGGCTCCCGCCCTGGCGGGACGACCGGAAGACCGACTGGCTCGAGGACAGCCGGTTCGAGATGCTGGTCCGGGACAGCACCTACACCCAGATCTTCCAGAGCAAGAGCCGGATCCGTCCCGAGAATATCTACCGGCCGTTCCCGGGCACGGAGATCCTCCTCTTCTCCCACAAGTACGACCTCCCCCCGGGGCGCTACACCGTTTCCGCCTACGTGGAGGACAAGGACTCGGAGCAGCACGGCGCGCTCACCCGTCCCCTGGTGGTGCGGGACTACGAGGCGGAGCCCGGGCTTTCGATCAGCGATCTGGAACTGGCCCTGGCCCTGACCCCGGACCTCCAGGGGCCGCGGCTGACCAAGCTGGGGCAGTCCTACCTGCCCAATCCCATGGGACTGGTGGGGGACTCCAGGAACCTGAACGTCTTCTACGAGATCTACCACCTGGCCACCGAGCGGCAGCACGCCAGCTATCTCCTGCGCTACACCATCCTGCCCCTGGCCTACGTGGTGGGGTTCGACTACCACGTCACCCACGGGCGGGCCTCCCGCGACGACCTGGTCCCCTTCGCCGAGCGGGGGGTGGCCATCGGCAAGGTGGAGCTGTCCCCGGCCGACTACTCCGACATCAAGTTCCCCAGGGAGACGGTGGCCGTGGACGGCGCCGGCCGGGCGGTGAAGGGGGCGAGCCTGGATCTCCACGGCCTGGGCCCCGGCCGGTACGTGCTGGTGGTCACGGTGACCGACGGCATCAACCAGGCCACGGCCCGGGCCGAGGCCCCGTTCCAGATCCTGACCGACGACGGGCTCCGGGAGCTGCTCGCCGTGCAGGGGGGAGGATAGAGACATGCTGCGACCACTCATCGGGCTCGGCCCGCTCTTGCTTCTCATTCCCCTTCTTGCCATGGGGCGGTCGTCCCCGGGGGAGTCCGATCTCGATGCAGGGCTTCAACTGTTCCGTCAGAACAAGATCCAGGAAGCCCTTCCGTTCCTCCAGCGAGCCGCAGGTGACGACGATCGAAAGGCCGAGGCGCTGGCCTGGCTGGGGGAGACGCATCGCCGCCTGGGCAACAACGATGAGGCCCTGAAGTCGGCGCAGCAGTCGCTGCGGCTGGAGCCGCGGAACAGCTTCGCCCATCTTGTCATTGCCGAGGCCCTCTTCCCGTACGGTGGGGGAGCTGCGGACTATGACACGGTCTGGTATCACATCGACCAGGCGGTTGCCTGCGACTCGACGGACGGCAACGCGTGGCAGATGATGTGGGCCAAGGGAATCTTCAAGGCCGATCTTCCGCTCTTTCACAAGGTCCTGCGAAAGATGGTGGAAACGGGTTTCCTGACGGACGCCGCGCTTGCCTACGGCCGTTGGGAGTTGCAGTGCCTGCCTCCGAACGCGGTACTCCTTACCAACGGCGACATGGACACGTTTCCCGCCCAGGCCGTCCAGGTAACGGAGAGGCTCCGGCCGGACGCGGTGGTGATCGAGCGCGGATTGCTGGACACCCCGACCGGACGGCGATTCGTTCGCGACGAACTCGGCGTGCATCTGCCGTATGACGAAGGCGAGTTCGACTCCCCGGATCGCTCACCCGACGCGGCCGGAGAAACCCCGTCCGCGTCCCGGCGGATCCTCGCGGGATGGATCGACCGGCGGACACGCGGCGCCTTCACGCGCCCCATCGCCTTCGCCCCGACGGTGCAGGAGTCATACTACAAGGAATACCGGGATCATCTTCTCTACTCGGGGCCGTTCCTGCTATGGCAACCCGAATCCGTGTCGGTGGCGGTCGACACCGCGGTGGTTCGCCTCAGCCTGGACCACATCGATCCGGGTGCCTTTTCCGGTCCTTGGGTGGGCGACAACGACCGCAGTCCGGTACGCCGTGTATACACCAAGAACCTGGCCGGGAACATAACCCACATGGCGCTGGCCTATGCGGGCGAGTTGATCGAGAGCGGACAGCTCCGGCAGGCGGGTGATGTCCTGGACTGGACGGAGGGGTTCGAGCGGCACACGGAGCTGGGACCGGTGTCCGATTCGGCAATCGGAGAACTCCGGGAAGAGCTGCATCGGAAGGACCGGAACCGCAAGTAGCCCCGGGTGGGAGTCCGGCCGGGGCGGGAAAACACCCTCCCTACCAGAACACGAATCTGCCCGCGATGGCGTGGGGCACGACCCCGAGGACGGCCAGGCCGCGCAGGGCGAGTTGGACGGCGACCAGCACCAGCACGACCGCGGCCACCGAGTGGAACCAGGCGCGCCAGCGCACGCGCGTTCCCGCCGCCCGCCCGGAGGCCACGCCCAGCACCAGGAGCGCGGGGGCGGTGCCCAGGCCGTAGACGGTCATGAGCAGGGCGCCGAAGAGCGCGTGGGCGGAGGCGCCGGCGGCCAAGGCCATGGCCAGGACCGGGCCGCAGGGGAGGAACCCGTTGGCCGCGCCCAGGGCGAACTGCCGGGAGCGGTCGGGGGCGGCCAGCCAGGGGCCCATCCGGCGCACCAGCGCGCCTCCCACCCGGACCGGCCAGGCCGAACGGGGCAACGCCACCCATCCCGCCGTGCCCAGGGCCACCGGCAGCATGAACGCGCTCATGGCCAGGGCCAGCACGCCCTGCATGGTCCCCGACACCGCGCCCAGGCGGGTGGCGGAGCCGGCCAGGCCGAAGGCGAAGCCCAGGAGGGCGTAGGCCAGGATCCGTCCGGTGTGGTACCGGGCCAGGGGTCCCAAGAGCGCGCGCGCGACCGCGCCTCGGGCCGGCGACCCCGCGCCGCCGGCGGTCCCCCGGCTCGCTTGCCCGGCCGCGAAGGCGCCCTGGATCGGCCCGCACATCCCCACGCAGTGGCCCAGGCTCACGGTGAGCCCGGCCAGGAAGACCAGGGGGAGGTCCAGGGAGGCCTCGCCGGCTCCGGGGAGCGGGTGGCAGGACGGGGCTACCACGAACATGGGGTCCCTCCGGCGGCGAGGGCGGCTCGCCGCGGCGCGTGCACGGGCCCGGCTAGGGCGTGGGCTCGTCCGAGACCATGGCGATCCACTTGCCGTCGGGGCTCACGGCCAGGCGGCTGAGATGGGCGAGGGCCGGATCGTCGAAGCGCGCCACCTCGTCCCACCGGTTGTCCGGGTCCGGCCGGTAGCGGTAGACCGCGTTGTCCCGCGCGGCGAGCAGGGTGCGGTCCGGCGTCCAGGCGTGATCCTGGCTTCCTTCCAGGGCCGGGGCCACCGGCTCGATCTGCCGGCTGGCCGCGCTCAGTTCCCGGATCCACCAGACCCCGTCCTCGTCCCGCTGGGGGAAGGTGATCAGGGGCCGCCCCGGCACCGCCTGCAGGCAGCGCCCCACGTCCTGGGCCACCTCCAGCCCCTGACCGGAGCGGGTGTCGGCCAGGAACAGGGTGTTCGGCTGGCCGAGGACGAACACCGCCACCCGGGTGGGACTGGCCCAGGCCTGGTAGCCGACCGGCTTCACGTCGCGCAGGAGGAGCGTGGATCCCTTGCCGTCCGGGGTGAACCCCCAGAGCCGCTGGGTGGAATCCGCCTCCACCTGGATCACCGCGAACCCGACGCCGCCGGGAACCGGGGTGGGGGAGTACTCGCTCTCCGGGGTGTGGGTGATCTGCACCGATCGGCTCGTCTTGAGATCGTAGCGGTAGATGTCGGCTTGGCCGTCCCGGATCGAGGTGTAGAGGAAGGCACGGCTGTCCGGGAGGAAGCAGGGCTGGTTGTCGTAGCCCGGTCGGTGGGTCACGTTCCCGGGAGCGCCGATGTGCAGGGTCCCCTCCGCCGTCTCCAGGGGAGCGAGAAAGATGTCCGTTCCCGGCTGGGCCCCGGCCGGGCCCGCCCCCGCGCCCAGCACCGCCAGCACACCTCCCACCACGACCAGATTCGCCTTCACCGCCGACCTCCGGATGAGTAGCATATTGGATCAACCCATAGAGTATGAAGCAACGGGCCGGCCCTGCGAAGGAAAAGGACGCGGGCCGGGGCCCCGGGGAGCGGCGGATGTCCTGGTTCGGCAAGATCCTGGGAGGCGGTATCGGCATGGCCATGGGAGGCCCCCTGGGGGCCATCCTCGGGGCCGGCCTCGGCCACACCCTGCTCGACCAGAACGCCGGCGCCGGCCTCCGCATGGCCCGCCTCTCCCCCCGCGAGACCCGCCAGACCGTGTTCTTCACCGCCACCTTCGCCATGCTGGGGAAGATGGCCAAGGCGGACGGCGCGGTCTCCGCGGAGGAGATCCGGGTGGTCGAGCGGTTCATGACCGAGCGCATGGGCCTCGACGCCCGCACCCGGCAGCTGGCCATCCGCATCTTCAACCAGGGGAAGACGGGAACCACGCCCTTCAGCGCCTACGCGGACCAGTTCGGCCAGGTCTTCGCGCAGGAGGTCGAGATGCGGGTGATGCTGTTCGAGCTGCTCCATACCCTGGCCGTGGCCGACGGCGCCCTGCATCCCGAGGAGGACCGCCTGCTGCGCGAGGCCCTGGGTCCGCTGCGCCTGGACCCCGGGGTCTACGAGAAGCTCAAGGAGGCCGTCCCCGACCTCCAGAAGCAGTACGCGGTCCTGGGCTGCACCGCCGACGCCACCGACCAGGAACTCAAGAAGGCCTACCGGAAGGCGTGCCGGGACTTCCATCCCGACACCGTGGTGTCGAAGGGTCTCCCCGAGGAGTTCGTGAAGTTTGCGGAAACCAAGTTCAAGGAGATCAACACGGCCTACGAGGCCATCCGCGAGCACCGCAAGACCGCGTCCTGAGCCCTCCCCGCCCTCAGGTCCGGCGCCGGGCCAGGGCCAGGTACACCAGTCCCCCCAGGATCCCGGCCACGAAGCCCCCGATGTGGGCCCACCAGGCCACCCCCGCGTCCGCCGCCCGGGCGGAGATCGAGCCCACCCCGTTCACCAGCTGGAGCACGAACCAGAAGCCGAGCACGACCAGGGCCGGGAGCTCGGCCAGCCGGATGAAGAAGCCGAGGGGGATGAGGGTGACCACCCGGGCCCGGGGGAACATGACCAGGTAGGCCCCCAGCACCCCGGAAATGGCCCCGCTGGCCCCGATGGAGGGGACGGTGGAGCCGGGGGCGGAGAGGCCGTGGGCCAGGGTGGCGATCCAGCCGCAGGCCAGATAGAAGACCAGGAACTTGCCGTGTCCGAAGCGGTCCTCCACGTTGTCGGCGAAGATCCACATGTAGAGCATGTTCCCCAGCAGATGCATCCACCCGCCGTGGAGGAACATGGAGACCAGGACCGAGCGCGCATCGGCCACGCCGTTTCCCGGCCGGAAGTAGTCGGCGGGGATGAAGGCGGCCTGCTGGAAGAAGCCCGCCAGCCGCGGCCCCAGGGAAAGTTCGTAGAAGAAAACGAGCACGTTGACCGCGATCAGCGCGAAGGTGACGTAGGGGACCGTCCGCCGGGTCTGGATGTCGCGCAGGGGAATGACCATCTCGCCGCTAGCCTGCCCCAGAATCTACCCCCAGGGCAAGCAAAAGCCGGCCGCGGGGTGGCCGCGGCCGGCTGGTCACGTTCGGGAAAAGGGGTCGTCCCCGGCGGGCTAGTCGTCCCCGCCGTGGTGATCCTCGTGGCCGTCCCAGCCCTGCTGGGCGTGCAGCACCGGCTTGACCTTGAAGTTCATGCTCCCCGGAGGGCTCTCGACCACCGACCGGTTCACGTCGAACACGACGGTGATGCTGGTATCCGTCCCGTCCCCGATGGTGAACGGGGAATTCACCTTGATCTTGCCGCTGGGAACCACGGCGTCGACGGAATCCCCGGCCTGGGTCACGACCATGGCCTTGGCCATGCCGAGGACCAGGAAGTCGTAGTCCCCGGCCGGAAGCTGGGCGTCACCCAGGAAGTTGGCCAGGGTGGTGTCCAGGCCGGCCACGCTCAGGGTCACCGTGGTGTCGGAGAGCACCGGGTACGCGGTGCAGTTCTCGTCCGCGTCGTCGTCCATCTCCCCGCCGTCGGAGAGCGGCGAGAGACGCGAAGCGTCACCCTCTTCGTCCTTCATCACCGTGTCCGTGTCGGCGCAGGCGTAGGCGGTGACGGAATCGAAGCTCACGATGAGATCGGCCAGGGGTGTGCGGTCCCCGGAGCCGAACGAACCGTCCGACATGGGCCGCAGTGCGGTCTGGCCGGCGGGGCCGGCCGCGAAGCCGTTGTCGAAGGCCATGAAGACGGACAGGTTGCCGGTTCCCGGAGCCGACGGGCTCTGCCCGCAGCTGGAAACGGCGACCACGAGGGCGAGGGCGCCGACGCCCAGCCAAAGGGCCTGGACGCGGGACCCGAACAGACGACGCATGATGATCCTCCTCCTATTCCATTGAAGCGTAACCCAAGGATGTACGCATGATACTAGCACGGAGGCCCGCCGGTTCCCGGCGGAACATTCTCGAGGCGCTTTGGGTTTTTTGCCCCACATGGAGCCGCTCCCTCGTCCAGCCGGGGGTCCGGGTGGACACGGGATCGTGTCCGGTCGGACGCGTGAAGGAGGAGCGGGACGCTTCCTGGCGAACGCGGCCTAGTTGCCGGTGTAGCGCGTCTTCAGGCGTCCCCAGGTCGAGGGATGGACGGGAACGGCCACGGAGGGGTCGATCACCGTCACCGTGTAGGTGAACTCGCGGGGGGAGCCTCCGGCCAGGACGTTGCCCACGGTGACGCTGACGTCCAGGTCCACCACCGGGGCGCCTCCGGGCAGGCCCTGGGGCGTCCAGACCAGGGTGTTGTCCCCGTAGCCGTTCTGGATCGATTCCAGGGTCACCGAGATCGCGCCGGAGCCCCGGCTCATGGTGACCGTGGCCCCGGAGAAGTCGGCGTTCGGCATGGAGAAGGACCAGAGCCCGGGGACGACCGTGTAGGGGACGAACCCCGGAGGCGGCCAGGCCACCCACTCCGGACTCCCGGGGCGGCTCCCGAACGGCCCCAGGACCCACATGGCGTAGCCGTTGCTGAAGCCGTCGAAGGTCGCCCCGATTCCCACCGTGCTCTGGGGCGGGTAGAGGATCCAGCGCCGGTGCCCCACGGTGGGGGTGCCGGGGTCCATCATCCACCCGGTGACCGCGTCCGGCAGCGAGGCGTAACCCAGGGCCAGGTTGGACTTGCCCGCCGCCTCCGCCCCGGTCGCGGTGTAGCAGGTCCAACCGGTGGGCGGGGAGTGACTGAGCGCGCTGTTGGCGGTCATCATGAGCGCGGCGGCCTGGCACTTGGCGTCCAGGGACCCGTCGCGGGTGAGATCGGTGGGGAGGCCGGCCATGGCGCGGAAGTACCGCACCCGGAGCATCCCCGCGTCCAGGTAGGCGCCGGCCACTGCTCCCGGCGTGCAGGAGGCGACGTCCCCGGTCCAGTTCGGGGAGCCGGCGGAAGCCTGGTAGACGTTCTCGTAGAAGGAGACCACCGAGGCCCGGTCCCCCGGATTCACGGCCGGGAGCTGGGCCGCGGCCGGGGCGGCCCCGAGGGCCAGGGCGCCGGCGAGAACGAGTGCGGTGATCCTGGACACGGTGAACGCGGCGCCGCTCAGCGGAGGTGAAGAACTTTCAGGAACTTCCCGAGGAAGATGTTCGCCGGGTGATTCCGGTGCAGGAAGCCGAGCACCGGCCGCTTGCGGATGCCGATGCGGCGGAACTCCTCCAGGATCGCCTCGTACTGGGGATCGAGCTGGAGCCCCTTGTGCAGGGCGGAAATCGCCTTCTTTCGCTTTCCCTTGACCAGATAGACCTGGGCCAGGTTGTGGTACAGCTCGGGATGGTAGGGCGACTCCTGGATCGCGCTCTCGCAGAGGTCCAGCGCCTCCTGGTACCGCCGGCCGGTCTGGACCAGGCAGAGTCCGTAGTAGGACTGGAAGATCGCTTCCTCCGGAGCCAGGGCCAGAGCCCGCTCGAATGCGGCCGACGCCTCGTGCACGCGTTCGGTCTGCATGAGAAGGAGGCCGGCCCGGAACAGCTTGTTCGGGTCGTCTTCGGTTCCGAAGTCGGGTTGCGTTTGTTCCGCGCGCAGCTCATTTGCTTTCATGGATCTCTGGCTCCTCTCCGAGGGGTCTAAACCATGATCGGCACCGGGGGGGTGGGGATTCAGTAGGAGTTGTCAGGGGCCGCCCCCGAGGGAGCTCTGGCCCAACCGCCTCTCCCCGGGACCGATATGAGAGTTAAGTGATTTATTTGCAATGTTTTAGGGCTACACCCCCGGGGTTCCGGGGGCTGGGGGGGCTCCGGCCCCCGTGCTACCCTCCCCGGAACCGATCGGGACCGCCGTGGGGGCGAGCCGGGGGGTCGGGAGGATCGCATTCATGAAATACGCCCTGCTGAAGCTCCAGAACGCGGTGGTCATCGAACTGGAGGGGGACGTGTGGGGGGGCTGGGATACCCTCGAGCTGAAGGAGGCGGTGGGGGAGATGGTGCGTCACGGGGACCTCCGCTACGTGGCCGATCTCTCCGGTACCGGCATGGTGAACTCGGCCGGGTTGGGCGTGCTCATGGCGGTCAAGGACCTGGTGGAGCAGGCCCGGGGACGCCTGGTCCTGTGCGGGGCCAGCGAGCGCACCCGCCGGGTCATGGCCATCTCGGAGACCACGGGCCAGTTCACCATCGTGGAGACCCGGGACGACGCCTTCCGGACCCTCGGGGTCCAGCCCGGGGCCTAGGCCCGGCCCCGCCGGTCCTAGTACGATCCCACCACGTTCACGAACACCCCGCGGTTGTCGTAGCCGAGTTCGGTGAGGTCGTCGCTGAACGAGGTGAAGTTGAAGCCGGCCCCCGCCTTCAGGTTCCGGTTAAGGTTCCGGAAGGCGGCCACCAGCACCCCCTGCCGTCGGTCCTCCCCGTCCGCCGAGCGGAGCCAGCGATACTCCACCTGGCCGTCCCAGCGCTGCATCACGTGGGCCACTCCCCGCACCACGCCCAGGTAGAAGCGGGACTGGAGCCAGTCGTCCCCGGTCCGGTCCAGGCGCACCTGGCCGAAACGGGCCGCGGTCTTGACCCCCACCCCGAAGGTGCGGGTCAGGTCCACCAGCCCTTCGGTGGAAACCACGTGGAGGCGCTCGTCGGGGCGCTCCGGCACCTGGCCCGGGCTCGGCATGTCGACGAGGAACGTGTATTTCCCCAGGAGCTGCCAGCGGTCGGCGTCGACCGGCCGGTAGGCGAAGCCGGCGCTGGATTCCACGAAGCGGGCGTTCCCGGCCGCGTCCACCGCGTCCTCGGTCACGGACAGGCTGAACTTCCCGGTGACGGTCAGGCTCGGCCCGGTCCGGACGTCCAGCCGGTTCGTGGTCAGCCACTGGGTGCGGCGCCGGCCCCCCTCGTCCTTCCGGTACTCAAGCTTGGAGGCGGTCCGGGTCTCCCCCCCGTCGTATCCGGCGGAGAGCGAGATGACGTGCCGGCGCACTCCGCCGGGCACCGCGTCCTCGGCGTTGCTGCTCTGCACCGAGGCCCCCAGGGTCCAAAGCCGGTTCGGTTCCAGCTCCAGACCGAAGACGTGGCTGAGCCCGGTCCCGGTCCGGCTGCGGCTGACCTGGCTCTCCGTGAACATCCGGAGCTGGTTGGAGAGCGCCTTCCGCTGTCCCAGGGTCATCACCCCGCGGCGCCCGTCCGTGCGGTCCGGCGACAGGGTGTAGGTGCCGTAGACCTCGTACCCGTCGCTCAGGCGGGCGTTGGCTCCGATCCGGGTCCTGGGGTCGAGGCTGCCGCTGGTGTTGTCCAGATCCAGGCGGAACCATTGCGACAGCGCGAAGTTCGCCCCCACCCGCAGGGCGTCCCCGCGATTCCCCGAGGAGCCTTCGGCCCGCAGGGTGAGGCCGTCGTTGACCTGGGCCCCGATGCCCGCGGTGGCCAGGTTGTTCTCGGTGTAGGTCCCGCTCCGGGCCAGGGTGCCCTGGCCGATCCCGTAGACGGTGACGTCGGGGGTGACGGAGACGTCCAGGCGCAACCCGGCCAGGGTGCCGGTCCCGTCCTCGCCGGCGGCGGGGCGTTCCTCCACCCGCCGCGTCTCCGCGCTCAGGCCGACCCGGTCGCCGGTCCGGAAGTCGGCCTCCAGACCGTACCGCCGGTCCTCGCGCACGTTCTCCTCGTCCTGGACCGCGGCCCGCCCGGCCACCGAGAGCACTTCCCCGGCCCGCCAGGTGAACTCGCCCCCGTAGTCGGTGCGCTCGTTGGCGTTCTCCAGCCGGGCGGTGGAGAATCCGGCCTCCCGCCGCTTCCACCAGCCGGCCACCTCGGCGTCGGCGGTCCCGCCGGTCAGTTCCGACACGTCCAGGCGGCTCTCCACCCCCACCGCCTGTCCCCGGCGGGCGCCGCCGGTTCCCGGCAGGTCGGTGAAGGTGAGCCCGCCGTCGGTCGAGACCCGCCCGGTGGCCGCCTGGCGCGCCTCGCTGGTCGCCACCTCGGCCTTCAGGTACGTGCCCTTCCCCGCACGCACCGATCCGTCCACCCCCCAGAGCTGGTAGTCGGTGCCGGAGCGGTTCTCGTGGGCGAAGGTACCGCCCAGGGACCCGTGGTCCCCGGCCGTGGCCACGGCCCGGGTCCCCGCCGACATGCGGCCGGCCACGAAGCCGTCGGGGACGTATTCGTAATCCGCCAGGAGGAGGACCCGGTTCCCGTCCAGCGGGGCGTCGCGGACCACCGAGGGCGCGGTGGGATCGACCACCGTCTCCAGGGGGCGGGTGAGGATGACCCGGCCCTGGATCTCGTCGATCTCGTAGTCGCGATAGCGCACCAGGGCCACGTTCTCCAGGACCCGATCGGAGTCCCGGTCCCGCACCTCCACGTGCAGCTTCTCCGAGCCCTGGACGATGTCGTGGCGGCTCAGGTAGTAGAGGCTCCCCCCGGTGCCGGCCAGCTCGTCGTGGCCGAGGGCGGTCTGGGCTTCCGAGGCGAAGGCGGTGATCTCGGCCGCCGGCTCGCCGTAGTCGTTCAGCGCCCCCATCCGGTGATGGACCTTGGCCCCGTAGAGGGAGCGGTCGTACTGGGCGAACTCGGTCCCGGTCAGCCCGGTCTCGTAGTTCCCCCACAGCACCGAGGACCCGTCCCACTCCACCCGGGCGTAGAGCCGTCCCTGGCTCTGGGCGTCGTCGACGGTGGTGGAGCCGTCGCCGTAGACCGGGTAGTAGCGGTCCGGATCGAGGCGCCGGAGCACGCTCCGGGCGTCCTTCTTGTGCAGGTTGCCGGCCAGATCGGACAGGTGGTCCTCGTGGGTGTCAAGATGGGCGGCCACCAGGTACTTGCCCCGGATCTTGCCCTTCATGTACAGGGCCACCCGCCCGTCGGCGTAGACGTCGCCGTCCATATGGTCGTCGGGGGCCAGGGGCTCCACGTTCCCGCTCACCTGGTTGTGCCCCAGGGTGAGATCGGCAATCCCGACCATGAAGAACCGGCTCTCGGGAACCTCCGCGCTCAGGAGACGGCTCCACACGTCGCCGTCGGGGCCGATCGCCTCCACCCGGAACTCGTGGGTCCCCCCGGGCACCAGGCGCTCCACCGCGAACCGGCCCTGGGCGTCCACCGGAACCGGGGCGCCGTCGACCGCGATCCGCACCCGGGGCCCCACCCCTTCCCCGTGGATGCGCACCCGGGAGGCGTGGAGCGGGATGGCCCGGCGGGCCAGGTTCCCGTTCCCCAGGATCTCGCCGCCTTGGACGGGACCGTGGAGGGTATGTAGCGTGGCCTGGCGGGGCGTCTCTCCGGTCTTCTCCGCGAACCGGATCGCCCGCGGCGCCGTCTCGTCGAAGCGGCCCTGGGCGTCGTAGACCCGCAGCACGTAGAGGAAGCCATCCCCGGGCCGGACCAGGGAACCGGTGTCCAGGGACCCGTCCCAGTCCACCGTCTGGACCGGGTTCAGCGTCTCGCCCCGGAGGGTGCGGACCGGGCGGGCCAGAAGGTCGTCGTCGTCCCGGTAGATCCGCAGTTCCCACCGCTGGAGGAAGTCCGTGTAGTTGCAGGCCAGGGTGAAGCGAACGGGGTTCCCCACCGCCTCCGGGTCGAGGAGGGCCACCTCGGGGGCGCCGGCGTCCAGCCGCGGCGTGCCCGCGGCCAGGGTGGTGATCCAGACGGATCCGCTCCCCGGAAGCTGGAAGGGGGAGGCCGGGGTCCGCTCGTCCCCGGCCGCCCGGTCGGGCCAGGTGCCGGGCACCGCGCCTCTGGACGGATCCAGACCGGGAGACGCCGGTTCCAGGCCCGGAGGGGCGGTGTCGGGGGGGAACGGGGCGCCCATGTCCGCGGGAACGTCCATGGCCGCCCCCCCCGATCCGGACTCGGTGCCCCCGCCGGGCCCGGCGTAGTCCGACCCCCGGGAGTCCCGATCAGGATGCCCGTCCCGCTGGGGCGGGATCTGGGCCGGGAGCCTCACCCCGAAGTTCACCTTGACGGCCAGGGAGGGGGTGACCCGGATCACCCGCGGGTTCTCGGTGGTGAAGGACGAGCCCGGGGGCAGGGACCCGGGGTCCACCTTGAGGATCAGGTTGCGGCCCCGGTCCCAGCTTCCCCCGTCCACGTCGGCCAGATGGAAGCGGCCCTGGGCGTCGGTCTCGGTCACCCATCCCTCGGCGGTGACCAGCCGCACCCCCGGGATGCCGTGCTCGGTGAAGGCCTCGTTGGTGATGGTGTAGACGATGCGGGTGCGGTCGCCGTCGGACTCCATGCGCCGCGACACCTGGATGTCCTGGCCGGTCCGGCCCGCCGCCTTGGCCCCGACGTGGTGCTCGGTGACGGTGCCGTCCGGATCCATGCGAAGCCGGGTCCCCTCGGCGGTGGTCACCCACAGGGGCTTCAGCACCGGGTCGGTCAGGGCCACCTCCAGGGTGGCCATGTGTCCCGGCGGGTCCAGCGGGCTCCGGCGCGCGGAGAGGGTCCCCAGGTCCAGCCCCACCTCCACCGGCGAGGTGAAGCCCCGGTCCCGGAGGAGGCGCGGCCCGTCGCCGCGATCCAGGCTGGTGCTGTTCACCTGGTAGACGCCCTCGGGGAACCCGCCGGTCACGGTGACGTGGGTGGCGTCGGTCGGGCTCTGCCAGCCGTCCCCGTTCCGGTCGTGGAAGACCTTGCCCAGGACGGTGGTCCGGTCGAAGATCGGATCCGCCCCCACCCGGACCGGGGCCCGGGCGATGTTGCCGATCCGGCTCCCGTCCAGGTAGGGCGCGGCTTCGTTCACGTACTCGCCCCCGGTCACCCCCGAGCCCACGATCAGGGCGTAGCGGAGGCGGACCGATTCCTGCCCGGCCAGGGAGAGGCCGTCGAAGACGAGGGGACGGCCCCCCTGCGGGATCACCGCCGTCTCGACGTCATCGCCGGTGCCGAGGTCGCCGTCCGGCCCCGCCCGGCGCAGGGAGGCCGAGCCCGCGGCGAACTTGAAGCCGGCGGGGATCGTGTCCTCGACCCGCACCCCGGCCAGGGGCAGGGGACCGGCGTTGGTCACCGTCACCTCGTAGCCCACGATGTCCCCGGTCACCGCGTCGGACCGGAGCGCGTGCTTTTCGACCAGCACCGCCGAGGGCGCCAGGGTGAACAGGACCGGGGTGGCCACGTCGTTGTCGGTGGGGTCGCCGTCCCCGTCGGGGTCGGGGTCGGTGCCGTTGGCCGAGGCGTCCCGCACCACGATCCCGGCCGGGCTGGAGCCGGCCGCGAAGGCGGTGTTCCCGTAGGGACCGGGGTCGGCGCCGGGGTTCACCGTGACCACGATCTCCAGGGTGGCCCGCGCCCCCGGGGCCAGCACGTCGGTTCCGGCCAGGAGGGCGGTATCGGGGACGGTTCCGGTGTAGCCCGGGTTCACGGTGAGGGATCCCTCGGTGACCAGGACCGACTCCACCGCGAACCCGGTGGCCCCGGCGAAGGTGGCTCCCAGGTCGTCGGTGAGCTGGACCCCGGAGAGCGGCACGTCGCCCAGGTTCCGCACGTTCACCGCATAGGCCACGCTGTGGGTTCCGTCGCCGTTGTCCACCGGCCCCGCCGAGACCGCCTTGGCCGCGCCCAGCACCGGGCGCTCGGTGAAGGTGACCGGGGTGGCGCCGGTGTCGTCGGTGGGATCGCCGTTCCCGTCGGCGTCGGGCACGGCCCCGTTCACGGAGAGATCGGCGATTCCGGCTCCGGCCGGGCTCGTGCCCGAGGCCGAGGCGCTGTTGCCGTAGGGGCCGAGAACCGCCCCCGGAGTGACCCGCACCGTGAGGTCCAGGGTGGCCGAGGCTCCCGGGGCCAGGACGTCGGCGCCGGAGAGGAGGTTCGTGTTCGGAGCGCTTCCGGTATAGGCGGGGTCGGGAGTCAGTCCGCCGGCCCCGGGGGTCACCGCCTGGACCGCGAACCCCGCCGCCCCGGCGAAGGCGGCGGCCAGATCGTCGGTGAGCTGGACCCCGGCCAGGGGGACGTCGCCCGAGTTCTCGATGCGGAACCGGTAGGTCACGTCCTGGGTGCCGTCGCCGTTGGTGGAGGGCCCGGCCGTGGTTTCCTTGGCCAGGCCGATCTGCGGCGACTCGGTAAAGGACACGAAGGTGGCGCCGGTGTCGTCGGTGGGATCGCCGTTGCCGTCGGCGTCGGGCACCGGCCCGTCCACCGACTGATCCGCGACCCCGGCCCCGGCCGGGCTCGTGCCCGAGGCGGTGGCGCCGTTGCCGTAGGGGCCCAGGTTGCCCCCCGGGGTTACGGTCACCGTCACCGTCACCGTGGCCCCCGATCCGGCGGGAAGGACGTCGGCGCCGGAGAGGAGACCGGCACCGGGACCGCTTCCGGTGTACCCCGGGTTCGCGGTCACCGGGCCTCCGGCCACGGCGACCCCGTCCACGGTGAAGGCGGCGGCCCCGGCGAAGGCGGCGCCGAGATCGTCGGTGATCTGGACCGCGGCCAGGGGGACGTCGCCCGCGTTCACCAGCTCCAGGGTGTAGCCCAGGGTGTAGGTGCCGTCGCCGTTCCCGGCCGGCCCCGCGCTCACCCGCTTGGCCAGCCCGATCCCCGGGGCTTCGGTGAAGGAGACCGGAGTGGGGGCGCCGTCGTCGGCGGGGTCGCCGTTCCCGTCGGCGTCGGGCGTGCTGCCGTCGGCCGAGAGGTCGCTGAGCGGACTCCCGCCGGCGCTGGTTCCCCGCGCCACCGCGGTGTTCAGGTACGGCCCCAGATCGCTTCCCGGAGTCACGGTCACCGTGATCGCGAGTTCCACCTGCCCGCCGGGCAGGAGGGTGTCGGAACCGGTGAGGAGGTCGACGCCGGGCGCGGTGCCGGTGAAACCGGGGTCGAGGGTGGCCGCACCCGAGACCACGGTCACCGAATCCACCGCGAAGGCGGTCGCCCCGGCGAAGGTGGCGGCCAGGTCGTCGGCCACGTTGAGGCCGCCGATGGCCGCGTCCCCGGAGTTCTCCACCCGGACGGCATAGGTCAGGGTGTAGGTCCCGTCCCCGTTCCCGGCCGGGCCGGAGACCACCCGCTTGGCCGCACCCAGCTCCGGCGCCTCGACGAAGGTGACCGGGGTGGGGACGCCGTCGTCGGTGGGGTCGCCGTTGCCGTCGGCATCGGGCACGGTGCCGTCGGTGGATGTGTCCTGGACCACCGCCGCCGAGGGACTCCGGCCCCGGCCCAGGGCGCTGTTGTCGTAGGGCCCCAGGTCCAGGCCCGGGGTCACGGTGACGGTGACGGCCACGCTCCCGGCCCCGCCGGGAGCCAGGGCATCGGTCCCGGCCAGGAGGGCGGTATTCGGGGCGACCCCGGTGTATCCCGGGTTCGCGGTCAGGGGGCCGCCGGTCACGGTGACGCCGTTTACGGTGAAGCCGGTGGCCCCGGCGAAGGCGGCGCCGAGATCGTCGTTGAGCTGGACCGCGGAGAGCGGCCCGTCCCCGGAGTTCTCGACCTGCAGGGTATAGGTCAGGGTGAAGGTGCCGTCCCCGTTGCTGGACGGGCCGGCGCTCACCCGCTTGGCCACCCCGATCTCCGGGGCCTCGGTGAAGCTGACCGGGGTGGGGGTGCCGTCGTCGGTGGGGTCGCCGTTCCCGTCGGCGTCGGGCACGGCGCCGTCGGCCGAGACGTCGCTCGCGGTGGTGCCGCCCGGGCTCGTCCCCTGGACGAACGCGGTGTTGGCGTAGGGACCCAGGTTGCTTCCCGGGGTCACGGTCACCGCGAGTTCGAGGGTCCCGGTCTGTCCGGGCTGGAGGGTATCGCTCCCGCCGAGGAGGGATTGCCCGCCCCCGTTTCCGGTGAAACCCGGGCCGGCGGTGAGGGGGCCGGCGGTCACGGTGACCGAGTCCACGGTGAATCCGGAGGCGCCGGCGAAGGCGGTAGCCAGGTCGTCGGTGATCTGGAGCCCGGACAGGGAAACGTCCCCGGAGTTCCCGACCACGAATCCGTAGGTCAGGGAGTAGGTGCCGTCCCCGTTGTTCACCGGTCCGGCCACCACCGCCTTGGCCAGGCCGACTTCGGGGGATTCGGTGAAGTTGACCGGGGTGGGGGCGTTGTCGTCGGTGGGATCGCCGTTGCCGTCGGCGTCGGGGACGGCACCGTTGGCGCTGGCGTCGGCCAGCCCGGTGCCGGCGGGGCTGGTTCCCGCCGCGGTGGCGGTGTTGCCATAGGGGCCGAAGTCGGTTCCCGGGGTGACGGTCAGGGCCACCTCCAGGGTGGCGCTGCCGCCGGCCGGGAGGGTGTCGGTTCCGGCCAGGAGCAGGGTATCGGGGGCGGTTCCGGTATAGGCCGGGTCGGCGGTCAGCCCGCCCCCGGTCACGGTGACCGCATCCACGGTGAACCCGGAGGCGCCGGCGAAGGCGGCGGCCAGGTCGTCGATTAGCTGCAGGTTCCGGAGTTCCACGTCACCCGAGTTCTGGACCACCAAGGCGTAGGTCAGGGAGTAGGTGCCGTTGCCGTTGTTCACCGGCCCGCTCAGGACCCGCTTGGCCGCCCCGAGTTCGGGGGCCTCGGTGAAGGACACGAAGGTGGCGCCGCTGTCGTCGGTGGGGTCGCCGTTTCCGTCGGCGTCGGGCACCGTGCCGTCGGCCGAGACGTCGCCGGCCGTGGCCGCGGCCGGACTCGTGCCCTGGGTGGAGGCGGTGTTGGCATAGGGACCCAGGTTGCTCCCCGGGGTCACGGTGATGGCGACGTCCACGGTCCCGCTCTGCCCGGGCTGCAGGACGTCGCTTCCGGCCAGCAGATCCTGCCCGGCCCCGCTTCCGGTGAAGCCCGGGTCGGCGGTAAGGGGGCCCCCGGTCACCGTGACCGCGTCCACGGCGAAGCTCGTGGCCCCGGCAAGGGCGGTGGCCAGGTCGTCGGTGATCCGGAGCCCGGAGAGGGCCACGTCCCCGGAGTTGACGACCGTGAACCGGTAGGTGAGGGCATAGCTGCCGTCGCCGTTGTTGGTGGGGCCGGCGAACACCGCCTTGGCCAGGCCGAGTTCGGGTGCCTCGGTGAAGGAGACCGGGGTGGGGGCGCCGTCGTCGGTGGGGTCGCCGTTGCCGTCGGCGTCGGGGACGGCGCCGTCGGCGCTGGCGTCCCGGTACGAGCCGCCGGCCGGGCTCGTGCCCTGGGCGGTGGCGGTGTTGGCATAGGGCCCCAGGCCGGCGCCCGGGGCGACGGTCAGGGCCAGCTCCAGCGTGGCGCTGGCCCCGGCGGGCAGGGTGTCGGTTCCGGCCAGGAGCAGGGTGTCGGGGACGGTGCCGGTGTAGCCCGCCTGCAAGGTGAGGGAGCCGCCGGTCACGGTGACCGCGTCCACGGTGAAGCTGGTGGCCCCGGCGAAGGTGGTGCCTAGGTCGTCGGCCAGCTGCAGGTTCCGGAGTTCCACGTCCCCGGAGTTCTGGATCGCGAAGGCGTAGGTGAACGAGTAGGTGCCGTCCCCGTTGTTAATCGGGCCGCTCAGGACCCGCTTGGCCGCTCCGAGTTCGGGTGCCTCGGTGAAGGAGACCGGGGTGGGGGCGCTGTCGTCGGTGGGGTCGCCGTTGCCGTCGGCGTCGGGGATGGTGCCGTCGGTCGAGACGTCGGAGGCGGCGGCCGCGCCCAGCCCGATAGCGGTGGCCCGGGCGGTGTTGTCGTAGGGCCCGAGGTCGGAACCGGGGGTCACGGTCAGGAAGACCCGCACTTCCGCGGCGGCGCCCACGGCCAGGGTGTCGGTCCCGGCCAGGAGCAGGGTGTCGGGGGCGCTTCCGGTGTACTCGGGGGCCGGGGTGAGCGGCCCGAGGGGCACCGCCACCGAATCCACGGTGAAGCCGGAGGCCCCGGTGAAGGCGGCGGCCAGGTCGTCGCTCACCTGCACCTGCCGGAGGTCGGCGTTCCCCGCGTTCTCGATCACGAAGCGATAGCCCAGGGAGTAGGTGCCGTCCCCGTGGTTCACCGGCGGGACCAGCACCGCCTTGGCCAGGCCGATCCTCACCCGGCTCAGGGTCACCGGGGCGGTGGCGGGAACGTCGTCGGTGGTATCCAGGGTCCGGTCGATCTGCTCCAGCCCCACCAGGGCGGTGGCGCGGTTCGTGTAGACCCCGGCGCTGTCCGGGATCACCACGTCGTAGGTCAGGACCGCCGAATCGGCCGCGGGCACGGCGAAGGGTCCCAGGAAGGTGAGGCCGGAGCCGCTTGTCCCGGGGTCGCCGATCCCCACCCCGCCGTAGACGGCCGAACCCGGGACGTAGGTCGCGGGAAGGGGGGTGGCCGGGAGATCGTCCCGGATCTCGTCCACCGTGGCGTCGATGGTTCCCGAGGCGTTCCGCAGGGTGACCGCATAGGTCACGGTGTCGGCGGCGGCCAGGATGGACGGCGCCACCGTCTTCTCCAGGGTCAGGTAGTTGTCGGAGGGCGACACCGGCCCGAAGGTGGTGCGGTTCACGTTGGAGGTGTGCTTGATCTGGGAGCCGCTGGATATGTACTGCACCGGAAAGAACTGCGCCGGCTGGGTGGTGACCCCGGCAATGCGGAAGGTATAGGTCACGGTATAGGCCGTGTTGGCGCTGGAGGCGGTCAGGAAGTAGAGGAGCGAATCGGCACGGGCCCCGGCGTTGGGACTGCCGGAGAAGACCACGCCGACGTCGGTGAGCTGCACCGCGTCGGCCGGCCATTCCAGGAACCCGATGGGGGTGACGGCGAAGATCCCGGTGCCTCCGATGGTCCCGGTCTCCCCGGTCACGGTGAGGGTCATGATCCCGCCCAGGCCGGGCGGATCGGGGCCGTTCACCACCGTGGTCACCTTGTTGGCGTTGGCGGCGATGGTCCCCATGGCGGTCAGCGGGAAGACCGCGCTCCCCAGGAGCGAGCCGCCGGGCGGGGCGCCCTCGTAGGCGCTCACCGTGTGGTTCTCGGGGACGGCGGTGGCCGCCGTCGCCTGCAGGTAGACGTAGGCGTAGGCGGTATCCCCGGTGGCCAGCCCGCCCAGACGCACCAGGCCGTCCTCGTTGGGGGCCAGGGAGAGGTTGGGTCCGGCGAAGGAAGACGCCCGCACCCAGAGGTCGGCGATGTCCGGACCGCTGTCGTTGACCACGCGATAGGCCGCGTACCCGGCGTAGAGCGAGTCCCCGGCGTCCAGATAGAACGTGTCCGAGGACGCCCGGGTGATGGTCACCGCCCGGGCCGCAGCCGGCGCCAGCAACACCGAGGACAGGACCAGGCACGGGACGAGGGCCCGGGGAATCTTCCAACCGTGTCGCATGCCGTCCAGACTCCTCGTGGTGACCGGGTTCCGGGGTCGCAGAGGAGGCCCCCCGCGTCTTCCGTCCTGGTATCGGTCGCCGGGGAGGCGGTCTTTAAGACATCCTGTTTCCGGCTCCCGAACTTCCCTTCCGGGAAGAGGTTAGCGGATATCCACCCGGTGGGGGTGGCCTCCATGTCGGGGAGGGACCCCGGCCCCGGATCCTGGGGGAGGTTGCCCCGGCCGGGGTGGTCTCGGGTAAGGTCCCGGGGAAGCGGATGCCGATCCCGAAGGCGAGAGGCGAGACCCATGCCGACCAATGTTCCGCCGCAGTACAAGGAGGCCGAGGCCCGCTACCGCTCCGCGTCCACCCCCGAGGAGAAGGTGGCCGCGCTCGAGGAGATGCTGCGCCTGGTTCCCAAGCACAAGGGAACGGAGAAGCTCCAGGCTGATCTCAAGGCGCGGCTGTCCAAGTTCCGCCGTGAGCCCGAGCACAGGGCGGGCGCCCGGGCCGCCGGGCACCTGGTTTCCCGGGAGGGAGCCGGGCAGATCGCGCTGGTGGGTCCTCCCAACGGCGGCAAGTCCTCGCTGGTCGATCGCCTCACCCACGCCTCGCCCAAGATCGGCGACTATCCCTACACCACCCGGGAGCCGGTCCCCGGGATGATGCCGTACCAGGACGTGGCCATCCAGCTGGTGGATCTTCCCCCGGTGGGGGAGGAGCACGTCGAGCCCTGGGTGTTCGACCTCGTCCGGCGTGCCGATATGGTGTGGGTGGTGGTGGAGGCGGCGGCGTCGCTGGACGGGTTCGAGCGGACCCGGGACCTCCTGGAGGCCAAGCACATCGGGCTCCTGCCCCCGGGGGAGTCCCCCCCGGAGGATGCCCCTCCGGTCGTGCTGTGGAAGAGGACCCGGGTGGTGCTCACCGGGGGCGATCGCCGGGGGGCGGCCGCGGACCGGGACGCCTTCGCCGAACTCCTGGGTCCGCGGTGGGTCCCGATCCTGGTCTCCGCCCGGGACGGGACGGGCCTGGACGACCTGGCCGCGGCCACGTACCGGGACCTGGGGGTGATCCGGATCTACACGAAGCACCCGGGGAAGCCGCCCGACACCGAGCGCCCGTTCACCGTGCCCCGGGGATCCACGGTCCGGGACCTGGCCACGGTCATTCACAAGGAGCTGGCGGAGGGATTCCGGTTCGCGCGCGTCTGGGGCGCTTCCGTGTTCGACGGGCAGCGGGTCCAGGGGGACCACCTGCTGGAGGAGGGAGATATCGTTGAGATCCACATCTGACACGAGACGCGTCCCGACCGGGCTGCTGCTGGCCGGGGTCCTGTTCCTGGCCGGGCTGCTCCCGGCCCCGCGTCCGGCCTCCGGGCAGGAGATCCTGAGGCGGATGGACGCCTGTGCGCAGCTCGAGGACCCGGCGGAGCGGCTGGCCTGCTACGACGCCCTGGCCCGGTCGCTGGGGCTCAACCCGTCCCCGCCGCGGACCGCGGCCGACTCCACCGGGGACTGGGGGGTCAACGTCAAGCAGGATCCGCTGGACGACTCCCGGGTGGTCACCCTCTATCTGGGGGCGGAGTCCCTCTCGCCGCCCTCGGACCGGGAGGTCTTCCTGTTCGTCCGCTGCCGCCACCGGGAGCTGGAGATCTACATCACCTGGGACCGGCCCCTGGCCAACGGGGAGGTCCTGGTCCGTCTGGGCGAGGGGCCCAGCGAGCGGCAGTACTGGAACCTCTCCACCGACGCGGAAGCGAGCCTGGTTCCCGGGGACTCCGGCGCCTTCCTGCGCCGGTTGCTTGCCGTGCCCCGCCTGGTGGCCAAGGTAAATCCCCGGGATTCCGTGCCCATGACCGCGGTGTTCCGGCTGGACGGTCTCTCCACGGTGATGGGCCGGGTGCCCACCGACTGTCTGCGGTAGTCCGGGGCCTCAGTTTCCCCGGGTGAGTACCACCCGGGTGGTGGTGCTCCGGCCGCCGGCGCGCAGGCGCAGGAAGTAGATCCCGGCCGGGGCCCGCCCCCCGTCCTCCAACCGTCCGTCCCAGACCGCCCGGTGCGATCCGGCCGGAACCTCGCGCTCCTCCAGGACCGCCACCCGCCGGCCCTGCAAGTCGAAGGCCTCGAGCCGCACCGTGGCCGGTGCGGGCAGGTCGTAGGTGACCGAGGTGCGCCAGGAGAAGGGGTTGGGCCGGGCCTGGAGCCCCGCCCGGGGCCCGGGCGCCGCCGGGGAACTCCCAGGCAGCCGCTCCACCGTCCACTGCCGCGAACTCTGCAGGAGCCCGTCGGGATCGTTCCTCACCGCGGGGGTGGGATCGAACACGGTCGCGGTCACCGTGTGCAGGCCGGCGGCCAGGTCGGCGCCGGCCACGATCAGGGACTCCCCGTCGGCCCCGGCCACGGGCACGCCGTCGGCCAGCCAGCTCACCGCCAGCGCGTGATCGTCGGGAACCAGGGGCACCACGGACAGGGTGACCGAGTCCCCGGGGGCCAGGGACACCCGGCCGCTATCCGGAAGGGCGTCCTGGATCGGATCCAGCAGGTTGTAGATGCACTTCACCGCGGCCTCGGCGCACACCTCGCAGAAGGGGTCGGTGAGGTCCCGCATGAGACACCTCAGCTCCGGCCGGTAGCCGCCGGTCGGGGTGCCGAAGGCCCCATGGAAGGCCCCGATCACCCCGGCATAGTCCTCGGTCTCGGGGGTGGGGAGCGGGGTGGAGGGCTCGATCCAGATCGACCAGGGGATCCCCTCGCGCACCGCGGTGGCGCTCACGTTGGCCGGGCCCGGCCCGGAAACCGCGGCCGCGTAGGCGGCGGGATCGGTGATCCGGACTCCCCGGTCCGGATCGGGCCGGGGGGCGGCGAAGCCGTTGTCCTCGTACTCGTCGGCCAGGTGGATGAAGGTGTGCCCGATCTCGTGGGCGATCAGGAACTTGGACTGACCGGTGCTGGTGCCCACGGCCACGTCCCCCGCGCAGCCCCCGTACTCGCTGGAGTTCACCACCACCACCGTGATGTCGTAGCCGGCGAACCCCTCGGCCAGGGTATCGAAGGCCAGGGGCACGTCCCCGATGTAGACGCAGCGGTGGGTTCCCCCGAAGTCGAAGGAGCTGTCGAAGTAGGTGTCCACGTATCCCACCGGGAGCGTGGTGAGCCCCTCGTCGCTGGCGGTTCCGGGGTGGTCGCACCCCGATTCCCGGGACAGGACCTCCAGGTAGTAGGCGTTGAAGAGGGAGGCGTAGCTCCGGAAGGGATCCAGGCTCATCAGGTAGTCGAAGGCGTCCCGGGCGTAGCTGCGGAAGAGGGGCATCTCCAGCCGGGTGTAGCCTTCGGCCAGGAAGATGATGTTGATCCGGTGCCGGGGGGATCCGGTCACCGCCATGGGGCGGAGCACGGGGGCGTCGCGCGGGGTCGCCCCCGGTCCGGCCGGGCTCATCCCCGGAGGGATGGCGAAGGTGCCCAGCTCGGTTTCCGCCTCGCCGGGAGCGTCCAGGCGTCCTCCGGGCCGAACCAGGCGGACGAAGCGCAGGTCCGGCCGGTAGGGGACGCGAACGGTGAAGTGCCCCGACCCGGGTTCCCCGGCCGTGCGAAGCCAGGTCCCGCGGTCGGGGTCGAAGGTCTCGAACCCCAGCCGCCGGCCTTCCCGGGGATCGGAAAGGCTCCCCGATTCAAGCCGTTCACCGTCCTCCCCCAGCAGGTCGTAGCGGAGCGGCAGCGGCCCCGCCGGCCGCCCCCGGGGGATCTTGAGCTGGCCGGGGTGCACCGAGGCCGACCGGAGCAGGAACCCGCCGTCCTCCGCTTCCAGGTCCAGGAAGAGAATGGAGGCGGACACGGGAGAGAGTGGAGCGGCCGGGGCGGTCCCGGCCCCCGGACCGGCGATGAGGACGGCCGGGACGGCAACGGCCAGGATCCCCTGAAACCGGAGTCCGGCCGTGGGAAAGGACTTGGCGTGTGTGGGCATGGACGACTCCCGACATCTCGAAGCCCGCCGGCTGGGGCAGTATAGCATCGGCGACGGAAGGTCCGGGAGGAATTCCGGGGGCGGGAGTATGGGATACTCCCGCCCCCGGCTGTGTGGGTTCGGCTGGAGGATGTCCTGGTCGTCAGCCGCCGTTGCGGACCACGACCAGCTTCTTTGAGAAGTTCTCTCCTTCGGCACGGAGCCGATAGAAATACACGCCGCTGGACACCAGGCGGCCCGAAGCGTCGCGGCCGTTCCAGGTGACCTCGTTGGGTCCCTCGGCAGCTACGCCTTCGAACACGCGGTTCACCAGGCGGCCGTTCACGTCGAAGACCTCGACCATGGCCTGCCCGCGCTTGGACATGGTGAACCGGATGCGGCCGCTTTCGCCGCCGAGCAGCGGGTTGGGCGCGAAGTTGGCCAGACCGGTGCGGAAGGTCTCCCGCCTCGGATCGTCCCCGACTCCGGTGCCCACGGTCACATCGTCACACGCGTCCGGCGATCCGGTGTACCCGAAGTAGGTCATCACCTCGAGCATGCGCTCCTCGACCTGGGCCACGTCGCTGCCGACGGCCGGGTTGAAGACGCAATCGGCCGCGTCGCGCCGGTAGTGGATGGACACGCCGTCCACCACCGATCGATAGATCGGCCCTCCGGTCGCGTCGTTGGAGATCGAGGCGTACTGAGCCGTTTTGGCCGGACTCACTGCCGAGTACTCCTCTTCACCCGCGGCGGTTCCGAAGCTGGGCGCAGGGTTCACGGCCAGCACGTCGAAGGACCGGAGCTGCGGACATCCGTTCCCCTGGGCCACCGGAGCGGTCCCCAGCGGACGGGTGGACACCACCGCCCCGGATACCGGGTCCAGGCCCACGCAGGCCTGCAGGGTCTGCGGAGAGCCCGGCGGGCAGTCCAGTTCGCGGAAGGTGTCGCAGCCCCAGATGACGCCCAGCAGGTCCTCGAGCAGGATCCGGGCGCTCGGCTCGGAACCCGACTCGCGGGACATGCTGGCGGCGATGTCGTTGCCGGTCAGGTACAGGTTGTTGAACCCGAAGTCGACCAGGGTCAGCCAGGGGACCAGGATATCGGCGTCCTCCTTGACCAGGTTGAACGCGTCCAGGTTCCCGGTGCTCCAGATGACCGCCTTGTAACCGAGGAGCTGGATCAGGGTCGCTCCGTATTCGGTGTTGAGCGGCCGGCCCAGGGAGCCCTGCTGGCTGTCCGGGGCGCGGACGTCGTAGCGATCCCACGGCGTGTTCTCGAAGTTGGCGGAACCGCCTCCCATCACGGCGCCCAGGGCGCTCTCGATGAACGGCTGGGCCCCTCGGCCGTCGAAGTGGTCCACGTAGAGCACGCAGTTGAAGGTGGAGTCCGCCGCGTAGGACGAGGGCAGGACCTCGGCCTCCAGATAGACCCCACCGGTGGTGTCCGGGTTGGTGAACCAGATCGACCCGCCCACGTAGCGTGCCTTGTAGAACAGGTTCAACCGGCTTCCCGGAGTGAACAGGTCGTCCGGGAAGATGTCGTTGGCCAGCCGGGTCGTCTCTCCGTTGGGATCCAGGTCGTTCGGATCCCGGTCGGTGTCCGACCCGCTGAAGGCCGGATCGTCCTCGTGGAACGCCGTCATGTAGGTGCCCGGGCTTACCGTGCCCGCCTGCTCGGCGGTGTCCATGCGGGCGGAGTACCAGTCCTGCCCGTTCCGGGTCTCCACGAAGGTCACCTTGGACAGGAAGGCGGCCAGGTTCCCGGGGTCCACGCCGGGGCCGGGATCCACTGCGAACTGGACGTAGACCTCGGCGTTGGCCGAGCCGCCCAGGACGAGGAGGGTGTCGCCCAGGCTGGATCCGATCTCCGGACTGGCAAAACCCTTCACTTCGTTGCAGTCGATCCGGCCCGGCGCGTCGCTGCGCAGGGTTCCGTTCTCCGGGAATGCATCCTGGGGAACGTCGATGGTCCGCGTGGTCAGGAACGGGGCGTCCGGATCACCGAAGACCCCGAGCTTGATGTTGTCGAACCACGGCGTGCTGTTGGACGCCCCGGTGCAAGCGGCGTAGAAGCGGCAGTAGGAGATGACCCCCACCGCCACCCGCACCTGCTCCGCCCCGGTGTCGATGATCGATCCGAAGTTGTCGACGATCGATCCGGTGGCCGCGTTGGTGCAGATGGGGATATTCCCGTAGAAGCCCACGAACCCGGTCGACGTGAAGGGGCTGGTGACGAACTTCCCGGTCTGCGGACAGACCTGCGGATACCATTGCACCTGGGACTGGGTGAAGATGTAGTTCAACAACGGAAGTTCGGTATAGACGTCATAGGAGAGGATCTTGCCGGGGGTTCCGTCCAGTCCCGCCGCCTTGAGATCGATCCACGGAGAGGCGGCCAGGTTGTCCTGGTACAGCCCGTGTCCGGTGGACAGCACGTTCTCGAACACCAGCACCGAGTCGTTCAGGGCGCAGGTGCACGGGGTCAGGGTCCCGGGAAGGTCGCTGACCGCGGCGATGTTCGACCATTCCCCGCCCAAGCCGGCGGTGGCCTGCAGCCGGGCCCAGCCGTCGTCGCCGGTCTCGAAGTCCGCGGAATGGGAGAGGGCACCGCCGATCACGATGTTGTCCACCGCGAAGGCTCCGCAGACGGTGGGGTTGAACCCGTCCTCGTCCGACCAGGCCACGTCCGAGTTCACGCAGAACTTGATCACGATGTCGCCGGCGGAACCGGGGAGCGTCTCCCCCTGGGACAGGTTCAGGGTGGTGTGCCCGGATACCGCACCGGTGTAGGCGTCCGCGGGGACGTCGTCGCCGGCGCCGCTGGTGTCCACGATCACGTAGGTGAAGTCGTAGCCGGGCTCCGTCTCGTTCACGTAGTCGAAGTCGAGGCTCACCGAGCCCGACCCCGGATAGGGAAAGGTGTGGCCGATGCAGACGTTCCACGAGTTCCCGTATCCCTGGCCGGAGGCGTAGCACAGCTGGTCCGCCTCGGCGGGAAGCACCCCGGCCCAGAAGGAGTAGTTCCCCCCCAGACCGGCCGCGCTGCCGACGCAGGGCGTCCCGGGAAAGTCCCCGACTCCCAGCCGCCGGAAATACGTCAGGTCGGAGTAGGAGTTGTCGAATCCGATCCACCCCTCCATGTGGGCGTGCAGGAACTGTTGCTTGGAGGGATTGACGTCGGGGTCGCTGAAGTTGTAGTCGGAGCCGACCCCGGTGTCGAAGGTCCACACCGAGTCGGCCAGGGCCTCCCAGCGGGCGGAATCGGCGGCCCAATAGGTGCCGCCGAAGAAGGTCGTCCCCTGAAGCGCGGTGCCGAAGGCGGTGCTCTTCAGGGAACGGACCGCGTCCGTGCCTCGATCGAGGTTCACGAACCGGAGATGATCCAGGGTCGTTCCGTCCTCCTTGGGCCGTGCTTCCGTGTTGGACACAAGGGCAACGGTAGCGGCCAGCAGGGTGAACCAGAACAACGGGCGAAAGCGTGGTCGTCGCATGTTTATCCTCCTCCAAAGACGGGGGAATGTTCTCTTTTGGAGCGCAGATTCAGAACCACCAGCCCCGGGGGCTCGGAACGCTGCGCGTGGGCCGGGCGCGAGGGACATTCGCGGAGGGGTTTTCCGAACTCGGACCGGTCCGAGCGCGAGAGTCGGGCCGAGGCTTCGTTGAGGAATCTGCTCGCCTCGAGGGGAGAGGAACTGCGTGTTCTTCAACGCTTGTGAATGCAGTATAGGAATGGCCGAGTGGAGTCGCAAAGTTTTTCTTCGATGCACGGCGTGTTTTCAAAATTTGTATCATTGTCGTTGCTGCAGGAGCGAAGCGGAAACAGCAACGATGTTGACGACGATTGGAAACGAACATCAACGGAATTGACGACCAACTTCCCGGTTCGATGCCGGTGCTGTTCACTTCCGAAATGGTTTCGTGAAGCATTTGTCAAGCAGTTGTCGTTGTTGTCAACGACATTGCCTGGGTTGATACCTCGGTTCCCGCTCCGCCACCGGGCGGGAAGAGGAGGGACCGGAGGGCGGCGGGTGTTTTGACCCGCGGTTCTCCGCCGTGATAGCCTGGGGGCTCCCCGCACCACCCGGCTTTCCCCGCAGGATCGGTGTTCGATGACGGAAGCCGGCCGCCCCCCCGGGATCCGGGGCCGGGGCACGGACCACAACCCCCCCAACCGCTTCGTTCCGGTGAGCCTGGAGCCCGAGGAGGGGACCCCACCGGGGGCGCCGCCCCGCACCCGGTACTACCGGGACACCGGCCGGACGGTGATCTCGACCAACCGCAGCCCGGACGTGGGCTTCGAGGCCAGCCTCAACCCCTACCGGGGTTGCGAGCACGGGTGTGTCTACTGCTATGCCCGTCCCAGCCACGAGTACCTGGGCCTGTCCGCGGGGCTGGATTTCGAGACTCGGATCATGATCAAGGGGGACGCGCCGGAGCTGCTCCGCCGGGAGCTGGCCTCCCCCCGCTGGGCGCCCAAGGTCCTGGCCCTGTCCGGGGTGACCGATCCCTATCAGCCGGTCGAGAAGCGCCTGGGGCTTACCCGGCGCTGCCTGGAGGTGCTGGCCGCCTTCCGGAACCCGGTGAGCGTGATCACCAAGAACCGGCTGGTGGTCCGGGACCGGGATCTCCTGGCCGGCCTGGCCGCCTTCGGGGCGGCGGCGGTGGACGTCTCCATCACCACCCTGGACGAGGATCTACGCCGGGTGCTGGAGCCCAGGACCTCCTCCCCGGCCGAACGGCTCCGCACCGTCCGGGAGCTGTCCGGAGCCGGCATCCCCACCGGGGTCATGGTGGCCCCGGTGATCCCGGGGCTCACCGACCACGAGATTCCCCGGATCCTGGAGGCGGCGGCCGGGGCGGGGGCGGCCTGGGCCGGCACCATCGTGGTGCGGCTCCCCCACGCGGTGGCCCCGCTCTTGGAGCGGTGGCTCCACACTCACCGCCCGGACCGCGCGGCCAAGGTCCTGAACCGGATCCGCGCCGTGCGGGGCGGCCGTCTCAACGATCCCCGCTTCGGACTCCGGATGCGCGGGGAGGGGTTCTTCGCCGAGGAGATCCAGGCCCTGTTCGAACTCGGGCTCCGCCGGGCCGGTCTGGGCCGGGACCGGCCCTCCCTCTGCGCCGCGGCCTTCCGGAGGCCGGGACCGGCCCAGCTCGGGCTCTTCGGGGAGCCTTAGCGCCTACTGCAGGCGGACCACCCGGACGCTCAGGCTGCCCAGGCGGGTGGCCACCCTCACGAAGTAGATCCCGGCCGCGGCCCGGCGCCCGGCGTCGTCGTCCCCGGTCCACAGGAGCTCCCGGATCCCCCTGTCCTGCAGCTCGTGGTCCAGGAGCGTCTTTACCCGCCGCCCGCTCACCGACCACACGTCGGCGGTCACCCGCATCGCCTCCGGCAGGTTGAACTGCACCCGGGTCTCGTCCTGGAACGGGTTGGGAGAGGGGTAGAGGATGCGGAAGAAGCGGCCGGGGACTCCGGTCACCGACTGCACGAGAACCGGGATGACGGCCGGGCTCAGGGGGTCGTTGGAGGATACGGTGACGAAGCAGGTGTCCGGCCCGGCCCGGGTCGGGGTGGCGCAGACCACCAGCCGGGTCGTGTCCCCCTTGGCCAGGGTGCTGTCGAGCCGGGAGAGGTCCAAGTCGAAGAGCGGGGCCCCGCAGCCGGAGACGCCGTCGATCATCAGCGGGTTCGGCCCGCGGTTCAGGATCAGGATGGTGTCGCAGCTCGTCTCGAAGGCGGGAATCGAGGTGAAGGTGACCGCGTCCGGGACCGAGGCCAGGGCGGGGGGATCGGTGCACCCGCAGTCGAAATCGATACGGTCCACCCGGAGATCGTCCACGAACACCCCGGTGGGGGTCCCCACCGAGCCGTCGGTGCTCAGGTCGAAGGCGAGCTGGACGCTCCGCCCCCCCAGGTCGGGGAACTGCAGGAGCACGGGGCTGAAGTCCGGGGTGGTGTTGGCGGACCAGCAGGCCAGGTCCTGGAACGGCTGCCGGTCGACGGGCTGCCGGTTCATCTGCCAGGGATAGAACGGCTCGAACCGCGAGGCGATGGCCCCGGCCAGGAAGGGCAAGCCGTCCACCCGCACCCGCAGCAGGGCCCCGTCCCAGGCCCGCCGCTCGGTCTCGTGCTCCAGGTTCTGGCTGACCAGGAAGGCCACCTCCAGGAGGCCGGTCCCGGCGGGAAGGGTGAAGGCGGGGGACAGGAGTTCGTTCAGGCTGGTGCTGGCGATGTCCGCGCAGAAGACGGATTGGATCCCGGAGCCGGCGTACACGTCCGAGGTCTTCCAGGGATTGGCGAATCCGCCCAGGGCCGAGGTCGACCATCCCGGCGGGAGGGTGGGGGGGGAGACCCCCTCGAAGTTCTCGGACAGGATGGGGGTCCGCACCGGGTGCCCGATCCGTTGCCGGAAGGGGAGGGAGACCGGTCCGGCCGAAGTGGACACCTCCAGCCGGAAGCCGACCTCGGTGCCGCAGGCCAGATCGGGATCCAGGCGGACGGTGAAGGGGAGGGTGCTGCCGGCGGTGGTCCCCGGTCCCCCGAGGGGGGCGAAGGGGCGATCCGCGGCCAGCACCTCCACCCCGGGATCCAGGGAGACCAGGGTGCCGCTGATGCCGGTGATCGCGGTCTCGCAGGCCCCGTAGTTGCGCAGGGTGAGGGTCAGGTCCACGGTCTCGTCGGGTTCCCAGTACCCGTTCCCGCTGGAACAGCCCCGATCGGAGAAGCTCAGCCCGGCCAGGGCCACCGGGGCCGGGTCCGGCCCGGCAATGGGAGAGACGTCCACGTAGACATCAGGCGAGTAGGTGAGAATCGAGGGGCGGTCGGTCTTGGGGAAGGCCGCGTAGAGCATGCCGTCCTCGGCCGTGCACTGGTTGTAGTCCCCGAGGTTGGGCTGGCTGGTGGTGTTCCCGGCCTCGGCGTGGAAACGGTCGTCGGTGAGCGGGGCCGGGCACGACCAGCTCAGGCCGCCGTCGGTGGAATGGGTATGGAAGACGTCGGTGGTGTCCGAGGTGCCGGAGCCCAGCACCTGGTCCAGCCAGGTCACCGACACCGCCCCGCCGGCCGGGTCCACGCAGACCCAGGGAAAGAACTGGCAGCGGTCGGAACCGGCGTCGGCGTTGAGGGTGACCGGGGCGCTGAAGGAGAGGCCGCCGTCGGTGGATCTCATGAAGTGGATGTCGTCGAAGTCGGGGGCGGCGTTCCGGGCCGGGTACACCACGTAAACGTTCCCCGAGGTGTCGTCCACGTCCATGGACGGGTAGCCGTTGATCCGGTCCGATCCGTAGGGGTTCATGGGGTCCCCGAGCCCGGAGGCCAGGGTGTCCGGCGGGCTCCAGGTGTCCCCGTTGTCCTGGGACCGGCTGAACACGAGGCGCCCGGACTCCCGCCAGAGCAGGTAGACGCGGTCGCTCCCCCCGTCGGCCCGGGGCACCGAGCCCGAACCGTAGCTGTCGAAGACGGTGGCCGGGCTCCAGGTGGCCCCGAAGTCGTCCGAGTGGGAGATGCGGATGGTGATGTCCGGGGTGCCGAAGTTGGTCCAGCTCACCAAGAGACGGCCGGTTTCCGGGTCCACGTCCAGGAACGATTTGTCCGGGAAGTCCGGATCGTTGGTGGCGCTGGTCACCTCGCGGGGGGGCGACCAGGTGGCCCCGCCGTCGTCGGAAGCCTGGACGCAGAGGCTCTTGATCCCGGCGGCGGTGGCGTAGAGGGAGGAGTAGAAGAACCAGGGCTTGCCGGAGCCGTCGATCCAGGTCTTGAGATCGGGGTCGCCGAAGATCTCGTCCCCGCTGCCCGAGGTGGGGAGCTGGCCCCCGTCGGTCCAGGTGACCCCGCCGTCGGCGGAGTAGGAGAACCCGGAGACGCTGACCGAGGGGTTGGCGAACCCGCGGATGTCGTTGTACCCGACCACCACCCGGCTCCCGCTGACCGCGATGGTGGTCTCGGCCTGGAAGTCCGGGGCATCCGGATCGTGCACCAGGCGGTCGGTTCCCTGGACGCCGGCCGGAGAGGCCGGTCCCGCCGGGGCCCCGGCCGGGCCCTTGGCGAAGGGACGCCGGGTCACCGCCGGACGCGGCACGTCCCCCCGGGAGATCGCGCCCATGGCCGAGATCTCCGGCATCCAGCGGGCCCGGAGCTTGGGGTCCACCGCCGAGGAGTCCCTGAGCGGGGCGGCCAGGATGCCCAGAGCGGAGGCGACCAGGATCCAGAGGATGCGGCGGGCTGGGGCTTGGCGGGCGATCAGGGCATCCTCCAGATGTCGCATGCGGGCGAGAGGGCGTTTCCGCAGGCGAGAATACATCAGTCGACCGGTCGAGTATGGTATAATCGCAACTTCGTCGGGTGGATCATAGGAGAGACCGTACCGTGATCACCGACGTGCCGTGCCCAAGACGCCTGCTCCTCGCCGTCCCGCTCCTGGCCGGAATGGCGGTCCCCGCCGCCGCCACCGTGATCCACGTCCCCGCCGATCAGCCCACCATCCAGGACGGTATCGACGCCGCCTCCTTCTACGGCGACGAGGTGGTGGTGGCCGACGGCACCTGGTCCGGGGGCGGCAACCGGGGCCTCGTCCTGGACAAGCACATCACCGTGCGCTCGGCCAGCGGGGATCCCGCCCTCTGCATCATCGATTGCGGGGGGGCGGCCCGGGGCTTCACGGTGAGCGGGGTGGTGAGCGCGGCCCGAATCGAGGGCTTCACCATCACCAACGGCCTGGCCGGGGCCGGCGGCGGCATCTCCTTCGACAACGCCTCGGCCACGGTGGTGAACTGCCGGATCGTGGGGAACAGCGCCAACTCGGTGGCCGGGGGCGGGCTCAGCATGGAGAACGGCAGCAGCCCGACGCTGACCGGCTGCATGATCGCCGGAAACCATTCGTCCGGTTTCTGGGGGGGAGGGGGCCTCTGGAACACCGGAGGCGCCCCTCATTTCACGAACTGCACCTTCAGCGGCAACACGACCTCCGGGGTGGGGAACCTGGGCGGGGCCATCCGCAACATGTCCGGGGGCGACGTCGTCCTCACCAACTGCACCCTGAGCGCCAACAACGCCTACGCCGCCACCGCCATGTACAGCGAGGGAAACGGGACCACCGTGACCCTGGTGAACTGCGTGGTGTGGGG
>Ga0307424_1000070_pt1 | contig 42892 bp, 38 predicted proteins | sample SalMarWE160320MG_FD_202157 | JGI IMG/M metagenome (GOLD analysis project Ga0307424, IMG submission 202157) | Salt marsh sediment microbial communities from the Plum Island Ecosystem LTER, Massachusetts, United States - WE1603-20 | ecosystem: Environmental > Aquatic > Marine > Intertidal zone >... | reverse complement strand
CTCGATCCGCATGTTTTCCTCGGTCTTTATCTCAAGGGCCTTCTTTCTCAAATAGTGACCATACCCTTCAATGGCAACGTCCTCGGGCGGATAAGAACAGATAGAAAACCCCTTGAAATCTTTCCGCCACTCATCCGGATGACGCTCCTTTTTCCTTTTCTTGACCGGAACAGGCACTAAGCGCCTACGCAGGGTCTTTAGCTGCCGGTGAAAACGGATTCTCTTGTTGTCTAAGAAGAGATCTTCTCCTTTTAATCGAAGCACCGGAAGACCGGGGTCTTCAGTCTGCCAGGGATAATCACTCCCCTTTTCCCATACCTCATAGGCAAAATTATCGTCAACTGCGCCCCTGGCCGCAACAATGAGCTGGTAAAAGCCGGCTACGAGATTCCCCGTGAGAAAGGCATAGTTTCTGGCAAATCTGTTTAATATTCGGATCTGGTTATGGGAAAGTTCTTCTTTGCTCTTTTTCCAGTGCCTTTTTCTCGCAATGTCAATCAATTGAGAGTTGGTCTCGAGCCTGTCCAACTCCTCAAGCTCCGACCTGCCATCCTCATAGGCCGCCGCGAGAAATGGCATTTCGCCCATAATCTCCCTGCTTGAGTCCCTGTGGAGGTGGGCCAGTCCGACGCCTTTTCTTGCCCTCCGGCCAATGACCTGGGTCTGAGGTTCGTCGAGCATGTCCAATATCCCGCGAGCATGAGACAACCCACCCACAAAAAGGATACGTTTACCTGTTTTGTTAAGTCGTTGGAGGTGATAGGCCATCGTCTTCTCCCTAAGGATATCTTCGGGGAAAGGAGCATGATCACGGCCCATTTTCATGCAGGCCTGACAGTACGTAAAGTGGCCTATCCTTGTTATTGCATAAGGGTCCGGCATGGGTGCAAAGTCAGGGGGATATCCTTCTGTATCCCGGTCAATAAAATGCAGGGGGATACCCTCTGAAAGGCTTAGTCGAATTGCCTCTATCTGGCCGTCAGTAGGTTCTAACGGAAGATAGGTAAAGACCCCATCCTTTTCCTCGTAGTGGACCACAGAGAGGAGAGGGAGTCTCTTGACACCATCAATGATCTTCTCCTTTAGTGTGTCCGGGTATTCTACGGCCACATGATCCGGCTTGAACTCTTGAAATTCCCTTCTTACTTCCAAGGCGAATTCCACCCTGTTGTGCAGGATAGGGACCATCCGGATATTTTCCCACTCTATCTTAGTCTTCCCGATCAATTTCATCCACCAGTCCCGTGAAATATTCAGACGCAGGCGCATCGAGAATCATAGATGCAGACTCCTTCAGGTATAGGAGCATTTTTTCTGTTTGTCCTCCCTGAGGGAATTGAGCCCCCCCCCCTGCTAATCTCTTCAGGGCATAACGGGCTATGTTGATCCCATCCCTTACCGAATAGCGTTCGTCGGCCTCATGAGCCGCTTGGAGAAATTCAACCACATATTCGAGGATTTCATCATCTGCAAAGGGGAGATTACTCTTTAAGATCAGAAATTCCTCATCTCTTTCCGGAAAGTCGATTTGAATTTGGGGCTGGAGCCTGGAATGAATATATTCAGGTAGCTCGAAGGTGCTGGCATCATCGTTCATGGTTGTGCAGAATCGGAATTCGGGATCGGCCTTGATCTTGATCCCGGCCACGATCGACTCAACATACCTCCTGCTATCGAGGAGTGGGGCAAGGGAGGCCCAGCTCTTTTCACTCATCCTGTTTCCTTCGTCAATAACGGCGATACCTCCCTTTATCATGGCCGAGACTACGGGACTGGCCGTATATTTGATCTTTCCCTGATCCGATATAACAGGGGTGACTATCAGGTCCTCCGGTCTGGTGTCCATTGTGGCCTGGAACAGATAAACCGGCCTGCCTAAGGACCTCCCGGAATGGTAGGCCAAGGTTGTTTTCCCTACCCCCGGCCTGCCCACCAATCTCGGGCTCAGGGGCAGATCATCCTTCCCTATGACAAGCCAGCAGGCAAGGACCTGGGTTATCAATTCCCCCTGACCCACCCACGACATCCGTACCTGATCAGGTTCGCTCAGGTGCAATTCCACTCCATCTATGATTACTTTTTCCACGGCGTTTTCGCCTCCTTATTTCATGGTATTGACGTTACTATAATACAGCAGTTCTCATTTTGGAAGGATCTGCGCAATTCAGTGATTGAACGATACCACGAAAAACACGAAGGACACGAAGAAAAAACGAAAAAACACAACTCAGAACCTTTGAATCCCGCAAGGCGGGAAACCTATGAACACTTACATATTTTTTTTGCAAAGGGGATATATCTGTGATAAAATATGGGAATGAAGCAAAACAGGTGGGATGATCATTACGCCCGCCGGGCAAAGAAGGAGAAATGGCTTGCCCGGTCAGTCTACAAACTCCAGGAAATTGACAATAAATTCAAGTTGATCCGTAAGGGCAACAGACTGCTCGATTTAGGCTGTTATCCGGGATCGTGGACCCAATACGCGCTTAAAAAAGTGGGCAATCAGGGGGAAGTGGTTGGGATAGATCTGAGTAGGCCGGATCATCGTTTGTCTAATGGCTTCAGGTTTATCCAGGAAGATGTAATGAGTTTGGAACCCCAATGGTTGACACGGGAGATCTCTCCAAGGGATGTCGTCGTAAGCGATCTCGCCCCGCCAACCACTGGGATAGGGAATATTGATACAAGTCGTTCCATCTCTCTATCAAGGAAAGCCCTGGAAATTGCCTGTGTACTTCTCAAGAAAAATGGGAATTTTGTATGTAAAATCTTAGAGGGAGAGGATATCAAGCGGTTTAAATCAGAAGTCTCCGGGGACTTCAGCCAGGTCCGGCTTTTCAGACCCAAAGCCACGCGTAAACGGAGCAGGGAGGTTTACCTCGTAGGACAGGGTTTTAGATTGATGGCCTCGTAATAAATCGAAATTCCTGTTTTTGAAGCCCACAACTATTTGATATTTCAGCATGAAGTTCTTCCTTCTTGTGTATTTTGTGTCTTTTTGCGGCTATATCAATATTCAATTTCTTTGGGGGGTAATAAATGTCAGGTCATTCAAAATGGAGTTCAATAAAGCATAAAAAGGGGGCTGCGGATGCCAAGCGGGGTAAGATCTTTACCAAACTCATCAAGGAGATAACCGTGGCCGCACGTATGGGAGGGGGAGACCCGGACGGAAATCCCCGCCTTAGATCGGCCGTAGCCGCGGCCAAGGCAGAAAATATGCCCAAGGAGAATATTGAAAGGGGCATTAAAAAGGGTACAGGTGAGTTAGAAGGCGTCTCTTATGAGGAGGCAAACTATGAAGGGTATGGGCCGGGGGGTGTGGCCGTGCTTATCGATTGTCTTACGGATAATAAGAACAGGACTGTCGCAGATATTAAACATCTCTTCGAGCGCCACGGGGGCAATCTTGGAGAGCCGGGGTGTGTTGCCTGGATGTTTGAGCAAAAGGGCCTTATGGTCTTTGATAAGGATAAGGTGGATGAAGAAGAGCTTTTTGACTTGGCCTTAGAGGCCGGCGCCGAAGATGTCAGGGAAGAGGAGACAGAGTTTGAAGTCATTACGGAACCATCCGACCTTGAATCCGTCAAACAGGCGATTGATGATGCCGGTCTCTCTTACACTTTAGCGGAAGTAACCAAGATCCCCCAAAATACGGTTAAAGTGGAGGGCAAAAAGGCCCAGCAGACGCTGAATTTAATGCAATCTCTTGAGGATCATGATGATGTAAGCTATGTATACGCCAATTGCGACATCCCTGACGATGTGATGGAGGCCTTAGACTGATGCTTGTGCTGGGGGTGGATCCCGGCTCAAGAATTACCGGGTATGGTCTGGTGGAGAAGAAAAACAGTGACATTACCTTTATTCATTCCGGCCTTATCAAGTCACACAGCAAAATTCCATTCTACAAGAGAATCCATAAGATTTTTCAATCCATTGTGGATATCATAGGCCATTATCGACCAGAGGAGATGGCCATAGAAGACCTCTTTTATGCAAAGAACATCCAGAGCTCTTTAAAGTTAGGTCATGCCAGGGGCGCTGCATTGATTGCCGCGGTTCAATGCGACATCCCAATCTTTGAGTACACCCCCTTGGAGATCAAAAAATCGGTGGTGGGATATGGGAGGGCCGACAAAGAACAGGTTCGGTCCATGGTTCAGATGATTCTGGGGATTAAGGGGGAGCTGCCCCTCGACGCCTCTGATGCATTAGCCACTGCAATATGCCACCTCAACTGGTCGAGATTTGAATCGGTGGTAAGATGATTGCGCATTTAAAGGGCATTCTATTCAAGAAAACAACTCAATCGATCATAATAGATGTGGGTGGCGTCGGGTACGCGGTTTCTGTCCCCCTATCCACTTTTTACGCCCTTCCTGAGACCGATGAAAAAGTCAGTTTACAGATCCACACCCATGTCAAAGATGATTCATTGACATTGTTCGGATTCAACACAAGCCTTGAAAAGGCTCTCTTTTTGATGCTGGTTTCTGTTTCAGGGATCGGCCCGAAGTTATCGGTCAATATCCTTTCAGGGATGGGACCCCAGGACCTGTTGGAGGCCATAGCTCACGGGGACGCGATACGTCTTCAGGCCATACCCGGGATCGGTAAAAAGACAGCGGAGAGAATAGCCCTGGAATTGAAGGATCGCGCTTCAAAGGCCCTCGGAGAAATGGACATTTCTCCCATGCCGGTCTCTCGAGGGGAGGATAGGCTCACTATAGATGATGCCCTTTCGGCCCTCACCAACTTAGGGTATTCAGCCAAGTCAGCCAAAATGGCCATTGAAAGGGCCAAATCCAGGGTCAAGGAGATTACCTTGGAAGGTTTGATCAGGGATGCCTTGAGAATTCTGTCCTGATGGAAAGATTATGGAAGAAAGGATTATAGACCCGGAACCCCGGTTAGACGAACTCCCGGCAGAGATAAGTCTCAGACCCGGCAGCCTTGACGAATATGTGGGCCAGGTGGAGATGAAAAGAAATCTCAGGGTTTTTATTGAGGCCGCCAGGGGCCGATCCGAGGCCCTGGATCATGTGCTTTTCCACGGGAGCCCGGGCCTTGGTAAGACCTCCCTTGCCCACATTATTGCAAAGGAATTAGAGGTAAACATAAAGAGTACCTCCGGCCCGGTCGTCGAGAAATCAGGAGATCTTGCGGCCATACTCACCAGTCTTCAACCCAAAGACGTTCTTTTTATCGACGAGATTCACCGTCTCAACCATGTGGTGGAAGAGATCCTTTATCCGGCAATGGAAGACTACGAACTCGATATCATTATCGGGCAGGGCCCTTCTGCAAAGATAATGAAGATCCCTCTACCCCCTTTTACTTTGGTTGGCGCCACCACGCGGACAGGGCTGCTGACGCCTCCCCTGAGAGACCGGTTCGGGATGATCCTGAGGGTGGAGTTCTATAGTCCTGAAGAACTTCACGAGATAGTCATGCGGTCGGCCTCGCTTCTCCAGATTCCAATAAGGGAAGCGGGTGCACTTGAGATCGCCAAAAGGGCCCGGGGAACGCCAAGAGTGGCGAATAGACTCTTAAGAAGGGTGCGGGATTTCGCCGAAGTGAAGGCCGACGGGGTCATTACTCAGGATGTGGCGAGTCAAGGCTTGGACATGTTGGAGGTGGATGATCGGGGACTCGATAAGATGGATCGCTTTATTATGTGTACCATTGCAGAGAAATTCGATGGGGGCCCCATAGGTCTGAGTAGCCTCTCCGCTGCCGTGGGCGAGGAAAAAGACACCCTCGAAGACGTGTATGAGCCCTTTCTTATTCAAAAAGGCTATATCAAAAGGACGCCACAGGGGCGAGTTGTTACCACGCGGGCCTACCTTCATTTGGGGCTTAAAAAAAAGGGCACGGAAAGCGTGATTCAGAAGAAGCTATTTTAGTAAGCGTTCACAGGTTCAAAAAATAGTGGGCCACGAGTCGGCCAAATTTTATCCGGAGGATAAAATGAATATCTTAGACGAGAAATTCGCTGAATTTCAAAAACTTCCTACAGAGGAAAGAATAGAGCGTTTTGAGAAAGATGGTCGTCTTTTTGACATGATAAGATCGCAGCAGTTGAATCGTGAAATCATAGACGATATCTATGGAATCACTAATCAGCTCAGGCAGATATCAAAAGAGAAGACCGGCTCTCTTTTCGTACAGGATCTCCTCTGCCACAAACAGGCAATGCTCTGGTTTACCCAGCCGTCGTCCAGGACCTTTTTATCCTTTGAGAGCGCCTGTCACATGTTGGGTATGAAAACATCTGAAATACGTGATGCAAACGTTTCATCAGAAATAAAAGGTGAAAGCCATGATGATAGCTTACGCACCTTTTCATCCTATACTGATTTAATCATTATTAGGCACAAGGGGGAAAACATTGCTGAACGTGCCGCCTGGTTGCTGAATATGCAAACCAATCGTCCGATCCCTGTTATAAATGGTGGTTCAGGGAGCGATCAGCATCCTACTCAGGCATTACTCGATGTATATACCCTGCAGAGATCCTTTGAAGATCAGGGTGGTCTTGATGGGAAAACAGTCCTGATGTGCGGGGACCTTAGAAGGGGGAGAACGGTAAGGTCCTTAAGCTACCTGCTGAAAAATTTTGAAGATGTTGAGATCATCTATGCTGCTCCTAAGGCCTTTCAAATGAAAGAGGATGTGTGCAGTTTCCTCGAAAGGCATAAACTCCCCTATCATGTTGAAACCGAAGCCCTCGGAAATGTGCTTTCTAAAGCAGATGCGGTTTACATGACCAGGATTCAAGATGAGCACGATGAAGCGACGGGTGACTCAGATCGGGTTGATATTTCCAGGTTTAAACTTAGACCCTCCGACATGTCCGAGGTTAAATCGACCGCTGTTATCATGCATCCATTCCCGCGAAGAGACGAGATTGATGTAGCCATAGATTCCGACCCCAGGGCCATGTACTGGCGGCAGGAACGAAACGGCATGTGGACGAGGGCAGCCTTGATCGCCTATATATTCGATGTTTATGAAGAAATCCTGAACTACTGAGGGGCTGATATTAGTGTTGGCGGAGGGAGTAGGATTCGAACCCACGGAACTTTCGTTCAACGGTTTTCAAGACCGCCGCCTTCAACCACTCGGCCATCCCTCCGAAACCCAACCTTATGTATCTATTTTAGGACTTTTTTCTTGGATGTCACGATTCGTTCTTTAGGAAGATTTCCACCTTTGCCTCTTTCCGGAGTTTGTCAACAAGTTGTCTTACCTCTTCCCGAACTTTTTCCTGCTTCAGATATCGACTAATCCTCTCCTTTATTTCCTCGTAAGGAACAGTGCTTTCAGGTTTTTTGTCGACAACCTTGATCAGGTGATATCCGAATCTTGTTTTAACAATGTCGCTCACTTCACCCGGTTTTAACTTAAAGGCAACCGCCTCAAAAGCAGGCACCATCTGTCCCCGCTTGAAATAACCCAGGTCTCCCCCCTTGGCGTTACTCGGGCCCTGAGAATATTCTTTAGCCAATTTGGCAAAATCATCTCCCTTTTTCTGCTTTGCCTGCACCTCCTTGATCTTTTTGAGGGCATCCTCCTTTTCCGATTCCTTTGCCTTGGGTTCAACCTTAATCAAGATATGGCTGGCCCGCACCTGTTCAGGCTGCTTGAAAAGATTGGAGTTGCTGTCATAATAGGCCTTGATCTCCTTTTCGGGGATCGTTGTCTTATCAACAAATCTCGTAACAATTAACCTCTCGATTGTCATGCCCCTTTTAATGTCCTCTTTCATCTGGGACACAGAAAGATTCGTGTTACTCAATGCCTTTTTGTATTCCTCCTCGTTCGGGAATCGCTTTTTCCACTGTTCTAATCTTTCATCAACGGCCTTTTGATCAACCTTGATTCCCTCTTTCTTACTTTCCTGGTATAAAAGCTCACTCCCTACAAGCTGTTTGAGTATCCTCTCCTTAAGCTGGGCATCATCTATCGATTGTCCCGTCTGTAAAGCCCGTTGCTTGGCAAAGCCCACTGCCCTGTCAAACTCCGATCGAGTGACAACCGCTCCGTTAACCACTGCGATTTTGTCCTCTGAAGGCTGTTTCTTGTCCGCTGCTGATGCCTGCCACCCTACTGTAATTAGGACTAATGCGACTGCAATTGCGCTTAGCCATGTTACCGTCTTGCCTTTCATTAGAACCTCTCCTTAATTTTAGTGAAAAAAAGCGCCCGCCAAGGGCCTATCTCTATTCTACATAATCAGAAATCAGGTTGCTTACATAGTGCCTGAACGAAAACTGTCTTTTTCGCCCATATCTACGTCAGACTCAAATTTTAATCCTCGAAATACTCAATGTATTCCTGCGGTTAAAATTTTCGCCTTCCTTGATCTGAACGAAAGATCCTAGTTCTCATTTGGACACTAATAGCAGCTTTTGAGACTATTTAGCAAGCGCTATTTCCATCTACCCAAAAAAAGGGCTGATCTTTCAGATTCGGGTAAGGATAACGCCGTTTCTCATAAGTTGCGGCCTGAAACCTTCTCTTCACAAGTCATCCCAAAACTGGTAATGTAAGAATCCATAAAGAGGAGTGATATTATATCATGATTGATAAGTCGTTAGTTAGATTAAAAAAAGAGTTCCTCCTCCATTATTTAGGCAAGTTCGATTCCCTGTTGGTGGCATTTTCAGGGGGTGTTGATAGCTCATTCCTGTTAGCTTCGGCCCAGCATGCCTTAGGGGAGAGGGTAGCTGCGGTTACTGCAACTTCATCCATTCATCCCCGCCGCGAACAAGATGAGGCCAGCAAATTTGCCAGAGAAAGAGAGATCAACCACATTATCTTTAGATCAGATGAAACAAAGATCCCTGAGTTTTTGTCCAACGGCCCTGACAGGTGTTACCATTGCAAAAAGGCGCTTTCCAAAGAGTTCTTGCGCATAGCCAAAGAGAAGGCCATTAACCATGTGGCCCACGGCGCCAACGCAGATGATCTTGAAGATTATCGCCCTGGATTTCGGGCTGCCGAGGAAGCAGGCATAATCGCCCCGTTAATCGATGCCGGTCTTTGCAAAGATGAGATCCGTTTCTTGGCTAAAGATATGGGCCTTTCAGAATGGGACAAACCCGCCATGGCATGTCTTGCCAGCAGGTTCCCCTACGGGAGCGCCATCACGGAAAAAGGGTTGAAAATGGTTGAAGACGCTGAAGAATTCCTTTTAAATGAGGGATTCAGCGGGTTGAGAGTTAGACATCATGGGCCTGTTGCGAGGATAGAGGTAAGCACTTCAGAGCTGGGGAAGATTGTCAGCGACGACAAAAGGAAGGGCATTGTGGAAAAGCTCCGCAGGATCGGTTTTGAGCATATTGCCTTGGACTTAGAGGGCTACATATCAGGAAAGATGAATCGAAGCATTGAAACAGATAATCCAAAACGGTGAGTTATGATCTTAGGACTTGATGTGGGAGGCACCCAGACAGATGCGGTGCTTATTGATAAAGGCCAGGTTGTAGTAGCGACCAAGACCCCCACTGGCCAAGACCTCCTGACGACGCTCAGAATCGTACTTGAACACACCTTGCGCGACGTAGACCCGGCTCGGCTGAACCGTATGGGATTTTCAACCACCATGGCAACCAATGCCATTGTGCAGGACCGACTCGAAGACACCGGTATGATCGTGTCGGCAGGACCTGGAATGGACCCGGAATGGTTTGCCGTGGGTCCGTCTTATCACGTGGTTGAAGGGTGTTTAGACCACCAGGGCTTTGAAGCGAAGCCCTTGAATAGGGCGGCGGTTATGGATGCCGCCGGACGTATCCAGGAAGAAAAAATAAAGGTCATCGGGATAACCGGCAAATTTTCGGTCCGTAATCCCTCTCATGAACTCCGAATAACAGACTGGGTCGGGAGTTCATTTTCGCATGTTGCCATGGGGCATCGGGTTTCGGGGTTGCTCAACTTTCCCCGCCGGATCGTCACCACATATCTGAATGCCGCCCTGCATGGCCTTCATAGGGAATTCCTGGAAGCTCTTGTTCATATTTTGAACGAAAAAGGGCTTTCCGCCCCCCGCTACCTTTTGAAGCCGGACGGAGGGACCATAAACTTAGACAAGAGCATAGATTCCCCTGCCAGTACAGCCCAGTCAGGCCCAGCAGCGAGTGTTATGGGGGCCTTGGCGTTGGATGACTGCGAAGGCACAACACTTGTTCTCGACGTGGGGGGGACCACAACGGACATGTCCGTAGTTCTTAACGGCACTCCTCTCCTTAAACCTCACGGAATCAGATTAGGCCCTTTTCAGACCCTGATCCGGTCCCTGATGACGCACTCCTCAGGCATAGGTGGAGACAGCGAAGTTCGTATGACAGAAAAGGGTGCTTTAAAAATCGGCCCGGTTCGCAGGGGCATACCCATGGCCATGGGCGGTCCGGCAGCAACGCCCACAGATGCCATGATCACCCTTGATTTATTAAAGACCGGAAACAGGGGCTTTGCGAAGGCCGCCATGGAAGCAGTGGGAGGACCTTTAGGATGGGATGCCGCCACAACGGCCCAGCGGGTGTTGAAGCATATGGCCGAAACCATAGCCGAATCGGCAAAGGCCTTTATTTGCGGCATCAACTCACAGCCGGTCTACACCATACATGAAGTCCTTGAGAATCAAAAAATTGAACCAACATCCGTTCTAATCATTGGAGGAGCCGCGCCGCAGATCGCCGAGTGTATCGGGAGGGCCCTTGGGCTGCCACACCGTTTCCCTCATCATCATGGTGTAGCAAATGCAGTGGGGGCGGCGGTCGCGAGAGTCACTTCAGAGATCACTTTGCAGGCGGATACCGAAAGGGGCTCCGTAATTATACCCGAAGCAAACGTGGAGAATAAAATCAATTCCAGCTTTGACATTGAGCAGGCTGTTAATTTAGGTCGTGAACTCCTTGCCCGGCGGGCAGTACGGATCGGAGCAGAAGAGAAGGGATTGGAGATCTCCATCACGGAAAAGCAGGTGTTCAACATGATCCGGGGCTATTCGAGGACCGGTAAGAATATCCGCCTCAAAATGGGCATAGCACCGGGGCTTATACCCGAATGGAAAAGGAGTCATTAGGAATGATACGTGCTGCGCGTAGAACAGGTTTGGTCTTTTTTCCCGCCTTTGATTGGGCCATAAGCCCCTCCCATCCGGAGCGGGAGGAACGCCTCCTTTATACCCAGGACCAGGTCTTGGAAGAAGGTCTCTTAGATATTGACGGAATTGTCGAATACCGGGTTCGTCCCGCAACCTATGAGGATCTCCGGCGTGTCCACTTCTGTGTGCCGGACGAGGCCGCTGTCACTACAGAGAGCCATCTGATCTCTGCGGGTGGCTGCCTTGTGGCCGCTGATGCGGTCCTTAATGGAGAGGTAGAGAGCGCCTTTGCCCTTGTGCGCCCTCCGGGTCACCACTCCAGGCGAGTCGTTCACGGCAACCGTGGATTTTGCAATATCAACAACGAGGCGGTCATGATCGAATATATCCGAGAAAAATATGGGATTAAGAAGATTGCCATTGTTGACACTGACTGTCACCACGGAGACGGGACCCAAGATATCTACTGGCATGACCCGAATACCCTCTTTATTTCCATCCATCAGGACGGTCGCACCCTTTATCCCGGGTCCGGATTCCCCAATGAGGCTGGGGGTCCCAACGCCCAGGGGTTTACTGTAAATATCCCCTTGCCCCCCCAAACCGGAGAACAAGGATTTCTCTTTGTAATGGATGAACTGGTGATGCCCCTCTTAGAGAAATTTGAGCCGGAAATAGTCATAAATTCCGCAGGCCAGGACAATCACTTCAACGACCCGATTACAAATATGAACTTCTCTGCCCGCGGATATGCCACCCTCAATGCCCAGCTCAAGCCTGATATTGCAGTGCTCGAGGGGGGGTATGCAGTGGAAAACGCCCTTCCCTATGTGAACGTGGGGATCATCATGGCCATGGCAGGTATGGACACCTCCTTTGTAAAGGAACCAAATTATGATAGAGACTACCAGAATCAGCCCCCTGAAATAACACGGAATATTAAACAAATAGTTGAGCAGTTGAGGGGTCTTTTTTTGGAGGGTGGCTTAAAAATCCTTCCCTATGAAGAAGGAATAATAGTTGAAAGGAGCAGGGACGTATTTTACGATACGGATGGCATCCATGAAAGGCAGCACGAAAAAATCCGTTGCTGCCGGCAGTGTGCGGGTGCACTCGCCATTGCATCAACCTCTAATCTGGGCCAACACATCTTAGCTGTTCAGATCCCCGTGGAAGCCTGTGTAGCCTGCCGGCAGGTCGGATTGGCCTGGTTTGAGGAGGGGACCCGGGGTGCGTTTTCTCACGTTTACCTGCAGGATCGGATTCGTGGGGTATATGAGTCCATTTGATGAGGTGCGGACTCTGTGAGAGGAGAAGGGGAAGTTCAAATGATTGAAAGAGACGATTGGGGGAGTGATTCATCCGTCAGGGCAATGCGGAACCTGTTTTCCCGGATGGAGGCGGCTCAAAATGAATTTATAGAGCGCCTAAGGTTATCTCCTTTTGACGGAAGACTCAGATATTGTCGCGAGGAGGCAAGGATTTTGTTTGAGAGGACCATTTCCTCAAACAGCGCAAGGGCCGGGGGGTTTGATGACGAAGAGAGCAGTTTACTCTATATCCTCTGCCTGTCGTGTGCCATGGACCGCAGTGGCATCCGGGTTCCGGCAGGGACGTTCCCTGAAAATGGCAGACTCAGCAAATTGATGAAGGAGAGTTTGAAATGATCCGGTTGAGGCTTTTTGGCCGTTGCCGCATTTACCACGATCCGGTAAGTCCTGTATTGCGGGCGCCCGCACAGATCGGATGGGATGCCTGGTTCAGGAGTATAGACTTAGTAACAGAAAGGCGTTTGAAGGGGAAAGAACTGCTCCTGCGGACTCGGGGCTGGTGGACCGTTGAGCCTTCTGATGTGGCTGAAGTGGTTGAATTGCATGGCCGTCTTGTTGTAGGTGATAAGGGCGAACTCATGGTAGAGTTCGAAAATGAGAAACAGGCAGAAGGCCTTTCAACCGCTTTGTTGGACCGCTTCGGTGAGCAGGTGCTCCTTGCACCGTGAGTAGGGCGGGAGCGAAGAGAGGCAAAATATTTTAGGCAGTAAGGAGTTGCAGAAATGACTCAAGATATGTTTGCAAGCAAAGAAGAGTATGCGGAGATGGCCGATTTCTTTGAAAGATGGACAGATGATTCCGGGAACATCAAATCGGCGTTTGTCAGATTGCAGGACCGGCTTTACGGAAAAGAAAACGCAACACTTTCATTTAAATCAAGACCCGGCATCAGCTATTCCTTTAGGGCCAATGTCGGTAAAACGGGTAATATGGAGGGGCGCTTGTTCGTGATGGTGGATATTGTCGATGATGATCCGGAAAACAGGTGGCTCTCAGTATGTTTTTACGGAGATATGATTACTGACCCCAACGAGGAGGGGGATCTTGTGCCGGAGGGCCTGCTCGGAGAAGACGGCTACTGTTTTGACCTGTACGAATATGATGAAGCGGCAATTTCATATTTAGAACAGAGGATTGATGAGGCATATAGAAATAGCCTGGCCCTTATTGGGTGATTCAGATCTCAATTCCTAAATTTGCAATTCCGGTTTCTCCGGGTCACGAAGTTCCACGTCAATATTCTCCTGACGATAGATTTCCTTGATAAGGTTGTTTATGAAATCCTCCATATTAATAACAGCTTCGGCATTTATGTTGAAACTCTCTATTCCTGACCGATCTTTCACGAGCCTGAGACCATATTCAAGCCTCTTTGCCAATTGAAACATTAGAGGGCCGGGCTGCTGTCGGGTCTTTATGGCCTGGTCTATGATTTCATCCACAGCGCTCTCATCAAACGACACATTCACCTCAAGCTTTCCCATCAGGGATGCCTCCTCAAGCTTGACCTGATCGTACATAGCGCTGAAATCCTCAATAGCAGTATCAATATCCGTGATGTTGATCAAATACAAATCCGCTATTAGATCCATTCTCCTGTCATAGATATCAAGGCCGGACGTCTTGCTGAAATCTTCTGCCCGTTCTATGAGGTATCGTTTGATTTCTGCGAGTTCTCTTTCTCTTCCCCTTTCAAATCTTTCCAAACGCCCCGGATCATCTGGGTCATCGAGCAGCAGGTTGAGCTGTGTCTCGGGCTCCTCAACGACATCTCTTGTAACTAAAAGCTTTTTGATGTTTGTTGAGGGAAGTTTCTTTTCAAAAGGGATCAGAACCTTTTCCATGGCGCTCACCAGTCCTCTCGCCCCGGTCTTTTCCTCTGCCGCCATTTCTGCAATCCGTATCAGCGCCTGATCCTCAAACTTGATGTCTATCCCGTAGGCCCTGAAATCCATCCGCTTGCTGACAATAATGGGGTTATTGGGGTTTCTGAGGATTTCAGCCAGGTCCTTCTTGGAGAGTTCATCAAATACCACGACCACCGGGAGACGGCCCACAAACTCTGACTCAAAACCGAATTCTATCAAATCCTGTGCTCGCACCTCTTTAAGGATCTCCCACGGGATCTCAGCAGGCCTTACATCGGCCTCGAAACCGATCCCCTGGCTCTGGAGTCTTTTCTTGATAATCTCTGCCAATTCACCAAAGGCGCCGCTCATGATAAAAAGGATATTCCTGGTATTGACCACCTTCTTTTCCTTTTTTCCAGTGCGTCTGTAATGTTCAATGGCCTGTATCTGAGATATCGGATCGTGGGGGACCTTGAGATCTACGTCTGTCTCCTCCATCGGCTTCAAGAGTGCCCTCTGGACACCTGTCCTCGAAATATCGTGGCCTATCAGATTTTGAGAGGAAGAGATCTTGTCTATTTCATCAATATATACAATCCCATTTTCGGCTAATTGCATGTCTTCATTGGCTTCGTAAAGCAGGTCGCGGATAAGGTCTTCCACGTCACCACCAACATAACCTGTTTCACTGAATTTGGTGGCATCTCCCTTTACAAAGGGGACCCCCAATTTTTGAGCAATCAGCTTGATGATATAGGTCTTACCCACACCGGTGGGCCCAATCAACAGGACATTGTTCTTAATCATGCCCACCCCGGACTTTTTCCTTTCGCCGGCAGGATTTTCAGAATCCCTGCGATTATTGAATTTTATCCTGTTGAAATGCGTACAGATCTTGGTTGCCAAAACCGCTTTGACCTGATCCTGTTTGACAATAAAACTATCCAAATAGGATTCCAGTTCCTCGGGCATCATTTCGAAAAGGGGCGCTGCCCCATCCGCTTCTCCCCCTGACTGGCCATCGGTCAAGGCCTCATCTTTCTTTGGAATAACAAAAGGAGAGATGACCTTTACGCGATTACCGTATTTCTTGGTGAGATAATCACTCAACTCCTTCTCAAGTTCACGCTGATTCGGTATCTTGCCGCTATCGCTTTTTTCGGCTGAAAATATTCCTTCTTTTTCCATTATGTTAGGCTCCTTATATGGACGTCTTCATGTGCCCATATTTTAGAATTTCTGTCAAGTTTCAATCGAGGCATCACCTTCCTGTCCCGCAACGGGGAAATCACACCTGAAGCGTGATTTCACAATATCTCGATTTAGCGGGAAAGTCTTCTCTATGGATTAGCCCTCAATATATTCATTAGCCCCATGATTTCAAGTTCAATAGTCACTATAACGTAAGAATGGGTCTGCACAAGGGTCTTCTGTGATTAGAGGGGATCAAAGTCAAGAAGCGAATTGATGGTTGATCTAGTTACTGAAGATAATATAAAGTTCCTAATCTGCAAAATCTACAAATTGTCCGCAAAGGCTTTTTCAGGTGGATAAAATATGACCACTATTGCTTTTCTAAATCGGGGGCGCAATGGTAACCAGCACGCGCAAGTCGCTCTTAGCCCTCACTCCATGGGGCTCGCTGATATCAGAAATCAGGACATCGCCCGGTCCGGCAGGGAGCGTTGCGCCATCTTTCGCCAGGAACTCCCCCTCGCCTTCAAGCACTGCAATGCTCAACTGGCCATCGATATCGTGTGAGTGGATCGGTAATTCCTGACCGGCCCTGAAATTGAAGTTCAAAATCTTGAAGTACGGAGAGTCATGCACTATGTATCTGCTCATGTGCAAATCATTAAAATCGTTGTCTTTAAAAATCTCTATTTTTTTCATCAGTCTTTATCCTTTCATTCACCTGTGGGATTTTCCACCCCGTTCGCTCTAAAATTTCCCCGAATCGTTCACCTCTCATGCACTCTTTTTGGTAATAACCCAGACAGTTGTCAATCACCATCATTAGATCATCCGGCTTATATATACCAGACAATTCCATAGCCAACCTTGGATGCCTCCCCAATTTGCCACCTACCATGATGCGGTACCCGGCATCCCCTTCTTTAAGGCTCCCTGTTGGACAAACCGGGATGCACTGGCCGCATGAAAGACAGCGGGAATCATCAATAATGGGATGCCCGTTTTTCAGTGAAATCGCATTTTCCCTGCAAACTTCGAGACAGGCCCCACACTGGCTGCAGTCTTGATCCGAGACTGCCGGTCTGCAAGCGCCAATAATTCCCAAATCAACTATTTGGGGCCGGGAACAACCATTGGGGCAGTCGGAGATGGAAATCCTAAATTCATGGTGCATCTTTAAAGGGCCTTTCACCCTCTCCTTCAGAAAGGCCTTCAGATTCCTTCTATCTAATTTTTGCTCTAATTGTTCTGTCAAACCATCTGAGTTAATAGCCCGGTTGGGACAACCTCCTGGACCAAAACAGCTCTCAACCTGAAAACCCCTGACCTCTTCTTCCATCCGGTTGAGGAAACGTTCCCTACAGGTGCCTACATGATTTATGGTCACCTGATCGCTCCCGCAGCGGACGGCCTCTTTTTCCACACGCCTTTTCACCCTTTTTCGAACCAAAAACGGGACCCGGGAGAGATCATCTTTTGCATCTTCAGTCCATTTCATAGTCAAGTTCTAAGCCTCGAATACCCACAATTACTGACACGTCCGAAAAAAATTGTCTTTGACTTAGGTCAAGAACATGTGCTGTAATCCTATAGAATAATTTCTGGATTGACCCAGGCACAAGGTTTTTAAAGGGGTATTATTCCTGTTGTTTACAGAAGCTGGAAATCTTCCTAAAAGGTATCGATTATTTTGCCCTTTTTCACAAAAGAAACGACGGCATTGTGCGCTTTACGACCTCCTCTCATTGCAGCTTCAAGTCTCTCATGAACCGGATCATCCTCACCTAACAGCTTCCGAGATTGCCCTAAAAGTCTTTCGCCCTGTTCCAGATATTCGGTCATCTCGTCTAATATCACCTTTTGTTTTCGGTGCCTTTCCCGTTCCTCCTCAATAAGAGGCACCAGTCGCTGAATAGAATATTCGACCAGCGCATCTCGTGATGCATCAAGATCCTTCGATGCATCATCTAAGCAACAAAGGGTTTTCCGGCTGATAACGTATGTTTTCTGAATACGCTTCAGCCTGCTAAATCTATCAGGTTGAACCCCGGACGCGATTAAACTTAAAGACCTTGTATCTTCTATCAGGTGATCAAAAAGAGATTTCTGCTTGATACCGAGATGAGCTGCGACAACGCTCATAGTGTTAATAGCGTGTTCCGAGAGTTTAAATGTCGCCCTTACAGACTGCCTGCCCCTCAGATCAGAGGACGAGGGGAGGGCCATTTGCTTTCTATCTGTGTCATCCCGCCTACCCTTTATCCTTTTCATACACACCTCCCGCATGTTCGTCTGGAACTTTATGGGACTCCATTACTTATGGACATATATCCTATTTAGTAATATGATTGATTTCGTCATTATTTTTATTGACACAGTCTATTCCATACTTATCTTGTTGTCAAATGAAAGTTGAAAAAGTCCATGTACTTTCATTAGACAGCGTTTTAGAGAAATATATAAAAAGGAGGTGGCAATTATGACACTTGCAGTTTCAAGAACATTTCGTAGACCCTTTTGGGTGACGCCGTTTGGAACGGAAGGTTGGAGGGATCGTTTTTCTGATAGGCTATGGCCCGAATTGCTGAGGGATAAAGATGAGGATTTGGCCCCAAATATCGACTTTAGCGAAAAGGACGGGAAATATTTCCTTAATGCAGAACTCCCTGGTCTGAAGAGGGATGATATTTCGATCTCCATTGAAGACGGCTATGTAACCGTCAGTGGCAAGAAAGAAACAAATAAAGAGGAAGAAGGGACCAGTTATTACCTCAAAGAGACAAGAAGCGGCTCCTTCGCAAGAAGCTTTCGGCTGCCAGGAAAGGTGGATAAAGAGAATATCGATGCGACATTTAAGGATGGTGTGCTGACCGTAGCCATGCCCTTGGAGAAAGCACCCGAGGCCAAGAAGATCGAGATCCACTAAAACAATCTAACACCAAGACAAAGGCCGGGCCATTTGGCCCCGGCCTTTTTTTGGAATGAAAATAGAACAAATTTCTCTTTAGGCCTCACGCCTTTCCCTTTTCAGGATCTCACCACGGGTGCTGATAACCACCTGTTCCATCGGGATCTTTTTCCGGGCAGCATCCATTGCCCGCTGGAGGATCACCGGAAGAGCTGAGCAGCAGGGTACCTCCATGACCAGGGCTGTTATACTCTTGATATCAGCGACCTTGAATATATCGGTAAATTTACGGATGTACCCTTCAACATCATCAAATTTGGGACACCCGACCATGACCACCTTCCCTTTCAGAAAATCCTGGTGAAAATTGGGGTAGGCTACAGGCACGCAATCCGCTGCAATCAGAAGATCGGCTCCCTTAAGAAAAGGTGCAGTAGGTGGGACTAAGTTTATCTGAACCGGCCAGTGCTCGAGGGATGAGGCCGTTGTCACCTGCTGCGAATCGTCGACCATTGATTTTCTTACTGGGGACGCCGGTATAAAGGTCTGAACTTGAGTGGAGGGACACCCGCAGGCAATGGGGACTTCGACCGGTTTTTGTTCCTTTTCCTTCAGAAATAACTCTACCGCTTCCTCATCAAAATCCTCTGCCTCACGCTCAACGATTCTGAGTGCACCGTTGGGGCAGTCACCCATACAGGCACCTAAGCCGTCGCAATATTTTTCCGCCACGATACGGGCCTTACTATTTACCACCTCTATTGCGCCTTCAGCGCACGAAGGTACGCACTCCCCGCAACCGTCGCAGAGTTCGTCATCTATCTCTATTATTTTTCGCATTATTTTCATTAGGTTATCCTTTCCAAATGTTGCGCAGTTCACTTTCAAAGAGATATCTGCGTCCTATTCTAAAAGCACTTTCCTCGCCAGATTAGCGCCACTCCCGGTAAGAAATGATTTCTCAATAATTCCAGTCAACTTCTCTGGCTCAGTCGGATTCTCCTTCTGCTTTTCTTCCAGATTAGTTATTAGATCTGCATCGTAGAGACTCATGAAATTGACGGTCTCATCTTCCTTTGGGTGATGGTGATGGGCGATAATACCGCATACCTCATCAATGAGCCCTTGCTTTGCGCCAAGCCTGGCCAAGATCTCCCTCGCTATGGGAGGTCCTTCCTCCTCCTGGTACTTGGCTGCAGTGCTCCGGTATTTTCGCTCGGCTTCCTTGATCCCGATGTCATGGAGGTATGCTGCAGACAGGACAACCGCCAGGTTAGCGCTTTCTTCCCTGCCGATCTGCTCTGCATATCTCGCCACGCGGCTTGCATGACCGATCCGTTTGAAATCCTGCTTAAAGTACCGTTTCATTTCGATGGCGACCCTGTCCTTGAGCAGGTCCTCTTTCTGTGCGAGGAGTTCAGGGGGAAGATCTCCGATGCACTGTTCCGCGTACTGGCAATATGAAGCACAGCCAAAATCAAGACGCGGGTTCAGGAAGCGATGACCGCATTTGGAGCATTTGCGAGTGGTATCATCCTTGAAGAACTCTACCTCAGCCCCGCATTCGGGGCACTTGACGTTGAAAATGGCCCCCGGCTTCCAGTACTGGCTGTCCTGTCCCGGACATTTCATTACTTTTCTCCTAAAGTTGAAACCTGAAACTGAGTATGTTACCAAGCCCAGTTTCAAGTTTCCAGTTTCAAGTTTCAGCTTTTACTTCCCTGCCATCATTGCCTCGATATCTGCCCCGACTTCGCCAATCGGTTTGATATCGAAGTTCTCCACTAATACATTGAGTACAGTCGGGGAAACAAATGCCGGAAGTGTCGGTCCTAAACGGATCCCCTTAACCCCTAAGGAGAGAAGGGCCAGCAGGACTGCAACCGCCTTCTGCTCATACCACCCTATATCAAAGGAGATCGGGAGGTCATTGATGTCATCCAGTTCAAAGACCTCTTTCAGTTTGAGTGCAATCACGGCTAAGGAATAGCAGTCGTTGCACTGCCCGGCATCGAGCACCCTCGGAATCCCGCCGATATCGCCAAGATCGAGCTTGTTGTAGCGGTATTTGGCGCACCCTGCCGTCAGGATAACCGTATCCTTGGGAAGCTGCTGGGCAACCTCGGTGAAATAGTTCCTCGACTTGTGGCGGCCATCGCAGCCTGCCATTACAACAAAGCGTTTAATCGCCCCTGATTTCACAGCATCTACTACCTTGTCCGCCAAAGCCAAGACCTGGGTATGTGCAAATCCACCAACGATTTTACCGGTTTCAATTTCAGTGGGAGGATTGCATGACTTTGCAAGTTCTATCGTTCCGGAAAAGTCTTTTGCGCCACCCTCTTGCCTCTTTTGAATATGTTTGGCCCCTGGATATGAGACCATTCCAGTGGTGAAAAGCCTGTCCAAATAGGTGTTCTCCTTTTTCAGAGGAACAAGACAGTTGGTAGTCAGTATAATCGGACCGTTAAAGGATTCAAACTCCTGGTTCTGGCGCCACCATGAACTGCCGTAATTCCCCGCAAAATGCCCATACTTCTTGAATGCGGGATAGTAATTGGCCGGAAGCATCTCGCCGTGGGTATAAACGTCGACCCCACTCCCCTCAGTCTGCTTCAACAGCTCATCCATATCTTTTAAATCGTGCCCGCTGATAAGGATGCCGGGGTTGTTGCCAACACCGATATTGACCTCTGTAATCTCAGGATTTCCATAGGCCGTGGTGTTTGCCTCGTCGAGAAGGGCCATGGTGTTGACCGCCATCTCCCCACACTTCATGACCATGGCGACCATTTCATCCACGGACAGATCCATGGTGGTGGAGGCTAATGCCTCCATCATGAATTGAAAGATCTCTCCTTTTTCAAACCCTAAGATCGCAGCATGATCTGCATAGGCGGCGACTCCCTTCAACCCGATGACCAGTAGCTCCCTGAGGGAACGAACATCTTCATTTTCGGTTGCAAGTACGCCGACCCCTTTTGCCTTCTCGTAAAACACCGCCTCATCATCTGAATACCAGACCGCAGAGTCATGCAATTGTTCTGAGAACTCCTGACCGTTTTTTTCTTTGTACGCGGCCATAAATTTTGATTTCAGATCTTCCCTGATTTTCAAAGCTTCTTTGATAAGGCCAATAATCCGATCATTATCCCAGGCAACATTGGTTATGGTGGCAAAAAGGGCTTCTGCAATAAAAAGACCGGCCTTTCGGTCCTCAATATCGAGTTCCTTCGCCTTTTCTCCATAAATGGAAATCCCCTTCAAGACATAGATTAACAGGTCCTGAAGGTTGGCGGTCTCCTCCGGTTTCCCACAGACCCCTTTTACAGTACAACCCTGATTCTTTGCCGTCTCCTGACATTGAAAACAAAACATGGTTTTTCTCCTTTCTTAATTTCTTGAGGTTTTTATTTTTGGCATATTCAGATTCATGCCGCTGTCTTCTCTTGAACTTGCCGTCATTATGAGGACATAAATAGGAAATGTCTTTGATCTAAGTCAAGAAATCCACTTTTTTTCTCATTTTTTTTATAAAGCCGCAAAAAGGCGCGAAAGGCACAAAAAATAAAATTGGCATATAGTAAAATCAAGGGGTTATGAGAAATAAATTCGCTCTCAGACGTTTTGCAAGCGCATCTTTCTTGGTATTCTAATAAAAAATCCTGGTTATGCTGAAGTTCCCGGCACCCGGTACAGTCTTGCCAGCACATGTGGTGAAATACCGAGGCAGCAGCCAGCTACAATGACTTGGTTGATCAGGGTTGTGCGAAGGGGCCCGCGCGTTTGCCATCGCCTGCCGGAAGTCACCGCATGGACGGGCGCAATCCCGATACGTCCCTGCTTTGAGATCCGGTGCATTAAAAATAGATCCTCGGCAATCGATACCTCCGGAAAGCCCCCAACTGCCTCAAATACCGCTCTCCGGAAAAAGAGTCCCTGATCGCCATAGGGGAGTTTGAGGTATCGGGAGCGGATATTTGTTGCAAACTCTATCAGTTTCATGAGCGGATGATCGAGACCGGTCTTAAACCGGAATGCGCCAGCCACAGTTTCAGGATCCATCAGGGCTTCAAAGATATGGTTGATATAGCCTTGTGGCAAACGTGTATCAGCGTGGAGGAATAAAAACACGCTGCCACGGGCCACTGAGGCGCCGCGATTCTGTTGCACTGCACGACCACGGGAACTCTTCTCGATTTGCGCTCCCGCACGAATAGCCCGGGCAACTGTATCATCGCCACTCCCCCCATCTACAACGATAACCTCTGCATCCCTATTGCGCGCGCTGTTAATAGCTTTTTCAATGTTTAGAGCTTCATTCAAGGCTGGAATGATAACTGACGCATAGGGCCCTTTCTCTGTCCAATTAGGCAACCGGGCTTTCAGCTCTTTCTCAGTATCGATATCCGTGAGACAATCAAGTTCTTTGACCCTTAGACCTTGTCCATTTGCCAGGGCCAAGGTTTGACCAAGCACTGCCCTGGTGCCCCATTTGATTCCCTCGAAGAGATGGGCAGGACGATTCAATCCAATAAGCCAGTACCCGCCATCTCTGCTCGGCCCGATAACGAGATCGTTTTCGCTGAGGGCGTCAAATGCCTGTCTGAGATGATCGGACCTAAGTTCAGGGATATCCGTGCCGATGAGAACCGCACGCCGAAAGCCCCTCTGAAATGCGGCAAAAAATGCGGCGTACATGCGGGTCCCAAGGTCTCCCGGGGCCTGACGAGAAAGAGAGAGGTCCGGGCCAAGCCAGCGTCGCATTTGCTGGGTGCTGCCGCCTTCAAAACAGAGCTCTACATTGGTCCCTCGTCCTGACGCAAAGGCATCAGTCTTATCTAAAGTCTTCTCAGTGAGCCAACGCTGGAAATCGGCAGCCCCGGCCGGACCAAGCCCGGGGAGGAGACGTGTCTTGGTCCGTCCTGGGACAGGATAACGACCGAATACGATAAGTTGATCTATTGGAGGATGTTGATGGTTAATCATATCTCTCTTTTATCCTATAAACCAATAACTTGTAGTTTATACTACACCTCAGAGAGCTCCTGAGTAAAGAGGATGAGAGGATTCCATCAATTATACATTGACTCACTCGCGGAGTAAATATATCTTACCGACCGGGCAAATCTTAAAAACGACAAGGCCATTAGCAGCCAATTTACCCGTTTAGAAATTTTTTGGGATATAAGAAGAATGGCCGGCCTGGTTTTGGGTTTCACCAATATTACAGCAAGCAATAAAATCACAATCATCAGTTAAAAAGGAGAATATGGACATAAAGCTTGAATCTTTTCTGCTGTCCCTGGAACAGGAAGTCGCAAATTACCACACTCCTGTTGTCGACCTGATTGCAGTGCAGACCCGTGATCCCTTCAAGGTGCTGGTTGCAACCATTCTTTCAGCAAGAACCAAAGATGAAACTACTTCCAAGGCCTCCCGCAGACTGTTTAATAAAGCTCCTGATATTCATGCGCTTGCCGGGCTGAGTGAAGAAAGAATACGTAAAATGATACAACCGGTTGGGTTTTTTAACAATAAAGCGAAATATCTTTACAGGCTTCCGGCCGCTCTGAAGCCTTATGCAGACAAGGTGCCGGATAAACTTGACGAATTGTTAAAACTGCCTGGCGTGGGACGTAAGACAGCCAACCTTGTCTTATCTGTGGCGTTTGACAAACCTGCCATATGTGTTGATACCCATGTCCATCGCATCATGAATATCTGGGGTTTTGTGAACACTAAGAACCCTGAGTCCACGGAAAAGGCTCTGCGAAAAATATTACCCGTCAAATACTGGAAAAGGCTTAATTCAATCCTTGTCACCTTTGGCCAGGAGCGATGCAAACCTGTGGGGCCTCAATGTGACTGCTGTCTCTTTGAGCAGGATTGTCCAAAAAACGGCGTAACGCCCAGGCGCCTGAAAAACAGGGCCGCTCATACCATGAAATTTATTTCCTGGAATGTAAATGGACTCAGGGCAGTTGCAAAAACGGGCTTTGTTGATATCGTTAAAGGATCAGGCGCTGACATTTTTGCAGTGCAGGAGACCAGGGTCTGGCCGGAGCAGCTTTCAGATGAGCTTAGGGATATTCCAGGTTATTCGAGTTATTTTGCCCAGGCCAAAAAGAAGGGTTATTCAGGGGTTGCGGTTTACACGAGAAAAAAACCCTTGCGAGTCACCAGCGGTGTCGGAGTGGATCATTTTGACGATGAGGGACGAGTCCTTACCCTGGAGTTTGCAGATTTTTTCCTGACAAATGTCTATTTTCCCAATGCGCAACACAGACTTAAACGGATAGACTATAAGATCGCATTTAATAATGCCCTTTTTGAATATGCGACGCAGATGGCTGCAAAAAAGACAACCATTATCTGCGGAGATTTCAATGTTGCCCATAAGGCCATTGATCTTGCCAATCCCAAGGCAAACGAAACAAATCCCGGCTTTTCAATTGAGGAAAGGAACTGGATGGACAGGTTTATCAATGCCGGATGGGTAGATACCTTCAGGGTTTTCAATCAGGAGCCGGGGCAATACTCATGGTGGAGTTATCGCTTTAATGCCAGAAACAAGAATATCGGCTGGCGGATTGACTATTTTATAATTGATGAAAACAGCAAAGCAAGACTTCACGACGCTGCCATATTAACTGATGTTCTTGGTTCTGATCATTGCCCGGTGCAGATGGGATTGAAAATCGGTGATTAACAGAAAACAAAGAATCTTGTCTATCCTCTTATCCTGTCTAAAAATGTAATTCGCGTTACGAATCTCCCTTTTCAGTCAGAACCATTCCTTCTCCAGAATATACCATACGTTCCTCTGCAGGCGTGGGGTTTGTGATTCCCCGCCAATGTCCCGGTTGGGGTTCAGGGCCTTCCTGCGCTATTGCGGTTGGGCTTTTATCCTTCATCTTTGGCTGCTTTCTGAGATCCACGCCGGGTACCGGGGCGCTGAATTCGATGGGGATGTTGTTGGGATCAAAGGTATAGATGGAATAGATGAATCCGTGATTGACGACCTCGGAGACCCAAATGCCCGTGGCATCCAAACCATCTTTCAGGTTCCATAAATCCTCTTCACTCTCCACCTCTAATGAAACATGATCGAAGGCAAAGGGCCCTTTAACGGGTACGCCGTGGTCCTTTTCAGGGATCTTCTCGACGTGCGGCCACTCGAAAAAGGCAATCAAATCATGATCCGAGATCTCAAAAAAATAATGCCTGTATCCGGGCCGACCAAGGCCCGCAACTAAGCGCATGCCCAACAAGTCTCTCCAAAAACGGATGGTTGTGTCCATGTCTCTCGTGGCCATTGCCAGATGATTGATTCCGGTATACTTCACCATGGGGACTCCTCCACAGAAAAAATTCTGATGCCTGGGAAAACCATCTCCCATATTCCCCGAACCTCAAGTCAGGACGCCGGAAGCATGGAACTTGTGGACTTGGGATTGGAGGGATCGTATCCTTTACTTCATTCTCATTTTTCGTCCAAAAGGGCATACCTTGATACAGATTCCACAGATGGGAACGCCGACTTCAGGGATTTTTGCGAACTCCCCTGCAACCTTTTCCGCACACCGGGAAAAATATAAGGCCTCATTTCTATTACTGTAATGGCTTTCTGTGTTGATGCCTTTTATCGCTTGAGCAGGGCAAGCGTCCTGGCACATGGTGCATTTCCCGCAGCGATTTTTTATGGGCAAATCCACATCCAGGGGGGCATTGGTGAGTACAGTTACAAGACGCACCCTGGACCCGTATTTAGGGGTGATAAGAAGGAGGTTTTTCCCCTGCCAGCCGAGACCGGCCATTCGTGCAACGGCCTTATGGCTGATTGCTGCATACCAGTTTTTCTGATCAAGGACCTGGGATGCAGGAATGGGCAGGCTGTAATGGCCGTCATCCTGGAGGGCCATTGCTGTGCGGAAGGCCATCTGATCGAGGACAAGATTGGCTGTCTGGTAGATTGATTTATAAATGGCTGTCGGTCTGTCGGAAAGCCCTTCAAACGCTGCTGCCGGGAGCTTTATGGCAATCGAAACAGCCCTGGTAAAATGATCGAGCAGATCGGGCGGATCAACCCTGAGTTCTTTCAAGGGCTCAACATCGGCAATACCGACAAGATCAGCACCCAAGCTCATGATCTTATCATTGACCTCTTCAGTGTAATTTGAAGTGACGGCTTTTGCTTTCACAGCTAAGTCTCCAGGTTCCATATATCAAACTCATACAGGCAAAACAGGGCAAGCCAACTAATCCACCAGCAGTACTGATACGGCCTCTGTTGACTGGAGTACTTTCTGCGAGACACTGCCGAGAAAGAACTCCTTAATGCCGGAAAGTCCTCTTCGTCCCATCACTACAACATCATAACCTGAAGCCGCTTCATCTATGATACCCCTGGCTACTCCTTTCTTTTTCGTCTCCACCTTGATAACAATATGCTCTTCTTCAAATCCCGCTTTGACAAGAAGTTCTTTGGCCTTTTGGAGAGCTTCGTTTACAAGGGTCCTTTTTTGGTCTTCTACTGAACAGAAGGCCCCCTTTTGAGCCATAAAGTAGGGGGTGAGACTCGGATTATCCATATCACATATGGTAGCAGTATCTATAATAACACTGAACAGAGTAATTCTATGATCAGTGGTGAAGGATTTAGTAATAAATTCCACAGCCCTCATTGCGTTTTCAGAATCATCAAATGCCACTAAAATCTTCTGTCCCATTGGTCACCTCCGTGTAAGTTACGTGTCATATTGTCCTCTTATCATTTAATGAAATTTTACCACGATCTCTTCAAATGTTTTTCTCCACCTGGATCGATATTAACTTTCCCTAACCCGGATGAGCCGCAGCCTCCACAGCCGAGGAGATTTCCTTAACCACATACAGTTTAATCTTTTCCCGCACACCCTTGAGCGGCATGCTGAAGGATCGCCCAATGACAACCTCTTCAGATAACTGCCGGTAAACCGCCTCTGAAATGACGACTTCCCCGCCTTTGGCCGTTGATTGAATTCGCTGGGTAAGATTAACGGGTGAGCCCACAATACCATATTTAGCCCTGGTTTTTGAACCGATATTTCCCACGATCACTTCACCACTATTGACACCGATCCCTGTTTGGAGTTGAGGCAGATTATCCATTCTCATCTCAGTGTTGAAGGTCTCCATGGCGCTCAGCATGTCGAGAGCACATTCCACACTTCTGCGGATGACGGGTTCAACAGGACCCTTGAGGGGATCAAAGAAGACCAGGACGCTGTCCCCGAAAAAGTCCACAATAATCCCGTGATGTCTTTGGATGACCTCGATCAAACGAGAGAAATAACGGTTTAAGAAAGTGATTATAATATCGGGGCTCAGGGTTTCCGACAAAGGGGTAAATCCCCTGATATCCGACATCAGGATGGCCACATCACGTTTTTCCCCGCCCAACCTGGCGGCCTCGGGCAGTTTCATCAGCTTCTCGGCTATTTCCCTGTCCACGTATCGGCCGAAGGTGTTGGTGACGAAGTCCCTCTCCTTGAGGCCCTCCACCATTGTGTTGAAACTCCGGGTCAGTTGGGCAATTTCATCACGGCCTTTGACGGGGATCGGCTTCCCATAATCACCCCTGGCAACCGACTCTGCGGCTCTTGAGATTTCGGTGAATGAACGGACCATCCTTCCCACCACCAAACGGATAAACAGAAGGATGATAAGGATAACAATTGCTCCACCCACGAAATAATAGGTGCGAAATCGGATAATGGGCGCCAGGACCTTCTCTCCGGTGGCGAAAAGCACTATGGTCCAGGGGGCGTATTTCAGCTTGTAAAAACCTCCCACCTGATCTGGCGGCTGTCCGGGCCCCAAAACAGTACCAAAGGGTTTTTTCCCTATCGCCTTTAACAGGGCACTCTCAAAGGGGCTGCCAGTTTCGCCAAACGGCATCTCATCTTTCATTATGGCCTTGGTACGGCAGAGATATTTCCCCGCCTCATTAATCAGGCATGCCTGTTCAGTCTGCCACCACCCAAATGCCTTGATCCCTTCCAACAGAAACTCAAAACCGACAGATACCTCCAGGGTGCCTACAACCGTACCGGATTTATCCTTGAGTCGGGATATGATATCGACCGTTTCCTCCCCGGTATTGGCATCGTAAACAGGCGATGTCACTTCCGCGATCCTTGCGTGGTGAAACTGCATCATGCGCATTTCGCCCATGGCGCCTCCACCCCTGTGCATGGACATGGGCATGGACTGGAACCCATTATTATTCTTCCACTTCAGCTCGACACGGGCAACCCCCTTCATGGCCTTTAACTGATCGAGTATCCATTTCTGTATCAGCGGTCCTCCCCTGCTCTTGGAGGTCTTGTGAAACATCTGAATCCAGTCGGTAACCCGGGCCAGTCTCATGTCGATGTGGTGCGCGGCCCGCTGAAGCTTTACAATGGAGGCATCCTGCCACTCTGCCAGGAGTGTTTCCCTCATATAAATAAAGCCGGAAACCCCGATCATCAGCAGAAGGAGGGCCGCCGGCAGCAGCACCAGGAGACTGAGCCGTTGTTGAAGACTCTTGATTGCCATACCCGTACCTATCTTACCTCGTATTTGAATCGGTCAAACAGCTTCCTGTCTCCGAAAACCGCCTTTGTTTTCACCGTGTAAACACCCTTTTCATCAAAGTCCATATCAGCGCCGTAGGCGCCTTTCATCCCCATGGCCATCGCCTTCTGTTTGGAACCATCGGGTCCCACCACCAGAAAACCTGCCTTCCCTTTTTCAACTTTTGCTCCCTCCGGAGCGGTAAAAGATACCATCAAATGCCAGGTCTTTCTATCCGGAAAATGGTATAAAACGTAATCAAACCGATAACCGTCCACAGTTGACTCATGAATATGAATCCCCGGGCGATCGGGATGGTTTTCCCCACAGACAAAACTCACAACAGAAAAAACAGAGACCATGGAAATCAAAAAACCGAACACCACCATAAGCATAACAGGATGTCTTTTCATTATCTCTCTCCTTTTTTTAGGGCCTCGGCAATAAATAATTGCGCAAAATTGCGCCGGATTTTGGTTCGTATACAAGGCACATCCGCTGGTGCATATCAGGATATGTGCCTGTGGATGTAACGCGGTAGACGAGCCAAAAGACAAGCAAGATGTTCAATTATTTCTTGCCGAGGCTCTTAGTCCCCATCCTTTCCAGAGGGCGTAGACGGCCGGAATGATCACCAGCGTCAAGACGGTGGAGGATATCAGCCCTCCCACCATGGGGGCGGCAATACGTTTCATTACCTGTGATCCGGTTTCGACGCCCCACATGATGGGCAGAAGGCCGATGAGTGTGGTGGATACGGTCATGAGCTTGGGCCGCACCCGTTCCACCGAGCCTTCCAGAATGGCCTCCCGAAGGTCTTCTCTCGATTTCATATTTTCTTCCCGACTCATACGATCAAATGCCTCATCCAGATAGACCAGCATCACCACGCCGGTTTCGGCAGCCAGGCCCGCGAGCGCGATAAAGCCGACTACTACGGCGACCGACAGATTATAATTCAGGAGATAGAGGAGCCACACCCCTCCCACAAGCGCGAAGGGAAGGCTTGCCATCACAAGAAACGCCTCGCTGAAGTTATGGAAGTGCATGTAAAGCAGAACAAAGATAATCGTTAAAGTCAAAGGTACAACCAGATTGAGCGTCTTGCGGGCTGCTTCCATGTATTCGTACTGTCCGGACCACACCATGGAGTACCCCACCGGCAGCTTTACCTCACGGGATACAATGCCCCTCGCTTTTTCCACAAAGGTTCCCACGTCCACACCCTTGATGTCCACATAGACCCATGCGGTGGGCCGGGAATTCTCCGTCTTGATGGATGCCGGTCCCTTATGAATGGAAATGTGGGCAAGCTGCCCTAAAGGGATATGGGCTCCGGTGGGCGCCGTGACCAGGACTCCTTTCAACATGTCGATGTTGTCTCTCAGTTCCCTGCTGTAGCGGAGATTTACCGGATATCTCTCCAGGCCTTCAACCGTGTAGGTGATGTTTTTTCCTCCGATCGCCGTGACAATGACATCCTGTACGTCACCAACCGTGAGGCCGTATCGCGCGATCTGGTCTCTCCTGATCTCAAAATCCAGGTAGTTTCCCCCCGTAATCCTCTCGGAATAGGCGGAAAGCGTTCCTGGAATCTGCCCCACCACCGCTTCTATTTTTGCCCCCAGATTTGTAAGGACCTGAAGGTTCGGCCCCATGACCTTGATTCCCACCGGCGTCTTGATTCCGGTTGAAAGCATATCGATGCGGGTCTTGATGGGCATGGTCCATGCGTTGGTCACCCCTGGAAAGTGAACTGCCTGATCCAGCTTTGTGACCAGTTCATCCATGGTGATATAGCGTTCTTCCGGCCATATCCAGGAAAGGGGCTTTTTTAACCAATTGGGCCAGGCGGAAAAAAAACGTTCGATCTTTTTCCTGCGCCACTGGTGCAGGATCTTTCCCTGTCGAACTTCGGGCCACACCCAGGTCAAAGGCTCTTTCACCCAGCCGGGCCAGGAGGTGAAAAAGCGTTTGACCGGAATCTGTTCGCGTACCACCAGGGGCCAGAGGGTGATGGTGGTCTCGATCATGGAAAGGGGCGCCGGATCGGTGGCGATTTCTGCCCGGCCGATTTTTCCCAGGGTATGCTGGACTTCCGGAAAACTCTGGATGATTTTGTCCGTTTGCTGGAGCAGTTCCTTGGCCTTGGTGATGGAAATACCCGGAAGGGTGGTGGGCATATAAAGAAGGCTTCCCTCGTTGAGGGGCGGCATGAACTCGCTGCCCAGGCGGGAGAGAGGGAAAATGGATATCCCTATCAGCAGCAGGGATATCAGAACCGTGATCTTGGGCCATTTCAGGACCCGGTGAATGATAGGTTGGTAGAGCCGGATAAAAAACCGGCTCACGGGATTCTTCGACTCTTCAATAATCCGCTGGGGCACAAGGCACAGCAGGGCGAACAGGGAAACGACCGCCGCCGCAACCAGGGACCAGTCAGGAAGCCTCAGACCGGCAATCCCTCCCACTATCACAAGTACGGGTGGTCCAGCCACCGCGGTAATCCATATCCAGATCTTCCGTCCCCTGGAAATCTCGGAACTCAAGGTTTTTTCCCGTACAAAAAAAGTCATGAGCACCGGTACAATGGTGATTGCCAGCACTGCAGATGCGGCTATGGCAAAGGTCTTGGTGTAGGCCAACGGTTTGAAAAGCCGGCCTGATTGCTCCTCCAAGCTGAATACCGGTAGAAAGGAGACGGTGATGATCAGGAGGCTATAGAAAAGTGCAGGTCCCACCTCTTTCGCCGAATCCAGGATAATGGCTGTGTGGGTTTTTTTCCCCGTGTCCCTGGCCAGGTGTTTGTGGGCGTTTTCAACGAGAACAACCGAGGCGTCCACCATGACGCCTATGGCGATGGCAATACCGCTCAGGCTCATGATGTTGGCATTGATCCCCAGAAGCTTCATGGCGATAAAGGCCATCAGAATGCCCACGGGCAGGGTGAAAATGGCCACAAAGGCTGAGCGGAAGTGGAGCAGGAAGATGAGACAGATGAGAGCTACCACCGTCAATTCTTCAACAAGCTTGTTTTTCAGGGTATGAATGGCGCTCCGGATCAGATCGGCACGATTATAACCCGCTTCAATGACCACGCCCGCTGGAAGACCCCGCTGGAGCTCTCTCAGCTTTTCTTTTACTTTTTCAATGACTTTCATGGCATTTTCGCCGTAGCGAATAATCACGATGCCGCCCACGGCTTCGCCCTTGCCGTCCCATTCCAAGATACCCCGCCGCAATTCGGGACCCAGGTGGATATTGGCCATATCCTTCAGCAGGATGGGTGTCCCCTGGCCGTCCACTCCCACCGCGATCTCCTCCAGATCGTGAAGAGAGGTGATATATCCCAGTCCCCGCACCATGAATTCCGTCTCAGACATCTCAATGAGCTTGCCGCCCACATCGCTGTTGGACCGGCGGATGGCGTTTTTTATCTTTTCGATGGAGAGGTCGTAGGCCAACAATTTATTGGGATCCACCTCCACCTGATACTGTTTGACAAACCCGCCGATGCCGGCCACCTCTGAAACACCGGGAACGGATGCCAGTTCGTACCGAAGAAACCAGTCCTGGATGCTTCGAAGTTGCTGGAGGTCCTTCGTGTTGGTCGTGTCGTTCAACACATACTCATAGACCCACCCGACACCCGTGGCATCGGGGCCGAGGCTTGGCGTCACACCCGGAGGGAGTTTGCCCGCCACAAAATTAAGATATTCGAGGACCCTGGACCGGGCCCAGTAAAGATCGGTGCCGTCTTCGAAAATGATGTATACGAAGGAGTAGCCGAAAAAGGAGTATCCCCGGACCACTTTGGCGAAGGGCACGCTCAGCATGGCCGTGGTGAGAGGGTAGGTGATCTGGTCTTCCACCACCTGAGGACCCTGGCCCGGGTATTCGGTGTAGAGGATCACCTGCACGTCGGAAAGGTCTGGAATGGCATCCACAGGGGTTTTCCCCATGGCAAGGATGCCTGCCACGATCACGAAAACGGTGCACAAAACCACCATAAACCTGTTTTGGAGGCACCATTCGATGATCTTTTCAATCATCCTTACTTTTCCTCCATATCCTTGAAAAAATCATCTTCTTTTTCTTTCACCTTCTTTAAAAGCTTGGCATCCAGCATCTTACGGATGGCCTCTTTGAGGTTGGATTCGGAGTCCAGGAGAAACTGACCCGAAATCACCACGGGCTCACCTTCCGTTAAGCCGGCCAGCACCTGTATCCGGTCATTGTTCAGCAAAGGACCCAGGATCACGTCTTTCGGAATAAATTTTCCGTTGCCCGCGCTGATGAAGACCACGTTTCTCAGCCCCGTTCGAATGACTGCTTCCGAAGGGATCATCAACCCGTTTCCTTTCAATACGGTTTTGATCCGTATGTCGGCATACATCTCCGGTTTCAGCTCCATGTCAGGGTTCTGAAACACGAGGCGGAGGGTCAGATCTCTCGTTTTGGGCTGCAGATACGGATACACAAACGCCACCGTTCCCGGAAAAGTTTTGTCGGGCAGATAGGGCAGCGTCATCTCCGCCTGCTGGCCTTTTTCGATCATGGAAAGCTCGTACTCATAAATATGGGCATCTACCCATACCCGTGAAAGGTCGGCAATCTGGAAGACCATGGTTCCTGCTTTGATATAGGTGCCTTCTTCCGCATTTCTCCGGATCACGAATCCGCTCACGGGGGACCGGATCATCACGGTCTTTTTGACCTTTTGCGACTTTTCCAGTGCCTCGATCTCACTCTCCGGAACGTCAAAATATCGGAGTCTCCTTTGGGAGGAATCCAGCATGCTTTTCCCGCCGCCGACCCGGGCTTGTCCGAGGGTTCGGAAGGCCACCAGGTATTCTTCCTGTGCAGCCACCAGCTCGGGAGAATAGATGTCAAACAGGGGCTCTCCTTTCTTTACATATTTCCCCGTAAAATCCACATAGAGCTTTTCGATCCAGCCGCTGGTCTTGAGATTTATCTGGGCGGTAAGGGTCTCATCCGGGGTAATAATTCCATAGGTCCGAAGGGTATGGATAAGCGGCCCTTTCGTGACCTTGCCAAGGCGTATTCCCATGTTCTGCTGGATCACGGGGTCAATCTTAACCGCCTCCTGGCCGGTCATCTCATCTTCATATACCGGCACCAGGTCCATACCCATGGCGCTCTTCCCCGGTTTGTCATAGATTTCCGTGGGATTCATGGGGGCCCGCCAATAAAGGATCTTTCCTTTTTTTGATTCAGAGGAGGTCTCCTGTGTGCCCTGGGGATGTTCCCCGGATTGGGGACCTTTCTTGACCCCCTGCGTGTGTTCAGGCGGCCCCAGGTAGCCCATGAAATAGGCCGTTCCTCCGGCCAAAAGGAGCGTAAGCACGGCGGTAATAAAAACGACCCGCGACGTAGAACCGGATTTTTCAGGCTGTCCGTTTGCTTTCATTTGGGCACCTCCTTCCTTTCTTGATGAAGTGACGTCCCCACTACATTCTCCAGTTGAGCACGGGCGATGCCAAGGGCGCTCAGTTCACGCTCAGCAGCCAGGTTGGCTTCCAGCCAGGTTTCATATGAGGAGATCACGTCCGCAAAGGAAACATTTCCCGTCTCATACCCTTGGGTCGAGACATCAAGGGCCGCTCTGGAAAGCTTCAAAATAGATGTCCTGTAAAGTACCTCCTCCCGTTTTGCCAAATCGAGACGGAACCACGCGTCTCTGACAAGCATCATGGTGACGGCCTCTTCCTTTTCCAGATCCCTTCTAAGGGCGTTCAGGTCCTGTTGCGTTTCTCGAATATAGGCATCCTGAATGCCGTACCAGGGCATTTTCGGCAGTCCGAATCCCGTTGATGCTTGCGTTGTTACCTGAAAATCCTGCCGGGTCGCAACAGATCCCACCTGAGTCACTGCGTCATCTTCAAAAAAGGAAAAACCGAGGGTGTAAGGCGGCAGGATCATGGTTTCGGCCATTTCGATGAGCCTTTCCATTTTGCCTACCCTGGCCCGCATGCGCCGCAATTCCTGTCTCCGCTCATAGGCCAGTCTGTAGAGGGGCCCCAACGGCGGCACAACCCTTGGCGGTTCACGGTTTTCTGGAAGGCCCACCTTGGTTTCCGGAGGAAGATTGAGAATTTCGAGGATCTTCGATTCCCCATTTCGCTGTCTTTCCCGCAAGGTGTCCAGATCCTCTTTCAGGAGCTCCCGCCGGATGCGCACCTTGATCACATCCTGATAGCTTGTCCTTCCGGTCTCATAGCGGATGGTAGCCACCTGTTCCAAATGTCGGTAAAGGCCGAGGGTCTCTTGGGCGATCTTTGTGGCTTTATGAACAAAAAGCAGATCCCAGTAAGCCTTTCGTGCTTCCGTGATCACATCCCTTTTGGCGATCTCCAGGGTTTCCATGACCGATTTGATCTGCTGGCCCACAATCTCCCCTTTCAGGGCCAATACTCCGGGAAAGGGAAATTTTGTCTTCATGGATTCCTTCCCCTTTAAAGGCCCCACCCCGGTCATCAGCCCCTCCGTGAATGCCGTATATTGTCGAAGGATGTCATCTAATGCCATGACCTGGCTATAGGTATCAATGGCGGCGCGTGCCCGGTTTTCACCGGCCTTTATCCCCGGATTTCGAAGAAAGGCCAGGGTCTCCAGTGTTGCCAGGGAGAATCGGGGATTCAGGGCCGACGCGGCAGTCGCCGGATCGGTAACGGCAGGCTTGAGGGCATTTAAAAGACCGGAAGGGGGATGAAAAAAAGTTTCTTTACTACCTGTCGCATTCAAGGCCTCTTCCCAGTGCGCCTTTGCCTCATTGATTCTCTTTTTCTCCAACGCGAATTCTGTACCGCCTGAAGACCCGGCCTGCTGTTCTTCTTCCGGAGCCGAGGAGGCGGTATATACCGGCGGCCGGTATTGCTCAAGGTCTTCACTGAGCTGTGGATAGTTGGAACATCCAATGGTAGCGGCCAAAAGGAACAAGGCGTATGGAAACAGGTATCGTCCGATCATTTGATTCCTCCCTCTGTCTTATTCTCGCTTTCGGAGGAAACCTTTGTGATGGTTTGGCCCACCAGTTGTTCCAGACCGGCAAGGTACTTCCCATAATCAGCCCTGGCCCTTGCCAGGGATAACTGAAAATTATAATAGACCGCCTGAGTTTCCACGAAATCGGAAAAACTGGCCTGACCTTCCCGATACCAGGTTTCGGCAATCTCCATGGCGTTTATGGCCTGGGGCAAAAGGTCGTTTTTGTAGAGTTCGATGAGCCTGCGGGCGTTTTCAAGACGGAAGAAGAGTTGGTGGACCTTTGTACGAATCTCATTGATGGAAGCGGTCTGGACGGCCCTGGCCCTTTGCATTTCAGCCTGCGCGCGACCCGCGCGACCCCTGTTTTTTTCAAACCACAGGGGGATGGTAATGCCAACCTGGACACCGATAGAGTCCCTTCCAGAGCCACTGGGTCTAAACGGTACGTCGGGTTCTCCAACGCCTGTGTATAATATCCCTAACTTGAAATCAGGAAGATTTTCGTACCAGGCCAAGTCCACCAGGGCGCCCGCCTTTTCCACAAGGGTCCGGGCGATGCGGATCTCATCCTGGTTGGTCTCTGCCATTCTGTAAAGTGATTTCAAGTCGAATACGAGAGGTTGAAACCCTTCGGCTAAAAGCCTTCCGATCCTGGCATCCGGGGACCGGTTCAATAAACCGTTCAACCGGGTCTTTTCGGTGAGTTCCAATTCGTCTAAAAGGATGCTGTCATAACGAAGTTGCCCGAACTGGGACTGGGCCTTGACCATATCGATCAAGGCCGCCCTATCCTTGGCATAAGCCGTTTCCCCCACCTTCCGCAAATGTTCGAGGAGCGTGAGGTTATGTGCAGCTACTTCTTTGGCAGTGCGGATGTACAGGAGTTCATGAAAGGATACCCGGACAGATGCGATTACTCCCTTGACGGTCCTGTCCAATTTGATGTGAGCGACTCTGGCCTCTGCTTCCACCACCTTGCCGGCCTGGGTCAATTTGCCGGGGAAGGGAATCTTCTGATTCAGACTGGCACTCCAGTCTAAAGGGCCCAAACGGCTTTCAATAGGTTCGGGGTAGTATGTCAGATTTAATTCCGGATCAGGATAACCTGTGGTCAAACGATAATCCTCCACCACGGCCTTCCAGCCCTCGCGGGCGGCCACAATGGAAGGATTTTTTCGATAGGCGTATGAGATGAGATCACCGACAGTGACATGGTCTGCCAACCCGTTCCCCGGTTCTTCGGCAGAGGAGCCGTTGAAAAGGGCTTCCCCCCCCAATGCAAGGGCCAGGGCAATGACGTACAAGAAAACCGCCTTCATAGACTTTCCTCCATGTTCATATGGAGCCTGAACTTCTTGCCACCTTGATCTATTCTTAGCCTATTTTTCAGGTTCATGCAAATAGTAAGCCTTTTTTATTAGAGACCTTGGCCCTCAGTCTCCGGCAATACACTGATAACGCTCACCATTGGGGCGTCACTAATCAATCTTAAATCCTATATGCCGCCGGCCGAAATAGAAAGGAAGCCAAAAGGATCAGGCCCGCCTGCCATGGCACATAGTTGTCCAGTTAGCGATTAGCAAGTTTATTGAGAAACAGAGTGGAGTCTTCTTTGATAGACAGTTACCAATTGAGTTCTGTGCAAAAAGCACAAGAAATTTTTTACAATGCCCGGAAACCCAGTGATAGAGCGGGTTTCCGAAGAATGAATGACTATTCAACTTTTTCAGGTTTTTTGATTTCAGTCCCGCTTGGCGCAGGATTCCCTACATTTGATACTTTTAAACCATAAATGTGTTGGTAGCTCCATAAATTTAGGCATTTTAGGCACTTTTCTCTCCGAGCCGTAGGCTTTACGAGCCGGAGGCCGGTTTATCCAGGTTAGGGGAATTATGCATAGCGGGCAGGTAGGTTCCGACTTATTGCTTTTGATATATAGATGCTTAGATATTGTAACCTTGCTAAATTTAGGCTGATGTGATGCAATTGGCAAATGCAAGATCTGAGATACGGAGTCATATCGCAAGGTGGGATTGAAAGCACAAAATATAGGATCGTTTCAAAACCACCCTCTTTTTTAATGGAAAGCCGTATTCATAAGTACCGACATAAATGAAAACACAAATTTCAAAAAAAGCTTGACTTTTCGTGTTTAGATACTAAACTGTAAATATGGACAGTAACAAAACATCACTGGCGGAACAGATCCTCCGGATCAGCAACAAGCTTATCTTTCTTGAAAAGAAAAACATCTTCAAACTTGGGGGTCTTAAGCTCTATCCATCGGAGATCCATCTTATTGATGTGATTGCGAAGGGCCACGACATCAATGCTTCCAAAATGGCAGCCAGGCTTGGCGTGACTAAGGGCGCAGTATCTCAGACCCTCGCACGCCTTGAGAAAAAGGGGATATTACATAAAACCAAGGATCCACAGAATAAAAACGAATTGACTGTGTACTTCACACCGTTGGGGAAAAACGTTCTTGAAGAGCAAAGAAAACTGCAGGTGAGATTTCATGATCAATATGCAAAATATTTCTCAAATATCTCAGAGAAAGAAAAGACGATCATCATGGGTTTTCTAAAAAAAATGGAAGACCTTTTCGATGGCCTGAAATAATTTTTTGCCTTCAGAGTTTAGCATCTAAACTATTGCTATCCTTTTCATTCTGTTATCTGTATAAACCAGATTTGCTTCTTAAGGGCTCATAAACTGCGTATGGCCACGCTCAACGAGCTATGAACAATTTGGGTTTTAATCCAAAGGAGTTAACTTTGTAGTTAACTTTTGAAATGAAGAACGGAGGTGTGAAGATGAGCAAGAAACTAAAGCTTGGATTTTGGCGTTACATGATCAACGTTCCGCCATTCTTGTGGGAAAAACAGATTTCTAAGGCGAAAAGAAAATTTGAAACTGAGTACAGTTTTCTATCCAAAGAACATCGCTCGGTCCATCATTTTGTTGTCAGAGAACTTCCATATGTCGGTGAACCGCTATCTCCTGAATTAGTCGCAAATAAGTTGGATATTCCTGTGGACAGGGTGAGGACTATTCTGGGTGATTTGGAAGAACGTATGATCTTCCTGTTCAGGAACAATAATGGCGATGTAGTTTGGGCATATCCCGTAACTGTCGATAAGACACCTCATCACGTCAGCTTCAACACGGGCGAGGAATTGTATGCGGCTTGAGCTGCCGACGCGTTTGCGACGCCCTTCGTGCAAGGGCGATTACGTAAAGAGACCCTGTCGGTGCTTGTCAAAACAGAGTGTGCTCACTGCTCTGAACCAATGGAAATTGAGATTGATAGCGATCTTAATTACAAAGTGAAAGAGGAAGGATGTGAACCGGTTGTCTTTGTTCCGGATGTTAATTTGTTTGAGCTCGAAGAAGATAACATTATCGATTCCTTTTGAAAAGAGAGCGTATTCTTCTGGTCAGAAGAGCATGCAAGGGAATATCGGCGAAAAGTTCACAGAATCCGCGGGGCGTATTTAACAGCAAGGCAGATGAGTATAGGAACTAAAATAATTCAAAGTGCGGTTTTTGGGTTTCAATAAGAGGATAAGAGGCACAGGAGCAAATAATTACAGGGAGGAATGAATGAAGACTCATGCGAACGGTATCAATATGAATTGTGAGCTTACCGGAGAAGACAAATGTGTCGCATTGGTCCACGGCTTCGGCGATAACCTGCAAATGTGGTACAACCAGGTTCCGGACTTTTCAAAAAAATACCAAGTCCTCTGCTATGATGTCCGAGGTTTTGGACTCACGGAAAAAACAAAGGAACCCTATTCGATAGATCTTTTTGCCAAGGACTTTTATGAACTGCTCGGGGCACTTGAAATCAGCTCTGTATGCGTGCTCGGGTTTTCGATGGGAGGCAGGATTGCCCTTGAATTCGCCCTAACCTATCCAAAGATGACGACGGGTTTGATATTGGCAAACAGTTGTGTGGAAACTTTCCCAAGACCGGAAATGGCAAAACACCGCAAGATTATGGCAAGTGTTCTTCGACAATGTAAGATAAAAACAATATCGGAAACAATGACCAAGGGCTCTTTCTCTCCTGGTTTCGAGAAAGATAATCCGGCAGCTTTCCAAAAATGCATGGATATCAGAATGCAGAATGATCCAATAGACTATCTCGCAATAATGCACGCAGTAGACGAAGCATTGGATGCCGCTGTAGATTTGAATCGTCTGGAATGTCCCGTCTTAATGATCGCCGGGGATGGTGATCCACTTATGGGGGGGAGTGTCGCTGAATACATGAAAAAAGCTATTGGCAATGCCAGATTAAAGATTCTTCCTACCGGGCATCTTTCCGCAATAGAGGATCCTGAGAAATTCAACCGGGTAGTGCTGAATTTTATGGAAGATCTTCAATGGCGGGAGTAATACTCTGACCTATATGCCATACCATGAGCACGCCGATTAAGATTGCACTATCATTGTCGAGATCATCTTGATATCGTAGGTTTTTGTGGTGTCAAAGGCCTGAAAGAGATAGCATCTACCTGCAATCAAAATATATTGCAGATTGTTAGTATACAAAATAATTTTGGTGGGAAGTGGATTCAAGTATCGGTAAGTGTGACTTCTATCCCAGGCATTTAAAGTCAGGAATAACACAATTATTCACGAGCTTCACCGCTCAGAAAAATAGATATCACAAGCTATTTTGTGAAGTTGATGTTGCCGGTATGTTGGAGGTATCCGGTGTTCATAGTTTTTGATCCTCTCACCTGCTGCTTTCCCTGGAAGGTATCACGGTCACCGTGAGTCTATCCACCTTTTGGACAACCACTCTATCCCCTGCCGACAACGGGAACTCACTGACTGCCCTCCAAAGTTCACCATTGACGAAAACCTGCCCTTCAGTTTCCTGCCACTGTTTGACCTCACCCACCTTACCCAACATGCCCGGCACCCCGCAGACAGATTTTCTTTTCCGGTCCTTGATAAACCAGAACAGAGGAAAAACCACATGCTCAATCAACTCAAAGAGGACAAATCCTATTATCAGAGTCAATATTATGGTTTCCATAATAAGGTTTTCTCAGTCAAAGATCAAATATATCCCATTATGAAACACTTCCTATTCGGGTGTACGCCTCATATTACGTTCCAAACTCGGGAAAATGACGGTTGACAAAAAACGTCCAGAAATGCTCCCAGCGATTGCTCAAGACGAGAGATCGAAGTGTAAGAACAGTCTGACCGCCATTAATGGACCATCGCATGCCTGACTTCTTCATTCGGCCACCAATGAGATTCTTACACGCAGCTTCAACGACACCACTTCCGATAGGGAGTTTGTTCTGCTGCAATTCAAAGTAATTCATTCTTCTTCTGTTGCGCTGGAGGTACTTGAGTTCTACTTCAATTTCCGGGTTCTCTTTTGTTTTGCTCCGTCTGTATCGCACAGCCCGAATCACCTTGGAAGCGCCGTTGGGATCTTCCTTTAGGATAGTCCGATGTTTTTTGTACCAAACCTTTGCATCTGATGAATCTTTGAACAACAACTCGGATAGCTTTGAGAGATGCTCGCAGACGTGGAAGAAATCAATCACATGAATCGCATTGGGGTATTTTTTACGAAAAAATAGCCATAAATCACGGGCGCCGTCCGCTATACATACGATGTCTTTAAATTGGTGTTTCTTGGTCATGGCTTCCACTTCTTTTTCAAGAAGGTGTTTGGCTTGGGTTTTTCCTTTTTCAGGCATACGACCGATATAGACAGTATCCAACCTGTTGCCTTCGGCATCGTATGTGCTTAGCGTGGCTGCTGTGGCGTGTTTCCACCCCTCCTCTCTGATCAGAACGGATGTGGAGTCCATGCTCATGGCCAAGGTCACGGCCTTTTTAGAAACCGCTTGCTTAGATTGAATCGTATGAAGAAACCCACTTGTTTCCAGAAAATCGCCAACATATTCGAGGACCCTCTTGGCGGTCCCTTCTGAGGGTTTCATAAGTGTCCATTTCTTACAATGTTTAACAAATTCTCTAAGGGTCATAGAGGCCAAGCTGTAACAGATGTACTCAGCGGCAGCAAAGCTTACATAGTCATTTATGAACTTGAGCTTTACTTCAAGGGGGCAGATACTGCGATTTGCCTTGTTACTCTGGTAAATTCCTCGTTTAAGAGAAATTTCACCTAACAGGGTCAAATACCGTCCCAATGCAACGAACTTACGATAGTGTTTATGGCCGTCATGGATAATAGCTTTAGCGGGCTCGTCGTTTTTCAAAAACAACTCACTCAACCCAGACGCTCCGGATTTGCCGAGAGTTTCAATGAATTGTTTTTCAACATATTGAATTCGTGCACCGTCAAATGGGTGCTTGGCAATGGAACTGAGTTGTTCCACTACGCCAGCCCTAACAGCCGAAACCATTGCAGATGAGACGCCCTTTGTTTCCATATGTGACAAAACATATTATCTTTGTCACATGATGTCAACTTAAAAATGCTAATCACCCTATTTTACATGCAATTTATCACGTAATATGAGGCGTACACCCTCCTATTCTTAAAAGAAGTCAAACCAAAGTGTGATTCCCACCACAAGTCACCGTTCTCCTTTTCGATAATCTTATATTCGGTTGATCTGTAAGATGTGTTTTGTATTATTTGCTCATTGCTTCTTCAGATAAATGGTTTCAAATTTGATCAGTGTGGAATGACAACATAATCATCTTCGTAGATTCCTTTTTCGGCCGTCGTATGGCAGGCAGAACAGTTGGATAATGAACCGATAGAATCACGCTCTAACACTTTCGGAGGAACCTCATGGTGCTTTTCCTGAATATAAGGGATCTGGGTAATCCTCAGGGGTGTTCGATCTCCTAGGCTTCTCATGATCTT
>Ga0307424_1000068_pt1 | contig 42982 bp, 25 predicted proteins | sample SalMarWE160320MG_FD_202157 | JGI IMG/M metagenome (GOLD analysis project Ga0307424, IMG submission 202157) | Salt marsh sediment microbial communities from the Plum Island Ecosystem LTER, Massachusetts, United States - WE1603-20 | ecosystem: Environmental > Aquatic > Marine > Intertidal zone >... | reverse complement strand
GTGGGCAGCCGGCACTTCGACCTGGACGAGTGGAGGTCCGACGACCCCGAGCTCGAGGTGATTCCCGTCCCGCCCATGCTGGACCTCACGCTGGACGCCACGGTCGACCGGCTGACGTACAACGGCCTGGAGATGTCCGACGCGCGCGGCACCGTCCACGTGAAGGACCAGCGGGCCACGCTCGACGACTTCACCATGAACACGCTGGGCGGCCGCATCGGCGTGACCGGGTTCTACGAGACCACGGACGTGGAGCGCCCGACCTTCGGCGTCGGGCTGGCGCTGGACAGCCTCGACATCGCCGGCGCGTCCGCCGCGTTCCTCACCGTGCGCACGCTCGCCCCGGTGGCCCGTTTCGCGCAGGGCGCCTTCTCGGCGAACCTCGACATGAGCGGCGCCCTCAGCCGTGACATGACGCCGCTGTTCGACGTGTTGAACGGAAACGGCTCTCTCCTGACCTCCCGGGTCGCGCTGGACGGATTCCCGCTGATGCAACGGCTCGCCGACGTCCTGAAGCTCCCGGACCTCGGCAGCCCCACGCTGAACGCCATCCGATCATCCATCGAGATCCGCGACGGGCGGATGCACGTGAAGCCGTTCCGCGTGCGCGCGGGCAACTTCGCGATGACGGTGTCCGGCTCCACCGGCGTCGATCAGTCGATGGAATACACGCTGGATCTGGCGATCCCCCGGGCCGCCCTCGGTGCCGAGGCGGACCGCGTCGTCCAGAGCCTCGCCTCCCAGGCGGGCCGCGTCGGCTTCGACCTGCAGACCGCCGACACCGTGGACGTGGGCGTGCGGGTTGGCGGGAGCGTCACGGACCCCTCGCTCCAGACCAACTTCGGTGGCGTGGCTACGTCGGCGCAGGAGCGTGCCCAGCAGGCCGCCGGAGAGGCGGTGGGACGGCGGGTGGAGGCCGCCGACGAGCGCGTGGACTCGGCCCGCGAGGAAGCACGACGCCGCGCCCAGGCCCAGGCGGACAGCATCGTCGCGGACGCCGAGGAGCGCGCGGCCGCCGTGCGGGCCGAGGCTCGCAGGCTCTCCGACGAGGTACGGGCCGAAGGGAATCGGCGCGCGGACCAGGTGCTCGCCGAAGCCACGAATCCCGTGGCGCGCGCCGCAGCCCGGCCGGTTGCGGATCGCATCCGCAAGGAGGCGAGCGACAAGGCGGACGCGATGGTGCGGGAGGCCGACGAGCGCGCCGACGCGATGGTGGCGGAAGCTCGCAAGCAGGCGGACGCGCTGCTGGGCGGAGGGTAGGCGCGGCCCGGCCGCCCGACACTCGTCGCCCGCGGGCTGTCGCGAAGGAGCGCGGTGCGCCTATCATGGCGGGATGACCCTCCCGCCCATCGACCCCGGTCGGTGGCGGCGCGTCCGGGAGCTGTTCGCGGCCTCCCTGGAGCGGCCCGCCGACGACCGCGCGGATTTTCTCGTCCGCGCCGAGCCCGACGCAGAGTTGCGCGCGTACGTTGCGGCGATGCTCGACGCGGACGCGGATCCCGCGTCCGTCCTTGCGGGCTCCGCCGACGAGGCCTTCGCGGAGCTCGGCCTGGCGTCGATGCCGGACCGCGACGACGCGGAGGCGGCGGATCCCGATCCCTTGATCGGGGCGCGCATCGGTCCGTACCTCTGCGTGGAGCCCATCGGCGAAGGCGGTATGGGGACCGTCTACCTGGCCGAGCACGAGGGCTTCGAGCACCGCGTCGCCCTCAAGGTGATCCGGAAGGGCATGGCGTCGGAGGAGGTCGTGCACCGCTTCGCAGAGGAGCGGCAGATCCTGGCTCGCCTTGCGCACCCCAACGTCGCGCGCCTCCTGGACGGCGGGCGGACCGAAGCGGGCCTCCTGTGGTTCTCCATGGAGTTGGTGGAGGGCGTGCCCATCGACCGGTTTTGCAGTCACCACGGGCTATCCATGGAGGAGCGACTGGCGCTCTTCGAGACCGTCTGTCACGCGGTCCAGTACGCCCACGCGAACCTGGTCGTGCACCGCGACCTCAAGCCCGGCAACATCCTCGTCAACGAAGCGGGCACCGTGAAGCTGCTGGACTTCGGGATCGCGAAGGTCCTGACGGGTGACGGCACCGAGATCGACACCGGCCTGACGCGCACCGGTGTGCGCCCCATGAGCCCCCGCTACGCGACCCCCGAGCAGGTGCGCGGAGAGCCCATCACCACCGCCACGGACGTCTACTCGCTGGGGGTCGTGCTCTACGAGCTGATCGCCGGTCGCGGACCCTACGGCTCCGATCTCGGCCCGCGCGAGCTGGAGGACGCGATCCTGACCGCAACCCCGCCGCCCCCGACGTCGGCGGGGACGGGGAGGGGACCGCGCCGCTACGCCCGGGATCTGGACAACATCACGCTGACGGCGCTCCGCAAGGAGCCCGAGCGCCGCTACGCGTCGGCGGGGGCATTCGCGGAGGATATCCGCCGACTCCTCACCGGACACCCGGTGCACGCGACGCGGGACTCCACGGCCTACCGTCTCGCGAAGTTCGTGGGCCGGAACCGCGCCGCCGTCGCGGCCACGATGGCCGGGCTCCTCCTGACGTCGACGAGCGTCGGGTGGTACACCGTCCAGCTCCGTCGCGAGCGCGCCCAGGCGCGCCTCGAGGCGGATAAGGCGGAGCAGGTCGCTGGATTCCTGCAGAGCCTCTTCGAGCGCCCCGACCCCATGAATCTCCGCGAAGACGCCCCCCAGGGTCTCTCCATGACCGCCGGCGAGCTCCTGGAGAACGGGGCAGCCCGCGTGGGCGAGGAGCTGGCAGACCAGCCCGTCGTCCGCGCGTCGTTGCTGTCGGTGCTCGGGTCGACCTACCGGTCACTGGGCGCGTACCGGAAGTCGGTGGATCTTCTGGAGCAGGCGCAGGCCGCCCTCACCGAGGTCGAGGATCCGGACCCCTTGCAGGTGGCCCAGGTCGCGAACGCCCTCGGCAACGCCTATCGCCAGCTCGGCGACCTCGACCGCGCCGAGGCGGTCCAGCGCGCCGCGTACGAGCGCATCCTGGCGATGGAGGGACCCGACGGGATGGGCGCGGCGAACGTCGGGAACGACCTCGCCATCGCCCTCCAATCCCAGGGGCGGTTCGCCGAAGCCGAGCTCCTCATGCGCGCGGCGCTCCGGGGCTTCCGTCGAACCAACGATCCCGACGACCCGGCGCTGGCGATCGCCATCGCCAACCACGCGCTCATCCTGCGCCAGCTGGGTCGCATCGACGAAGCTGAAGGGCTCTACCGGGAGTCCATCGAGCGGAAGCGCCGATCCCTCGGGCCGATGCACCCGTCCGTCGCCAACAGCCTCGGCCAGTTGGGATCCCTCCTCCTGGAGGATCGCGGGGACGCCGAGGGTGCCGAAGCCTTGTATCGGGAAGCGCTGGAGATCCGCCGCTCCGCCCTGGGTGACCGGCACCCCTACGTCGCCGTCAGCATGAACGAGCTGGCAGGCGCCCTCCGTGCCGAGGGTAAGCTCGACGAGTCCGAGGCCCTGTATCGTTCGGCCCTCGCCCTCCGGCGCGAGGTGCTGGAGCCCGGGCACCCCTTCATCGCATACAGCCTCGTGGGCCTGGCCGAGGTGCTCATCGACCTCGATCGCGCGACGGAGGCCGAGCCCCTCCTGCGCGAGGCCCTCGAGATCCGCGAGGCGGCGCTCCCTGCCGACCACTGGCTGTTGGCGGAGACGGTGAGCCGGCTGGGACGCTGCCTGGTGCTGACCGGGAAGGCTGACGAAGGCAGACCGCTCCTGAGGGAGGGCGCCGCGCGCCTCGAGACCGCCCTCGGCCCGGACGACCGGCGCACCGTCGAGGCACGCGAGCGGCTGGCGGCGGCAACGGAAAGCCCCTGAGCTCGCCCGCCGGCCCGCGCCCCTCCGGACCGGCGGGGCGCACCCCGCCTCAATGCACGGTGATGGCAACCCCGAGCTGGATGGCGTTCGGTGAGATGGGCACGGGGCTGACGACGCCGTTGGCCCACGTCTCGGTGGCGAACGTCCGGATGTAGGTCACATAGGGAGTCAGGAGGGCGCTGCCGCCGAGGGGCACGTCGTAGCCGATGCCCGTCGACCCCATCATCGCGTCGCTCTGCACGACCAGGATGTCGTTCTCCGCGACGGCGCGCAGAACGCCCACGCCACCCTTCACGAAGAAGCCGGACGACGCGCTCGGATACCCGAGCAGCACGCCGCTCAGGGCGGCGATGCGGCGGTTGAGCTGCGCGTCGTTCTTGATCCATCCCAGGAACTCGCCGGCCAGGACCAAGCGCGGTGTGAGCGCGCCGCCGATCTGGAGCCTCCCCGAGAAGCCGTTCGTGCGGTCCTGGAAGAAGTCGATGTCGCAGCCGGTGCACGTCGCCGACACGGAGGCCGACCCTACCCCGACCGAGAGGTGGAAGCCGCTCCTCGTCGGGGGGGTGGCGTCGGCAGGCGCACTCTGGGCCGACGCGTCGCCAGAGGAAACGGTCGAAGCCACCGCTACGAGGAGCAAGGTCAGGAGATGCCGGGCGCGGGGTCGTTCCGTGGGGAGAGTCATGGGCTGCCACCTGGATCGGGGTGCGTTCGCTGTGTCGCAGGGAGACGCGGAAACCGAGCCGACTTCGTGTCACGGGGGAGAACCCGGGCGCAGCGGGCATGGCTCCGGTGCGAGCGCTGCCCGTATCTTGGGGACCACGCGCCGAACCCAAACTCGGACCGGGGACGCCAATGGCGGAGGCCAATGACATCACGGCGTTGCTGTTGGAGCTCGACGGGTCCGGTCGCGACGCGCTGGACCGGATCTTCCCCCACGTGTACGACGAGCTGAAGCGGATCGCCCGGGCGCGGCTTCGCGCGGAGCGTGCCGGGCACACGCTGAGCGCGACCGCCCTCGTCCACGAAGCCTACGTCAAGCTCGTGGACCAGAAGCGCGTCCGGTGGCAGAACCGGGCCCACTTCTTCGCCGTCGCGGCGCGGGCGATGCGCCGGATCCTCATCGACCACGCCGTGGCCCGGAAGGCCGAGAAGCGTGGCGGCGGCGAGCCCGTCGTCACGCTCCTGGACGACGCCGCCGGCGAGGAGGCGAACGCCGACGAGCTGATCGCCATCGACCAGGCCCTCTCCCGCCTCGGGGCCCTGGACCCCCGCCAGGAGCAGGTCGTCGAGCTGCGCTTCTTCGCCGGCATGAAGCTCGAGGAGGTCGCCGAGGTGCTCCAGGTGTCCCTGGCCAGCGTGAACCGCGACTGGCGTACGGCGCGAGCCTTCCTCACCACGCAGCTCGCCGGCTGACGCCGAGACGCGGGTCGCGACGCACGGGCACGACGCGACCCCGCGTCTCCGACCGACATCAGCTCACCTGGACCTGCCGCTGCCGGACCGTGATGTCGTAGTACAGCGTGAGCCCGCAGGTGGACTTGCCCACGCCCAGGGCGCGATCCGCCCTGGTCCCGCCCGAGGGCAGCAGCGAGCTGGGGTCGAGCTGCAGGGTGTTGCTCAGGTTGTTCATGTAGTCGTCCTTCGACGGGCCGTCCCACTCCGTGACGGACATCGTCAGGGCCACCGCTTCCCCCTGCCCCAGGTTCTCGAACGTCCAGGTCTTGTTCGCGATGTTCCAGTTCTCGTCGGGGCTCAGCTCGCGGGAGGCCCCGGTGACCGTCCCGTAGCCGTTCGACTCGTCGCTCTTCGACATCGAGCCGTACTTCCCGGTGATGCGGTATTGGAACTCACCCGGATTGGCGGTGCCGATGATCGTCTTCCCGTCGCAGGTCAGCTCGGTGGACGCGTGCAGGTACCGGATGACCACGTCGATGTCCCAACGACTTTCGAACGTCGGGCCCTCGTCGACGGGAGCGGTGAGGTCGGCGGCACAAGCGGCGGCGAGGCCGCCGACGACGAGGGTCAGTACGCATCGCGCGAGTCTCGAGTACGACATGGCTTCTTCTCCGTAGCTGGGGGCAGGTCCGCTCGGAACCGTTCTGGCTCGCGGTAGACGCGGGAACCGGACGCAGAACGTGTCACAGGGGGTCTGGCGACCCTCCGCGCGGCGGGACACGTTGCCCTGTCGTCGGCACACCCGCCTGCATCCGGAGGAGGCCCCATGACGGCGTCCCGCGCCCCGTTCTGCCCTTTCCTGCTGTGCGGTCTCGTCGCCCTGGGCCTCGGTCCGCTTCCCGTCGCCGCGTGGCAGCGGCAGCCGACTCCCGTCCGCCAGTCGGCCCTGACGCAGGAGACCGCCACCGTCACGCCCCTGACGCTCCGCGACGCCTCGCGCAACGACCGGTGGCTGGGCCTCGGGGTGCGCGACGTGCGCTGGGCACCGAACGGCTCGGTCGTCTACTTCCGGTGGAATCGCAGGCCCAGCTCCGAGGACGTGCCCGACGCGGACCCGTGGTTCCGCGCGGACCCGGAAGGGGCGTGGGTGGAGGAAGTGCCCCCTGGGAACGAGTCCGAGATTCCCGCGGAGGGGATCTCCTGGAGTCCCGACGGGCGCACCGCGGCGTGGGGCCGCGGGAGCGCAGTGTTCGTCTTCCGAGCCGGGGCCGCGCCGGGAACGAGACAAGTGGTCGACGGGACGCAGCGGGTCTCCGACGTCCGCATCGCGGAGCGGGGTGCCGCCGTGCATTTCCAAGCGGGCGACGCCCTCCTGCGTTACGACGTGGCCACCGGAGCCACCACCACGATCGCGCACAAGGTGTCCTCCCCCATGCCCGCCGCCACGGAGGAGGGGCGCTGGTTGGCCACGGAGCAGCGTGAGCTCTTCGAGCACGTGCGCGACCAGGAACGACGCCGGGAGGTGGCGGCGGCTGCCGCCGCCAGGCGCGGGATCCCGCAGACGATCCCCGTCTCCGCGTCCGTGCGCCTGGAGGAGATCACGCTGTCGCCCGACGGGCGGTACGTCACGTTCCGGGCCCACACCCCGGCAACCAACCGGCCAGAGACGCAGTACGTCGATTATCTGGATCCTTCCGGTTACAGCCGCGTGCACGATGCGCGCGCGAAGGCGGGCGAGCCGCGGGACCGCTACCGGCTCGGGGTCGTGGACGTAGATCCGACGGTGCCCGCCGACAGCGTCCAGGTGCGCTGGGTCGACCTGGCGGAGGCGGGCGACGAGGCGACGGTTTCCCACGGCCCCCGGTGGAACCTGGAGGGGACCCGGGCCGTGGCGCAGTTCATCGGCGAGGACGACAAGGACGTCTGGTTCGCGCAGGTCGACCTGGCCACGGGTGCGGCGACGGTCCTGACCCACGACCACGACGACGCGTGGATCGGCGGCCCGCCGGTCCAGGCCAACTACCTACAGCCCGCCCTGATGGAGTGGCTCGCCGGAGACCGCTTCGTCTTCGCGTCCGAGCGGAGCGGATGGAGCCATCTCTATCTGATGGAGCCGGACGGAAGCGTCACACCCCTCACCACCGGTGCGTGGGAGGTGCGGGGCGCGACGCTGTCGCGGGACCGCTCGTGGTGGCTGCTCCAGGCCGGCCGCGAGCATCCCTCGGACGATCACCTGTACCGCATGCCCGCCGCGGGCGGGGAGACGACGCGCCTCACCGACGGAGCGGGACGCCAGGCCGGCGTCCCGTCACCCGACGGCCGTCGCCTGGCGCTGGTCTCCGACGACGCGACGCACATGCCCGACCTCTGGCTCGGGCCCATCGAGGCGCCCACGCGCCGGCGCGTCACTGTGAGCGGCACCGACGCGTACTTCGAGCACCCCCTCGTCGCTCCGGAGATCGTGTCCTTCGAGCACCCGGACGGCGGGCCGCTGTGGGCCGCCGTGTACCGTCCGGACCGTCCGGATCCGTCGAAGCCTGCCCTGATCCACGTCCACGGGGGCGGCTACCGCCAGTTCGCCCACCGGGGGTGGACCGTATACGGCTACGCGCTGCACCTGGGCTTTCTCAACTACATGGTGCAGCAAGGCTACACCGTGCTGGACTTCGACTACCGGGGGAGCGCCGGCTACGGCCGCGACTATCGCACGGACATCGCCGGCGCCATGGGCATCAGCGACGTCGACGGCGCCGTGGCCGCCGCACGCTGGCTGGCGGACCGCGAGGGCGTGGACCCGCACCGCATCGGCATCTACGGCGTCTCGTACGGCGGCTTCATGACGCTGATGTCCGAGTTCCGCTACCCGGGGGTCTTCGCGGCCGGCATCGCCCGCGCCGCGGTCTCCGACTGGGCGCACTACAGCGACGAGTGGACCAGTCGGATCCTGGGCGTCCCCCACGCGGACCCCGAGGCGTACCGGATCTCCAGCCCCATCTACTACGCCGAAGGACTCCGGGACCACCTCCTGATCACCCACGGGCTCGTGGACGACAACGTCCACTTCCAGGACACCGCCCGCCTCATCCAGCGGCTCGTCGAGCTGGAGAAGGAGTTCGAGGTGATGGTCTATCCGGTGGAGCGGCACACCGTCGCCACGGAGGCCAGCCGCTACGACCTCGTGCGCCGGTCGGCGGCGTTCTTCGACCGGTGGCTGAGGGGCGGGTAGCGATGCGGGCTCCCCGTGCGGGACGCGACCCTACGGCAGAGGGGTTACCCTCACGAAGCAGTCGCCCGTCTTGGCGTCGGTGAGCACCTCGAACTTGAAGCAGATGTGGCCTGCGTCCTCCCAGCCATCGCCGGGGTTGGGATCGGACTGATCCTTGATCCGCATGTGGCAACCATCCCCGGCCTTCTTGGTGTAGATGTAGTAGCACCGCTCTTCCTTCCCCCTCACCTCTCCTGCGATCTCCTGGTTCATTCCGCACGGATCGGAGCCCGAGCTGCACTGCCACGAGCCGTCGCTGCACTTCACGCATGACATGTTGGACACTCCTGTTGTAGGGGTCGACGATTGTGCTACGGATCACGCATCAGCCGCGAGACGCGCGCGCGTGCGTCTCGCACCAGGGGGAGGGCCAGGTCGTCGGCTCGGGCCCACCCCGAGGCGAATCGTTCATAGGCGCCCACGGCCCGTCCGGTGTCGCCCGCCGCTTCGTAGGAGCGCCCGGCCCAGAACATCGACACCGCCCATAGCTCCCATCCGGGGTCGAAGAACTCCACCGAAAGCGCGAGGCTGTCGAGGCGCGAGAAGCTGCGGGCCGCCTCTTCGAACCGACCCGCCCGGTAGGCGATGCGACCGGATACGAAGCTCCGGCTCGCCGGCCCGAGTACGCGGCGGGCCTCGGCGGTGTCGGGAGGCACGCCGGTGGCGGAGCCCGCGTCCGACTCCACTCGGATCAGATCATTCCAGAGGGGCTGGTCCACGCTCACACCCGCCGCCCATTCCCGCCGGGCGAGGGAATCCGACGCCAGGGCAGCGAGCAGCCGCGTGGTCGCGTCCGCCTCGAGGACACGACGGTCCGCGTCGGAGTATTCGTCTCCAGCCCAGCGGGACCGGATGTCCTTCAGCTCGTCTCGCAGCAGATCGGTCCCCTCGGTCAATCCGACCGTCATCGCGGCACGGTCGAGGACGCTTTCGGCTCCGCCGTACGGGATGAGGCGGTCGCTGTCCCCCTCGAGGAAGAGCCGCACGCGTTCGGAGGACGCCAGATCGAGGGCTCCCTGGATCCGGCCGTTGGCGAGGTATGTGTTGAGCGCGAAGTCCGGAGGCCGTCCGCCGCCCCGCGCGCGCTCGCGGTCGACGAGCTCGAGCGCGCCCTCCGGATCCCCGGCGGCGAGCTTCAGGTTCGCAAGACGGAAGAGGTCCGCGGGCACGGTGTCGTGCATCATCGACAACGCTTTGGAGAGCGCGTCCCGGGCCTCCTGCGCGAGCGCCGCGAGCTCCTGCGGGGCGCCCGAACGCATGTTCAGTCGCTGAGCGGTCAGGGCGGCCGCCAGCTCCTGGAGGGGCTTGGGTTGGTCCGGGGCGAAGGCCACCCACCTCCGCAGCATCCGCAGCGACTGCCGGAACAGCCGGTCGGCGCCCAGGCGCACCGGTGCCGGATCGAGCGCCATGAAGTCGTCGTACGCCATCCACGAGATGGAATCGGATACGACGGGACAGAACGCCTGCTTCCGCTCCGGCCCGATGTCGTCCCAGGGCGCGATGTACTCGTCCCTCGGCTCCTCGAAGCCCTGGCATGCGCGGAACGAAGCCGCTCGCGTGAGCGCGGCGTGGATGTCGAAGAGGTGTCCGTACCCGAGCTCGAAGGTGGGTTGGAGGCGCAGCGCCTCCTCGAAGGACCGGATAGCGACGTTGAGGTTGGACCGCGGCCGAAGCCCGTCGGGCGTCTCCGCCAACCACGGATCGGAGTACTCGACGCTGCCCAGCATCAGAAGCGCGTATACGTCCGACGGTTGCCGGTCGAGCAGCTCACGATAGATCGAGCGGGCTTCTTCGTACGCCCCGGCCTGGAACTCGTAGAACCCCAGGACATGCAGGCTGTCCCGCGCCGAGAGCCCCGCCGCATTGCGGGCCGCGAGGGCGCTGAGCCTCGCGAGGTCGTCCCCGACCTCCGTGAGCCCGTGAGGGTCTCCCGCCGCGCCCCAGTAGAGCGTCTGCGCCAGGCGAAGGTAGGCCAGCGCGAAGGTCGAGTCCCGTGCGATCGCATCCGCGAAGCCCACCCTGGCGTCGGGCAGCTGCCACCGCTCCAACGCGCGGTTGGCCCGCGCGAACGCCCGCAGGGCCTCCGGGCTGGAGGTGAGAAGGTGCAGATCGGAGCCGAGCGTCGCGTCGTCCAGACCGAGCATGCCGTAGGCGATGATCCGCGGAAGATCGCTGGCGCCCCTGGGCGCCGCGGCCACGAGGGGCCGCCCCGACGACGCCCCGGACGCCACGTCGAACAGGTTGCCCTCCACGTCCGCGGTGTCACCGCGCAGCTCCACGTGGACTGCGAGAACGGCATCCACTCCCAGCACCCGCCCGACGTCGAGCCCCGACTCGACCGTCCTGAACGTGGGACCCCTGACCCCCAGGTCGAACATCGGGCCCGCGAGCGCGACGCGGGGCACCGCTGAGATCGCGTCCCAGTGGTTCAGCTCCACAGTGATGTCTGCCGCCAGGTCGGCGGCGAGCACCCGCTCCTCGTCGGTCGATGTGCTCGTCTCGTACGGGAGGACGACCACCGACCGGGGAGCACCGCCGGGTGGGCGCCGGTGGGTGCTCGCCCGGATGAAGAGCGCCGCGGAGACGGCTACGGTGACCAGGACGATGGCTCCCACCCGGTGCGTCCTCGCCCTCCAGAACCGCCGGGCACTCCTGCTTCGGGCTCCCTCCTCGAGCGCGGCGACGAACGCACCCGCGGTCTCGAAGCGGTCGACCGGGTCCTTCGCGAGAGCCCGCTCGATGGCCTCGGCAACCCCGACCGGGATGCCGTCTCTCCCCACCAGCGAAGGCACCGGACCCTGCACGTGACGCCCGAGGAGGCCGGCGGCGGTCCGGGCCGTGTAGGGCCGTTCTCCACTGAGCATCTCGTACACGAGGCAGCCGAGGGCGTACACGTCGGTGCGGCCATCGACCTCGCCGTCGGCCAGCGCCTGCTCGGGGCTCATGTACGCGGGCGTCCCCACGGGAGCCCCCTCCGTAAGCGTGACATCCTCGACGGTCGCGGCTTCCAGGGCGCGCGCTACGCCGAAGTCGCTCACGAGCGCGTGGCCTGCGGTGAGCAGGATGTTCGCGGGCTTGATGTCGCGATGCACGATGCCCATGTGATGGGCGTGGTCGAGCGCATCGGCCACGTCTCGTGCGACCGCCAACGTCTCGTGGACACCCAGCTTCCCCGATGAAGCGAGATGGCCCTTGAGCGTCTGGCCGTCGATGAACGGCATCACGTAGTACGGGAGGCCGTCCGCCACGCCCGAGTCGTGCAGCGGCACCACGTGGGGGTGGGCGAGCTGCGCCGCGATGGCGATCTCCCGCCGAAAGCGGTCCGCTCCGGACCCGGCGGTGAGCCGCTGGTGCAGCACCTTGATCGCCACCGCACGGGAGTGCTTCCGGTCGTGCGCCAGCAGCACGGTGGCCATCCCTCCGGACCCCAGCTCGCCCCGGACCTCATACCGGTCTCCCAAGGCGCGGCGGACGCGCTCGATCAGGGACCGATCGGGAGTCGTGGCCGGCTCGGGGTCCAGGGACATCGTGCGCTGGCAGCCCCGAGGGAGCGAGAGCGCACGTAGGAGGCGTGCGGACCTCCGAGCCCGGCTGGGGCAGGCGCCGGACAGGCTGTGGGCGTCAAGATGCCCCTACCTCGTCGCGAGCAGCAAGAAAAAAAACGACCGGAGCCGGCGCCCCGCCGGTGCCTGCTACGGACGAATGCCGAGGGGCGGGGCCGGATAGGCCCCGCCCCCGTGTGTCACCGCAGCGCCGTGCCCCCCGACCCGTCGGTCACGGTCTTGTCCTCCTTGGTGGGCACCTGCAGGTCGTCGTAGTTCATGAGCGCGTTGAAGAGCATGTTGAACTCGCCGTGGTTCTGCCACCGGTACACCGGGTTGGTCGAGTACAGCAGCAGGCGCCCCTTCCCCACCGGCACGTCCACGATGGCCGGACGGTCCTTGATCTGCGAGGCGCCGCGCATGAGGCCGCTCAGCACCGCGTCGTCCCCGCCGACGAACTTCATCAACACCTCGTCGTCCCGGTCCTCCTCGGGCACCTGCAGCATGGGACCGTTCGTGTACTTGATGGGCACGGTCTCGTTCGTGTAGCCGTAGAAGATCGGGCTCTCCGACCGGAGGATCTTCGCCTCCACGATGGGCCTCGGGGCGTAGAAGTTGCCCGAGGTGCGCGACGCGTTGATGTCGCGTACCAGGCCGAACTCGGGGGGAAGCGTCGTGGCGTTGCCCAGGGTCATCATCACGCCGCCCCCATCCAGGAAGCGCTGGAGCTCGAGCACGCCCTCCAGACCCATCCCCCCCGTGATGTCCTCGCTGGAGCCGTACATCCCCAGGTTCTGGAAGCGGTCGGTCTTCGTGTACGCGAGGGGCTCGTCGCGGGGCTCGAGGCCGACCACGAAGCTCTTCCCGTCACGCCCCTGGCTGGGCATGACGATCACGTCGTAGTCGGCACGCAGGTTCCCCTGGCGGACCCGCTCCTTGTAGATCAGGTCGTAGGGGATGCCGAAGCGGTCGAAGGCGTAACGCACCCACCCCACGTCCTGCGTGCTCCCCCACGTGCTGTACATGGCGATGCGCGGGATGTCGAGGTCGTGCATCGGCACGTCCGGCTCGCCCTTCACCCCCACCGCCGTGAGCCCGAGCTCCTTCACCGCTGCCTGGATCCGGTCCGCCGCGCCCGTGGCGGGCACGATGAACGACCCGGCGGGCATGTCGACGCCGCCGGCCTGGAACGATGCCTCCGCCGCCTTCACGCCCAGGTCCCGCAGCCGGTAGCGGAGCGCGATCATGTTCGTCGAGCCGTAGTGCGCGACGGCGTAGACGGCCGGGCTGCGCTCGCCCGTCACGGTACCGGAGAGCACGGCCTCGTCCACCGGCGAGGTCGGCACGTCGAGGATCGCCCGGTCGTCCGCCGGAACGACCTCGGTCTGCAGCATGAGCCCCATGGTCCAGCCGCTGTCGTCGTACGTCATGAGGCTGGGATCAGGATAGTTGTCCTGACGCTCGAGGAGTATCTTCGCGAGCCGCCCGTAGGGCTGGTTGCGCTTGATGACGTAAGAGCCCGCCGGATACGTGCTGTCACCGACCTCGACCTTCTTGGTGGCCTGGCCGACCTCGATGCCCTGGAGGCGGAGCAGGTTCACCAGCGTCGCCACCCGCGTCATGTCCCGCTGCCCGGCAGGAAGGACCCACCCGTGGGGCGTCTCGTTCTCCCCGTCCTGGATGGAGTGCAGGCTCTTCTTGTAGAAGTTCTCCAGCACCACCTTCGGGAACTGCGAGGTGAGCTGCATCCCCAGCAGCACGCCGGTCTCCGAGTAGTTGGTGTTGTTGCGCATCGACCAGACGACGGAGTCGTATGCGGGCAGCGGCCGGAACCAGTCGCGCTTGGTGGCGCCGCGGTCCCCGCCGTCGCTGAGGTCGCGCATCATCGTCGTGGCGCCACCGTTTCCGAAGATCTCGTACATCCGCATCATGCCGTTGTGGTTGTACGACATGGCGCCCAGGTAGCCCGGCGACCAGGCGTCCATGAACCCGTGGGTCCACACGCCCGGCATGCCGTACTTGATCATCTGACCCATCTCCCAATTGGCGTACCACGGCAGCTCGCCGAACAGGATCGGGTCGAAGTCGGGGTTCTGCGGAGCCTGCCCGCTGTAGTCGTACATGAACGGGATCGACTCGTGCAGCTCGTGCATGATCGGCGGATGCCAGTCGAGGTACCAGTCGAGCAGCGTCCGCATCGTCACCTGCGAGTAGTTGATGTCGCGGTTGTTGTCGTGCAGGACGTACTTCCCCCAGTACGGCGGCCCGCCGATGCGCTCGTCCTCGTTGTCGATGTCGACCAGGTAGCGGTAGTACCAGTCCACGTAGCGGTCGCGTCCGTCGGGCTCTGCGACGGGCGTGATCGACACGATCATGTTGTCGCGGATCGTCCGGATGAGCGGCGAGTCCTCGACGGCGAGCCGGTAGGCCAGCTCCATCTCCATCTCGGGCGGACCGGTCTCCCCGGAGTGCAGGCCACCCATGACGTGGTAGAGGGGCTTGGCGTCCGCGATGACCTCCCTGGCTTCCTCCTCCGTCAGCCCCCGCGGATCCGCGAGCTTCGCCAGGTCCTCGCGGTACTTCTCCAGGTTGGCGATGGACTCCTCCGAGCCTACGAAGACCACTACGGTCTCGCGGCCCTCGTCGGTCGTCCCGGTGGTGATCACCTTCACCCGCGGCGACGCCGCGGCGAGCGCGCGGTAGTACCGGAGGATGTCGGCGTAGTAGGTGAGCTTCTTGGGCGCGCCGGCGTGGTAGCCGAGCACGTCCTTCGGGGACGGCACACCCTCCACCTTCGGCAGGTGGTCGACCAGCGGGCTGATGAACTCCGGTCTCGTCGTCCACTCCGCGACGCTCTTCGCGAAGTCCTCGTCCTGGGTCTGCGTGGGGCTGCGGGTCTCGACCACGGACTGCTGGGCCGAGACGGCGGAGCCGCACAGGGCGGCGAGGGCAGCGACGAGGAAGCCACGTCGCAGGGGAAGCCGGGGGAGACGAGAGGCAGGCATCGCTCGCCACTCCTTCTACTTGTTCGGGTTTCGGGGAGGGAGACGGTAGAGCGGGGGCGGGCGAGGGGCAAGGAGAGGCGGAAGGCGGGCGGCACCGCCAGCGGAAGCGCGCGGGCCGGCCTTCCCCTACCTTGCGCCACCGACGCCCAAGCTCCACCCGGAAAGGAGGTTCCTCCCATGAGGTCTTCACTGCCCCACCGCGGCCTCGCTTCGCTTCGCCCCTTCGCCGTGGCCGTCGTCCTCCTGGCACTGGTCGTCGGCCCGGCCGCACCGCTCCACGCCCAGGGGACGCCGCCACCCACCATCGAGCAGAAGACGCAGGGGATGCAGAAGATCTCCGGCCTCTTCAACCTCTACTGGGACGCCGCCGCCGGGCACCTCTACTGGGAGCTCGGCGACATGGGCCAGGAGTTCCTCTACGTCATCTCCATGGGTTCGGGGCTGGGGAGCAACCCCATCGGCATCGACCGAGGCCAGGTGCGCGGCTCGCACGTGATCCGGCCCATGCGGGTCGGACCGCGTGTCCTCTTCTTCGAGCCCAACTACGAGTTCGTGGCGAACAGCCGGAACGCCACCGAGGTCGAGGCCGTCCGCGACGCGTTCGCGCCGTCCATCCAGTGGGGCTTCGACGTGGTCGCCGAGACGAACGGCCGGGTGCTGGTGGACGGCACCGACTTCTTCCTGCGCGACGCGCGCGGCGTGGTGGGTCAGATCCAGCGGAGCGGCCAGGGCACGTTCAAGCTCGACCGCGGCAGGAGCGCGATCTACCTGCCGTCGACCAAGTCCTTCCCGGAGAACACCGAGGTCGAGGCCATCCTCACCTTCACGAGCGAGAACCCCGGCGGGCTGGTTCGCGGCGTGGCCGCGGACCCCGAGGCCATCACGCTCCGCGAGCACCACTCTTTCGTCAAGCTCCCCGACGGGGGATACCACACCCGCCTGGCCGACCCCCGTATCGGCGTGAACGGGCCCGACGTGTTCGACTACGCCAAGCCCATCGACCAGGACATGCAGGTCCGCCTGGTCGCGCGGCATCGGCTGCAGAAGAAGGACCCCTCCGCCGCGCGCTCGGAGGCCGTGGAGCCCATCGTCTACTACGTGGACCCGGGCACGCCCGAGCCGATCCGCAGCGCGCTCATCGAGGGCGCCGGTTGGTGGAACCAGGCGTTCGAGGCCGCCGGCTTCGTCAACGCCTTCCAGGTGAGGGTGCTGCCGGACTCGGTCGACCCGCAGGACGTCCGCTACAACATGATCCACTGGACGCATCGGCGGACGCGCGGGTACTCGTACGGCAATTCCATCGTCGATCCGCGCACGGGCGAGATCATCCGCGGCGTCGTGAACCTGGGCAGCCTGAGGCTGCGCCAGGACTACCTGCACGGCCAGGGGATGGTGGCGCCCTTCCCCGGAGGGATCTCGTCGGACGACGGCGGCGGGTATTTCGACGACGGCTGGGGCACGGCGGACCTGTCGGCCGCTCCCGACTTCGAGTACCTGACGCAGGTGGCGCCGGGCTCCGACGCGATGGAGATGGCGCTGGCGCGGGTGCGCCAGCTCGCGGCCCACGAGGTCGGGCACACGCTCGGCTTCCCGCACAACTACATCGCGAGCTCGTACGGGCGCGAGAGCGTGATGGACTATCCCGCACCCCTCGTCCAGATCGACGCCGGCGGCAACATCGACCTGTCGAACGCCTACCTGCGCCGCATCGGCGAGTACGACAAGCTGGCGGTGGACTACCTCTACCGGGAATTCGCGCCCGGGAGGAACGAGGCTCAGGCGCTCGACTCCATCGTGCGTTGGGGGATGGACCACGGCCTGCGCTACATGGGCCACACCGACAACGTGTTCTACGGCGCGGGCCACCCGCTGGCGGGCGTGTGGGACAACGGCGCGAACATGGTGGACCAGCTGCAGCTCGAGATGCGCGTCCGTCAGATCGGGCTCGACCATTTCGGGCCGGAGATGATCCGTCCCGGAGAGCCGCTCTCCAGGCTGGAGTACGTCCTGCTGCCCCTCTACATGCACCACCGCTTCCAGCTCCGTTCCGCGGTGGAGAGCCTGGGCGGCGCGGACTACCGCAACCCCGTACGCGGGGACGGGCAGAAGCCGTTCACGATCGTGCCGGGGGCGGAGCAGCGCCGCGCGCTGGACGTGGTGCTGTCCACGCTCACGCCCGACTTCCTGGCGCTCCCGCAGCGGATCGTGGACATGATCCCGCCACCGGCCGACCGGAACTTCCAGGGCGAGGCGTTCCCCGGCCACACCGAGCTGCTCTTCGACCCCCTCGCCGCCGCCGAGGCGGCGGCCAACTTCAGCGTCGGCGAGATCCTGCAGCCCGAGCGCATGGCCCGCCTGGTCGTGTACGGCAGCATGGGTGACTACCCCGACCTGGAGGAGGTCGCCGACAAGCTGATCCAGGCGACGTGGGGCGCGCCGGAGGACGCCAATGCCTACCGGCGCCAGGTACAGCATGTCGCCCAGCGCGCAGTGGTGGACAAGATGATGATGGAGGCGACTTCGGCGGATAACCCCTCCGAGGTGCGCGCCGTGCTCGCCGACCGGCTGGACGGCCTGGCCGCGCGGATCGAGGGGGCCACGCAGCAGAGCGCGCACGCGAAGCTCGCCGCCGCGGACATCCGGCGCTGGCAGGCGCGCGCCGACAATACCGTACCGACGAAGCTGCTGGCCATGCCCGCGGGCGATCCCATCGGAGGCAGCAGCAGGTAGATCGACCCCAACCGCTCGTGGAGGTACCCGTGCGTCGCACGCTCATGGTGCTCGCGTCGCTCGCCGTCTTCGCCCCCGGTCTGGCCGCCCAGGCCGGGGGTGCGGCCCCTCGACCCGACATGGTCGACCCCTCCATCGACGAGGGGCCCGGCCCCTTCTCGTACTTCAGCCGTCCCACCGACGTCATCGGCGTCATGGACGGCCGGGGCACCGAGGTGACGCCGGAGGGATATCTTTACACGGGCTCCGGCGAGCTGATGTTCCTGGCCGGGCCGATGCTCACCCCCGTCGAGCAGCGCATCCGCACGCTCCGCGGCGGTTGGCTCCCCGTGGTGGAGTACGACATCCACCGCGGGGACGTCGCCTACCACTTCACGCTCTTCGCGGCCACGCTCGACGGCCTGCCGGAGAGCCCCGTCGTCGACTTCGTGCGCGTGACGATGACGAACGCGGGCGAAGCCGCCACGCGCGCACGCCTGGCGTTCGCGGTGCGCTACACCGGCCCCTCCACGACGGGCAACGGCGTCGGTGACAACCGCTTCCGCCGACCGTACACCGCGACGCGCAAGGGCCAGTACGACCAGCCCGGCACCCCCTTCGACACGGCGTGGACGTATGGCTTCTCGGACGGCGCCTTCCTGAGGGGCGGTCGGGTCGTATACCTCTACCCGACCGAGCCCGTGCCCGAGCTGCGCGTGGCCCTCGGCAGGGAAGGTGAACGGGAAGCCCGGGTCGAACCGGTCCGGCTGCGGGTGCGGGAGACCACCCCCGCGGGGGTCGCGGTCTACGACGACGTGCTGGCCCCGGGCGCGTCGCGCGCCGTCGTCGTGAAGCTCCCCTACACCCCCGTGGAGCCGGACGACCCGTGGCTCGCGCAGGTGCGCGCCGCGGACTTCGACGCGTACCTGGCCCGGACGGAGGCGTTCTGGCGGGACATGGCCGTGCGCGGCATGCGCGTCTCCGTCCCGGAGCGAAAGGTGGAGAACACGTTCCGGGCGAGCCTGGTCTACGACCTGCTCGCGCGGGACAAGCGGGGCGACGACTACGTGCAGACCGTCAACGAGTTCCACTACCACGCCTTCTGGCTCCGGGACGCATCGTACATCGCGCGTGCCTACGACGTGACGGGCTATCCCGACGTGGCCCGGCAGGTGCTGGACTTCTTCGCCGGCTGGCAGCGGCCCGACGGCAACTTCGTCAGCCAGGGCGGACAGTACGACGGCTGGGGCCAGACGCTCTGGGCGTACGGGCAGCACTACCGACTCACCCACGACCGGGCCTTCGCGGAGCAGGTGCTGCCGGCCGTGCGCCGCGCCGTCGACTGGCTGCGCGCGGCTCGGGCGGTGGATCCACTGCACCTCGTTCCGGCCACCACGCCGGGTGACAACGAGGAGATCACCGGACACGTGACCGGGCACGACTTCTGGGCGTTGGCCGGTCTGCACGGGGCGATCGACCTGGCCGAGGGCGTCGGCCGGCACGACGACGCCGAGGCGTTCCGCCGGGAATACGCCTCCGTGAAGGACGCGCTCCTGGTCCAGCTGCGCAGGGTGACCGCCTCGACGGGCGGGTACATCCCGCCCGGGCTGGACGAGACCGGCGGATACGACTGGGGCAACATGATGGCGGTCTATCCCGAGCGGGTGCTCGATCCGCACGATCCGATGGTCGGCGCGACGCTGGACACGACGCGCGCCCGGTACGCCGAGGGCATCATGACCTACGCCGACGGCTACTGGCTGCACGACTACCTGACCATGAAGAACACGGAGACCGAGGTCGTGCGCGGCGACCAGCGCCACGCCCTCGAGGAGCTGTACGGGGTGCTCGTGCACACGAGCTCGACGCACGCGGGCTTCGAGTACTCGGTGCGCCCCTGGGGGAACCGCGACTTCCACGGCAACCTGGCGCCGCACGGATGGTTCGCCGCCAAGTACCGCACGCTGGTGCGCGATATGCTGGTGCGCGAGGACGGCGATGCGCTGCACCTCCTGTCCGTGCTGTCGCCCGCGTGGCTCGCCCCCGGCGACAGCGTGGCGGTCCGCGACGCGCCCACGGAGTTCGGTCCCGTCGGGTTCGCCCTGGACGTCCGATCCGACACCACCGCGACGCTCACCCTGGACGCGCGCTTCGGGCGGGCGCCGTCGGAGGTGGTCGTCCACCTGCCTTGGTTCATGGACACGCGCACGGCCACCGCCGACGGAAGGCCTGCCGCGGTCGCCGACGGCGTGATCCGTCTGGATCCCGGCACCCGTCGGGTGGAGCTGACGTGGCGTCGCCGGACGGACGTACCGGCCCTGAGCTACGACGCGGCGGTACGGGAGTACACGACGGAATACCGGCGACGGTGGGAGACCTGGATCAGGGGGGAGGGGCGCTGAGCCCTCACCGAGCCGGACACCGTCGACGACTGACGCACCCACCGCACGGTGCTCCGGACCGAGGCCGAGTTCGCGGTCGACGAGGAGCGGGTCCCGGGAGCGGAAGAGTCGCGCTACGACGTCCTGGTCCTGTGCATGCCCGTGATGGAGGCCGCGAGCGCGGCCGCTCGGGGCGCTACGCCTCGGCCAGGTCGCCTTCGCGGTACAGCCACGCGCCCAGGTACACGCCCAGGCAGACCTCCACCAACCCGGTGAGCAGCGTCGACACCACCAGCCCGGGCGGGAAAGGCCTCGTGGCGAGGAACCCCACCGACGGGACGAGGAAGGCGACGGCCCACACAGCGACGGCGGCGCGCAGCGCGGTCTTCGGTCCGGGGCCGTAGCGCGCGCTGATGGCGGCGTAGATCCACACGCCGACGATTCCGAGCACGAACGAGCCGGAGCCCCACAGAACCATCGCGGCGACGTCGATGTGCAGCCCCATCCCGGTCAGCACCTCCCTCCAGGCGGCTCCGAACAGCCAGACGTTCACGGCGAGCTCGCCGAGGTTGACGATGAGGCCGGCGATGAGCCCGCCGACGATCACGCGGCCCAGATGCACCTTCCTGTCCATGCCCGAAACCTCCACCGGAGGGGGGAAAAGCTGCACGTGAGCGCACGCGCGGCGGGCTCCCACAGGGCAGGAAGGGGTGCGCGTCCTCTGGCGGGAAGAGGCGTCGCATCCCGCTGTGAAATGTTAACGCCCCTGGAAGTGCGAGGCACCCCGTGGCGCGGAAAGCCCGTCCGGCGACCGCCTATCCCTGCACCGCCGTCCCACCCGCCAACAGCGCGTCGACCTCCCGCTCGGCCAGCCCGTACCCCAGGAGCACTTCGCGCGTATGCTGCCCAAGCAGCGGCGCCCCCCGCCCCGGCCCCTCCGACGGCTCCTGGTCGGACAGCTTGATCGGGCTGCCGAGCGTGCGCACGCGGCCGAGGCGCGCGTGCTCCACCTCGGCGACCATCCCCCGCGCGAGCGTCTGGGGGTGGGCGAGCATCTCCCCGATGGACGCCACGGGCCCGGCCGGCACGCCCGCCTCCTCGAGGACGCGCAGCCAATGCGCCGTCGCGTGCGCCGCGAACCGGGGTGCCAGCGCCTCCACCAGCATTTCCAGGTTCACCATGCGGTCGGCGTTGGTGCGGAAGCGCGGGTCGCTATCGAGCTCGGCGGCCTCGAGCGCGGCGACCAGGCGCGCCCACGTCCCCTCGTTCGACGCGCCGACGTTGATCCACCCGTCGGCCGTGCGGAACGCCTGATAGGGCGCCGCCAGCGGGTGCGCCGAGCCGAGGGGGCCGGGCGACTCCCCGGTGGCGAGGGTGATGGCGCTCTGCCAGAACGTCTGCGTGATGCCCGCCTCGAACAGCGACGTCTCGACGCGCCGCCCCCTTCCCGTGCGTGCCCGCTCGTGCAGCGCCGCCACCACCCCGAGCGCGCCGAGGATCCCCGCCGTGATGTCCGTGATGGGGGCGCCCACCTTCACGGGCGCCCGCCCCGGCCCTTCCCCGGTGATGCTCATCAGCCCGGACAGCCCCTGGGCGATGAGGTCGAAGCCTCCCTGCGACCCCAACGGACCGGTGGAGCCGAAGCCGCTGATCGCGCAATAGACGAGCCGGGGATTCATCTCCGACAGTGCATCCCACCCCAGGCCCATTCCCTCCATCGTCCCGGGGCGGAAGTTCTCGATCACGACGTCGGCCGCCTCGAGCATCTTCCGGAGCGCACCCTTCCCCGCGTCGGCGCGCAGGTCGAGGGCGACGCCCCGCTTGCCCCGGTTGAGCATCATGAAGGCCGCCGACTCGCCGTCCAGATCCGGTGGGACGAAGCCGCGCGTGGCGTCCCCGCCCGGAAGCCGCTCCACCTTCACGACGTCGGCGCCGAGGTCGGCCAGCAGCAGGCCACACAGCGGGCCCGCCATCACGTGCGCCAGCTCCACAACCCGGGCGCCGGCCAGGGGACCGCCGCTCATTCTCCGCGGAACTCCGGGTCCCGCTTCTCCAGGAACGCGGCGCGCCCCTCGCGGTAGTCCGCCGTGCGGAACGCCTCGAGCGTCTCCGCGCGCTCGTGGGCGGCCAGCGGCGCGTGATCGAGCAGACGGCGCACGAACCGCTTGTGCCAGCGGTGCACGAGCGGCGCGCCCGCGGCGACGGTGCCCGCGAGCGCGTAGCCCTCCACGGCCGCCGCGCCGTCGGGCGCGATGCGGCTCACCAGGCCGAGCGCCCGGGCGCGCACGGCGTCCAGCAGCTCGCCGGTGAGGAGGATCTCCAGCACCGGACCGGGTCCCACCAGGGAGACGAGCGGGCGCAGCTCCTCGTACGACATCGTCAGGCCGAGGCGCGCGATGGGGGCGCCGAAGCGGCTGGTGGCCTCGCACACGCGCAGGTCGCACGAGGCGGCGATCTCCAGGCCTCCACCCACGCACACCCCCTCGATGACCGCGATCGTCGGGTGACGGCATCCTGCCACGGCGGCCAGTGCGCCCGCGATGGCGGCCGAGTAGGCCTCGACATCCTCCGGGGTGTCGCGCTGCCGCTCGAACGCGCCGATGTCCGAGCCCGCGGAGAACGCCCGCCCACCGGTCCCGCGCAACACCACGCAGCGCAGATCGTCGTCCGCCGACAGCTCCGTCACGGCCCGGCCGAGCGCTTCCCAGGCGGTGCGGTCCAGCACGTTGTAGCGGTCGGGTCCGTCCATGCGGACGGTGGCGATCGCCCCTTCCCGCTCGACGTGGATCCGGGTGGCGTTCATCGGTACAGCCACTGCACGAGGGTCATGGGCACGGCCGGAACGTAGGTGACGAGCAGGAGCACGGCGAGGAGCACCGCCACGAACCAGACGTTCACCTTGCTCACCTCCCAGATGTCGGCCTTGGCGACCGAGCACGCCGTGACGAGCACGCTCGCGACGGGCGGGGTCTGCTGGCCGATGCCGAGGTTGAGCGTGACGATCAGTCCGAAGTGTACGGGGTCGATCCCCGCTGCCCGCACCAGCGGCATGACCACGGGCACCACCAGGATGATGGCGGCCGCCGAGTGCAGGACGAGCCCGATGAGGAGGAAGAAGAAGTTGAGGAGGAGGAGGATCGCCCACCGGTCGTGCGTCACGCCGAGGATCGCGCCCGCGATCTCCTGGGGGAAACGGACCTCGGTGAGGTGGTCGCCCAGAAGAGCGGACGTGGCCACCAGGAGCATGACGACGGCCGTCTGCACCGACCCCTCGACCATCGCCTCCCGCAGCGCCGCGAGGTCCAGCTCCCGGTAGACGACACCGCCGATGACCACCGCGGCCACCACGGCGAGCCCCGCCCCCTCGGTGGCGGTCACCCACCCGCTGAAGATCCCGCCCAGGATGATGACCGGGAGGAGCAGCGCCCACGCCGCATCGCGCAGCGTGTGCCAGACGCGCTCCAGCCGGAACATCTGCTCGCGGGGGAAGTCGTGGCGCCGGGCGAGCAGCCAGGCCACGAACATCATGAGCAGGCCGCCGATCACGCCGGGCACGATGCCGGCCACGAAGAGCTGCACGATGGAGCTGCCCGACATCACCCCGTACAGGATCATGGGGATCGACGGGGGGATGATGACGGCCAGGGTGGCCGACGACGACGTCACCGCCGCGGCGAAGGAGCGGGAGTAGCCGCGCTTCTCCATCGCGGGGATGAGGATGGAGCCCAGCGCCGCGACGTCGGCCACCGCGGAGCCGGAGATCTCCGCGAAGAAGAGCGACGCGCTGATGGTCACCATGGCCAGGCCGCCCCGGATGAACCCGACCAGCGCCGACGCGAAGGCGATGAGCCGCCTGCTGATCCCCGAGGCGTTCATGATCGCGCCGGCCAGGATGAACAGCGGGATCGCGATCAGCGGGAACGACGTGGTGCTGTTGAACATCACCAGCGCCGCGTTCGGCAGGGAGCCGACGCCTCCCGGGCCGGTGACCATGGCCAGCACGGCCGCGAGGCCGATGGCCACCGCCACCGGCACGCCCAGGAGCACGAGGGCGAGGAGGAGGACGCCGATGCCCGCGACGCTCACGGCTCGCCGCCTGGGCCGTGTTCGGAGGGCGGGGCGAGGGCGGCCGGGAGCGCGAGGATCTCGGCGACCACGAAAAGGAGCGCCCCGAGCGGGATGACCGATTGCGCCACCGACATCGGGATCCACGGAAGCGACACGAGCGTCGTGCCCGCCAGGACCATCAGGACGCGCACGCCCGCCCACGCCAGGAGCACGAAGAAGCCGACCACGCACGCCTCCGCCAGGAGGACCGCGCCGACACGCGCGCCCCGGGGAAAGCGGTCCACGAGGGTGGGCACGCCGATGTGCGCGCGCCGCAGCGCGGCCAGCGCCGCGCCGTAGTAGGTGAGCCAGGCCAGGAGGATCGAGGCGACCTCGTCGTACCACACCAGCGACATCCCCGCCTTGCGGAAGACGACGCCCACCACGACGACGCACGCGAGGGCGGCCATGAGCACGAGGACCACGCCCTCGAGGAAGGCGCCGAGGCGGCGGCGCGCGGTGGAGCCGGTCACGCCGTGGTCAGCGGCCCGCCGCCGTGGCCCGCTGGATCAGCGAGGCCCCCCCGGGCACGGCGCGGCCGAACTCCTCGTACACGGCCCGGCTGGCCTCGACGAAGGCGGCGCGGTCGGGCTCGTTGACCTCCACGCCGGCCTGGCGGAGGCTGTCGAGCAGCTCCCGGTCGAGACGCGCGGCGGTCTCGTGCACGAAAGCCTGGGTGCCGCGCGCCTCCTCCTCGAGGATCGTGCGCACCTCCTCCGGGAGGGCGGCCCAGCGTCGGGGGGAGACCACGACGTAGGCCGGCGTGTATACATGGCTCGTCAGCGACAGGTAGCGCTGCACCTCGTAGAGCTTCGAACCCCAGATCTGAGCGAGGGGGTTCTCCTGGCCGTCGATGACGCCGGTCTGCAGGCCGATGAACACCTCGGACAGCGCCATCGGCGTGGGGTTGGCGCCGAGGGCCTGGAACAGCTTCACCCGCCAGACGCCGCGCGGCGTGCGCAGCTTGATCCCCGCCAGGTCCTCGGGCCGCACGATAGGACGGCGGCTGTTCGTGACGTGGCGGAAGCCGTTCTCCCACACGGCCAGGATCTGGTAACCGGCCTCCTCGGCGAGGGGCGCCAGGGCCGGCCATACCACCGCCTCCTCGATGGCGCGCATGTGCGCCCGGTCGCGCACGAGGTACGGCATCTCGAAGAGGCCGAAGGCGTCGATCTGCGAAGACATGACCGTGGACGGGAGGGCGAAGTCCACGGTGCCCAGCTTGATCTTCTGCAGCAGGAGCTCGTCGCCACCGAGCTGGCTCGAGCCGTACACGACGACGCTCCACCCCTCCGGAAGCCGCTCGTTGGTGCGGCGGGCGAACTCCTCGGCCGACAGCGCGAACAGCGATCCCGGCTCACCGACGTGCCCGAACTTCAGCTCGCGGGGTCCGCCCGCATCGCCGCCGCAGGCAGCGAGCAGCGGCACGGCCGCCAGGAGAAGCGCCCCGACCTTCCCGGCTCGCGATCGGGTGCGCGGCGCGGCGACGGACCCGCGCACCTCGACCCTCACGGCCCGTCGGCCCCCACCAGCACCTCCATGGCTGCGGCGACGCCGCCCGGGGTGTGCGGAACCCCCGCCAGCTCGAGCGCCATCTCCACGCCCGCCAGGGTCCCCATCAGCGTGAGGTCGTTGAGGTCGCCGAGATGCCCGATGCGGAAGAGCTTGCCCTTGAAGGGACCCAGGCCCGTGCCCAGCGACATGTCGAAGCGCTCCAGGATCTTCCAGCGCAGGGCGTCGGCGTCGTGTCCCTCGGGTACCATCACCGCGGTGAGCCCGGGGGCGGCCTCGGCGGGGTCCGCCGCGAACGTCTCCAGCCCCCACGCCGTCACCGCACGCCGGGTGGCGGCCGCGAAGCGCGCGTGGCGGGCGAAGACCGCATCCAGGCCTTCCTCGCGCAGCATCGCCAGGGACTCCTGGAGCCCGTACAGGAGGTTCGTGGCCGGCGTGTAGGGAAAGAAGCCCCGGGCGTTGAAGGCGATCTGCTCCGTCCAGTCCCAGTACGCACGGGGCAGCGTGGCCGAGACGTGCGCCTCGAGGGCGTGCAGGCCGACCGCCGTGAAGGCCAGGCCGGGCGGCAGCATCAGCCCCTTCTGCGAGCCCGCGACCGTGACGTCGACGCCCCACGCGTCGTGGCGGTAGTCCACGGTGGCCAGGGACGACACCGCGTCGACCATGAACAGCGCCGGGTGATCGGCGTCGCGCACCGCGCGTCCCACCGCCTCGACGTCCGACAACACGCCCGTCGACGTCTCGTCGTGGACGAGGAGCACGGCCTTGATCGTTTCGCCTTCGTCGGCACGCAGGATGTCCGCCACGCGATCCGGGTCCACCGCGCGGCGCGGGTCCTGCGCCTCCACGCGCACGTCCAGCCCGAATCCCTTCGCGACGCGCACCCATTTGTCGGCGAAGAACCCCTGCGCGAAGGCGAGCACGCGGTCGCCCGGCGACAGCGCGTTCGCCAGCGCGGACTCCCACGCCCCCGTCGCCGACGAGGGATAGACGAGCACGGGGTGCCTCGTGCCGAACACCCAGCGCAGGGCGTCGCGCAATCCGAGGGTCAGCTCCCGGAACTCCGGACCGCGGTGGTCGATCGTCGGCCGGGCCATCGCGCGCAGCACGCGGTCCGGGACGTTGGTGGGTCCGGGAAGCTGGAGAAAGTGTCGGCCGCTGTGGTAGGTCACGGAATCGATCGATATTGGTGCGAGGTTCGCCGGTCGCGTAGAATGCTCCGCCGTACGCCGGGCCGCCACCCCCGCCACCCGAAAGCCCCGTGCCCCACCCAGGTCCGAAACCCGGTGATCCCGCCCTGGAGGCGCGCCTGCGCAGCGCCGTGGAGGGCGAGGTCCGCTTCGACGCGTTCACCCGCGGGCTGTACGCGACCGACGCCTCCCACTACCAGATCGAGCCGCTCGGCGTGGTCTTTCCGAAGACCGCGGCCGACGTGGAGGCCGTGCTGGCCGTGGCGCGCGAGGCGGGGGCGCCGGTGCTGCCGAGAGGCGCCGGGACGTCGCAGTGCGGCCAGACCGTCGGGCGGGCCGTCGTCGTCGACGTGAGCCGCCACCTCACGGCCGTCGAGACGCCGGAGGGCGGGGACGGCGTCCGACGGGTCGTCGTGGAGCCGGGCGTGGTGCTGGACCACCTGAACCGGAAGCTCAGGTCACGGCGCGTCTGGTTCCCGGTGGATCCGTCCACCGCCAACCGCGCCACGATCGGCGGGATGGCCGGCAACAACAGCGCCGGCGCCCGCTCCCTCCGCTACGGGATGATGTCCGACAACGTCGCCGCGGTGGAGGCGGTGCTCGCGGACGGAAGGAAGCTCTGGCTGGGGGAGGGTGGCGAGGAGGAGAAGGCGTTCACCGACGAGCTGCGCGCGCTGCGCGCGCTCTGGGCCCGCGAGGCCGACGAGGTTCGGGCCCGGGCACCGCGCACGATGCGCAACGTGGCCGGCTACGACCTGGCCCGCCTGGCGCCGGAGCGCGAGAACCTGGCCCGCCTGCTCGTGGGCTCGGAGGGCACGCTCGCCTTCTTCACGCGCCTGCGCCTGGAGCTCGCGCCGCTGCCGGTGCGACGCGTGCTGGGCGTGTGCCACTTCCCGGAGCTGCTCCAGGCGCTGGACGCCGTGCAGCACGTCGTCGCGCTGGGGCCTTCGGCCGTGGAGCTCGTGGACCGCAACGTCCTCGGCCTCGCCGGTGAGCGGGCGGACTTCCGGGCCTCGATGAAGCGCTTCGTGCGGGGACGGCCCGGAGCGCTCCTCCTGGTGGAGTTCGCCGCCGACGTCGAGGGAGAGGACCTGGGCAAGCGCCTGGACGACCTGGCCGCCCTGTGCGGCGACCTCGGCTTTCCGGACGCGGTGGTGCGCGCGGAGGATCCGGCGCTGCAGGCGGAGGTGTGGAGCATCCGCAAGGCGGGCCTCAACATCGTGATGAGCATGGCCGGCCCGCGGAAGCCCGTGTCGTTCATCGAGGACTGTGCGGTTCCGCTGGAGCACCTGGCGGAGTATGCGCGCCGCGTCGAGGAGATCTTCGGGCGCCACGGCAGCAGCGGTACCTGGTACGCGCACGCGTCGGTGGGATGCTTGCACGTGCGCCCCGCGCTGAACCTCAGGGACCCGGACGACGTGACCCGCATGCGCACCATCGCCGAGGAGGTGCACGAGGTGGTGCGCGACTACGGCGGTACGCACTCGGGCGAGCATGGCGACGGCCTGCTGCGCTCGGAGTTCCTCGAGCCGATGCTCGGTGGCCGGCTGGTGGAGGCGTTCCGCGAGGTGAAGCGCACCTTCGATCCCGCGGGACTCATGAACCCCGGCAAGATCGTCGACCCGCCGCGCATGGATGACCGCACCCTCTTCCGGTATCCGCCCGGCTACGCGGCGCGGCCGCTCCCCGTGGTGCTGGACTGGTCCACGGAGGGCGGGCTGCTGACCGCCGTCGAGCGGTGCAACGACAACGGGGCGTGCCGAAAGTCCGATCCGGGTGTGATGTGCCCGTCCTTCCGGGCCACGGCCGACGAGCGCCACAGCACGCGGGGCCGCGCGAACGCGCTCCGCCTCGCGCTGACCGGCCAACTCGGGCCGGACGCCCTGGACGCGCCCGAGATGGACGAGGTCATGGCGCTGTGCATCTCGTGCAAGGGGTGCAAGCGCGAGTGTCCGACCGGGGTGGACATGGCGCGCCTCAAGCTCGAGTGGCTTCACCGGCGGAACCACCGCCGCGGCGTCGCGCTTCGCGAGCGGGTCCTGGCGGGGCTGCCGCGCTCGGCTCCCCTGGCCAGTCTGGTCGGCCCGCTCCTCGACGCCGCCGGCCGGATCGGCCCGCTGCGGGCGTTGGGCGAGCGGGTGCTCGGCATCGCGCGCGGGCGTCCCCTGCCGCGCTGGAGCCGCGTGCCCTGGCGGGACGCCGAGGCGGCCGCGGAAGCAGAGGCCGACGTCGTCCTCCTCGTCGACACCTTCTCGCGCTGGTTCGAGCCGGAGCAGGCCCGGGCGGCGGTGGACCTCCTCGCGGCGGCCGGCCATCGGGTGAGCGCGGCCCGGCCCGCCGCCGGAGGCCGCCCCCTCTGCTGCGGGCGCACGTACCTGAGCGCCGGCATGCTCGACGAGGCGCGCACCGAGGCCGCGAGGCTCGTGGAGGCGCTGGCGCCCGCCGCGGCGCGGGGGGCGTGGATCGTCGGGCTCGAGCCCTCGTGTCTCTTCACGCTGCGGGACGAGGTCCCGGCGCTCGTGCCGGGAGACGCCGCTGCCGCCGTGGCGGACCGCGCGCTCCTCCTGGAGGATCTGCTGGACCGCGACTGGGAGGCGGGCCGTCGACTACCGCTGGCGGCCGCCGACGGGAACGACTTCCCGTCCCTCCTCGTGCACGGGCACTGCCACCAGAAGGCGGCGGGCGCCACGGGCGCGACGCTGCGCATGCTCGGCCGAATCCCCGGCGCCACCGTGCGCGAGATCCCCTCCGGCTGCTGCGGCATGGCCGGTGCGTTCGGCTACCACGCCGAGCACGTGGACGTCTCGCTCGCCGTGGGCGAGCTCGACCTCCTCCCGGCCGTGCGCGCGGCGGCGCCCGGCACGGGGGTCGTCGCGGACGGCACGAGCTGCCGCGCCCAGATCCACGACGCGACGGGCCGCGTCGCCCGCCACGCCGCGCTGGTGCTCAGGGACGCCCTCGCACCTCCCGGGGAACGTCCCTGAGCGGTCGCGGCTCCTCTACATGATCGGGCGGCAGCCCTCCGCCTTCGCGCAGTCCGGGTCGATGGGCGCCAGGTCCAGTCGGCCCAGCTCGCGGTTCACAGCGGCCAGGTCGGTCTGCCACACCTCGTCCAGCCGGTCGGTGTAGCCCTTCAGCTCCTGCGTCAGGATCCCGAAGATCTCCGGCATGTTCGTCGTGGGTCGGCCGTCGCCGCGCTCCGCCATCGACATCAGGTTCGCCAGCCGGTTGTTGACCCTGATCGGGAAGTTGAGCGGGTCCTGGTTGCTCCGGTTCTTCACCTGGTAGATGTCCTGCTCCACGTCGGAGGCGTTCGTATCCAGCCGGTCTCCGGCGTCGTGCAGCTTCGCGTCGTCACTCTTCTCGTAGCGGTCCTCGAGCTGGCGCTTGACGTTGCGGATCGTGATCACGGCCTCGTTCGCCTCGGTGACCTTGTCACGCACCGCACGGCTGAACTCGTACTGCGCACGCAGGTCCGCGTCGGTCACGTCGGTGATCCAGGGATTGCGGCGCACGGTGAGGGGCGCGCTCGCGGTCTGGCCGTCGGCCGTCAGGCGCACCGTGTACCGCCCCGGAGGCACGGCGGGGCCCGAGGCGCGGGCGCCCCAGAAGACCATCCCCTCGAACGTCGTGTACGGCTCCGCGCGCAGATCCCACGAGAGCGTGTTCAGGCCGGCCTTCACGGGCAGCCACGACCCGCCGCCGAACCGTCCGCGGCCGCGCGTCGCCGTGGAGTCCCGCGTGGTGGTGTCCGGCACGAACGTGCGCAGCACCGCGCCGGCGGAATCGAGCACCTCCAGCTTCGCCTCCTTCGGCGCGGTCCCGACCCACCACGACAGCGCGACGTTCGGCCCCGAGCGGATCGCCACCGGCGGTGCGAACACCTCCAGGTTCTCGGCCGTCGTGCCCGCGGAGGCCTGGCGCAACGGAGCGATGTTGTCGAGCACCCAGAAGCCGCGCCCGTGTGAGGCGATGACGAGCTGGTTCTTCTCGACCACGAGATCCACCACGGGCAGGTCCGGCATGTTGAGCGTCAGGTCCTGCCAGTGGTCGCCGTCGTCGTACGACACGAAGACGCCGTGCTGCGTGGCCGCGTACAGCAGCCCCTGCCGGTTCGGGTCCTCGCGCACCGCGTGCACGTAGCCGCGGATGCCGGAGACCGTCTTCGTCCACGTCTCGCCGTAGTCCTTGGTCCTGTAGATGTGCGGCGCGCGGTCGTTCAGCAGCGGCCGCTTCACGGCGACGTACGCGGCGCCGTCGTTGAACGACGAGGCGTCGATCTGGCTGACCCGCCCGAAGTCGGGCATGTCCTTCGGGGTGACGTTCGTCCACGTCTTCCCACCGTCCCGGGTGACGTTGATCAGACCGTCGTCGGATCCGGCCCAGATCACGTCCATGTTCTTCTTGCCCGGCCCCACCGCGAAGATCGTCGCGTACACCTCGGGCCCGTTCATGTCGTGGGTGATGGGTCCGCCCGACTCCTGCATGGTCATCGGATCGTGACGGGTGAGGTCGGGGCTGAGCTTGTTCCACGTCCGGCCGCCGTCCGCCGTGCTCCACAGGTGCTGCGAGGAGACGTAGAGCGTCTTGTGGTCGACGGGGGAGAAGAGGATCGGGAACGTCCACTGCCACCGCTCCTTGATCTCCTTCGACGGCTCGCCGGAATAGAACCACGGATAGGGGTTCACCTCGCGGTGCAGGTCCAGCTCGCGGTCGTACTTGTCCACGTACGAGCCGTTGTTGGCACCCGAGTAGAAGAGCATCAGGTCGTCGGGGTCCGGCGCGATGTAGCCCGGCTCCCCGCCGCCCACCGGGTAGGCGACCTCCATGCCGCCCGACGTCGGGTCGCGGTCGCCCCCGCCGCCCCCGCCGAAGAAGCCGCGGCCGCCGGCGTTCCAGTCGAAGGGGATGCACAGCGTGCTGTTGTCCTGCTGCGCGCCGCACACGTGGAAGGGGATGTGGGCGGTCGTGATCACGTGATAGAACTGCGGCGTCGGGAAATCCTCGTCCGTCCAGGTGTCGCCGGTGTTGGTGGACACCGCGCCGCCCCCGTCGTTGGCGACCGCCAGGTGCGTCGCATCGTCCGGGTCGATCCACAGGTCGTGGAAGTCGCCGTGCGTCCCGCTCAAGCTCTCGATGGTCTTACCCCCGTCGGTGGACCGGTAGAGCGACGTGTTCTCCATGTAGACCACGTCCTCGTCCTTGGTGTCGGCGAAGACGTTCGTGTAGTAGAACGCGCGCTGCCGGATCCGACGGTCGTCGTTCATGCGCTCCCAGGTAGCGCCGGCGTCGTCGCTCTTGAACAGCCCTCCGTTGTCGTTCTCCACCAGCGCGTAGACGCGGTTCGAGTTCGCGCGCGACACCGAGACGCCGATGCGCCCCACCAGCCCCTCCTGCGGGAGGCCGGGGTTGCGCGTGATCTCCGTCCAGTGCTCGCCGCCGTCCGTGCTCTTGAACAGCCCGCATCCGGCGCCGCCGCTGGACATCTGGTATTCCTTCCGGTACGCCTCCCACAGCGCCGCGTACATCACGTCGGGGTTGTTGCGGTCGATGGAGATGTCGACGCCGCCCGTCTTGTCGTCGCGGTACAGCACCTTGCGCCACGTCCGCCCGCCGTCCGTGCTCTTGTAGATCCCGCGCTCCTCACTGGGCACGCTGTACTGTCCGAACACGGCGGCGAAGGCGATGTCCGGGTTCGTGGGGTGGATGCGGATCTTCGAGATCGCGTCGACGTCCCGGAACCCGACGTGCTCCCACGTGGCTCCGGCGTCCGCGCTGCGGTAGATGCCGTCACCGGGCATGATGTTGCCGCGGATCGCCGACTCGCCCATCCCGATGAGCACCAGGTCCGGGTTGGTCTCGCTCACCGCGACCGCGCCCACCGACGCGCTCGTGACCTGCCCGTCCGTGACAGGCTTCCAGGTCTCGCCGCCGTCGGTCGTCTTCCACAGCCCTCCACCGACCGCGCCGAAGTAGGCGACCTCCGGATGGCCGCGCACGCCGGTCACCGCGATGGAGCGTCCGCCGCGGTCGGGTCCGATGTTGCGCCACTGGAAGCCGGCCAGGAACGCCGAGTCCAGCACGACCGGCCCCGAGGCCGTCCGCTGGGCGCCGAGTGGAGGCGCCGCGGCGAGGAGGGTGACGAGCAGGAGGGCCGAAGCCGGGAGCGCGAGCGGGGATCGCGTCGATGCCATGGTGGACAGCCTGTCGGGACGTGGATGGAGTTGCGGCGGAAAAAAGTAGGGACATGAGCGAGATGGCGCACGAGCCAGGCGTTGTGGCATTCGGGCCACCGATGAGGCGGAACTGCCGCACACCCACCCGACGCCGTTCCCGATCGGGCACCGACCACCGCGTCCCCCGGAATCCGCTTCGGAGAGCGGCGATGTGGCGTTCCACCCCCGGATTCCGGGCTCGTGGCATCGTCCGTGCAAGGATGGAGTCGAATGAACCCGAGCCGGAGGGCGGGATGATACGGTCCCGAGAACCGACCCGTGGGGGGGCGTTGAAATGGAGCGTTCTGAGACTGTGGCTCGTCTCGGGGACGCTTTCCTGTGCATCCGGCGCCGCCTTCGCCACCGGGACCGACTCCGGCTCCCTGGCGCAGCGGCGCGCTGCCCTCGCGGCCCCGGCCGCGCAGGTATCCGACCTCGCCGTCCTGAGCCACAGGGCGAGCCGTCTGGAATCCGGAATGCGCGAGCTCGAGGCCCGCTACGAGGCTGACGTGGAGCCCCTCGCCCAGGAGCTCTCCCGCTACTCCGGTGACGCCGAGCTCGTACACCGCGTCGCGCTCGCGCTGGTGCGCGAAGGAAGCCGCGCGGGCGTGGATCCACGGCTCCTGCTCTCCGTGCTCCTCGTCGAGGATCCCGGGCTCGAGACCACGGCGGTCAGCTCCGAAGGGGCGGTGGGCCTCATGCAAGTCATGCCGGCCCACGCGGGCGGCTGGGGCTGCGGGTCGGACGACCTCACCGATCCCGACATCAACATCTGCCACGGAGCGCGCATCCTGGCGCACTACCTCGCGGCGTCCGGAGGCAACCTGGACCGGGCGCTGCTGCGCTACAACGGATGCGTGCGTGGGACGAACACGCCCGACTGCCACCTCTATCCCGTAAAGGTGTACCGGCGCGCGAGCCAGGCGATGTTCCGCGTGGCCCAGAAGTGAAGGGCGTCGGGTCGGGGCGGCACCGGTGCCCTCGTCCTCCTGACGGTCCGGGCACGGGGCTTGCCTCCCCTGGCCCTGGACAGTCGGGCGTCTCCAGGCCGAGTCGGTCCCGGGGAATCCCCCCCGCCCGCGGCGACAGGCAATGATGACGACGGACAACAAAGGGATGATCCTCATCGTCGAGGACGACGAAGACACGCAGTACGTCTATCGCCTCATCCTCGAGGCGAACGGCTTCGACGTCCTCACCGCGACGTCCGGCACCGACGGTTTGAGGCTCGCGCGCGAGGAACATCCCACGGCCGTGCTCATGGACGTCTCCATCCCGGGGATGGACGGGTGGACGGTGACCCGCCTCCTCAAGGGAGAGGAGGACACCGCGGCGCTGCCGATCATCGTCATCACGGCGCACGCCTTCCCCGAGGACCGCGAGATGGCGAAGGACGTGGGGTGCGACGGCTTCCTCACGAAGCCGTGCGAGCCACGGCTCGTGCTGGAGGAAGTGTGGCGCGTGACCAGCGCCTGAGTTGGAACCGCGGGCCGGTGACGTCCGCGCCGGTGGCGTGGGACGAGCGGCCCGGAGCGGCGGATTCCGGCAGCGGACGGACACGAACGGTCGCGCTCATGATCGCGGCCGACGGATCGGATAGCGCCCGGAGCGGTCTGCTGCATCTCGCCCAGGGGCTGCGCGGCCGGGGCTTTCGCGTCGTCCCGATCCTGCCTCCGGAGGGAAGTGGCTGGCTGAGCGCACGCCTCCGCCAGGAGGGCTTCCGGACCAGGAGCTTCCACGTCTCGTCCTCCTTGAGCCCGCGCTCCGTCCGGCGCCTGTCCGCGCTCCTCCAGCACGAGCGCGTGGACGTGGCGCACGCCCACGAGCTCACGCTGGCCGTGCAGGGAACGGGTGCCGCGGTCACTGCAAACATCCCCAGCGTGATCACCATGCACGGCGATCACTACCAGGACGAGAGGTTGTACAGGCGGGTCGCCCTCCGCTGGGCCGCGGGTCGCAGCCGTGCGGTGGTGGCCGTGTCCCGGGCGACCGCGCGCGACCTGGCGAAGAGCCTCTTCGTGGGACCCTCCCGGATCGAGGTCGTCCCGAACGGGATCACGCCGGCCACGGGAGGGGACGGGGCGGCCGCGCGTTGCGAGCTCGGGATCGCTCCGAGGGAGCCGTTCGTCCTCAGCGTCGGCAGACTGCGGCCGGAGCGAGGCCATCGGGTGATGGTGCGCGCGCTCGCGTGCCTGCGCGACCGGCGCCCCGACCTGCGGTGGACGGCGGCGATCGCCGGAACCGGTGACGAGCACGCCGGCCTCGCCGGCGCCATCGAACGCCACGACCTCCGCGACCGGGTGCACCTGCTTGGAGATCGCTCCGATGTCGCCGACCTCCTGCGCGCGGCCGACGTCTTCGTGCTGCCCTCCCTCGCGGATGGTCTGCCGGTGGAGCTCCTCGAGGCGATGCTGGCCGGGAAAGCCGCCGTGGCGACCCGGGTGGGCGGCGTGCCCGAGGTCGTCCGGCACGGTGAGACGGGGCTCCTCGTTCCCCCGGCGCGCCCGGACGAGCTGTCGGCGGCGCTGGAGCGGCTCGTCGCCGATCCGGCGCTCCAGATGCGCCTGGGCGTGACGGCCCGGCGGGAGGCCGTCGGTCGCTTCACGGTGGAGGCGATGGTCGACGCCTACGTGCATCTCTACGGGTTCGGGCCCGGCGACGCCTAGCTTCCTTCGGGTAGACCCAGGGAGAAGCTCAGGTCGAGGCCGCCGTCGGGCGGCCGCCGGGCCTGCAGCTCCGAGCCCATCCGCCGCACGAGATCGCGCGCGACGGCGAAGCCCAGACCCCGGGACGCCATCGTGTAGTCGCCCTCGTCGCCCTGCGGAGGAAACGTCACGAAGACGGTCTCGGGATCCTCGGAGGCGGCCGTGGCCCGGACGCCGAAGAGGACCGTGGCGTCGCCCTCCTCGCGTGCCGTCATCTCGAGCGCTCCCTCCCGGACCAGAAGCAGCGCGTTCAGCGCGAGGTTCATGAGCACGCGCCTCAGCGCCGCCTGCTCCCCAACACGCCTACCGATGCCCTCCGCGCTCGGACGAAGCTCCACCCCACGCTCCTCCGCGACGGGCGCTACGGCGTCGGCCACGGCCGTCACCACGTCCTCGACGGAGAACACGGTCGGTGGACCGCGGAGCTCCTCCTCGTCGCCGGTCAGGGCCAGGAGGTCGTTGGACATGGACGCCAGGGACACGACCGCCCGGTGGATGATGCCGAGGTGCTTGCGCTGCAGCGCGGTCAGATCGCCCCCGACGCCTTCGCGGAGCGTCGCCGCCAGCATGACCACCGACCCGAGAGGCGAGCGCATCGTATGCGCTACCTCGCGCAGGAGCCGGTGCCCGTAGGGGGAGAGGACCCCCGGTTGCAGGAGCGCACCGGGCCGATCCGGGGCGAGCCGATCCCGGGCCGACTCGAAGGCCCGCACGAGCCGCAGCAGGCCGTCGTCTCCCTGCCACGAAGCCAGCGTGAGCGAGCGCAGGCGCTCCAGGATGCCGAGCCTGTCGGCCCGGGCCGCAGGCGGATCGGGTGGTGTTCCCTCCACGAGGCCGTCGCGGACGAGGTCGGCCACCACACCGATCTCCTCCGCGAGCAGGGCGGGCTCGGGAGCTCCGAGTGAACCCTCGTCGCACGCCCGTCGAAGGTCTTCCACCGCGGCGTCGAGGGCGCGCTGCGCCCGGGAGAGGTCGTCCGTGTCCATGCGCCACCAAGCTAGACGAGCACGAGAGCACGTCCAAGCGGCGCTACGCGCCGGCACGAGCGATCGCCCCCCGAGGCATGGCCCTTGCTTCACTGTGTGCCCACGCATCGCACCCAGGTCACGGTCGAGGAGTCGGAAGAAGAGATGAACAGTGCCGCCACGCGAGACGAAGTCGAGGCGCCGGGCAAATCACCGGCGGAGCCCACCACCCCCCGCGTGCTCTGGTTCGACGAGATCGGACTGGAGGACACCCGCAACGTCGGTGGCAAGGCCGCGTCACTCGGCGAGCTGCAGCGATCCCTCGCCGGGCACGACGTCGCCGTCCCCGACGGTTACGTGACCACGGCCCGTGCGTACGCGGAGTTCCTGGGCCACCCGGTCCCCCCGGGCACGTGGGACCGCCTGTCGGGCGACGAGCTACCGTCGGCGCGCGCCGCCGCGGCCCGCGCCGACTGCCTCGGCGACGCCCTGCAGGCGCTCCTGTCCGCCGCGGATCCCGACGATGCCGTGGACCTGCACGGGAGGGCCGCGCTCGCGCGCGCCTTCTGTCTGGCGACGCCTCTGCCCGCGGAGCTCGAGCGCGACGTGCGGACGGCGTACGAGCGGATCTGCGCCGACCACGGGCGCGAGGTGGAGACGGCCGTCCGCTCCTCCGCGACCCGCGAGGACTCCGAGGACGCGTCGTTCGCCGGCCAGTACGAGTCGTTCCTCAACGTGCGGGGTGCCGACGCGATCCTCGACGCCTGGAAGCGCTGCGCCGCCAGCGCGTTCACGGACCGCGTCGTCAGCTACCAGCTCCGCAACGGGTTGGACCCGCTGGGCGGCGCGGTGTGCGTCGTCGTGATGAAGATGGTGCGCTCCGACCTGGCGACCTCCGGGGTGATGTTCACCCTCGACCCGGACTCCGGGAACAGGAACGTCGTCCACGTCAGCTCGTCGTACGGGTTGGGCGAGGCCGTGGTCCAGGGCGCGGTCTCCCCGGACACCTTCCTGGTGTGGAAGGAGGGCCTCCGACGCGGCAGCGCGGCGCTGGTCCACCGGCACCTGGGCGCCAAGGACCGCAAGATGATCTACTCGGCCCAGGGCGGTACCTCGACGGAGAGCGTGGACGTGACCGCGGCGCACCGGCGGCGCTGGTCTCTGCGGCGCGAGGAGGTGATCGAGCTGGCGCGGATGGCGCTGGCGATCGAGGAGCACTACGGCCGCCCGATGGACGTCGAGTGGGCGAAGGACGGCTACTCGGGGGAGCTCTACATCGTGCAGGCCCGACCCGAGACCGTCCACCGGAGCGCGGACGGTGACTCCGGCGTTCTCGAGAAGTTCGTCATGGAGGAGGGCCTGGTTCCACGGCTCCGCGACCGGGGCGAGGTCGCCGCCGAGGGCCACGCCGTGGGCACCCGCATCGGTGCCGGGAAGGTCCGCTACTACGAGACCTACGACGAGGTGATCCGGCGCAAGCGGCACCTGCGCGAGGTCCTGGCTTCCGGCCGGGCGCTGGACACGCTGCCAGCCGAGGAGCGGGTCTTCGACGCCGGCGACGTGCTGGTGACAGAGATGACGACGCCGGACTGGGAGCCTCTCATGAAAGAGGCGTCGCTCATCGTGACCGAGAAGGGCGGGCGGACCTCGCACGCGGCCATCGTCGCGCGCGAATTCGGGATCCCCGCCATCGTGGGGTGCGGCGAGGCGGTTCGGTCGCTGGAGCCGCTCACCGAGGTGACGGGCACCTGCGCCGAAGGCGACGTCGGCTACATCCTGCGGGGCATCCACCCCTTCGAGGTGCGCAGGATCGAGCTCCGCCACCGCGGGCAGCTGCGTACCGGCGTGAAGCTCAACGTGGGGTTCCCGCGCAAGGCGCTCGCCGACGCGATGCTCCCGTCGGACGGGGTGGGCCTCGCGCGCGTGGAGTTCATTCTGACCTCGGAGGTCGGCATCCATCCGCTGGCGCTCCTCTACTTCGAGGATCTCCGGCAGTGGTCCGAGGGCGGCGAGCTGGCGGAGCCGCTCCAACCCTTCGCCGATCGCATCCGCAAAGAGGGGCGGGAGGAGATCGCGGCCATCCTCCAGGCGGTCGAGCGACGGACGGCCAGCTACGCCGACAAGCGTCGCTTCTTCGTGGATCGCCTGCGCGACGGCGTCGCGCTGATCTGCGCCGCCTTCCATCCCCGGCCCGTGCTGGTCCGGCTCTCCGACCTCAAGTCCAACGAGTACCGCGACCTCCTGGGCGGGCGGCTCTTCGAGCCGGCGGAGGAGAACCCCATGATCGCCTGGCGGGGGGCGTCCCGGTACGTCGATCCGCGCTTCGAGCCGGCCTTCGAGATGGAGACCGAGGCGCTCCGCTTCGTGCGCCAGGAGATGGGGCTCGACAACCTGCAGCTCATGGTGCCGTTCTGCCGTACTCCCGAGGAGGGGCGGGCGGTCACCCGGGCGCTGGACCTGCGCGGCCTGTCGCCCCAGGCGGGCGTTCCGCTGTTCCTCATGGTCGAGCTTCCCTCGAACGTCCTGGAGGCGGAGCGCTTCATCGAAGAGATGAGCCTGTCGGGTGGCTCGATCGGTACGAACGACCTGGTGCAGACCGTGTACGCGCTGTCGCGTGACGACCTGGAAGGTTACCCGCACGCCGTGGACGCCCGCGCTCCCGCCGTGAAGTCGATGATCAGGAGCGCGATCCGCACCTTCGCCTCACGGGGACTGGAGATCGGCATCTGCGGACAGGCGCCCTCGGATCACCCGGACGAGGTGCCGCGCTTCCTGGTCGAGTGCGGGATCACGTCGATGTCGGTGACGCCGGACACGCTCATGCGCGTGCGCGAGGCGGTGGGGGCGGCCGAGGCGGATCGTCCCGGCGCGGCCTGGCACGGCCACGCCGGCTGAGGGGGCTCAGTCGTCCACCAGCTGTCCCTTCTCCAGCCCGTGCTTGCTGAGCAGCCGGTACAGCGTGGTGCGATCGACCCCGGCGACCCGGGCGGCCTCGGAGATGTTGCCCTCGGTGTGATGGAGGACCCAGCCGAGGTACTCGCGCTCGAAGCGCGCGAGGACGCGGTCGCGTGCGCCGTGGTAACCACCTCCCGCGGTGAACAGCGCTTCCCCACCGCCCGCGAACTCGGTCGGGAGCGCGGTCGCGCGGACGTGGTCGAACTCCGGGATGTCCTCCGGACGGATGGGCTCGCCGGGACGGGCGAGCACGACCGCGTGCTCGATCACGTTCTGCAGCTCGCGGACGTTGCCCTTCCACGAGCGGCTCTGGAGCATGAGGATCGCGTCCTCGCTCAGCGTGGGACGGGCCGCCCTCCCCCGATGCCGGTGCCAATAGGTGCCCAGGAAATGCTCGGCGAGCGCCGGGATGTCCTCGGGACGGTGACGGAGCGGTGGAATGTGGATGGGCACGACCCGCAGGCGGTAGTAGAGGTCCTCGCGCAGCCTCCCGTCGCGCACGGCCGCCGTCGGATCCTTGTTGGTCGCGGCGATGAAGCGCACGTTGACCACGGCGTCGGTGCCCGTCGACCCGACCCGGCGCACCACGCCGTCCTGCACCACCCTCAGGAGCTTGGCCTGCGTGGGCAGGGACATCTCCATGAGCTCGTCGAGGAAGAGCGAGCCCCCGCTCGCGGCCTCCATCAGGCCCTGCTTGTCCCGCACGGCCCCCGTGAAGGATCCCTTCACGTGGCCGAACATCTCCGACTCGAGCAGCGCATCGGGGATGGCGGCACAATTGAGCGCGACCATGTGACGGCTGCTGCGCCGGCTGTGGTAGTGGATGTACTGCGCCATCATCTCCTTGCCGGTGCCCGACTCGCCGGTGATGAAGACGGACGCGTCGGTGGACGCGACCCGACGCGCGAGCTCCATCACGCCGAGGAAGCTCGGCGACTCCCCGAGCAGGACGACGGCCTCGGTCTTCCCCGCCCGACCCTTCGACTCCTCCTTCAGGGCCTGCGATTCGCGCGCGACGATCACCGTGTGGGCGGCGCGGCCCACGAGCACCTGCAGGTGGGTGGCCGCGAACGGTTTCGGGATGTAGTCCCACGCACCGTCCCGCAGCGCCTGGATGCTCGACTCGACCGTGGGTCGGCCGGTCATCACGATGACCAGGGTGTCCTCGCGGGCCTGCAGCGCAGCCTGCAGCAGCTCGGCGCCCGGTACGCCGGACATGTAGAGGTCGAGCACCACGACGTCGAACGTCCCCTTGCGCACCAGGGCTTCCGCGTCGGAGCCGCGCGTGGCGCCCCTCACGTCGAAACCCTCCTGCCCGAGAAGGCTCACGCAGCTCTCGCACAGCGTCTCCTCGTCGTCGACGACCAGGATCCGGACGGAAGCCTTCTGATCAGGGGTCAGGGGGATCTGAAGCGGAGCCTCCTCCCCGTCGTCCCCGTCATCGAGGGGGTCCGGCTCGTGCATCCTGCCTCTTCGGTGCGTCGCGGTGTCGCTGGTCACGGGTTTCGTCCTCGTTTCGACGTTGCGTGGTCTCCGTAGTGCGGAAGCAACGCCCATGCCACGCGTCCCCTCCATTTGTTGCGGAGGGCCAACACTGAAGAAGTGATAGACCCTGCAGTGGGTCGACGGAAGGGAGATGGGCACCCCGGTGACGGGTCGCCTCCTCGTTTGAGCGTTGTATCGACGCATCACCGAGGCGCCGATACGACACCGGGGCGCACATTCCGGGGTGGCCGGGGCTTCTTGACGAGCCTTCCGTCCGGCGATCCCTTCACGGTTTCCCTGCCGCATTCCCTTCGGGAGGATCTGGTGAGAAGCTCCACCGCCCTGCTGTTCCTCTCCCTCCTCGTGGCCTGGCCCCTCCCGATGCGGGCCCAGGAGTTGGGCCGCGACGTGGTGGTCGAGCGCAACGTGATGATCCCCATGCGCGACGGGGTGCGTCTCGCCACCGACATCTACCGGCCGGCGGCGGACGGCCGTGCCTTGGAGGGCAGGCGCCCCCTGGTGCTGCAGCGCACGCCCTACGGGAAGGCGACGGAGCGCTTTCTGCCCCAGGCCCTGAGCTTCGCCGCCCACGGATACGTGGTGGCGCTGCAGGACTTCCGCGGCCGGTACGACTCGGAGGGGGCGTTCACGAAGTACGACCCTCTGGACGCACCCGACGGCTACGACACGGTCGAGTGGCTCGCCCGGCTCCCCTACGTGGACGGCCGCGTGCTCATGTGGGGCACGTCGTTCGCCGCCCACGCCGGCGCCGACGCCGCGAAGATGAACCCTCCCCACCTGGCCGGGCTCGTGCTCAACGAGGGCGGGCTGTCGAACCCGTGGGACCACGCCATCCGCCAGGGCGGCGCTTTCGAGCTGGGCCGCGAGCTCACCTGGGCGTTCCGGCAGATCCCGCTGGAGACGGACGACCCGGTCGTGCGCGCCCACTTCGAGAAGGAGACCGTGGAGGACTGGTACGCCGCGCTCCCCTTCCGCCCCGGACTGAATCCGTTGTCCATCGCGCCCAACTTCGAGGCCTACATCCTCGAGGAGATGACCCACTCCGACTACGACGACTACTGGAAGGAGATGGGGATGAACTGGGAGGAGTACTACCCACGGACGGCGGACGTCCCGATGGTCCACATCGGCGGGTGGTACGACATCTTCCTGCGCGGGACGCTCCAGAACTACGTGGAGTTGTCGCGCATGAAGTCTTCGCCCATGCGCCTGATCGTCGGCCCGTGGACCCACTCGGGGAACGGCCGCACCTACGCCGGGGACGTCGACTTCGGCCCCGACGCCGCCATCGGCGACTTCGACACCGGCTTTCAACTCCGCTGGTTCGACCGGCTCCTCGGCGCCGACGCGTCCGCACCCGCGGACAAGCCGGTGCGCCTCTTCGTCATGGGCACGGGGGACGGGGGCAAGGACGCCGACGGGCGGCTGCGCCACGGTGGCTCCTGGATGGACGCCGACGGCTGGCCGCTCCCCGGTGCGCGGCCCACCTCGTACTACTTCCACGCCGACGGATCGCTCTCCACCGCGCCGCCCGCCGAGGCCACGTCGTCGACGACCTTCACCTTCGACCCGGCGCATCCCGTGCCGACGCTGGGCGGCAACGTGTCCGCGCGGGTGAAGGACGGCGCCTACGACCAGCGCGAGCGCCCGGACTTCGTGGGGAGCCGCCCGCCCTATCTCCCGTTGTCG
>Ga0307424_1000067_pt1 | contig 43008 bp, 31 predicted proteins | sample SalMarWE160320MG_FD_202157 | JGI IMG/M metagenome (GOLD analysis project Ga0307424, IMG submission 202157) | Salt marsh sediment microbial communities from the Plum Island Ecosystem LTER, Massachusetts, United States - WE1603-20 | ecosystem: Environmental > Aquatic > Marine > Intertidal zone >... | reverse complement strand
CGACCGGAGCGGCGAGTCGGGAGTCCGCGCGGGCCAATCGGGCTACGGCGGGCGCTTCGGACCCGTACCGCCGGACGAGCCGGCGGGCGCCGGTGGCCGACAGGCCCTCCCGTTCCGCCTCAGCCGCGATCGCTTCGAGGTCCGGCGTCTCGCCGCCGAGAAGCGGCGTGTGGGCGGTCGGGGCCCGAGAGGGAACCGGCCGGCCATCGAGGTTGTGGAGCGCGGCCGTCACCTGGTCCACGGTGTCCGCCGCCATCACCCGATAGGTCGTGAGCTTGCCTCCCATCACCGAGATGAGCCCGGGTGTTTCGAGGATGACGTGCTCTCGGGAGACCGCCGTCGCGGACGTGGTTCTGGACGGACGCACCAGGGGCCGGAGCCCCGCCCACGCCGCTACGACGTCGTCCGGTTGGAGCCGGGCATCGGGGAAGACGGCGTTTGCCGATCGGAGCAGGTAGACGACGTCGTCAGCTTCGGCCACGATGGTCTCCGGCGCGCCGGCGTCCTCGGTTTCCGTGGTTCCGACATACGTGAGGTCTCCCCAGGGCAGGATGAACATCACACGGCCATCGAGCGGGGACAGAAACGTGATTGCCTCCGTGTGTCCCACCCGCGACCGCGGCACCACGACATGCGCGCCCTTGGAGCGCAGCAGGAGGGTCTGGCCATCCTGGCGGATCCCATCCGACCATGGTCCCGTGGCGTTGACCGTGACATGGGCGCGGACGGCGAGAACGTTCCCGCCGACGTGGTCGACCAGTCGTGCGCCACGGGTCCGGCCACCCGCCGTTTCGAGGCCGACGACCTCCGTGTAGTTGGCCACGACCGCTCCGTGGCGGTGCGCGTCCCGCACAACGGCCAGCGTCAACCGTGCATCATCGCACTGGGCGTCGAAATATCGGGGCCCCCCGCGCAAGTCGGCCGGCCGGAGTCCCGGCTCAGCGCGCAGCATTGCCCGCTTGCTGAGCCATCGATGGTGCTTCACATTCCGGAGCAGCGCGAGGGCGTCGTACAGCCACATGCCGGCGGCGAGCTGCCACGGCGGGACCCGGCCCCCCGCGTACAGCGGGAACAGGAACGAGCGGGGCCAGACCAGGTGGGGGGCGGTCCGGAGCAGGACGCGGCGCTCCCGGCAGGCCTCGTGAACCAGCCGGAAGTTCCGGTGCTCGAGGTAGCGCAGGCCCCCGTGCACCAGTCTGGATGATCGGCCGCTCGTTCCGCAGGCGAAGTCGCCGCGCTCGACCAGCGCGGTACGCAGGCCACGCATGGCGGCGTCGCGGGCAATGCCCGCGCCGGTGATGCCGCCGCCGATGACGAGCACGTCTACTTGGGAGTCGGCCAGGGTTGTAAGGGCCGCGTCCCGGGTGCTGAACGAGAAGGGGGAGTCCACGCCGTTATTCACGCGTCGTACGGAGCGGGGCAACCCGCCAAGTGCCTGGTTTACCTGGCATTCGGGGATGTTGGGACCCGGCGTTCGGGTCCTTGACCTGGCCAGCGGGCCTGGGCGTCACGCCCTCGCGGCTGCGGAGCGGGGAGCCGATGTCGTCGCGGTCGACGCGGATTCCGATAGCCTCAGCGTGCTGGAACGCGAAGCACAACGGCGACGGTTGGCGATCAAGTGTCTGCACATGGACCTCCGAACCAGCGAGATCGCGGCGGCCTCATTCGATGTGGTGCTCCTGTTCGACTACCTGGACCGGGAGCGTTTCCCGGACTTCCTGCGGGCGGTACGCCCAGGTGGCTACCTACTGGCCGAGACGTTTCTCGTGTCTCAGCGGCAGCAGGGCTGGGGACCGGAGTCCGACGAGCATCTACTTCAGCCTGGGGAGTTGCTCCGCCTGGTGTCACCGTTCGAGGTCTTCCTCTCCCGAGAAGTCATCGAGATGATCGACGGCCGCCCAGCCGCGGTCGCCAGCGTCCTGGCCATCAACCCGCAGAAATGATCGCACGCGCCCACACGGGCGCGCTACCACCGGTTTTCCCCGACGGCTAGCTTTGGCCATGCCTAACGGGCCTGGGGGGCGGCGGGTTGCGGTGGTCGGCGGCTGCCGGACGCCGTTCTGCAAAGCCGGAACGGCGTTGCGCGGGCTCTCGGCAGTGGACATGGGCCGCACGGCCGCCGTCGAGCTGCTCCATCGTCTCGAATTGGACGGACGCGACGTGGACGAGGTGTTCTTCGGCCAGGTCCTCCCCAGCGTCCTCAGTCCCAATCTCGCCCGCGAAGTGAGTCTCATCCCCCAGCTTCCGCGGGGCATTCCGGCCGCGACCGTGAACCGTGCCTGCGCGTCCGCGAACACGGCGATCGCGATGGGTGCGGACCAGATCACCGCTGGGCGGGCGGACATCGTACTCGCCGGTGGTGCCGAGAGCTTGTCCGATGTCCCGATCCTCCACTCACGTCGCTTCTCGGATATGCTGGTCGCCCTGAGCAAGGCGAGGGGCTTCGGGGAACGCGCGCGGCTGCTTGCTGGGCTGCGACCTCGGGACCTGATTCCCGTGACACCAGCGATTGCCGAGCCGTCGACCGGCGAATCGATGGGCCAGGCAGCCGAGAAGATGGCGAAGGCCAACGGGATCGGGCGGGAGGCTCAGGATCGCTGGGCGTTGCGCAGCCACGAGTTGGCCCATGCCGCGACGGTGGATGGCCGCTTGCTTGCGGAGGTTGTCCCGGTCTTCCTGGACACTGGCGAGCCCGTGGATCGTGACAATGGGGTGCGGGCGGACAGCACCCTGGAGCGGCTCGCAGGCCTGAAGCCGGTGTTCGACCGGCGGTACGGGACGGTCACGGCCGGCAACGCGTCTCCGCTCACGGACGGGGCTTCGGCGGTGTTACTCATGAGTAACGAGAAGGCGGTGGCCCTGGGATATGAGCCGCTGGCCTTCGTCCGCTCCTACGCCGTTACCGCCGTGGACCCTGGCTGGCAGCTGCTCATGGGGCCGGCCTTCGCGGTGCCCAAGGCACTTGCGCGGGCCGGGCTCGAACTACGCGACATGGCGTTGATCGAGATGCACGAGGCGTTCGCATCACAGGTCCTCTCGAACATTCAAGCGTTCGAGTCCGCGACCTGGGCCCGGGAACGCCTGGGACGGGACACGCCTGTGGGCGAGGTCGACCGTGACATTCTGAACGTCGCCGGGGGCTCGATTGCGCTCGGTCACCCGTTTGGGGCGACCGGCGGGCGCCTGACCCTTACCCTCGCCAATGAAATGCAACGGCGGGATGTGCAGTTCGGCCTCATTTCGGTCTGCGCCCAGGGCGGGATGGGATTCGCCATGGTGCTGGAGCGCAGGTGACGGTCTTTTCGGTCGACGTCACCGATGGGATCGCCCGCCTCCGGCTCGACCTGCCGGGGGAGCCGGTCAACAAGATCACCGCCGTCGTGCGCACCGAGTTGGACCGGCTCCTCACATCGCTCGTCACGGATCGCGCTGTACGTGGCGTCGTGTTGATCTCCGGCAAACCAGACACGTTCATCGCGGGTGCTGACATCGACGAATTCGTGGCGCTCCGAAGCCGTGACGAAGCCTACGCCCTCGTTCGTTCGGGGCAGGCGCTCATCGAGCGAGTTGCCGCGCTGGGCAAGCCGGTGGTGGCGGCGATTCACGGTGCGTGTCTGGGTGGAGGGCTCGAGGCGGCGTTGGCGTGCACGTACCGAATTGCCACGGAGCATGACAAGACCAAGCTCGGGCTGCCGGAGACCCAGCTCGGGATTCTCCCGGCCGCCGGCGGCTGCCAGCGTCTTCCGCGCCTGATAGGCATCCAGGCGGCGCTCGACATCATTCTGGCGGGAAAGACGTTACCCGCGCGCCCTGCGTTTCGCCGGGGCATCGTGGACGAGCTGGTGCATCCCGCCGTTCTCGAGACCGTGGCGGTCGATGCCGCGCGTCGCTTGGCCGATGGTTGGAGGCCCGAGCGCCGCACGGCCGGCCTGAAGCGCGTGCTGCTCGAGCGGAACCCGCTTGGGCGTGCCGTGCTCTTTTCGATGGCGCGGAAGCAGGTGCTCGCCAAGACCGGCGGTCACTATCCCGCGCCGCTCGCCGCGCTTCAGGCGGTGGAGCACGGCCTGCGTCATGGGATCGCGGCAGGCCTCGACGTCGAGGCCCATCGGTTCGCCGATCTCGCTGTGGGCGAGGTGTCCCGCGAGTTGGTCCGGATCTTCTTCGCGACGCTGGCGCTCAAGAAGGACGTCGGCGGGCTGCACGGCGCGCAGCCACGCGCCGTGCAACGGTGCGGGGTAGTGGGTGCTGGCTTCATGGGAAGTGGGATCGGTGGGACGGCCGTCACGCACGCGGCGCTGGACGTCCGGTTCCGCGACACCGACCTGGCGGTGGTTGGGAAGGGGATCGCTGGCGCGCGACGGACGCTCGACGACCGGCTGCGACGCAAGCGGATGACGATCTACGAGCACCGCCGGCTCTCGGCACTGATCTCGGGGGGCACCGGCTGGGCCGGATTCGCGCGCGCGGACCTCGTGGTAGAGGCGGTGTTCGAGGATCTCGGTGTCAAACACGCCGTGTTTCGCGACCTCGAGGCCCACGTGCGGGACGACTGCGTGCTCGCGAGCAACACGAGCACCATTCCCATTGGCGAAATCGCGACGGTGCTGCGGAAGCCCGAACGCATGCTCGGCATGCATTTCTTCTCTCCCGTCGAGAAGATGCCGTTGCTCGAGGTGATCGTGACGTCCCAGACGGCGCCCTGGGCCATCGCGACGGCCGTGGACGTCGGCCGGCGGATGGGGAAGACCGTGGTCGTGGTTCGTGATCATCCCGGCTTCTGGGTGAACCGCATCCTGGCGCCGTATCTGAACGAGGCCGGACGGCTCGTGCTCGAGGGAGCGGGGATCGAGGAGGTCGACCGCGCGATGAAGGCGTATGGCTTCCCGGTCGGCCCGTTGACGCTGCTGGATGAGGTGGGACTCGACGTTGGGGTGAAGGCCTCCACGGTCCTCTTCGGCGCGTTTGGAGAGCGCATGGTGCCCGCGGGGGGCCTCGACGCTCTGGTACGGGATGGCCGCCTCGGCCGGAAGAGCGGACGCGGCTTCTATCGGTACGAGCACGGCAAACGGCGCGGAGTCGACGCCTCGGCCCTCAGGCTTCTCGGCGCGGCCGCGTCCCGCGTCACACCGCCCCCGGATTTCGACGAGCGGCTCGTGTACGCGATGTTGAACGAGGCGGCGCGCGCCTTCGAGGAGGGCGTCGTCCGCTCGGCGCGCGATGGTGATATCGCCGCCATCTTCGGGATCGGATTCCCGCCGTTCCGAGGGGGACCGCTGCGGGTCGTGGATCGGATCGGCGCCGCCACGGTGGTCGAGACGCTCCGGCAGCTCGAAAAGCGCTATGGCGCGCGGTTCGCGCCCGCCCCCCTTCTTCTCCGCCAGGCAGAAACCGGCGGTCGCTTCTACTCCAACAACTAACGACATGCTGCGAAGCACATTCCTCTGGCTCAGCAAACAGCGACGGGTCTTCGAATTCGTCAAGCGCAACGGCTTGGCTCGGAAGGTCGCCTCACGCTTCGTCGCCGGTGAGACGCTCGATCAGGCCGTCGCCGCCGTGCAGGAGATCAATCGGCGTGACATCACCGCGAGCCTCGATCAACTCGGCGAGAGTGTGACGAGCCGGGATGAGGCAAGCCGGTCCTGCGACGCGGCCATTGCGATCTTGGATCGGATCCACGCCACCGGCATCCGTGCCAACCTGTCGATGAAGCTCACCCAGATGGGACTGGATCTCGACGGGGCGCTCGCGGCCCAAAACGCGACGCGGATCCTGGAGCGGGCGCGCGAACTCGACACCTTCGTGCGGGTCGACATGGAAGCCTCCGAGTACGTGCAGCGGACACTCGATCTGTTTCGGTCCGACCTCCACCCCGTCTTCGGGGAGCTCGTAGGCGTCGTGATACAGACGATGCTCCGGCGCACCGAGCAGGACATCGACGACCTCCTGGCGATGGGCGCGCGCATCCGGCTGGTCAAGGGCGCGTACAAGGAGCCGGCATCGGTGGCGTTTCCGGACAAGCGTGACGTCGACGCGGTGTTCGCCCGCTGCAGCGAGCAGATGTTGGAACGCGGGAACTACCCGGCGTTCGCCACGCATGATGGCGCGCTCATCGACCACATCAAGGAGTACGCGCGCGCGAAGGGCATCGAGCCGGCGCGGTTCGAGTTCCAGATGCTGTACGGGGTGCGGCGCGACCTGCAGGATCAGCTCCGGCAGGAGGGCTACAACGTGCGCGTCTACGTCCCCTTTGGGACGGAGTGGTATCCGTATCTCATGCGCCGTCTCGCGGAGCGACCGGCGAACGTGTGGTTCATCGTGGGCAACATCCTCCGGGAAACCGGGCGACGGCGGCGGTGATGGACGACGCGACGCTCGGCGGATACCTCGCAAAGCACTCGCGCCCTCCCGCGTTTGGGGGGGCCGACGGCCATTCCTACTCCGTGGCCGTGATGGTCGAAGATCAGCCCGACGCCGAGGGCCGCTACGGTGCCGCGCTGCTGTTCGTGCGGTGGTCGGAAGCGGGCGATACGCCTGCGGGCCACGCCGAGACGGACTTCCTCGCCTACGGAAGCACACGGGAGGAGGCCGAGTCGGCAATGCACGCCCTGTCGCTGCACGACGTCAAAGACCACCTGGATCGCGCCGTCGCCGCTCGTGTGGACACGCTGGACTGGTAGCCTGTGATCGACGGCGTCGTGCTCTCGCGGACCGGAGGACGCTACGTGGTCTGGTGACGACGGTGTGCTGAGCGCGTCTCGGTACGCGTCCTACCGGCGGCTCCTCGACGAAGCGGAACCGGCCGCGCCCGTGGGCGTGAGATGCGCCGGGGCTGGCGACGACGTGGCGATCGGGTCAATCTCCTGCGGTACCCGACGTCCCGACCTGAGGTTGGATTCCCATGGTTGATAGTCCACGGCTGTTTGCCCCAATCGAAGCGGAGCGGTTCCGGGATCAGGTGCGTTTGAGCGACGTGATCGCCCCCCCCTACGACGTGCTGTCCCCCGCCGAGCGCGCGGCATTCGCGGCCCGCAGTCCGCACAACATCGTCCACCTGACGTTGCCGGAGGGTCGCCCGACGCCGTACGCCGCTGCCGCCAAAGTGCTGGCGCGGTGGCGGGCGGAGGGAGCGCTGGTGCGGGAGGTGGCTCCAACGGTCTATGTGGTGCAGCAGGAATTCCTCACGCCGGACGGTCTGAGGCACGTCCGGACCGGGGTGATGGGAGGCCTGCGGGCGGAGGGCTATGACAGCGGTCGCGTTCGGCCACACGAGCGAACGCACGGCGGTCCCAAGGAGGACCGCTTCGCGTTGGGCCAGGCCACCCACTGCGCCCCGGAGCCCATCTTCGTGCTGAGTCGCGACGCGCGCGGTCACCTCCGCCGGCGACTGGAGGGGGTGACCAAGCACGAGCCGACGGCCGTCGCCGATTTCGACGGCGGGGCCATCGGAGTCTGGAGAGTCCGCGGCGTTCAGGCCGAGGAAATCGCGCGCGCGGTCGGCGAGGGTCCCGTGTATGTGGCCGACGGTCATCACCGCTACGAGACCGCCTCGGACCTGCGGTCGGCGTTGCCGTCGGCGGACCGGATTCCCGCGCTCGTGGTACCGGTGGACGACCCTGGGGTCGTCGTGCTCCCGACCCATCGCGTGATTCGCGGCGGGAATGCGGGCAGGGACGCACTCGTCGCGGCGTGGGGGCGAGATTTCCTCGTCGAGGAGCGCGAGACGGAGCTGGACCCGGGGGGGTTGTTGGACGCGCTCGGCCCGCGCCCGGCGGCGGCGGTCGTGTTCCCGGATGGGCGTCTCGTGACGGTCGTGGCACGGCAGGATCACGGGGAGGAACTGGAGATCGCGGTGGTCGAGCGAGACATCATCCAGCCCGCGGCGGCAGGCGGGACGGTCGAGTACACGGCCTCGCCTGCCGATCTTCTCGACGCGGTCACGCGACACGGCGCCATTGGCGTGATGGTGCGACCGACGCCGGTCGACCGCGTGCTCGCGGTGGCGGACGCGGGTGCAACGATGCCCCCCAAGTCCACGTACTTTGTCCCGAAGGTCCCCAGCGGTCTGCTGATACTGCCGTTCGCCGCGCCCCCTCCGAGCTCCGAGGAGCACGCATGAGCCCACGGCCCCGCGATCGCATCTTGGAGAATCTGGAGCGCGTGTACCGGGACGCGTACGATCGGGCGAAGACGGCGGGGGATCAGGAGCGGATGTTCCAGTTGGACGCGTCGTTCCAACGGGAGCAACTCCTGCTCGAGGCGCTCCTCGACATCCGGGACGCGTTGCACGCGATTGCCGATGCGCCGTCCTCGACCTCAGCGCTCGAGAAGCTCGACGCGCTTCGGAGACTGACGCGCCTGCGGTAGGTTCCGGCTGGCTTCAATGCCGAACCGGAGTATTTTTCGCGCGATGCCAGCCAAGACCAAGTCTCCGACGAGCCGCGGCCCCGCCACGCGGCTCGACAAGGCGGACCTGCTCGACGTCTACCGGTTGATGGCGCTGTCCCGGCGCCTCGACGACAAGGAAATCCAGCTCAAGCGCCAAAACCGGATCTTCTTCCAGATCTCCGGGGCCGGGCACGAGGCGGTCCTGGTGGCTGCCGGGAAGGTCCTCCGGGCCGGGTACGACTGGTTCTACCCGTACTACCGGGATCGCGCACTGTGCCTCGCGCTTGGCATGACTCCCACCGAGATGCTGCTGGAAGCCGTGGCGGCCGCGGACGATCCGAACTCGGGGGGGCGACAGATGCCGTCTCATTGGGGCCATGCGAAGCTCAACATCGTGAGCTCATCGAGCCCGACCGGGACGCAGTTCCTCAACGCGGTAGGCTGCGCCGAGGCCTGGTACCGGTACAACGCGATCACCGATATCCCGGATCGGCTCGACCGGATCGAGAGCGACGAGGTGGTCTTTTGTTCGTCAGGTGACGGCACGACCAGCCAAGGGGAGTTCTGGGAGGCGCTCAACACGGCCAGCAATCTGAAGCTGCCGGTGTTCTTCCTCATCGAGGACAACGGGTACGCCATCTCGGTCCCCGTGGAGGTCCAAACCGCTGGGGGCTCCATCTCGAAGCTGTTGCGCGGTTTCCCGGGTCTGCATGTCGAGGAGGTGGATGGGTGCGATCCGCTCGCGTCGCTCGACGCCGTGTCGCGCGCCGTCGCCTATTGCCGAGCGCGACGGGGCCCTGCTCTCCTCCACGCGCACGTCATTCGTCCGTATTCCCATTCGCTGTCGGACGACGAAATGTCGTACAAGTCAGCAGAGGAGCGGGCGGACGAAGCGGGGCGCGATCCGATCACGACGTTCGCGGCGCGTCTGCTCGACGAAGGCATTGCGACCCAGGCGGAGCTCGACCAGCTCAAGACGCGCATCGAAGAGGAAGTCGAGGTCGCGACGGAGATCGCCCTTGCCGCGCCGCAGCCCAGCGCGGACTCCGTGTACCGCTTCGTGTACTCGCCCGATGTGGATCCAACGGGCGAGTCGTTCGATACGGAGGACGATCCACAGTTCGACGGCGGTCCCACGACGATGGTGGACCTGCTCAACAAATGCATGGAAGACGAGATGCGGCGGGATCCCCGGATCGTGATCTTCGGGGAAGATGTGGCCGACTCGTCGCGCGAGGAGCAGTTGGACCGCGTGAAGGGAAAGGGCGGCGTATTCAAGGTCACGTGGCAGTTGCAGAAGAAGTTCGGCCGCGATCGGGTGTACAACTCGCCGCTCGCGGAGGCCAACATCGTAGGACGCGCCATCGGGTTGGCGACGCGTGGACTGAAGCCGGTGGTCGAGATTCAGTTCTTCGACTACATCTGGCCCGCCTACCACCAGATTCGGAGCGAACTCGCGCTGCTCCGCTGGCGCAGCAACAACGCCTTCCGGGCTCCCGTCGTCATCCGTGCCGCGTACGGGGGATACCTCAGGGGCGGTGCCATCTATCACTCCCAGACCGGCGCGTCGCTCTTTACGCACATCCCGGGATTGCGGGTGGTCTGTCCGGCGACCGCGCTCGACGCGAACGGCCTCCTGCGCACGGCCATCCGGTGCGAGGATCCGGTGCTCTTCCTCGAGCACAAGCACCTCTATCGCCAGACGTACAACAAGTCGGCCTACCCTGGGCCCAACTTCATGGTGCCGTTCGGCAAGGCACGAGTCGTCCGGGAAGGCACCGACGTCACGCTGATCACGTACGGCGCGGTGGTCCAACGGTCGGTCAACGCGGCCAAGATCGTCGAAGAGACGGACGGCATCAGCGTGGAGGTGATCGACCTGCGCTCGTTGCAGCCGGTGGACTGGGAGCGCATCGGCACCTCGGTTCGAAAGACGGGCCGCGCCATGGTCGCGTGTGAAGACTCGCTCTCGTGGGGCTACGGAGCGGAGATCGCGGCGCGGATCGCGGACGACCATTTTGCCTGGTTGGATGCGCCGGTGCGGCGGATCGGGGCGACGGATACGTTCGTTGCCTACGCGCCGGAGCTCGAAGACGTGATCCTGCCGCAGGCCCAGAGCATCGCCGCGGGCATTCGGGAGATCTGTCGATTCTAGCGTGCTGACAGGCGACGCCCGCGCCCGGGCGCCGCGCGGTCGCCGCTACCTGCCGAGCGCGCTCCGGATTTCCCCAGCGGCTTCTATGGCCGCCTCGACATCGTCGCTCAGGACGCGCGCGGCTTGGGTCGCGCTGGTCAGCTCATCCAAGACCGCGCTGACCCCCGCGGAACGCAGGCGCAACAGGTCGAAGCGGATGTTCTGTACGGCCAGCACGCACGACTCGAATTGGTTCTGCAAGGCCTGGCGGCGCTGGACCAGCTCGCCTAAGGTCTCGTGCTGGCGTCGCAGGAGCTCGACGCGACGGTCGTCGCCACCTTGGCCCGCGAGGTCGTCGATGCGCGCATCGAGCCGCGCGAGCGCATCGGGGTCCACCTCACCCTCCATCTGCGAGAGCGTCCGCGCGAGATCCAACGCGCGGGTGGACAAGCCCTCCACCGTGTGCACGACGTCCGGAAGCAAGTTGCGCTCGGACGGGGGCAGCCGCGTGATGATTTGCCGAACGGCGGCCTCATCGCGGCGGAGTTGGGCGATCGACGGGGCCAGGGGGCCAAAATCGTCGTCCGCGCCAACATCCGTCGGACGGCGCAGGGCCTTCGGCGCGTCGGCCGGAGCCAAACGGACTTCCACAGCATCCGGGGCGGGCGGACGATTGATGACGTCGCGCCAACTGTAGCCCGCCTGCCAGAGCTTCGAGAAGCGCGTCCCGATCCCGAACCCCCAGAATCCCGCGACGAGCAAGAACCACGGGTCGGTGATCCCGGTCGCCACGTTGATGAGCATGAGGCCGCCCGACACGACGGCCCATCGGGCGAACTCCTCACGAAACTTGCGCACGATCTCAGGCTCGCGAGGGCGCTGTGTGCCTGGAGGCTGCTCGCGCCCTCGCCGCGACGGCCGGCGCTCCCAGCGCCGCTCGGGTACGGCTCGATCCGGCGGCTCGAGCGCCGCGCCACGACGACTCGAGGTCGCCACGGGAGGCCGGTAGGGTCCGGCGCTGCGGCTGTCCAGGGCCCGGACAAGGGACTCGGCGGTTGGCCAACGGGCGCTGGGGTCCTTCTCGAGACACCGCATGATGCAGGTGGCGAGGTCGTCTGGGAGATCCGACCGCGTCCGCTTGATGTCCGGGGGAGTCTCCGAAATGTGCTTCATGAGGATCCCGGGCACCGTCGGCGCGTGAAACGGCAGTTCCCCGGTCGCCATTTCGAAGGCCACGACTCCGAGCGCGTACAAGTCGCTCCGCGCATCGATCTCGCGCTCCCCCGCCGCCTGTTCCGGACTCATGTAGTGCGGCGTACCAATCGCGATGCCCGTTCCCGTCAGCGTACCGGCGCTTGTTTGGGAAAGCGCTTTGGCGATCCCGAAGTCCGTCACCATGACGCGGCGTCGCGTGCCTTCGAGCAGGATGTTGTCCGGCTTGACGTCACGGTGGATCACGCCCATCGCATGGGCCATCCCGAGGGCATCCGCCGTCTCCTTCGTGATGCGACGCACTTCTTCCGCGGGGAGCGCATGTCGGCGCCGCAGGCGGCCCGCCAACGACTCACCGTCGACGTAGCCCATCACGAAGTACACCAGCCCACCCTGATCGCCGACGGCGTGGATGGGAACGATGTGCGGGTGCGACAGGCGGGCCGCCGTCTGGGCCTCGCGCATGAAGCGCGTCTTGATTTCCTGGCGGAACGCGAGCTCGGGCGGGAGGACCTTGATGGCGACGCGGCGCTTCAGCGCGAGATCACGCGCCAAGAAGACCACCCCCATACCGCCCCGGCCGATCTCCCCCTCAATCTCGTATGCCCCCTCGAGAATGTGGGATAAGCGCTCAGCGAGCGGGTTCTCGTGGGGCTGTGCGTCGTCCATGTGGCACCGGTCGGATTCGGGCCATACATTAAGGCCGGGTCATCAGTACTGGCAACTGTGAAACCAGGCACGAGGCGACGATGCGCTGGATAATCGATGACGCCGGACGACGATGGTCAGCCGAACGCGTCGGCCGAACGTCGGGCCTCGTCTCTACGAAGCATAAGCCCGGAGGTTTCCCGGCACCGGCCGACCTCGTGCGGTTTGACTGCCAGTCCGATCCACAAGAAGCCGCCCGGGAGATCACCACGCGCGCCGGACTGCTCGAGCAGTTCACCGAGTCGGAACTCAAGGCGCTGCTCAACAGCGCGCCGCGCGCCCCGTCCGCCTGACGCCCCCTGTCAATCTGGCAGCAAACTAACACCGAGAGTTGTCTGGCGCTGGCGGAACGACCGAGTCGGCGCCATGGTACGTCAAGGAAGGCAGTCTTGCGTGGCACAGGGACTGCGCCGTCGTTGGTGTCCCCAGTGCCCGCCCCAGGCGGGAGGATCAAGCGATGACCGACTCTGCCCGACCCGACGAACCCGATCGACTCCGACTCCCGGTGCTCCCGCTCCGCGAGGTGGTGCTGTTTCCGGGCGTCACGGCCCCCATCGGGGCTGGCCGCCCCGGAACGCTGCGCGCCATCGAGGCGGCGCTCAAGCGGGAGGACCGCAGGATCTTCGCCGTCTGCCAGCGGCAGAACACGGACACCGTCGAGCCGACGGGCCTCTACACCACCGGCACGGTGGCGAAGATCGGTCAGGTTCAGCGCGGCCTCGGGGGAATCCAACTGCTGCTCCACGGGGAGTTTCGCGCGAGCGTTTTGCAATACTCCGAGATCGAAGGCCACATCGAGTCCGTGGTCTCCCGTGCGCCGGACCTTCCGCCCATCGATGCGGAGGAGGCCGCGTTCGTGGCCTTGCATCGGGAGGTGCGGGAACGGGCGGCCGAGCTCGGGCAGAAGTCCGGGTTGGCGGAGGAAGTGGTGGATCAGGTGCTCGAGGGCGTGTCCGATCCTGGCCGGTTTGCCGACCTCGTCGCGGGGTATCTCGACATCTCGTCGAAAGACCGACAAGCCCTCCTCGAGACGTTCGGGGTGGAGGAGCGACTTCGCCGAGTGCTCCTGCAACTCCAGCGACAGATCGAGTTGCTGGACGCTCAGCAAGACATCAAGTCGAAGGTGCAGGAAGAGCTGGGCGAGCGGCAACGGGAGATGTTCCTTCGCGAGCAGATGAAAGCGATCCGTCGCGAGCTCGGTGACGACGACGACGAGGCGCTGGCGGACGAACTGCGCGAACGACTCGCGGGCATTACGCTGCCGGACGAGGTTCAGAAGGAAGTCAAGCGGGAGCTCGCGCGTCTGGCGCGCACGCCAAAGGAGGCCATGGAGGCGCAGGTCATCCGCACGTTTCTGGAGACGGTTGCGGAGTTGCCGTGGAACGAGCGGAGCCCAGAGCATCTCGACCTGCGGCGCGCGGCGGAGATCCTCGACGAAGATCACTTCGGCCTAGCGGACGTGAAGGATCGGGTGCTCGAGTTCCTGGCGGTGCGCCAGATGCGGGCGCAGCGCGGCCAGGAAGGTGAGGAAGTGCCCGGCAACGAGGACGACCGGCGCGCACGCGGATCGATCCTGCTGTTCGTGGGGCCGCCGGGAGTGGGCAAGACGTCGATCGCCAAGTCCATCGCGCGCGCGATGGGGCGGAAGTATGTGCGGATCTCGCTGGGCGGCGCCCGGGACGAGGCGGATATCCGCGGGCACCGACGCACCTACGTGGGAGCGATGCCGGGCCGCATCGTCCAGGGGATGAAGAAGGCGGGGACGAAGAACCCCGTGTTCCTGCTCGACGAAGTGGACAAGCTCGGCATCTCGTTCCAGGGAGATCCTGCGGCCGCGTTGCTCGAAGTTCTCGACCCCGCACAGAACGATTCGTTTACGGATCACTATCTGGGGGTCCCGTTCGACCTGTCCGAGGTGCTGTTCGTCGCGACCGGGAACTTCCTCCAGAACATCCCGGCCCCCCTGCTCGACCGGATGGAGCTTGTCGAGTTCTCGGGTTACACCGAACAGGAGAAGCTCGAGATTGCGCGTCGCTATCTGGTCCCACGCCAGTTGTTCGAGGCGGGCTTGAAGACGGAGCAGTTGCGTTTCGAAGACGACGGGCTTCGCGCCACGGTGACGGGATACACCCGCGAGGCGGGCGTCCGCCAGCTCGAGCGGGAGATCGGCAAGGTCGCGCGCAAGGTTGCGCGGGAGATTGCGGGGCATGAGGCCAACGCCGTCACCGCCGACGCCGATGCCATCGCCAAGCTGCTCGGCCGGCCGCGTGTGCACCCGGAACGGGCGGCGCGCGCGCCGGAGATCGGGATTGCGACTGGGATGTACTATACGCCGGTTGGTGGCGACATCATGTTCGTCGAGGCCTCCATCATGCGAGGCAAGGGCGACCTCGTGCTCACCGGCCAGCTGGGCGACGTCATGAAGGAGTCGGCGCGGGCCGGCCTCACCTACGCCAAGACGCACGCGGACGAGCTGGGCATCCCCGCCGAGCGGTTCATGGGACGGGATGTCCACATTCATGTTCCCGCGGGTGCCATTCCCAAGGAAGGATCGTCGGCCGGGATCACGATGGCGACGGCGTTGGTGAGTGCGCTCTCGGGCATGCCCGTGCGGCACGATGTGGCCATGACCGGAGAGGTGACGCTGTCGGGTCGCGTGCTCCCGATTGGCGGTGTGACCGAGAAGGTGTTAGGCGCACTCCGCGCGGGTATCAGCACGATCATCCTGCCGAAGGAGAACCTGGCGGATCTCGATGATCTGAACGAGGCCGAGCGGAGTCGGCTAACCGTGCACCCGGTCGAGCATCTCTCGGAAGCGCTGGATTTGTTGCTGCTCCGGCCGGATGCGCGACCGGTCAGCCCGAACGGGCAGGAAACGGAGACCGACGGACGCGGTGTCCCGATCTCGGTCTAGCGACCGGGGTCGGGTTACCAGGCCATCGCGCGGAGCAGCATGTCACCGGCGGCACGGAGCCACGCCTCGGCCTCGGCGGACACGTGATGGCCGAGCGCGTGGAACCCGGCGCACAGCACGATTGCTTGGCGTGCCAGCAAGTCTGGATCTACGTCGTCGCGGAAGTACCCCATGCCCTGCCCGTGGGAAACGAGTCGGGCGAGCGTCTGCGCCTTTTCCCGGGCCCACTGCTGGGCGAGCGTCCCACCCGCCTGACCGCGGTCCACGAGCAAGCTGACCAGCTCGGGGCGTTCCGCGAGTTCCGCGAACAGAACACCGACGGCCGTGCGAAAACTGTCCGGCGCGGTCTTGTCGCCTGCGGGCGGATGCTCGGGGTTCTCAGGCAGGGGACCGGCCGCGGCCCGGAACAGCCCGTTCTTCGACCCGAAGTAGTAGTAGATGAGCTGCTTGTTGACGCCGGCGCGCCGTGCGATGTGGTCGACGCGTGCCCCGGCGAAGCCGTGCGAGCCGAACTCACGCCGAGCCGCTCTGAGAATCAGCGCCCTGGCTTCCCCACGTCGCACCTACGAGCCCCCGTTCTAGCAACCAGATGATCATAAGCCACTTATGGGCGTTTCTCAACCAACTGGTTATTTGAAATTGCTAGCTGGTCACGCGATCGATCGAGGACTCTACAAGGCCGCAAAAGAGCTGGTCGCCAGACCAAACGCCGTCCCACTCAGGATCCCCTCGGGCAATCAGCCCTCCGTCGGCGAGCAATAGGACGATCCTGGTCCCAAACCGGCCGGTGAGCAACTCGGCGTCAGCCGCGCGCACGTCCACCGGCGCGTTGGCCGGTGGCGGATCGGGACTCCAGACTCTCATGGAGCGCCCCGCGACCGCCCTGGCGCGCAGCGCCGGCGCCATCTCCTGAAGCTCCTCTGCGGGCGCGACGCACAGCACCTCCCCCGACGCCCGCACGATGGCCCGGACGGCCGTTTCCCGGACGGCGCGCTGCCCTGTCACGCGGACGAAAAGCTCCGCTCCCGTTGCGGGTTGCTCGATCAGTTCCCGCTCCAGGCCGTCGAGCCGGCGCCCTTCCGCCTCCAGAATGGTCGCGAACACCGTCATCGGCTGAACCGCGCGGTAGCGCTTGGGCGTGGCTTCGTCAGCGCGCACCGCCGCCCCCTTTGCCACAAGTCCGTCGAGGGCCTGATAGGCGTTGGCTCTCGCGATGCTCACCGCGCGGGCCACCGAGTACCCACTCGACGGACCCAACGCGAGGAGGGCCCGGTACACGCTGGACTCTGTAGGGGTGAAACCGAACGCGGACAGATCGGTCATAGTAGTTGATGAAACTACTACCATGACGCCCGGCCCATCAAGACGGACCGCTCAGCCGGTCAAGTAAACTCGAGTGTCCAGCCTGCCAGTTTCGCGATCAGCGCGAGACGGAACGTCACGTCCGTTTGGCGGCGTTCCGCCGCCTTTCCGTCGAGCTCGAGGGGGAACCAGAAGTCCACGAGTCGCGTGCGCGACTTGGGAATCCCCCGGAGGCTCTTCGGGGCCCACACGCCGGATGCGTCCACGTCTGCGACCAGGCGCCCCAGGATCTTGACCGCGGTCTCGTTGGTGTGGAGCATGTTCATGCGTGCCAAGAGCTCGATCCAGTGCAGCGCGAACGGGAGATCCTTCGGGGCCCCGCTCCGGTCTGCCTCAAGGGGATTTCCCAGGAGGGGATAGACGGGGGGGATGACCTTTCGCCCGATGGTAATGACGAATTTCTTCTTCGGAGCGGGCTGCGCGAGGTAGACGCAGAGCCGCTCGATGAACCCGGCCCGCTCCCGGTGCAGCGACGTCATGTAGGCCACCATTGCGACGGAGAGCACCGATGGAGGGTAAGCCTCGGGGAAGAGGATGTTCCGGTTGCCTTTCCGGATGATCACCTTGTCGGCCAGGTCGCTCCGCAGGAACTGCGACACGTTCGACGCCACCCGATGTGCCGCGCCGCGTACCCGTGGATCCTCCACCAACCCGGCGTGCGAGAGTGCGGTGGCCGTTCCCTCCCGGAACTGTTCGCGCGACCACGCGACGAGGTCCGGGTTGCCTTTGGCAGCCGTCTTGTACTCCATGCGCAATTCCGGCGCCTCGTCGCGCGACAACACCCGGTAGAGGAACCGGTCCGGGAGCCGGAATGCCCGCTCCTCATGCGGCACGCCCAACTCGATCAACCGGCGGTACTGGGCGATAGTGCCGACATCCTTGTAGCCCTGGGTCTTGTTCGCGGCGAGCCCCAGCAGGTTGTCGCCCCACAGGCCGTTCTTCCGCTGCTTCTTGATGATCTGCTGGACCTGCTTGGACTGCACGGCCTCGGCACGGGCCGCTTCGTAGTCCTCGGGCGTGGCCGATCCGGGGGGGAGGATATCCCGAAGCGTCCGCCACTTGATCGCGGAACATGCGTACGCCCGTAGCCAACTGACGGGCACCCGGTGGGAGGTGGGAAGCTCCTGCATGACTCGCTGCGCGGGGTGGAAGTGGAGGAAATCGGACGCGGGAACATAGTCCCTTTGACGGGCCCGAGCCAGAGGCCGCTAGGGGCACCGAACGACGGTGATCACCCCCTCGGAGGCCAGCCCCTTCTCGCTCGTCAGCACCAGCCAATCGGGGTCGAGGAAGTCGACGCCCTCACCCTGTGGTTCGTTGAGGCCGAGCCAGCACGGGGCTCCAATCAGCTCCCAGTGTCGGCCGGGTCGGAAGAAGTAGAGCTCTGTGAAGGTCCGGACGACCGCACGCGTGCCATCCGGCGTCACGGCCATGCCCGTGACCCAGCGTCCCAACACGAGCTGCGGTCGGATGGGCAACGTGTCCAACGGGGCAACCATCGCGTCGCCCGCGGTCCAGCGCTCGGGGGGTATCTCGTACCGGACGATGGGTCCACTGCGACCCTTTGTCAGAATGACGGTCTTCGCATCTGGCAGGAGCGCCAGCGCCTCCGCGTCCCGCGGCCCGTCACTGTAGGAAACCCGCAGGGCGAGTACGGGCTCGGTCGTCCGGCTTCCTGACGACCGCACACGCGGGTTCGGCTCGGGGAGCGCGTAGAGCGTCACCGTCGTCCGGCGTTCCAGGTTGTCGCCGATGTCGCCGATGACGAGGCAGGTGCGATCCAGCCATCGTGCGGGGCACGGTCCGAGCGCGATGTCCTCCCAGTCCACCGCGCGGGCTCCCGTAACCTCGAAGGTCGCGATCAACGCCCCCGTGGTGTCGATCGCATAGAGGACGGGGCGGTCATCGGAATCGTTGTGGGTCCAGAGGATTCCGGGGAATGCGCGGCTCACCGCCACGCCGGAGCTCTCGCGGATGCCCGCCGCGCCGAGGGTCCCAGTACGTCGCAGCGCGACTGGGTCCGCGCGATTCTGCGCGTGAAGTGCCGTTGCACAGGCGGCGATGAAGACTGGGACCAGGAGACGCACCAGCGAATACTACTCGGGGCCGCTTGCCCGCGTTCCGACGGTCGCGCACATTGCAACTCTATGCACGAAAGCTTGAAGCAACGTCCCGTGTCACGCCTCCCCGACCACCTGCGGTTCACGGGACGCGTGCTCTTTTTGGCAGACGATGCGGACTTAGTTCGCCGTCAGCTGGCTGGCGAGGACGTCGCCTGGCCGGCGGACCTCTCCCTGCGGGACAACATCTCGACGGATGAGATCACCCCGGCGTACATCTGCTACTACTACGACGAGACGTTAGGGGACTTTCCGTATCTTGGTCTGCGTGCGAGCGGCGAATTCCCCATTGAGCGCGGTGCGGTGCGCGCGGGTGGCTTCGTGTGCTCGGTGGCCGGCAAGCGGCGCGGGAAGGGATCGTCGCGCGAACAATCGCCGTATGCCGAGTGGTGTGCGGGCATTCGGTTGGTGATTGCCGAGAGCATCGAGCGCATCTACCGCGAGAACTGCCAAAACCTGGGTGTGCTCACCAGCACGGATTTCGGGCTGATCGCGCGCATCCGCCGGGGCGAGACCATTCCGCTCCGCGAGTTCACCGATGGCGAGGGCGACATCACGCGGGGAATCATCGAGCACGGCGGCTTGTTCCAGTACAACGTGGCACGCCTGCAGGGCGGCGTCCGCGTGCCCGCCGTCACCACGCCCCAGCGGCCGATGACCCTGGCCGAGAAGATCATCGCCCGTCATTGGGTGACCGATCTCGCGTCGGACTCGGTTGGCGTCAAGGCGGTGACCACCGGAGACGAAGGGTTCATCCGGACGGATATTCGCTTCAGTCACGAGTACGTGACTCCAATGGCCGCCATCTTCTGGCGCAACTACGTGGGTGAACGCGAGCGGATCGTGGATCCGGCATCGGTCTTTCTGTTCCGCGATCACCTCACGTTCCTCGACCTGGCGATGACGGATGAGCGGAAGGCCCAGGGGTTGCTGGATGTGGCGCTGGAGCTGAAGCAGAAACAGGAGACCTTCGCGCAACAGCAGGGAATACGCCTGTATGGTGAGCTGCCGCGCGGGGGGAAGGGGCGTCTCGGCATCCCCACGGGCTCCGAGGCCATCTGCCATTCGAAAATCCTCGAAGCGCACGCGCTGCCCGGGAATGTGATCATCGGGAGCGATTCCCACACACCGCACGCGGGCGCCATTGGGGCCTTCGCGTTTGGGGTCGGGACCACGGCGGTCTTCAACTCCTGGCTGACGAAGGACGTGCGCATCAAGGTGCCCCCGTCGGTCCTGGTGCGTGTGTCGGGTCGGGCACCGGCCGGCGTGACGGCGAAGGACTTCATGCTCCAGATCCTGCGGCACCCGTACGTGAAGGACGGGTACGCGATCGGCAAGATTGTCGAGTACGCCGGCGAGGCGGTCGAGGCCCTGGGCATCGACGAACGCGCCACGATGACGAACATGGCGGCCGAGGTGGGCGCGTTCACAGGCATCATCCGCCCGGATGAGAAGGCGGTGGAGTTCCTGGCCCGCGAGCGGGGACTGGATCCGGCGGCGGTGCGTCCGCTGCTCGATGGGCTGTTCTCGGACGACGGCGCCGACTACGAGACCGTCATCGAGATCGACGCCTCGGCGCTTGAACCGCTCGTAGCCCTCCCCGGCGATCCGGGGAACGGCCTGTTCATCCGCGAGCTGGGCGCGCGCGTGGACATCGACATCGCGTACGCGGGGTCCTGTACCGCCGGCAAGAAGTCCGACATGGACATGTACGCGGCCGTGTTCCACGACGCGCTGGCCCACGGGCGCCGGATTCCGGAGGACGTGCGGTGCTACGTCCAATGCGGCTCGCAGGAAGTGAAGCAGTACTGTGAGGAGCAAGGATATCTGGACGTGTTCCGCGATGTCGGCGCCGTGTTCATCGAACCATCCTGCGGCGCGTGTATCAACGCGGGTCCGGGCGTTTCCTACGACGCCGGGACCGTGACGATCAGCGCGATCAATCGCAATTTCCCGGGCCGCTCGGGGCCAGGACAGCTGTATCTCGCGAGCCCCTACACCACGGCCGCCAGTGCTGTGGCGGGGTACATCACGGCCTGGGAACCCGAGGCAGTGCCGGCAGGTCGTTGACTCGCTGGGAAGGCCAATTTTGGACGGCGCGCCGGGCTCACTGGCGCGCCGTCGTGGCGTTCTACGTGATGACGATTCCGGCGTAGGCGACCACGCGGGCGTCGTCGCCCGTCACGAGACCGCTGTGGCGATAATCGACGACGGTTCCCTGGGTGGCGCCGAGGCGGCGACAGGCCTCCACCACCACCGCCGCGGGCCCCCGTCCGCACATTGTGATCCGCTCTCGTCGACACGCCTCGAGGAGCGCGGCCCCATCGAGCCGCTCGATGGCGTCGAGCGCTTTGCGGTCCTTCGTGGCGGCGCTCGCCGCCGACTCGTAGTGCGTCATGTCGCTCGACGCGAGCAGCAATACCGGCTGGGGCCACTGCGCCACCAGTTCGGCAAGCGTCTCGGCGAGCGCTTCGCACCGTCGCCAGTCGTCCCACGCGAGCACGACCGGAAGCAGGGTGACCGTCGGATCGGTGACCTGGAGGAACGGGAGCTCCACTTCGATGGCGTGCTCGGTCGCATGCGCGAGCACGTCGTGACCCGCGAGCTCACACCGCGCGAGGAGCGCGTCGGCGAGCGCATCGGCGATGGACACCGTACCAAGCGGGGTCTCGAAGCTCCCCCGCGTCCAGACGCTCGCGCCGCCTGGCGCGCCGCACCGCCCGGTGTGGTTGGGGGCGAGAATGACGACGACCGGTGGCAGGGTGATGCGGGCGAACACGTGTGCCGCGCACTGTCCGGAGTAGATCAGCCCGGCGTGTGGCACGACAGCACCTCGGGCGGGCTTCGGGGTCGCGTCGACGCCGGACAGGAAGCCGGTCACGAGGTCCCGCAGGTCCTCGCGGATGGCGGGATAGAAGCTGCCGGCAACGGCGGGGCGCCGCGTTTCCGAGGGGGCCATGGCTCCTCCGCCCCAAGTATGTGGGTGCGTGCTCCTGGTGGCTACTGCATGGGCGGAACTGGACCGCCGGCCGCCGCGGGCACTGGGCGATCGGTCCGTCGGAAGGCGGCCGCCGGATAGTTGCCGCTCGCGTTCCACAGGATCCAGTCGTGGATCCCCAGGTCCTCGGACGCCATGATCTGCGCGCGGACCTCCGTGGCCGTGTAGCGTACGCGAAAGATCGAGAAGGACTGGAGGTACGGGCGGATCTTCGCGGAGTGCGACATGGCCTTCGACCGCGCGATGGCGTCGGTGAGGGCGCGATGCACCGTTTCGTATGGCTGCGAGTTCGGGTGGTCGATCCCATACGAACCGCGGCGGTAGTGGCTCGGGTACACCATCGGGAGCACCACATCCGCCTGGCCCGCGAAATCTTCCCAGACTTGTCCAATCCCGAGATCGCCCGTCGCGCTGCCGGTGAGCCCAAAGATGTCCAGCGTGAACGGGACCCCGGCCCGTTTCACGTGATCGCGGAGCAGCACGACGTTCCGCCGGATGGCGGCGCGCTTGCTCTCGCCGTCCGCACGGGCCGGGTAGACGGTGCGCCGGAGCCGTGCCGGGGGCTCATCGGGGAAGCGGACGTAGTCGAACTGAATCTCGTCGAAGCCTTCGAGCACCGCCTCCTCGGCCAACTGGGCCGCGTACAGCCACACGGAGTCTCGAAATGCGTCCACCCAGGGCTCGCCGAGTCCGTCGATCCACAGTCCGCCACGCGCGTCGTGAATGGCCCACCCTTGCTTGCCGCGAGCGAGCAGCGGATCGCGGGCCACGACGATCCGGGCGATGGCGTGGATCCCGTGATCGTGCAGCACCTGCAAGCGCTCCCGGGGATCCCGCACGCTCGGGGAGCGGTTCGCGCCGATGAGGAGGGCGGTCGGCACGGCCGACGGATAGGTGAGCTCCCCGGTCGCGTCCTTGACGTCGATGACGAAGGCATTGACCTCGGTCGTGTCCGCCAGGCGCACGAGGTCGTAGAACTTCTGGCGCGCGAAGACCCACTTGTTGAGGTAGATGCCGCGGACGACCGCCGGGGACTCGCCGGGCGGTGGCGGTGGGAGCGCGAGGCCATCCGGTCCCGGCGGCAGGAGCTCGGCCAGGTAGTCCGGCCGTCGGTCCGCGTGGTGGTGGTACGTGGGTGGAATCGCTCGCGTATCCTGGGCCTGGAGGGGAGACGCGGCCGCGCACGCAAGCAGGACGGTTCCCGTGATGGCGGAGGCCGAGGTCACCGCGTCGCGCCCTTCAGGGCGTTGAAGAAGAGGGGGAATGTGGCAATCGTTCGGCCATCCTCCAGGAGCCGCGTGCGACCGATTCGGGCGTCGGCGGCGCGCTTTGGGCGGCCGCCGGGCCCGCGGTGAGCGCGAGCAGCAGGAGGGCGCTGGCGTTCAAGAACCGTCGCACGTGGCACATCTCCCGATCAGGTCTTATGAGGACCGCTGCACAAGCGCGGTGGCCTGGCATTCCGGCCCCGCTCGTCGTCGGCGAGTGAACTCGCCGCTCGGCATCAGCCGCTGGAAGCGGCGATCGGACGCCGGTTTACCGGCCGGGCGAGCCGCGAGTTCACTCGCGGATGCCGCTTGAACGCTGCCATCTTCCTGTCCCCGACTGGCGCAGACCATTTTCAGTGAGTCCAGGTTCGAGCTGTTGGACTTCCGCCGAGCGACCCACCAATGAGTGTAACGTGGGGTACTCCCCCGAGGTCCCACACGATGGGTGCCGCCGCGCTCCACACCGCTCCGGCTGGAAGGGGTGTTCCCGCCCACTCGGCGAATCGCCCGGGCCGGTCATTGACGAGTTGCGCGATCTCCGTCTCGCCGGTGGACGGCATTCCTGCGTAGATCCCGCCGGTGACGACAAGCGCATCCCCGACGACGAACGCCGCATGGCGCGCCCGCGGGTGCAGCAGCAGATCGGGGAGCTCCGTCCAAGTGGTATCCTGGAATGCCCCGGTGAGTGGGCTGAGGTGGATGGCGAACACCGTACCGGCGAGCTGCGTGCTGTCCGCTCCGCTGTCGGGCGCGATCAGGCCCCGCTGGCCTCCAATAGCGAGGAGCGTCGAACCCGCCACGGCCATCGTGGCGAACGCACGCCCTTCGGGAAGGGGCGGGCCCTGGAGCCAACCGTTGAGGGTGCCTTCCAGGCGAATGGGGGCGTAGAACACCTGGGGCGACGCGAGCGAGTCCGTTCCAAAACCGCCGACGACGTAGAGCGTCCCGAACGTCGTCGTCGCCGCGGCGCCCGCCGTGCTCCTCGGCAGCGAGGCGAGCGACGTCCACAGTGAGTAGGCCCCGGTGTGATCGAGCCCGATGCCGTCGACGGCGGTCAGCAGTTGTCCGTCGGTGTCGATGCCGCCCGCCATGAAGGCCACGGATTCGATGTTGAGCACCGCAGTCGTTCGGTCGGCGCCGGCCATCGCCTGGAAGCGACGTCCCGCCGGGATGATCGTGTCCGACGCCATGCGCCACTCCGTGAGTCGTCCGTCCGATGACGCGACCCCAATGTAGGTCTCGTTGCTGAGGCTCCCATCCGCGCGTCGCCCGCCAAACAGCAACACGAGCGACGCGATGCCCGAGGGCGAAGGGAAGCGGAGCCCCGCGGCGGCGGCGTCGGCGACCTCGATGGGGAGCAGGGCGGTCTCTGCCCACTCGTGGGCCGCGGGGTCGTAGGACGTCCGTTGCCGGACGAAGAGGTCGAGAAGACCGAGGGAATCGCCGGCGGGCCCTCGAATCCACGTGGGGCCGGTCACGATCCCGGCGGGCAGGACGCCGCGAATACCCCCATCGGCCCACGACACGATCTCCACCGGCGTATCGCCGTCCGGTCCGCGTACCAGCACCGCGGCGTCGCCCTGTCCGGTTCCGAGGCCGAAGCCGGCCCACGTTGCCGTGTCACCGGCGAACACCGCCGCGTAGTTGGCGCCGTTCACCGCGCGCAGGCCGGTGGTGATGGGGGTGGTCGTGCCCCCACCGCATCCGCCGGCGACGAGCGCCGCGGCCACGAGGAACCGCGTTGGTTTCGCGAACATGGTTGCAGAATGTCTGACTCGGAAGATACGCCGGCTCAGCCGCGGTGTTCGCCCCGCACGAACTCCACGCCGCGACTGAGTTCCGTGGCGAGGCTGGCCAGGCGCTGGGCACCGACTTCGAGATCCGACGCCGCCCGGCGCTGGTCCCGCGCTTCGCGGGCGACCTCGGCGGCTTCCCCTGAGGAACCGGCTGCGGCGTCCCGCGCCTCGGTAAGAGTCGTCGCCGCCTCGTCGGCGAGGGCGAGCATGGCTCGCGGGGCCGCGGCAATCGCCGCTCCGGCCCGGCGCGAATCCTCGGCCGACTGGACGACGCGGTCGAGGTCGCCGCGCCATCGGTCGGACAGGGACGACAACTCACCGAGCTGCGTGCCGATGTCCTCGAGGATCATCGCGGCGCGGTCGAGTACGCGCCGCGTCGCTTGGGCGCTCCGACTCATGCTGCGTGCCGCGTGGGCGCTCTCGTCCGCGAGCTTCCGCACTTCATCGGCCACGACCGCGAACCCCCGGCCGTGCATTCCGGCCCGCGACGCCTCGATGGTGGCGTTCAGCGCAAGGAGGTTCGTCTGGTTCGCGATGGTGCCAATCGTCTCCGCGAACCGCTCCACCTCCTGGGACGCGTCCCGGAGCGATGCGACCTCGCTGACTCCCTGTCCGATAGTGGTGCCGAGTGACGCGAGGCGATCGGCGGCCCCGCCGCTCGACGCGCGGACCTCGAGGGCACGCGTAGACATGACGTCGGTCGCCTCGCGCGTCCGCTCCGCCGCCGCCACAGAGTCCCGGATCTCACTCACCAGTTGGGTCAGCCGCTCCGCGGCGTCCGCCACCCGTCGCGCCGCCGTCTTGGCCTGGGTTTCGGCGGCGGCGGCACGCTGCGCCACGTCGTCGGCGACCGTGCGGATGCCGGCCGTCGTCTGCGCGAGCGTCTGCGCGAATCCGGAGGTTTCGTTCGAGGCGGCGACGATGGGCTCGACCAGGGACGTGAGGGCGAGGGAAAGGGCGAGCTGCGGCGCCAGGAGGTTCAGCAACCCGCCGTCCGCCTCCCGGTAGACGCCCACGTCGTCGTGGCGAACGTTCCAGACACCGACGACTGTATCGCCTTGCACGAGCGGCACCACGATCTCGGAGCCCGCCGCGGATTGGCGGGCCTCGGAGCCGGCCCGCGCCACGGAGGGCCGCCGCCGCCGGACGGCCTCACCCACGAGACCATCGGCGGCCGAACCAGAGTCGCCGGCGCCAAACTTCGTATCGGCCAGGACCCGATACGTGCCGGCCGCGGCGTCCACTGTGGCGAACCCCATTTCCGACCACGGCACGAGGTGATGCGTGAGTTGGCGGACGCGGTCGAAGCTACGCTGGAGGTTCACCTCCGCGGCGACCGCCCCGGCGAGGCGATGCACGAGCCGGAGCTCGTCCGCGCGGACCGCTTTGGCGATGATCCAGTAGGTGAGGAGGAACGCGCCGAACAGCAACGCGCCGATCACCATGGCGGGGGCGCCCGTCACGCTTGCGGCGGCCAACCCGACCCAACCCAGCGCGAACGCGACGGACGCCACGTACACGACGGATTCCCACCGGAGCGTGAGCCGCGCGTCGCGCCAATGGAACATCCCGCGGAGCGCCAGCTCGAGGTAGAACGTCCCGTTCACGACAATCGTGAGCGCCGCCGCGACGAGGACGAGGGGAGCCAGGTTGCCGGTGGTGAGGGCCGCGCCGCCGGTGGCACCGCCTGCCGCTTCGTACAGCAGGCCCACTGCCGTCGTGCCGAACGCGATGTGCGCGATGATCCCGGCCACCTGCGCAGCGGGCAGGCGGCGCAGCACCAGATCCCCAAACGCGATCGCGATCAGCGACGTCACTACCGCGAAGCCCCAGCCGTGGAGCAGGATGGCGGCGAGCACGACGCCCAGGACGAAGGACGCGAACCCCCCGCCGGGGAGCGCGATGCCGAACCGACGGGTCAGGAGTCCGACGACGCCGAAGAGCAGCAGCTGCGAGATGGTGGAGCCGATCTCGACGCCGCCGCCGGCAAGCCGGGCGACGCCCGTCAGGAGGCCCGCCAGCGCCCCCGCGCCCAGGATGAGCCGCAACTGGGTTGTCCGGCGGGCGCGGCGCGCCGTGAGATCGGAGGAGGGCGACGGAGTCAAGGTCGTGTCGCGAATGTTTGCCGAATCGGCCGGTTTGTGCAAGCGCGTGGCGGGGCGCCCGACCGCGCCTTAGACTGTGGGGGCCGCACCTTGTGAGGAGGGACGATGCTTATCGGCATCCAGTACTGCGTCGTCTGAAACTACGAGCCACGGGCCGCCGGTCTGGCGGCCGAGCTGCGAGAGCGGTTTCCCGACGCCGAGATTCGCCTGACCGAGTCGTCGGGCGGCGCGTTCGAAGTGACGGTGGATGGTGAACCGGTGTTTTCGAAGTTGCGCTTGGGACGTCATGCGGAATCGGGGGAAGTCTCGCGCCTGATCGGCGCGCGCCGCGGGGGCTGAAGGATGCGCATCGCAATCTCGACGGGCGGGGGAGACGCGCCCGGATTGAACGCTGTCATTCGGGCGGTCGTGCTGTCGTCCATGCAGCGCGGGTGGACGGTCTACGGCATCCAGCGCGGCTTTGGTGGCCTGCTGGGCGATGCCGACGTGGTGCCCGTGACCCAGGACACCGTCCGCGGTATCACCCACCTTGGCGGTACGATCCTCGGGACGACCAATCGCGGTAACCCGTTTTCCTGGCCCGTGAAGCAGGCGGACGGGACCATTCAAGAGGTCGATCGGTCCGACGAAGTCGTGTCCGCGTTTCACCGCCTGGCGCTCGATGCCATGATCGTCGTGGGTGGAGACGGCTCGCTCCGCATCGCGGAGCGATTCGGCGAAAAGGGAGTGCCCATCGTAGGCGTCCCGAAGACGATTGACAACGACGTGCGCGGGACCGTGATCACGTTTGGGTTCGACACCGCGGTCAACACCGCGACCGACGCGATCGACAAGCTGCATTCGACCGCTGAGAGCCATCAGCGGGTGTTCGTGGTGGAGGTCATGGGGCGGCACGCCGGGTGGATCGCGCTGAATTCCGGCCTCGCCGGAACCGCGGACGCAATCCTGATTCCTGAGATCCCCTTTGACATCGGCAAGGTCTGTGACAAGGTGTTCGAACGCGACCTGACCGGGCGTCACTTCAGCATCGTGGTGGCCGCGGAGGGTGCGCGACCCGCGGGGGGCGAGGAGCTGTACCAGAGTGGTGGCGCGCCGCGGGGGGGGCCCCCCCGCGACTCGGGGGGATCGCGGAACAGGTCGCTCGGCAAATCGAGGAGCGGACCGGCAAGGAGACGCGCTCGGTGGTCCTCGGACACCTGCAGCGGGGTGGCAGCCCGACGACGTTCGATCGACTCCTGGCGCTCCGGTTTGGGGCGGCCGCGGTACGGGCCGTGGAGCGGAAGCAATTCGGACACATGGTCGCGTCCGATCCCCCGGCCATCGTGATGGTGCCGCTCAGCGAGGCGCTGAAGGGGTGGACGGGCGTGCCGCTGGATCACGATTCGATTCAGACGGCGCGGGATTTGGGGATCTGTTTGGGCGACTGAAGTAGCGGCGGGAGAAGGCGGGAGAAGCGGGAGGTCACCAAAGCTACTCTGCCGCCCCTGCCGCTCCTCCCGCTTCTCCCGCTCCTCCCGCTCCTCCCGCCGTATCTTTGTCTCCGTGACTTATCCCCAGCAACACGTCCGCGACCACTTCCTGCCCCCGGACCACGACGCGTTCCGGGAGGCGAAGCCGCCGACCGGTCGCGTCATCGTCATCGCGCCCACGCGAGCCGCCTGCGAGACGATCGAGCTGGCCCTGGGCCTCCACTTGGAGACGGTGTTGGAGCGCGAGCACGGGGCCGAGGTCCGGGAGCTGGCGCGCCGCGGGTTGGGGTTCGGCATCATGGCCGGGACCGGGACTGGCAAGACGCTCGCCATCCGGCCTATCGCCGAGGAGATCGTCGGTCAGCCGCTCCGTGCCGGCGTGGTGAATCGCGAGCGCGAAGCCACACCAGAGACGCCAACGTGGAACGTGGTCATCGTCACCACCGGTATCGCGCGACGGTGGTTCCAGAGCGAGCTGATCGGTCCGCACGACACCCTGGTGGTGGACGAGATTCACCAGACCTCCGCCGAGCTGGAGCTGTGTCTGGCGCTCGGCAAGCGCGTGGGATGTCGGTTCATCTGGTTGTCCGCCACGGTCGATCCGTCGTTCTACGCGTCCTACCTGAACTCGGCCGACGTGCTGGAGACGTCGGTTTTCGATCCCACCCTTGCCGCCCGCGTCGAAGTGCGGGTGCAGGAGCCGCTCGAGTTTCTCGATGAGCGTTTCCTTCGACGTGCCCTGCGAGAGCGGCGAGGGGTCGCGGTGTTTCTCCCGACGCGCGCCGAGGTCGAGGCGGTGGCCACGGAGCTGGGTGACGCGTTTCCCCAACTGCAGACCGCCTTCTACCACGGCGGCGAGCCGATCCGGGTGATTCGGCCGTTTCTCGAAGGGACCGTCGAGAAGCCGTACCTGCTCGCGATGACGGCGGCTGGGCAGTCGGCCCTGAACATCGCCGGGCTGGATACGGTGGTGATCTACGATGCCCGCTACGCCAATCTCGTGGAGCGGGGTCGCAACGTGCTCACGCGGCAGTACCTCGGCGCGAACGAGATTCTCCAGATGGCGGGGCGGGTGCACGGTCGGGTGGCGGGAGGTGCGGTCTACATCCTCAGCGACCGGGATGTGGACTTCGACGGACTGCGCCCCACCCCGCCGGAGTTTCAGTTGGCGGGCGACTCCGAGCGGCTCGCGCTGACGGCGGCGGCGCTCGGAATCGATCTGGCAGAACTCGAGCTACCGGTGCCCATTGATCGCCGGGCGTATCGCGCAGCCGCGGATCGGTTGGTCGACCGCGGCATCGTCGCGAATGGGCGATTGACGACCTATGGTGGCGACGTGGAAGCGATGCCCGTCGAGCGGCCGTGGGGAGAGCTGCTCGTCCATGCGGACGCCGGGAGCATGCCCTTCGTTGCGGTGGCGTCCAACATCGACTCCCTGCACCGCATGACGCGCGACGAGCGCGATCTGCGCGGTCTGGTCGTTCGGGGCAGCGACCACCTGACGGCCTACAATGTCTTTGCCGAGGCGGTGAACCTCTACGGCAAGGTCGGTCACGTGTACGGGCTGCCCCGCCACCTCTTCAGCGACGGGGTGATCGAGTGGGCCGAGCAGCGGGGCGTGCTGGTGAAGGCGCTCGAAGACGTGGCGTTGGGGTTGGCATCGGTGTACCGCACGCTGGAGCTGCCGTTGCCGGCGGAGCTTCCCGGCGCTCATGGGGGTGGCGTGCGGGCGTTCCGGGATCTCGTTGCGCGGGTCATGCCGTTCGACCTCGTGATCGAGCAGGAGACGATTCACGGTGAGCCGGTGCGGGTATCGCGAGGTTCCGTGTGCGCTCCCCGGGCGGCGGTGGCCGGGCAGATTCGGTACTTCGCTGATCGGTTCGGCAACCCTCGTGGGGCCATCGAGGGGTCGGAGATCCCATTCGACCTCATTCAGCGCTATGCCGTGCGGGGGCAGCCTACGGTGCAATACCGAGAGGGGCCCCGGGACACCGGACTCGTGGTCGAGCGGACGACCTCGTACTTCGGATTCGAGCTCGATCGCAGCCGCGAGCCGTTGCGGGGCGAGTTCCCGCCCGAGCTCACGGACCGCGCCCGGCTTGCGCTCGCGGAGGCCCTGATCGCGGGGCGAACGCCGCACGCCGATCAGCGGGCCCTGGCGCGGGCCGTCGCCCGGGTGGACGAATACTGGCGGCGCTCGGGCGGAAGACTGGCGGCGGCGAGTCCGGACGCCGTCGCGGGCAGGATTGCTTCGTTGTTGGGAGCGGTGCGCAGTTGGGACCACTTTCTTCACACCCGATTGCTGCTCGAGCCGGGACAATTCGTCAGCGACGCGGATCGGCAGTCGCTCGACGCGCTGCCCTCCTCGGTTGCCCTGCTCGGTGACCGGATTCCGCTGCTGTATGAGGTCGAGCACGGCACCCAGGTGGTGCGGCTCCGGCTTCGCGAAGGGAAGGCCCGGCGGCTACGTCCGGGGTCGCTCCCTCCACTCGATCGGCCGGTCCGATTCACGGTGCTCCGAGGTCGCCAGGAGGTGCTGCGCGCGACCTCGCTCGAGGACCTGCAGGCGGGGTTGGCCCGTTTGGGGACGCGGGGTCGCTCGAACACGCGCCGGTCGCGGCGCCGGCGGTAAGTCTTACCGACGGGCGGTTCGCGTCAACGACAACAATCCCACCCAAAAAGCGGCCCACGCCGGCTCGAGGTCTCCCGACTTGGCCCCGCCGGCCATCCGGAGCCCCAGACCTTCGGCAGTGGCGGCCAGCAGGGCGGCCAGCTCGGCCACGGGGACAGTGGCCTGAAGCCGCATTCTCTTGAGGAGCTTCTCGAGGGCAACGGTCAGGGCGTCGGCGAAGGACGTGCGCCCATTGTTGACTGACTGAACAACCAGTTTGTTGTTCGACATGCCAAGCCATGCCGAGGCTGGAGCTCGGCCGTCGAACGCTTCGGCCTGGAGCAGCGTCCAGGCGGCGCTAATGGCTTGGGTGGCGTCGTCGACCGCCAGTGCCGTCCGCCACGCCTCAGCCCGCTCGGCCCAAAGACGCGCCGCGACCTCGGCGAGGAGCCCTTCCTTATTGGTGAAGTGATAGTGGACGAGTCCCTTGGCACAGCGCGCCCGGGTCGCCACGAGCTCGGTGGTGATTGGTCCGCCGCGGCGCTCGACGGTGGCCGCGACGGCGGCTTCGAGAATGGCCTTCCGCGCTGCCGCCTTCTGATCGTCTCGCTTGGGCTGCTTCTTCATGATGCCGCCTTATCCCGGAGTCGAGTCGAGTGATCTGGCCAGCGCCAGTGGCTGGCCAGACAGCCAACAATATCGCCACACCCGCCCGCCACGCAAGAGACTGGCCGTCCAGTCAGTGTCCTCAGCGATGTCTGTTGGTTGGCGGTCGGCGCACGCGTCGCATGGTAGCTGAGACGGCGTTCTCAGGTTCGCGATCGACGGTTCGAGGTGAAACCTGGGGACGGCCGGCGCGTAGGCTGCAACATGAGCGTGCCAGACACGGTCAGCCGTCCACAGCTCTTTTCGCCCCTTGCCCGGGCGGTGTTCGATCGTTTCGCCGAAGCCGTGGTCTTGTTCGATGCCGACGGACGGGTGACGTACGCGAACACGCGTGGGCGTGACCTTCTGGACCGCCTCACCGACAATGGGGCGTTGGACACGCGGTCGCTCCTTCCGCGTCTCGGTCGGATGGGCGGACGCATCGAGCGCTTGGCAACCGGCAGCCTGGCGCTTGGCCACGCGGTGTACATCCCAATCCAGGAGAGTGCGGAGACGCTCGCCAGTCGAGAGCGCGACGCGATCGTCGGCACCCTGAACGCCACGGGCTGGCGGCTGACGGAGACGGCACGCCGGCTCGGAATCTCCCGCACCACACTGTGGCGCAGGCTGCGGGAGTGGGGCGTGGAGCCGCCCGGCAACCACGACGAGTTGTGAGCCGAGAGTTGGCCCTTTCAAGAGCCGTGGTCGTCGCGGTGATCCTTGGGGGGACCGCGCGACCCGCTGCCTCGCAGCGTTCCTCGTACGCGGACTCAGCCACCGCGGCACTCGTTGCCCGGGCGCGCCAGCGCCACATCCACCAGGACTCCCTGGTGCGCGACTATCGCGCGCTGGTGCGCACGCGGTTCGACGCGAGCGCTGGCAAGAGCCGGTTCGCGCGCTTGGTGCCGCTGATTGCGCATGAGAGCGTTGCCCGAGTCACCTGGCGGGCGCCCAACGACCTGAAAGTCGAGCTGCTGGGGGCGCGAACCAAGTCGCAGCTATCCCGATTCTTGCCCCGCGACGCGGACGTCAAGGACGAAAACATCCGGGTGTCGTTCGGCGACCGCCCGTGGTTCGTGCCACGCGCGCTCGGCGACAGCGTGCGCTTGCTGGGTGTCCCGGAAACGGCCGCGCTTCATCCCCTGGCACCGGGTGCGGATGCGTACTACGACTACGCGATCTCCGATTCGGTGACCATGTACCTGCCGAACCACACGATTCGCGCGATCGCGATCCGGGTGCGGCCGCGCCGGCTGGGGCCGTCGCTCGTCGCGGGTGACATGTGGGTGGACGCGGAAACCGCCGATGTGGTGCGCCTCCTGGTGACGTTCCTGGGCGAGTACCTCTGGGATACGCCGGACTCGGACGCCACCCCCGAGGACAGCGCGGATGCGCGCAAGGACTCCCGGCGCGCACAGGACATTCTCACCGTCCAGGCGGACCTCGAGTATTCGCTCCTCGACGACCGCTACTGGATGCCCTACCGGCAGGTGCTCGACATCACCGCAGAGGTGAGTTTCCTCATTCGGCTCGCGGCGCCGTTTCGCGTGATTACGACCTTCAGCGACTACCAGGTCAACACGGATGCGCCGATCGCGTTCGAGGTCCCCATCGACTCCCTCGGTGACCGGCGAACGTCCAGACGCTATTGCCCCCGCTGCGAGAGCGACGAGCGCAATCGGCGAGCCGAGGACGTGGGATACCTGCGCACGGGCACCTGGCGCGGCGGCCGGTGGGAAATGGAGGTGCCCCCGGCCGATTCGCTGTTCGCCTATCCGTGGGGGGACACGCTGCGGTTGGAAGAAGACGATGCCACGGCCGAGCACATCCGGCAGAGCGTGGCGGAGCTGGCGCGGCTCAAGGAGGAGCTACCGTCCGATCTGCTTCTCCGACGCCGGTTCGGCCTGGCATGGGAGGACGTGGCCGATCTCGTGCGCTTCAACCGCGTTCAGGGTGCGTCGGTCGGGTTTGGCGTCAAGCTGCGACCGCGGCTCGCGTTCACGACGCTCGTCCTATCTGGGCGATACGGCTTCTCGGATCAGCGCGTCACGGGCTCGGCGTTCCTGCGGCGGGACGCGCCGGGAGGCCTGTTGGAGGCACGGGCGTTCCGCGATGTCGTGGAAGCAGAGCCGTGGACACAGGGCCAGGGGATCGGGAACTCCATGAACGCGCTGTTCGCGGCGCATGACGACGCGGACTACTACCTCGCGACGGGAGGCGCCGTCGCGTTCACACCCTTCGGCGGCTCCTTCGAGAGCGTCGACTTTCGCATCGGCGTGGAACACCACGGCTCCATGGACGCCCAGGCAAAATCCGGCCTCAACGACGTCCTGGGCGGAAGCGGCCTGTTTCCGCCCAACCCCGGCGTCGCCGGCGGGGACTATCTGCGGGCGTCCATTCGACCGACGCGGCACGTCGGCTGGTCCACCATCTCGTTCGGCGTGGAAGGCCTGGCTTCGGACTCGCTGGTCGGGGGCCGGGGTTGGGTGGCGGCCCAGCTGCCGTTTCGGGTTCTCCGGCGCACCGGTACGCTCACGCTCCGCACCGGTTACGCGGTTGGCGACTCCATCCCGCAGCTGCAGTTCCGGGCCGGCGGTCCATGGACGGTTCGCGGCTACGACTACGGCTTCCGTCGTGGTGCCGGGGCGTGGTCGGCCCAACTTGACCTCGCGCTGCGCCGGGGATGGGTTTGGGCCCCGGTGGTATTCGCGGACGTCGGAGATGTCTATCGCGGCGGTCCCTTCAGCCCGCTCGTAGGTCTTGGGGGTGGCGCCTCGTTTCTCGGCGGCCTAGTTCGCTTCAACGGGTCGTGGGGCGTCAATCCGGAGACGGGATTTCGCTTCGATCTCTTGTTCCGCGCGCCGCGCTAGGCTGGATGCCGCAGTGGCGACGCGCGCGGGCCGGCCCTACGTTCCAGCCGATGCCACGAGCGCCATTCGCCATCGAGGAGTACGTCCGCTGGTCCGACGTCGATCATGCGGGCATCATCTTCTACGGCTCCTACGTGCGGTTCTTCGAGATCGCCGAAACCGAGCTGTTTCGGGCGGCGGGCCTGCCGTACGGCGAGCTGTTCGAGCACCTTGGTCTCTGGCTTCCCCGCGCCCATTTCGACTGCGACTTCACGTATCCCGCGCGCCTGGACGATCGGCTGCGTGTCGTCGCGTATGTCTCGCGCTTCGGCCGCTCGTCGCTCACGCTCGCGTTTGACGTCGTCCATCTCGGCGCCAACCGACTTGCGGCCTCGGGGCACGAAGTGCTGGTGTGCACGGACCGCGGGTCTCTCGCTCCGAAACCGATACCCGATACGCTGCGGCGTGCCCTGGAGCCGTTCGTCTTCAGCGAAACCGAAGCGCGCACAGTGCTCGAACTCGCGGAGCCGACCACATGACCCGCGCTCTGTTTCCAGTACTGCTCCTCGCCGCCTGTGCCCGCGGGGAGGCGCCGCCGGCGGACGGCGGCGACACCACCGCGGCAGACGATTCGATCGCTGCTGCCACTGCTGTCGCCGACACCGCGCTCCCCGCAATGCCGGACTATCCGGCCCCACGACGTGCTCACCTGGTGGCGCACGCGGTCGGGGCGCTCGACACCGACGTCACATGGCCCGCATGGGCCGGTCGGTGCGATCGGCCACCGATGCTCGTCGTGATTGCGGATGAACCGCGGAGTGGGGCGTCGGTGCTGCTCCATCTCCCGTCCGGAGACAGCCTCACGGGCAGCTATCCGATCAGCGCGGCCGATTCCGGGGCGCCGCCCGTGCCGCCCGCTGCCCAGCTGGGCTTCCAGTTCTTCGAGACCTCCACGGCCGACGTTTATCAATCCGCGGACGGGGTCGTCGAGGTCTCACGGCTGAGTCCCAATCGCGTGAGTGGGCGGTTTGCGGTCACGATCCAACACGTGGGCGACCAGGACCGGGCACGCGTGGCCGGCGTGTTCGCCGAGGTGCCGGTACGCGCGCTGCCACCCGACTGGTGCGAGCGTGCCGCAGCGGCTCAGGACTCGGTCGCCGCGCTGCCTCGTGACTCGGTCGCCGAGCGAACGGGGCGGAACGCAAGACGCCGTAGGGAACACAAGACTCCGTAAAGAACGTCTGCACGAGTTCGTGGGCAGGGAGCTGGCAGCCTTCGAGCGGAATCCGCGAGTAAACTCGCGGCTCGGCACCTGCCGGTAAACCGGGGTTCATTCGCCGACTCCGCACACGGCCGGCCTGCCAAGTCACCGCACTTGTGCCGAATATCCTCAAGCGTCGTCGTTTGGAAGCCCTCCCCGGCCGCGCTACATTGCGGATCCCATGGATTCCACCTACGTCCGCAAAGGATTCGGGCTCAAGCGCGAAATCGAGACTGAGCTCGCCGCCTACCACAGCCAGGTCGTCGATCGACTGAAGGCCGGCGGCAACACGCTCGTGGTCGCGGACCTCACCTTCCGGCTCGCCCGCGAGTTCGGGTTCTGTTACGGCGTGGATCGCGCGGTCGAATATGCGTACGAGTCCCGCAGGAAATTCCCCGACCGGCGGATCTTGCTCGTGGGCGAGATCATCCACAACCCGCACGTGAACGCGCGGCTCGAGGAAGTCGGCGTCGCCATCCTCGGCTACGATCCGAACGGCACGTTCGACTTCTCCGGCATCGGTCCGGAGGATGTCGTCCTCATGCCCGCGTTCGGTGTCACCGCAAAGGACTTCGAGCGTCTCCGGGCCATCGGCTGCGTCCTGGTGGATACGACCTGTGGATCCGTGCTCAACGTTTGGAAGCGGGTGGAGCGCTACGCGAAGGACGGTTTCACGGCGCTCGTGCATGGCAAGCACTATCACGAGGAGACCAAAGCCACGGTCAGCCAGGTGACCAAGTATGCGGGCGGTCGGTATTTGATCCTCTTCGACATGTCGGAAGCGGAAGTCGTCTGCCGGTTCATCGAGGCGGGTGACAATCTCGAGGAGATGGAGCGGTTGTTCCGCCACCGGGTGTCCGACGGCTTCGATTTCTCCCGCGACCTGGTCAGGGTGGGGGTCGCGAATCAGACGACGATGCTCGCCAAGGAGTCGCTGGCGATCGCCGCGCGCATCGGCGAGTCCCTGGCGCGGCGGTACGGCCACGACGTATTGGGCGAGCATTTCCGGAGCTTCGACACGATCTGTTCGGCGACACAGGACCGGCAAGACGCCGTGCTCGAGCTGATCGACGAACAGTTGGACGTCATGCTCGTCATTGGCGGCTACAACTCGAGCAACACGAACAACCTGGCAAAGATCTGCGCCGCGAACGTACGCACGTTCCACATCTCGGACGCCACCTGCGTCGACCCCGCCACCGGAACCATCCGGCACAAGCCGGTGGACGCGACGGAGGAGCGGGAGGGGCGGGCGTGGTTGGATGGAGTCCGACGAATCGGGCTCACCGCCGGTGCTTCGACGCCCAATAACAAGATTGGGGAGGCCGTAGAAAGGATACTGGAAACGAAAGGGCTTAGGCTAGACGGCTAGACGCCGAGACGGCCAGCGGACGGCCAGTGCTTAGGTGAAAGCGGAGGCGTGATCGGGCTCCATGACCCGAAGGCGGCTCCGCTTTCACCTTGGGCTTTCACCCGCTGTCCGTCTTGCCGTCTTGCCGTCTGGCCTGAGCCCCAACCCCCTGCTCCAACCCACTAGTACCTGAGGAGCGTTGCCGCCCACGTGAATCCCGATCCGAACGCGGCCAGGCATACCAGGTCTCCCCGCTTCACCTTGCCTTCGTTCACGGCCTCACAGAGCGCAATGGGAATGCTCGCCGCGGTGGTGTTGCCGTATCGCTGAATGTTGCTGTAGACCCTTTCTTCGGGCAGATCCAGCCGTTTGCGCACGGCCTCGGTGATCCGGAGGTTCGCCTGGTGGGGGACGAGAAGCACGAGCTGGTCCGGCGTGGCGTTGTGGTCGGCGAGCACTTCGCGAATCACCGCCGGGAACTTCGTGATGGCGTGCTTGAAGACCTCGCGGCCGTTCATCACGATGTTGGTCGAGCCGTCGTCGAGCATGTCCTTGGTGAGCCACGGACGATTGGCCGCGCCCGGTTTGGCAACACACAGCTCCAGGGCGTACTTCCCGTTGCTGTGGAGACGATGGCCGAGCAGTTGGCTCGGGCTCTCCTCCTCGGTGACCTCCAGGCACATGGCGCCGGCACCGTCGCCAAAAAGGACGGCCGTGTCTCGGCCCTCGGTCGTGAGCCGGAGCGCCGGGGATTGACGCTCGCTGCCGACGAGCAGGATGCGGTCGTGCGTCCCCATCCGGATGTAGCCGTCGGCGGCCGAGAGGCCGTAGAGGAATCCTGTGCACTGGTTGCGAACGTCCATGGCGCCCACCTCTCCCAGGCCGAGCGCGTGCTGGAGCAAGACGCCGTTGCCGGGGAAGAAGTGATCCGGTGCGAGGGTCGCGAAGATGACGAGTTGGACGTCGTCCGGCGTCCAGCCCGCGTCGGCCATGGCGGCTTTGGCCGCGGCGGCCGCCATGTCGGTGCATGTCTCACCATCGGCGGTGAACCGACGCTCCTTGATCCCCGTGCGCTCCTGAATCCACGCGTCCGAGGTATCCATCAACTTCTCGAGCTCGTCGTTGGTCACGACCCGAGACGGGAGGTAGTGACCCAACCCTGCAATGCGTGTGCGGCGCGTCATGACTTGAGCTGCGCGAAGAAGTCGTTGCCTTTGTCGTCCACCAGGATGAACGCGGGGAAGTCCTTCACCTCAATCCGGTAGATTGCCTCCATCCCCAGCTCGGGGTATTCGATCAGCTCCATCTTCGTGATGTGGTCTTTGGCGAGTATTGCGGCAGGTCCGCCGATGGAGCCGAGATAGAACCCGCCATGGTTCTTGCAGGCATCTGTCACCTGCTTGCTGCGATTGCCCTTGGCGAGCATCACCATCGAGCCACCGCGTGATTGAAACAGGTCCACGTACGAGTCCATGCGTCCCGCGGTCGTGGGGCCAAAGGAGCCGGCCGGCATTCCTTCGGGTGTCTTCGCGGGACCCGCGTAGTAGACCGGGTGGTCCTTGAAGTACTGCGGCAGGTCCTCGCCCTTGTCGAGGCGCTCCTTCAGCTTGGCGTGCGCGATGTCGCGCGCGACCACGATCGGGCCCGTCAGCGCCAGTCGCGTCTTCACGGGGTACTTGGTGAGCTCTGCCAGGATCTCCTTCATCGGTCGCTTCAAGTCGACGCGCACGATGCCGCCGTCGCCCGCCTGGCGGGCCTGCTTCGGGATGAAGCGACCGGGATTGGTCTCGAGTTGCTCGAGAAACATCCCGTCGCGCGTGATCTTGGCTTTGATGTTCCGGTGTGCGGAGCACGAGACGCCGAGCCCGACGGGGCAGGAAGCGCCGTGCCTGGGCAGCCGGACCACGCGCACGTCGAGCGCGAAGTACTTCCCGCCGAATTGCGCGCCGATGCCCGTCTTCCAGGCGTCTTCGAGGAGCTGACGCTCGAGGTTCACGTCCCGGAACGCGCGCCCGTAGGCGTCGCCCGACGTGGGTAGCGTGTCGAGATATCCGGTGCTCGCGAGCTTCACGGTCTTGAGGCACGCCTCGGCCGAGGTGCCGCCGATCACGAAGGCAAGGTGGTACGGTGGACAAGCGGCCGTGCCCAAGGACTTCATCTTCTCGATGAGGAACTTCCGTAGGCTCTCGGGATTCAGGAGGGCTTTCGTCTCCTGGAACAGGTACGTCTTGTTGGCCGAGCCGCCGCCCTTGGCGACGAAGAGGAACGAGTACTCCATGCCGTCCACGGCGTAGATCTCGATCTGCGCCGGGAGATTGGAGCCGGAGTTCTTCTCCTGGTACATGGATAGCGGGAGCGTCTGCGAGTAGCGCAGGTTCTCCTTGTTGTACGTCTCCCAAATGCCGCGCGTCAGGTACTCCTCGTCGCGTACGCCGGTCCAGATCTGTTGGCCCTTCTTGGCGACGACGATCGCGGTGCCCGTGTCCTGGCAAAAGGGGAGCACGAGGTGCGCCGATTCCTCGGCGTTCCGGAGCAACGTGATCGCGACCGCGCGGTCGTTGTCGCTGGCCTCGGGATCATCGAGAATGGCGGCGACCTGTTTCAGGTGCCCGGGTCGCATGAGGAACGACACGTCGCGCATGGCCTGGCGCGCCAAAAGCGCGAGCGCCTCGGGATCGACCTTGAGGATCTCGTGTCCATCGAAGGTGGCCGTCGCAACGTGGTCGCCGCCGATCCTGCGGTAGGGGGTATCGTCTTTCGCGAGAGGGAATGGGTCCTGCCAGCGGTGTTCGGTCACGATGCGCTCCTTGACCGTCTATGTGGAACGCGCCTTCTGGGCGCGGCGTTGACACCGAAACGTGATCGTCGGGCGGGAGGCGCGCAACGCCAGCGGAGGTGGGCGCCGCTGCTAGTCCTTCACGACGGCGGGTTTGATCAGATCATAGACCACGACATGCTCGATCTCGGTGTCGTCGACGGTCCGACCCAGCACGTAATCGGTGCCGATGTCGCTGACGATGAGCTTCGACGGGAGCGTGACCGAGCCCAGCCAGCGCCCCTCGTGGTCGAATACCTTCCACACCGCGACGCTGTCGTTCGGACCGGGGTAGTCCGCCACCCACAGATTGCGGTCGCCATCCACGAGGAGCCGGCTGAATGCGGGCATCGTTGCGGGAATTTCGACGTTGGCGTAGGCCTCCGCCATCTGCTTCGCGATGGGGTTCGATTGGTTTGCCAGCGTTTCGCGCACGCGCACCTTGATGGCGTCCGCGTCCGCCTCGGTAACGGGTCGCGGGTCCTGCGGTTTGCGGATGAGGCGCTGGAGCGTGCCAGTGGCTGTGTAGACGCCGATCTCGTACGTGTCCGACGTACCGAGGTACACCCGATCTCCCGCCGCGGCCAGCTGAGTGGTTGAGGAGAACGGCACCGTGGTGGGCATGGGGAGGGAGCGTCCCATGAGCTCCATCATCACGACCTTCATCCGGGGGCCGGGAAACAGCCCCAGCGTGTCGACGACCGAGCCCGCGGCGTCGATGTGCAAGGCGAGCACGCTGTCGCGGGCGGGGCCAGCAGGCCGGCTCAGGATGGCGCTCGGGTCACGGACGTTGTTGGCCAACGCGAGATAGGTCCCGTCGTCCAATTGGCCGGCGGGCAGGAAGGACATGATCGTGCGGGCATCGCCGGTCGTGAAGTCCCGGACGTGCTTGCCGTCGGGCCCGTACACGCTCGCCCGACGTTGACCCAGATCGATGGCGAGCAGGGAATCGCCCGCCAGCCGCGTGAGTCCGGCAAGCATGGTGAACTCCCCGGGGCCTTTGCCCTTCCTTCCCGCGCGGAGCCGGAGCGTGCCATCGGCGGCGTAGTACTGCAGCTGACTCGTCCCGCCGTTCGCAACGACGATGGTGCCATCGGAGAGGCGCGCGAGTCCGCGGATCTGGAAGAACTCGTGGTCCGGATCTCCCTCGGCCGCTCCCATCTGTAGGGCCGGAGCGTCGGCGATGTGCCACGCCTCCACCTCGCTCCACACCGGTGTCCGGTTCTCGACGATCGTGATCCCGGCACTGTCGCGGGTGACCCCCGGTTCGGATTCGGCGGTGCGGACCTCACCACACGCGGACAGCGACACGGACAACAGGCAGGCGGCGACGAGGGTGCGGGCGAGCATAGCTGCCTCGGAGGCTAGAGCGGTCTCGGGGAAGCTCTGCCCAAGTGCGGTGACGTGGGCCGCCGGCTCCGCTCGTGGACGCCCGAGTGGCGGTGACGACTCGCTGCGCACCCCTTGCTCACAACTTCCCTAGAGGAACATGGCAGCCCGGCGCGCCTCGCGGCAGACCTCCATTGCACGAGGGCGTGAATGGTTGCAACACGAAACCCGACCTCGCGCAGGGGTCATCTCCCGGGGGCGAACGCGGGCTCCTGAAACGGGACCCCAGCAATCGGCGTAGGGGCTCCGTGTTCCCAGTCCTCCTCGTAGTGCTCGGGCTTGCGCAACAAGGCGGCTCTGCCGACACCGCGGTCTACCGCGATTCGGCAACGGAGGCGCTCGTCAGGCGCGCCACGGCTCGGCATGCCATGCAGGTATCCCGCCTCGAGCGGTACGCGGCGCGCATCCGGACGCGGGCGGAAGGGTCCATCAAAGCCGGGCGATTCGGGCCGGAGATCCCCATCATTCGGATGGACCTGGCGGCTGCGGTCCAGTGGCAGCGTCCGGCGGACGTCAGCATCGAGCTACTCGGCGCGCGGACGCACGCGGCCCGTCTGCCGGGCGCCAAGCGGGAGACGCTCGGTGGCTGGTTCGTGGGCCTCGTCACCGCGGACCCGTGGTTCGCGCCCGGCGCCATGGGAGACGAGATCGACTTCATGGGCATTCCGGACGAGCCGGCGCTGCACCCGCTGGCGCCGGACGCGGATCGGTTCTACCACTACGCCATCGTCGACTCGGTTCGCATGATCCTGCCGGGGCGGACGGTCCGCACCGTGGCGGTGGCCGTCGAGCCTCGCTCATACGATGCATCGCTGGTGCAGGGGACCATGTGGCTGGACGCGGACAGTCTCGACGTGGTGCGGCTCACGGTGGCGTTCGTGGGGCGAGGGTTGTGGGATGAGGATGATGACGACTCGCCGCGACTGGTCGGCGCCGAGGCGGATCTCGAGTACGCGTTGCACGAGGGGCAGTACTGGCTTCCGTATCGCCAGATCCTCACGCTCGATTGGCGCTATCGGTACCTGCCGGGCGCCGTCATCCCGGCGCGCGCCGTCTCGACGTTCGACGACTACCGGCTGACGGAGGTTCCCCCAATCGCGTTTCAGCGACGGACCTCCCACTCCAGGCTCGATCGAGAATGCGAGCCGTGGTCCTATCATGACAGAGAGGATTGCGGCACGCGTCGCGAGGTGCGGTCGAGACGGGACGGGGACGGTCGGTACCAGGTGGTGATCCCGCCGCTGGATTCGCTCGCGGCGTTCGACTTCGGCGATGGTGGTGACCAGACGGCCACGTTCGACGAGGAAGGGGTGGGCCGCCGTCTCACCGAGATGGCCATTCAGGCCGGGGCGGTCCCCGCGGAGGCGCGTCCCACCGATCACCCGTTGCTGAATCCCGTGCTGGTCGCGGCGCTTCGCGACGGCGTCCGCTTCAATCGCGTCCAGGGGCCGTCACTGGGCGCCACCGTGCGCCTGCGCACGGGGGCGCTGAGGACCGTGGAGCCGAGCCTGCGCGCGAGCGCGGGCGACGAGCGCCTCACGGGGTCGCTCGTGCTCAGACGGTATGCTCCGCAGAGCGACGCGTGGATCCGGGCGCGCTATCAGCTGCGGGAGGCGGAG